>Ga0154780_1040_pt5 | contig 22350 bp, 23 predicted proteins | sample Rifle2008BG16ft_FD_105788 | JGI IMG/M metagenome (GOLD analysis project Ga0154780, IMG submission 105788) | Betaproteobacteria bacterium RBG_16_58_11
TCGATGCGATTTTCTGCCGCAATGTAATGATCTATTTCGACAAGCCGACGCAGCACGGCATTCTGGAAAAATTCGTCCCGCTGCTGACGGAGGATGGCGTGTTGTTCGCCGGGCATTCCGAGAGCTTTCACCACGCGGTTGATCTATTCAAATTGCGTCACAAAACCGTCTATGAGTTGGCCGAGCCGGCCAAGAAGCGGGCCTATCGCGCCGAGGGGCGTTGATGGCTGGCGAGTCCCGCAATCGGGCGTCATCGGCAAACCCTGGCGAGGCGGGTATCGATGCACCTGGGACGCCCAATGTCTATTACGACCGCCAATTCAATACCCAAGCGGCGAAGATATTGCCGGGCGAATACTATGCCACCAAACGCGACATGATGATTGTGACCGTGTTGGGTTCTTGCGTCTCGGCTTGCATTCGCGACCGCGAAACCGGCATCGGCGGCATGAATCATTTCATGTTGCCGCACTGCGATGCCGATCCGAACAATCCGCTCAGCACTTCGACGCGCTATGGCACCTATGCCATGGAGATGCTGATCAACCATTTGCTCAAGCTCGGCGCGCGGCGACAGTGCCTGGAAGCCAAACTATTCGGTGGCGGTAATGTGATGCAAGGTTTTACGGTGCATAAAGTCGGCACGCGCAATGCCGAATTCGCGCTGAGCTATCTGGAAACCGAGCAAATTCCGGTCGTCTCGAAAGATTTATTGGACGTGCATCCGCGCAAGGTTTATTTCTTCCCGCAAACCGGGCGGGTGCTGGTCAAGAAATTGCGCAATCTGCACAACGAAACCATTTCCGAGCGCGAGCAGCAATACCAGCAGCGCATCGTGGTCGAAAAAGTGAGCGGCGATGTGGAACTCTTCACATGAGCCAAGCGCCGGGCGCGAAAATCAGGGTGGTCATCGTCGATGACTCCGCGCTGATCCGCAGCGTGTTGAAGGAGATTTTGGCGCAGGCGCCGGATATCGAGGTAGTGGGCGTCGCGCCCGATCCCTTGGTGGCGCGCGAAATCATCCGCGCGACCAACCCGGATGTCATCACGCTCGATGTGGAAATGCCCAAGATGGATGGGCTGGAATTTCTGGATAAGCTCATGCGCCTGCGGCCCACGCCGGTCATCATGATTTCGTCGCTGACCGAGCGTAGTTCGGATGTGACGCTCAAGGCGCTGGAACTCGGCGCAGTGGACTTCGTGACCAAACCCAAGCTCGATATCGCGAGCGGCATGCAGGAATACGGGGAGATGATCGTGGATAAAATTCGCGCCGCAGCCAAGGCCAAGCTTAAAAAAACCTCGCCGCTACATGTGGCGGAGCGCTTGTCGGCCGATGCCGTGCTGCCCGCCGTGGCGAACCGCATCACCTCGACCGAAAAGCTCATTATCATCGGCGCCTCGACCGGCGGCACGGAAGCGATCAAAGAGGTCTTGATCAGAATGCCGGCGGATTGCCCCGGCATTCTCGTCACGCAGCATATGCCGGAATCCTTCACCCGATCGTTCGCCAGCCGGCTCGACAGCCTATGCAGAATTTCGGTCAAAGAAGCGGAGCAAGGCGATCGCATCCTGCCGGGTCATGCTTATATCGCGCCCGGGCATTCGCACCTGTTATTAGCGCGCAGCGGGGCAAACTATGTGTGCGAGTTGAGCGACGGCCCGCCGGTGAATCGGCATCGGCCTTCGGTGGATGTGTTGTTCCGCTCCGCCGCGAATCGCGCCGGCGCAAATGCAATTGGGGTGATCCTCACCGGCATGGGCAAGGACGGTGCAATGGGGATGCTGGAAATGAAACATGCCGGCGCCTACAACATCTCACAGGACGAGGCGAGCTGTGTCGTGTATGGCATGCCAAAAGAAGCGGTGGCCATGGGCGGCGTAGATGAGACCGTTCCCCTGCTGGAGGTGGCGCAACGCATCCTGGCGCATTTAGCGACGATGGGCGCACGGGCGATCCGGGTTTAGCGGTCTCCGCCCTGTCAGTTCTGCGCGCCCACTTTATCCAGCACGGCCTGCTTGATGCTGACCTTGCCTTGCGCTCTGAGACTTTCCAGATAAGCGCTGGCCGTTTGCTCGGCGTGTATTTGCCGCAATGAAAGCGGCGCGATCTGCGCGACTTGCCGCTTCACGTTCTCATCGCTGGCGATGCTGCTGATTTTATATAACGCATAGCCGCCATCGGGCAGCGCAATGCCGGTGTAACTCGGCAAAGTCTGGGCGCCCGCCCGGAAGATCGCTTGGGTTTCATCCGCCGCAAAACCTTCACGCTGCGCCTGGTCGCGGCTGAATTTTTTGGCGGCGCCGAATTTGAGCACGGGCACGGCGCGGCCCTGCTTCAGTTCAGCCAACAAGGCTTGCCCCTGCTTGGTTGCCAGCACCGCGGCTTGCTCCTTGCGCAATCGGGCTTCGATCTCGGTTTTCACGGCTTCCATGGGCTTGTTGCCGGCGGGCTTGTACTCCACGATACGCGCGGCCACGAGCGTATTGGGCGCCACTTCTATCGCCTCCGTATTGCGTTTGCTCTTAATCGTGTCGCCAGCGAAAATCGCGTTAACCAGACGCTCATTTTTAAGCACGCCTTGCGCCGGCCCCTGACGCTCGAACCAATCGCTCGTCTGTATCGTCAAGCGGTACTTGTCCGCCGCCGGTTTGAGGCTATCGGACTTGGCGTACACCACATCGCCAAATTGTTCCACCTCCTCATTGAATTTGCGTAGCGCCATATCCCGCTTGGCCGCTTCCAGCACCCCATCGCGCACCTCGGCAAAACTGCGCTGGCCGCCGCCGGTGATCGCCTTCACTTGGAGGATGTGAAACCCGGCCGGCGATTCCACCAGCCCCTTTACCTCGCCCGCAGCCATGGCAAACGCGGCTTGCTCTACTTGCGGGAAAATCGCGCCGCGTTGGATGCTGCCCAGCGCCCCGCCTTTGGGGGCGGTCAGCGGATCTTGCGAATGCTGCTTTGCGAGTTCGGCGAACTGCTTGGGGTTCTGTTGCGCCTGGGTCAGGAGTTGCTGCGCTTTCTCGCGTGCGGTTTGCTTGTCCGCGGGTTTTGCATCGGGGGCAACCCGGATCAGGATATGCGCCACTTCGCGCCGCTCGGGCAGGGCGAACTGTCCGGCGTGCTTATCGTAGTAAGCTTTGGCGTCGGCCTCGGACACTTGCAACTGCGCCAGCACGGCTTCGGGCGTGAACACGATGTATTCCACCCGCGCTTGCTCCGGCACGCGCGATATTTCGGGATGCTTGTCGTAATAGGTTTGGATTTGCTGCGCATCGAGCTTAGCCAGCAAAGCAAAGTCTTCGGCGCGCAGCACTGCCTTGGACACCTCGCGCTGCTCCGCCATCACCTGCGCCAAGCGTTCGGCCATCGCGCGCGGGGCAATACCCGTATCGGCCTGGAACGCGACCAACTCGCGGCTCAAGCTATCTTGTGCGATAGAGGCGATGTATTGCTTGAGATTGAGGCGGTTATTTTCCAGAATGCGTTTTAGCCGCTCCTCGGAGAATTGGCCGTTTTCCTGGAACATGGGCTCGTTGCGGATCGCGGCGAGTATGCCTGCTTCATTCGCGCTGTAGCCTAATTTTACCGCTTGCTGAATCAACAATTGCTCGCGCACCATGCGCTCCAGCACGGCCATTTTGAGTTCCGCGCTATTTAAAACAGCGGGGTTTTTCTCACCCGCCTCGCGCAGGCGGCTCTGCTCTTTCTTGAGCGCTTCTTCATATACGGGCAGGGCGATCTTATGCTCGCCTACTTCCGCTACGGTTTGTACCGAGCCGCCGGATTTGTTGTAGGTATCGATCCCCGTCCAGGCAAAAGCGATAATCAGTATTCCAAGAATGATTCGCGCCGCCAGGCCCTTCATCTTCTCGTGCATGGTATCCGCTAACATGGCACACCTTATTTTTTAAAGTGCAAATGAAAAAGGCGAGCATAATAGGCTCGCCCGGTTTGGCGGAGTGGACGGGACTCGAACCCGCGACCCCCGGCGTGACAGGCCGGTATTCTAACCAACTGAACTACCACTCCTAAACTCGCTCAAGTTGAAACTTGCGCTGGTGGGTGCTGACGGGTTCGAACCGCCGACATTCGCCTTGTAAGGGCGACGCTCTACCAGCTGAGCTAAGCACCCAAAAATTGGTTCCCGATCATGACCTACCCTGCCACGTCGAGAACGATGCCCAAAAAGAAGCAACGGCAAGACCGCGTTAAAACCAACCCGGCCTCACCAAAAGCCCGCTAGTTTAGCGCATCTTTGAGCGATTTTCCAGCGCGGAATTTAGGAACTTTAGCCGCTTTGATCTTGATGGTGGCGCCGGTCTGCGGGTTGCGTCCATTGCGCGCCGCGCGTTTGCCGACATAGAAAGTGCCGAAACCCACGAGCGTGACCATATTGCCTTTTTTCAATGCTTGTTGCACCGCCGTGACGGCGGCATCCAGCGCGCGGCCTGCCGCTGCCTTGGATAGATCTGCGTTCTTGGCGATGGCGTCGATCAATTCAGTTTTATTCACGTGGTGCCCCCTTATCGAATTGGTATGTATGTGGTGTGGCAGTGGAATGCTGCACTGCGCTTTATAGCAGTCCGAAAAACACAGTGTCAAGCGCTGCGCATGCATTCGCCGGGTTAATCATTTTTTAAACTCAAGCAAGAAAAATATTTTCTTTCGTGCGGCGGGATTGGCATGAAAAAAAGCCGGATAAGCAACTGCTTATCCGGCTTTCATCTCAATGACTTGAGGTCAGTGTTTCACAAGCGTGGCGGGTTTCTCTTCCACTTTCGGCGGCGGCGCGGAGGAATCGGCTTCAGGCAGCGGCTTCGGCTTGCGCTCCAGCGCCATGTCCAACACTTGATCAATCCAACGCACCGGATGAATATCCAACTTGTTCTTGATATTGTCCGGTATATCGACGAGATCCTTGGTGTTTTCCTGCGGGATCAACACAATCTTGATGCCGCCGCGATGCGCCGCCAGCAACTTCTCTTTCAAACCGCCGATCGGCAATACTTCACCCCGCAGCGTGATTTCGCCCGTCATCGCCACGTCGGCGCGCACCGGAATATCCGTCAGCACCGACACCATCGCGGTACACAAGGCGATCCCCGCGCTCGGCCCATCCTTCGGGGTTGCCCCTTCCGGCAGGTGGATATGAATATCGTTGTTCTGGTAAAAATCCGCCGGAATGCCCAGCCGCTTGGAGCGGCTGCGCACCACCGACAGCGCGGCCTGAATCGACTCTTGCATCACATCGCCCAATTTTCCGGTGGTGATGGTTTTGCCCTTGCCGGGGAGTTTGACCGATTCGATCGTCAGCAACTCGCCGCCCACTTCGGTCCACGCCAGGCCGGTGACTTGCCCCACTTGATTGGCTTTTTCCGCCATGCCATAACTGAAGCGGCGCACGCCCAAGTATTTATCCAGATTGCGCGCACTGACGGTCACCTTGTGGGTTTTCTTCTCGACCAGCAAGGTCTTCACCACCTTGCGGCAAATCTTGGCGATTTCGCGTTCCAGGCTGCGCACCCCGGCTTCGCGCGTGTAGTAGCGCACGATGTCGCGCAGCGCGCTCTGGGTGACGTTGATCTCGCTCACCTTTAAACCATGCGTTTTGATCTGCTTCGCCAGGAGATAATTCAAGGCGATGTTGATTTTCTCATCCTCGGTATAGCCGGCCAGCCGGATCACTTCCATCCGGTCGAGCAGCGCCGGTGGAATATTGAGCGAGTTGGCGGTCGCGACGAACATCACTTCCGACAGATCGAATTCAACTTCGACGTAATGATCGACGAAGGTGTGGTTCTGCTCCGGGTCGAGCACTTCGAGCAGGGCCGAGGACGGATCGCCGCGGAAATCCATGCCCATCTTGTCCACTTCATCGAGCAGGAACAGCGGGTTTCTCACCGCGACCTTGGTCATGCTTTGCAATATCTTGCCCGGCATGGAGCCGATGTAAGTACGGCGATGGCCGCGAATTTCGGATTCGTCGCGCACGCCGCCCAGCGCCATGCGCACGAACTTGCGGTTGGTGGCCTTGGCGATCGATTGCCCGAGCGAGGTCTTGCCCACGCCGGGTGGCCCGACCAGGCACAGAATCGGCGCCTTGAGCTTGTCCACGCGCTGCTGCACCGCGAGATATTCGATGATGCGCTCTTTCACCTTGTCGAGACCGTAATGATCTTCATCCAAAATCGCTTCGGCATGCGTCAAATCCTTGCTGATTTTGGTCTTCTTGCGCCACGGCAAATTGACGATGGTTTCGATGAAGTTGCGCACCACGGTGGCTTCCGCCGACATCGGCGACATCATCTTGAGTTTTTTCAACTCGGCCATCGCCTTGGCGTTGGCTTCTTTCGACATGCGCGCATCCGCGATGCGCTTTTCCAAGTCGTCGTTATCGGCGCCCTCTTCCAGGTCGCCCAGCTCTTTTTGAATCGCTTTGACTTGCTCGTTCAGGTAATACTCGCGCTGGCTCTTTTCCATTTGGCGCTTCACGCGGCCACGGATGCGCTTCTCGACTTGCAGGATGTCGATCTCGGCATTGAGCAGGCCGAAAAGATGTTCGAGCCGGGCATGCACGGCGAACATTTCGAGAATTTCCTGCTTCTGTTCGAGTTTGATCGGCAGGTGCGCGGCGATGGTGTCGGCCAGCCGGCCCGCATCGTCGATGCTGGCCAGTGAAGTCAAAATCTCGGGCGGAATTTTCTTGTTGAGTTTGACGTATTGGTCGAACTCGGTGAATACGCTGCGCATCAGCGCCAGGGTTTCCTTGTCGGTCGGCGGTTCGATTTCGGCGATCTCCGCTTCGGCCGCAAAATGCGTTTTGGCGTCGATGAATTCCTTGATGTGCGCGCGCTGATTGCCTTCGACCAGCACTTTGACGGTGCCGTCGGGCAATTTCAGCATTTGCAGAATGCTCGCCACGCTGCCGACATGGTAAAGATCGTCGGTGGTGGGCTCATCCTTGGAGGCGGATTTTTGCGCCACCAAAAGAATGTGCTTGCCGGCCTCCATCGCGACTTCCAGCGCCTTGATGGATTTTGGCCGGCCCACGAATAGCGGAATGACAATATGCGGATATACCACCACATCGCGCAGGGGAAGTAAGGGAAGGGTTACGCGGTCGCCCTGGGTCTCTTGAGGTAAGCTCATGATTTATCTGCCTAAGTAAGAAGCTTGTTGATAAGAGATGGGGCCCTGCCCGGTAATATCAAGGGCCAAGGGCAGGAAAACCCGTGAAGCGCCCGGAATGGCGGCGCCCAGCATTTAAAATAGATAGCGGTTCGAGAGGGGATTACTTGAATCAAGCAATCCCGGGGAATCATGCGACGCGGGGCTGGTCGGCGTAGATGAGGAGCGGCTTGGATTTACCCTTGACCACTTCCTCGTCCACCACCACCTTAGAAACATCCTTGAGCGAAGGCAGCTCGAACATGATGTCGAGCAAGGCATGTTCCATGATCGAGCGCAGGCCGCGCGCACCGGTCTTGCGTAGCAGCGCCTTCTTCGCGATCTCATCGATCGCGCCATCGCGAAACTCCAATTCGACGCCTTCCATGGCGAAGAGTTTTTGATATTGGCGAATCAGCGCGTTCTTGGGCTCGGTGAGAATTTGCACCAGGGCCTTTTCGTCCAACTCTTCCAAGGTCGCGACCACCGGCAGGCGGCCAACGAACTCCGGGATCAAGCCGTATTTGATCAAATCCTCGGGCTCGACTTCGCGCAGCACTTCACCGATCGCCTTGCGGTCGTCTTTGCTCTTCACTTGCGCGCCGAAACCAATGCCGCCCTTTTCGGAGCGGTTGCGAATCACCTTCACCAAGCCATCGAATGCACCGCCGCAAACGAACAGGATATTGCCGGTATCGACCTGCACGAATTCCTGGTTCGGATGCTTGCGCCCGCCTTGCGGGGGCACCGAGGCGATGGTGCCTTCGATCAATTTCAGCAAGGCTTGCTGCACGCCCTCGCCCGACACGTCGCGGGTGATCGAGGGGTTATCCGACTTGCGCGAAATTTTGTCGATCTCGTCGATATAGACGATGCCTTGCTGCGCCTTCTCCACGTTGTAATCGCACTTTTGCAGCAGCTTCTGGATGATGTTCTCGACGTCTTCGCCCACATAACCGGCTTCGGTCAAGGTAGTCGCATCGGCGATGACAAAGGGCACATTCAATAGCCGCGCCAAGGTTTGCGCGAGCAGGGTCTTGCCCGAACCGGTGGGCCCGATCAGCAGAATATTACTTTTGGACAGCTCGACTTCGTCCGCCTTGGTTTGCGTTTTAAGGCGCTTGTAGTGGTTATACACCGCAACCGACAAAATCTTTTTCGCCGTATTTTGGCCGATCACATATTGATCGAGGATTTGGCAAATCTCGGCCGGGGTCGGCAACTCGGCGCCGGCGCCCTTGGCGCCTGGGTCGCCTTGGATCTCTTCGCGAATGATGTCGTTGCACAAATCGACGCACTCGTCGCAAATGAATACCGAGGGGCCGGCGATGAGCTTGCGCACTTCATGTTGGCTTTTGCCGCAGAAGGAGCAGTAGAGAAGCTTGTCAGTGCCAGCGGTTTTGTCGTTCATAGCCTTGCCCTTAATTGACGGTTTTTGACATTAAACCGAAGTTTCGCCTCGATTGACAAGCACTTTGTCCACCAGGCCATAGCTTACCGATTGGTCGCTGCTCATGAAAAAATCGCGGTCGGTGTCGCGCTCGATCACCTCGATCGGCTGCCCGGTATTCTTGGAGAGAATTTCATTCAGTTGCGCGCGCAAATAGAGAATTTCTTTGGCGTGGATTTCGATGTCCGACGCCTGGCCTTGGAAACCGCCCATCGGCTGGTGAATCATCACGCGCGAGTTGGGCAGGCAGAAACGCTTGCCCTTCGCGCCCGCCGATAGCAGAAACGCGCCCATGCTGGCCGCCTGGCCCACGCACAGGGTGGATACGTCGGGCTTGATGAATTGCATGGTGTCGTAAATCGACATCCCCGCCGATACCGACCCGCCGGGCGAATTGATGTAGAACGAGATGTCCTTGTCCGGGTTCTCGGATTCGAGGAACAGCATCTGCGCCAAGACCAGATTGGCGCTCATGTCGTTCACCACCCCAACCAGAAACACCACACGCTCTTTCAGCAGACGCGAATAAATATCGTAAGCGCGCTCGCCACGGCCGCTCTGCTCGATCACCATCGGGATGTACCCGAGCATCTTCGGATCGAAGCCGTTGCGGTCTGTAAAATCCATGAAACGATCGATCATTTATTGATTCCCATCAGGTCGTCGAATACAGCCGGCTTATCTTCCACCTGCGCTTGTTTCAGAGCCCAGCTTACCACATTCTGTTCCAGCACCAGGGACTCCACTTCCGCGAGCCGAGTAGGGTTTTCGTAGTACCAAGCCACTACTTGCTCGGGCTCTTCGTAGCTCTCGGCATACTCATCCACCAGCTTGCGCACTTGCTCCGGTTGCGCCTTGAGATCGTTCGCCTTCACCACTTCGGCCAAGATCAATCCCAAGCTGACACGGCGTTGCGCTTGCGCTTCGAATAAATCCGCGGGCATGGGCATATTGCCGGCCTTGATGCCGCGCACTTCCATATCATGGCGCGCGCGTTGCTGCAGCCGCTCGATCTCGCTATCAATCAGCGCGCGCGGCACCGACAAGGGCGTGGCTTCGGTCAGCGCCTGCATTACCTGCTCCTTAACCTTATTTTCGACCCGCTTGCTCACTTCACGTTCAATGTTGGCGCGGACTTCCGTGCGCATCTTGCTCACATCGCCATCCTCTACGCCCAAAGATTTAGCAAGTTCCGGGCCAATCTCGGGCAAACGGGCCGCCAGGACACGATTCACCTTTACCTGAAACTGCGCGGTTTTACCCGCCACATCCTTGCCGTGGTAATCGGCGGGGAAAGTCAGGTCGAAGGTCTTTTCCTCGCCGGCTTTCATGCCATCGAGCGGGCGATCGAAATCGGCCAATGTCCGTCCTTCGCCAAGGGTGACGATATAGCCCTGGGTCGCACCGCCCGCAAACGGCTGGCCATCAATACTACCAATATAGTCGATATCGACTTGATCGCCCTGCTGCGCGGCACGCTCGGCCGGCTCGAAGGTCGCCCGTTGCTTGCGCAGGATATCAATGGTTTTATCGACATCGGCGTCCGACACCTGAACCGTCGGGCGCTCGATTTTGGCGCTGGCGATACTCCCCACGACTATTTCGGGATACACCTCGAAGGTCGCGGTAAATTCCAATTGCTCGCCATTCGCCGCATCGGATGCCGTCTCGAAGCGCGGCATGCCGGCAATTTTAATTTTTTGTTCGTATAAGGCGTCGCTGATGCCGCGGCTGCCGGCTTCGGAGATCACTTCCTGCCGCACTTGGCCGCCATATTGCTGGGCGACCAGCTTCATGGGCACCTTGCCGGGGCGAAAGCCATGGATTTTCGCGGTGCGCGCGATGCGCTTTAGGCGGTTTTCAATTTCCGCATCGATTTGAGCGCGCGGGACCGAAATACGAATGCGCCGCTCCAACTGCCCGATAGTCTCAACTTGTGCTTGCATGATATGTAGTGTCCTTAAAATTCGCCTGAAAATTCAATTGCCATCTGGTGCGAAAGGGGGGACTCGAACCCCCACGGGGGTTACCCGCTGGAACCTAAATCCAGTGCGTCTACCAATTCCGCCACTTTCGCTAAACTCTGCTCGAAAAATGGTGTATTTTATTCGATTCAGGCCTTCCAGTCATTTCTCTCTATTTTCCCTGTACTTACAATACTTTGGCTTTAGAAACCGTGGACTATCCGATCACCCATTACGAAAATTTCCCGGTCGCATCCATCCTGCTCCCGCGCCGCTTGCGCCGCCCGGTTCAGGTCATTTATGCCTTTGCGCGTCAGGCCGATGATTTTGCCGATGAAGGCAATGATCCGCCTGAAGCGCGCCTGGCCCGGCTAAATCAATTTCGCGCGGAGTTGGACTGCATCGAACGCGGCGAGCGCAGTGAGCTGCCGCTGTTCCGCGACTTGGCCTTGATTATTCGCGAGCATCAGTTGCCGATTCAGCATTTCCGCGACCTGTTGGATGCGTTCAGCCAGGATGTCACCCAGACCCGATATCAACATTTCGGCGAGGTCATGGATTATTGCCGCCGCTCCGCCAACCCGATCGGCCGGCTCTTGCTGCACTTGTACCGCGTCACCGATGCGCGCGCCTTGGCCTATTCCGACGGTATCTGTTCCGCGCTCCAGCTCATCAATTTTTTGCAGGACATCGCCATCGATTATCGGAAGGGACGCATTTACCTGCCGCAAGACGAACTGGCACAATACGGCATCACCGAACAACAACTCGCAAGCGGTGAACCCAGCGGGCTATGGTGGCCATTCATGCAATTTCAAATTACGCGCACGCGCAAACTACTCCAAGCGGGCGCGCCTTTGGGCAAGCAACTCAAGGGGCGCATCGGACTGGAAATGCGCCTGATCATCATGGGGGGAGACAGAATTTTGAAAAAACTGCATGACGCGCACGGTGATGTATTTCACGCGCGCCCGGTGTTAAAACCCGCTGATTGGCTTTATATGATCTATCGCGCCGTAAGAGCTAAATGACCCCTGCCGAATACTGCCAAGAAAAAGCCGCGCAAAGCGGCTCCAGCTTCTACTACAGTTTTTTATTCTTGCCAAAACCGCGGCGCGAAGCGATTACCGCCTTGTATGCTTTCTGCCGTGAAGTAGACGACATCGCCGATGAATGCGCCGATGCGGCCCTCGCCCGCACCAAACTCGAATGGTGGCGCACCTAGTTGGCCAACACCTTCGCCGGCCACCCCAGCCACCCGGTCAGCCAGGCGCTGCTGCCGGCGATTCGCGCCTATGATCTGGCGCTGGAGCAATTCGAGGAAATCATCGACGGCATGGAGATGGATCTGCAATACGTGCGCTATGCCGATTTCAAAGCACTGCAACTCTACTGCTACCGCGTCGCCTCGGTGGTCGGGCAACTCGCCGCCGCCATCTTTGGCTATCGTGATCGCAAAACGCTGAAATACGCACACGATCTGGGCATGGCGTTTCAATTGACCAACATCATTCGCGACGTGGGCGAAGATGCGCGCCGCAGCCGCATCTACTTGCCGCAAGACGAGCTCGCGCAATTCGGTGTCACTGAAAGCGATCTTCTGGCAGGGAAAGCGAGTGAAGAATTTCGCGCCTTGATGGCGCATCAAGTGGCGCGCGCACGCGCGTTCTATCAGCAAGCGTTGCAAGCCTTGCCTGCGCAAGACCGGAAGAGCCAACGGCCGGGGTTGGTGATGGCGGCGATTTACCAAAAGCTGCTGAATGAAATCGAACGCGACGATTTTCGCGTGCTGCACCAGCGCATCACCCTGACGCCGCTGCGCAAGCTGTGGATCGCGTGGCGCACTTGGGTGTTTAGTTAACGGTCATGGCAATGGCCACCCCCGAAAATAAGACTCGCCATGACCGTTTCCCTCTCTCCTAACTCTTCACCCGCAAGGGGTACGCCGGTGGGTACCCCGCTGCTGCGCAGCGACCCTTCCGCAGTCCCGCAAGCGGGAGAGAGGGACGCAGGCTCGCTTCGTGAGTTTCACGATAATGCCATGGCCGTTGCCGTCATTGGTGGCGGTTGGGCCGGGCTCGCCGCCGCCGTCACCCTGGCCGCGCAAGGCATCCCGGTCACGCTGTTTGAAAGCGCCGCCCAACTCGGCGGGCGGGCACGGCGGGTTGAGATCAACGGATTGGCGCTGGATAATGGTCAGCACATCCTGATCGGCGCTTATCGCGAAACATTGCGGCTGCTCGCCACGGTGGGCGTCGATGTGCGCGCAGCTTGCTACGCGCCGCCGCTGACGCTGCAAGTCGCGCCAGCGTTTTATCTCAGCGCCGCGCCCTTACCGGCGCCATGGCACCTTGGTATCGGCTTGTTGAAAAGCCGTGGCATTCCCTTGCGCGACAAGCTTTCCGCAATAAGTTTTCTCGCCGCACTCAAACGGGGCGACTTTCGTATCGCACCGGATTTTTCCGTATCCGCCCTGCTCGCCCAGCGCCGGCAAAGCCCTGCCTTGAATGATTATCTGTGGCATCCCTTATGCCTCGCCGCGTTGAATACACCGCCGCACTTGGCGTCGGCCCAAGTCTTCGTCAACGTGTTGCGCGATGCCTTTTTCGGCACGCGCGACGACAGCCGGCTACTGTTACCACGCGTCGATCTCGGCCAACTCTTGCCTGATCCGGCGGCGCATTTCATTGCTGCACACGGTGGAGAAATTCGCCTCAATCAGCGCATTCAGCGGGTTGCGTTGGCCACTGGCGGATTCGCCCTGCATGGCGATCATGGGACGGAACGCTTCACGCAAGTGGTCTGCGCCGTACCGCCGTTCCGTGTTGCTGATTTGCTCGGGCAACTCCCGTCCCTGCAACCGGTATTGGAACAAATCAGTGCATTGCAGTATCAGCCCATCTATACGGTCTATCTGCAATACGCTGCCTCGATGCGACTGCCCTTCCCGATGCTGGGCCTATCAAATACGTTGAGCCAATGGGTGTTCGATCGCGGCGCCTTGTCCGGTCAGGCGGGTTTGATGGCGGTGGTGATCAGCGCCGAGGGCGCGCATGAAGCGCTGCCGCATGCGGCGCTGGCCGAAAAAGCCGCGCGCGAACTGCATGAACAACTCGGCTTCCCCGCGCAAGCAAACTGGACGCAAGTGATCGCGGAAAAACGCGCAACCTTCGCTTGTCTGCCGTCGATCGCGCGACCGGACAATGTCACGCCGGTAGCGGGGCTGTTTCTCGCCGGCGACTATACCGCCTGCGATTATCCCGCCACGCTCGAATCCGCGGTGCGAAGCGGGATACAATGCGCGCTCTCTATACAGGAAGCACTGCAATGAATTACTCCACTCATTATTCCCCTGGCCCCGATTTGCTCAAAGATCGCGTGATACTCGTTACCGGCGCAGGCCAGGGCATCGGTAAAACCGCTGCGCTTGCCTATGCCCAACATGGCGCCACGGTGATTCTGCTGGGCCGAAATCAGAAGCGGCTCGACGCTGTCTATGACGAAATCGTCAATCACGGTCACCCCGAGCCGATGGCGCTCAAGCTGGATTTGGCGCAGGCCGGCGACGACGATTTTCAGGGGATGGCGCAGGCGATTTTCGAACAACTCGGACGGCTCGACGGTATTTTGCACAACGCGGCCCGCTTCGATGGCTTGAGCCCGCTCGAATACCAATCGCTGGATCAATGGATGGGCACGCTACGGGTCAATCTGGCGGCGCCGGTGGCCTTGACCCGCGCTTGCCTGCCCTTGCTCACGCGCGCGCCGGATAGCACTGTGCTGCTGACTTCGGAAACGCATGGCCACCAGCCGGCGGCGTTCTGGGGCGCTTTCGCGGTATCGAAATGGGCGCTGGAAGCCTTGGTCACGATCTGGGCGCAAGAGCTGGCGGTGCACCCGAACTTACGCATGAACGTGGTGATTCCCGGCCCGGTGCGCGCGCCGCAGCGCTTGATCAGCCACCCGGCGGAAGATCGGAAACAATTGCCGGAGTCTACGCGGCTCATGCCGCTTTATCTGTATTTGATGGGCCCGGATAGCCGGGGGCACAGCGGGGAAATTTTTGAAGCGCAGATGAGTTAAATCGGCATTTACTTCAAATAGAACTGAAGTTTGTCCGGCCCGACTTCGATCTGATCCAAATTATCGAGCGGGAACGGATCGTCGCCGATGGCCTTGCCGTTGACGACGGGATGTTTCTTGCCGGCCACGTGGGTGATGAAATAGCCGACCGGGCGGCGCGTGATGATGGCCGAATTGTCCGGCTTGCCGAACGCGGTAATCGAACGCGACAACTCGATCTCCTGGCCCGTATTATCACCGCTGATGCCGCGCACCGCGCCGAGCGGAAAAATGGTTTTCACGTTGCGCGCATTGGCGACTGCGGTGGCGATGCCCTGGGTATCCGCCTCATCCTTGTCGGCGCCCTCTTGCTTGAGCTTGGTGCGGTCAAAAGCGGGGATCATCAAGGTCTTGTCGAAATCCATGTCCGGCATGGCCTTGGCGTTGACATATCTCAACTTGTAACGCCCAACCTCGATCACATCGCCGTTTTGCAGGATGTGGCGCTGCACTTTTTCACCGTTCACCAGGGTGCCGTTGGTGGAACCGAGGTCTTCCAATATCTGATCGTTGCCCACGGTGAGAATCACCGCATGCTCCTTGGACACGCCCTGGTCGTTGATTTGGATATCGCAAGTCGGCTTGCGCCCGAAAGAGAAACGTTCCTTCTCCAGGAAATAATTGCCGAGCACGGACCCGTTCATGCTTAAAACCAATTTAGCCATCGTTACCCTCTTGCTTAAACGTGTGCGCCGAACCAGCGCGAGAAAAACCCGGCACGCAGCGGAAACGGTTTCTCGACCTTGATCGCCGCCACCGAGATATTGTCGTGGCCGCCGTTGTCATTCGCCATCATCACCAATTGCCGCACCAGCAGTGGAATATTTTCCCTGATCGAGCGCATCGCCAACTCGATATCGGCGTCGTCCACCATATCGTTCAACCCGTCCGAACACAGCAAATAAATATCGCCCACCTGCGCCCGCTCTTGGCGCACGTCCACCGCAATCGTCTGGGTGACGCCGAGCGCGCGCGTGACCAGATTTCGATTATGCGAAACGCGCGCATCCTCGGATGAAATCAAGCCGAGCTGCACTTGTTCCTGCAATAAGGAATGGTCCACCGTGAGTTGATCAAATTGCCCGCCGCGCAAGCGATACAGGCGTGAATCGCCGGCATGCGCGATGGTGACCACATTGTCGCGAAACAAGGTCGCCACCACGGTCGTGCCCATGCCTTGAAATTGGGTTTTATTGTGCGCCGCATGATAGATCGCCTGATTGGCGCGGGTGATCGCGGTGCGCAGCAACTCGGTTTCCAGATCCACGCCATTGGACTTGTCCACGCCCTTGCCGAGATGCTCCTTGAGCTCGTTGCCGATGATCATGGTGGCCATGCCGCTCGCCACGTCCCCGGCCTTGTAGCCGCCCATGCCGTCAGCCAGCACCACGAGCCCTAAATCCTCGTTGGCTGCTACGCTATCCTCATTGAAGTTGCGCACCAGGCCGGCATCGGTGGCGCTGGCTATCGTCAGCGCATTTTTCAGCTTCATTAAACGCTCTCTTCCGCCGCCCGGAGTTTGGCGGTCATTATATATTTTTGTGGAATTATGATTAAAATTTACCGTTCGTGCCGATATCAAAATTTAACTTTTGTTCATCTGGCGCCATTCCGGCTTATTCCAACGTAATTTTACTTAAAATAGCAGCTTTTGTGCCGATCTCAATGTCGGCAGGCGGCCCCCTCCTTTGGAATAACGGGCTGCTTACGCCCAAACTTGAGGCCAGCCGGCCATATGGCCAGCTTGACACGGTTCCCGATAAAAACTACTTTAGCGATCCCTACTTGCCGAATTATTCCCTAAATTATCAAATGGTAATCGAGAAACTCGGCCGCTACGTAATCGTCGAGGAAATCGGCCAGGGCGCCATGGGCGTCGTCTACAAGGCCGTGGACCCACTCATTGACCGCACGGTAGCGATCAAGACGATCAACCTCGACCTCTCCAAGGAAGAGCTGGCGAATTTCGAAAAACGCTTTCAGCGCGAAGTCCAGTCGGCCGGCAAGCTCAATCACCCCAACATCGTGACCGTCTATGACGTGGGCCGCACCGAGGGCGTGGCCTACATGGCGATGGAATTCCTCGAAGGCAAAGAGCTGCGCGAGATTCTTGATTCCGGCGTGGTGCTGCCGATCGAAAAAGTCGTGCATATCGCTACCCAAGTCGCGGAGGGCCTCGGCTTCGCCCACGAGCACGGCATCGTGCACCGCGATGTGAAGCCTTCCAACGTCATGGTGCTGAAGAACGGCTTGGTGAAAATCACCGATTTCGGCATCGCTCAGATGTCCTCCGCCACGCGCACCATTTCCGGCATGGTGATGGGTTCGCCCAAATACATGTCGCCGGAGCAAGTCGTCGGCCAAGCCGTGGACGGGCGCTCGGACATTTTTTCACTCGGCGTCATGCTGTATGAAATGCTGACGGGCAAGACGCCGTTCGCGGGTGACAATATCAGCGCCATCATGTACCAAATCCTGAATGATGAGCCGATCCCGCCCAAAACGTTCAATCAAGGCATTCCCGAGGCGGTCAACTTCATCGTGCTCAAGGCGCTCGCCAAACACCCGGACAAGCGCTACCAAAACGCCAAGGAAATGGCGCGCGACCTCAAGCGCTACAAAACGCTGGAACTACCGGCGCCGGGCGATGAACCGAAACAACCCGAACCCATGGAACGGCGTAGGCTTGCGCGCGACAACTTGGGCGACGCAACCCAGATCATCCCCAGCCTGGTCATGGATGATCACCCCATGTTGCCGGCCAACGGCGCCGCGTCACAGGAATCCTGGTGGGCCGGATTGACCTTTCAACGCTTTTTGCTTTACGCCGCGATCCCGGCCATGATCATCACCTTTGCCGTTGTCGTCACCTTGAGTAAGATTCGGCAAGCGAAGCCGGTTCCCGGCGCCATCGCACCCAGCGTGGCCAGCCAGCCGGCGAAGCCCGACGCTGCGACGCAAGCGGTGCTTGCACAGCCCGCCCCGCCAGCCCAGCCGGAAACGCCCAAGGCCGCGCAGAAACCCATCCCTGGCAAAGTTACGGACAAGACCAAGGCGAAAAGCGAGAAGATCAAACTCGCCAACACCGACCCGGTTAAAAAAGGGGATGAGTCCCCCAAACCGGCGGCTGCGGGTGAATCCCGCGTCACCTTTGCCGTCAGCCCGTGGGGAGAAGTCTTCGTGGACGGCAAGCGCCAAGGCGTGAGCCCGCCGCTGCGCGATCTGAAACTCAGTGCCGGCAAGCACACGATTCTGATCGTGAATGAAACCTTCAAGCCTTATTCGCAGACGATCGAGTTGGCGCCGGACAGCACGCATAAAATAAAATATAAATTTCAAAACTAATGGAGCAGACCATGAACCCATCCCGCTGGCTTGTCTTGGCTACGCTTGTATTGCTCACAGCCGGCTGCTCCTCGCTATTTTCACGCGATACTGGAGTAGATAAACTCTCCCCGCGCAAGGCGGAGCAAGCACTCAATACCGGTATTCAGCAATATGAGGATGGCGAACTGAAAGCGGCGCAAAAAAACCTGCAAGACGCCCTTAGCCTTGGGCTCACTTTTGATTCCGATAAAGTCACCGCGCACAAGCACTTGGCCTTCATCTACTGCTCATCGAATCAAGAACGGCAATGCCGCGACGAATTCCGCCGAGCATTTGACGTCGATCCCAGCTTCAAATTGGAACGCGCCGAAATCGGCCACCCCTTATGGGGGCCGGTCTATACCGGGGTACGCGCTGAATTATTGTCGCGGGGAAAGATAAAACCGTGATGGATATTGGCGTGTGCCAGTGAATGCTAAGCCATTACTTATAAAAAAACTCCAGCCGCGTTCCCGCCACTTCGATAATGTCGTGATCTTGCAAGTGATAGGGCGTCGCCCCCACTTCCACGCCGTTCACCAGCGGATAGCTGATCCCCTCGACATAAGTCAGGAAATACCCCGCTGATTTTTTTCCGATGACGGCGGTTTGAATACCGGGCTTGCCCAGCGTCAACACCGGCTTGTCGAGTTCCAGTTGTTTGCCGGCGCCGTGCCCCCCCATCAATCGCAGCACGCCCGTACCCGAATCCATCACCGTCGCCTCGTCCTCCCCGGCCAGGGTATTGGGCGCCATGCGTGGAGAGAGCAATTCGCGCGTGAGCCCCAAACCGTCGTCGTGGCCGATTTCAAACAGGGGTTCATCCGAGCGGGCCGCCGCCTGCGTCGCGGTATGCTTCGCGGTCTTGGCGATGGTCGTCGCCCAACTGCTCTCCGGCATGACCCATGGCTCGAACTGAAATTTCAGGTTGAAGATCGCGATATTGATTTCATCGCCGTCTTGCAAATGGTGATTTTTGACCAGGCGGCCATTCACCCGCACGCCATTGGTGCTGCCCAAGTCTTGCAGGAAGGAATCATTGCGGATGTTGGTAATCAGCGCATGCTCGCCGCTTACCGAAAGATGATCGAGTTGAATGTCGCTATCGGCGCGGCGGCCGATCTTGATGCGCTCGCGATCAAGCTGCCGCTCTTTGAGGATATTGCCGTTCTGGTCGTGAACAATCAGTTTGGACATGCCGCCACCGCTTGCCGCCGGCCCGGCGGCAAGCTTAATTTGCCCGCGCCAGAATCAGCGAAATATTGTCGTAACCGCCCTTGTGATTGGCGGTATCGATTAACTGATGCGCCGCCGCATCCAGATCACCTTCGGCATGATCGATCATGAACTGAATCTCTTGATCGTCCAGCATGTCGAAGAGGCCATCCGAGCACAACAAAAATACATCGCCCGGGAGCACCGGCTGCTCTTGCACATCGACCTCAACGCCCGCCTCCACTCCCAGCGCACGCGTGATGAGCCCGCGGTTGCCGGCGAAACGTGCCTGCTCGGGCGTAATCAGCCCATACTCGATCTGCTCCTGCACCACGGTATGATCCACCGTGAGTTGCTCAAAATGCCCCTGGCGCAAACGATAGACGCGCGAATCGCCGATGCTGGCGATGGTGACGCGGGCGCCGCAAAACAATGCCGTGACCAGCGTGGTGCCCATGCCGGATAGGTGCGTTTGCAAGAGCCCAAGCTGGAAAATCTCGCGATTCGCCTTGGCGATCGCGGTACACAAACGCATGGCCACCTGGCTCAAACCAGGGGTGCTTGATTCCTCTTGGGGGAGGGTCAAGGCCAATTGGCGGAACTCGTTGGAGACGATGTTCACCGCCATCGCACTCGCGATTTCACCCCCGTTGCACCCGCCCATGCCGTCAGCCAGCACCAACAGCCCGGTCTCCGCATCGAAGTCGAGGCTATCCTCATTGCTGCTGCGCACCCGCCCCACGTCGGAACGCGCGGCACAGATGACCTGCGTCGCGCGCGGCGGGATGGGACGCCATTCAGGCGCGATTGTTTGCGCGGCTTCCACGTTTCATCGCCCCGATTGACACGCGGCGCTCCATTTCAACAGTGTGCATTGGGAAAACTACCTCTTAACAGTTAATTATCTGTTATTTTGCGCATTTTCCATATTATGAAATCATGGAAAATTACGATGTCATTGTAGGGTGCTTACCAGCAATTGGCAACTGCTTGTTCCAGCCGCTCCACGGTGACGATTTCCATCCCGGGTATGGCCTGCTTTGGCCGATTTGCTTTTGGAATAACGGCACGGGTGAAGCCAAGTTTAGCGGCTTCTTTCAATCTTTCTTGACCGCGCTGCACCGGGCGCACCTCGCCCGCCAAGCCTACCTCGCCAAAAACCACCATTTTGCCTGGTAGCGGCTTATTCTTGAGCGAGGAAACAATCGCCAGCAACACTGCCAAATCCGCTGCCGGCTCGGTGATGCGCACGCCGCCCACCGCATTCACGAACACGTCTTGGTCAAAACAGGCGATGCCCGCGTGACGGTGCAGCACCGCCAGCAGCATGGCCAGCCGGTTTTGCTCCAGGCCGACCGTGAGCCGGCGCGGATTGGGCGCATGCGCCTCGTCCAGCAAGGCCTGAATCTCGACCAGCAGCGGGCGGGTGCCCTCCTGCGTCACCATCACGCAGGAGCCCGGCACCTCCTGCCCGTGGTGCGACAGGAACAGCGCAGACGGGTTGCTCACCTCGCGCAAGCCCTTCTCGGTCATGGCGAACACACCCAATTCGTTCACCGCGCCGAAGCGGTTTTTAAAGGCGCGCACCAGGCGGAAGCTGGAACTGGTCTCGCCTTCGAAATACAGCACAGTATCGACGATATGCTCCAGCACGCGCGGCCCGGCCAGCGTGCCCTCCTTCGTGACATGGCCGACGAAAATGATCGAGGTGCCGGCCTGCTTGGCGTAGCGCGTGAGTTGCGCCGCACATTCACGCACCTGCGCCACGCTGCCCGGCGCCGATTGCAGCGCCTCGGAATACACGGTTTGAATCGAGTCGATGACCGCGACTTTGGGCTGCTCTCGCTTCAGGGTACTGATAATTTTTTCCAAACTGATCTCGGCCAGCAGCGTGACCGCTTGCGCATCGAGTGCGAGCCGCCTGGCGCGCAGCGCGATCTGCTGCGGCGATTCCTCGCCGCTCACATACAGCACTTTTTGCGCCGTACTCATATGCGCCAAGGCTTGCAGCAAAAGCGTCGATTTACCGATGCCGGGGTCGCCGCCGATCAACACCACCGCGCCTTCGACCAAGCCGCCGCCCAGCACGCGATCCAATTCTGCCACGCCGGTCGGGGCACGCGGCACTTCGACCGCGTCCACCTCGGCCAGGGTTTGCACCTTGCCATCCGCCGCCAACGCACTAAAGCGGTTGGCGCCTGCGCTGGGTGTCGCTTCGGCGATGGTTTCGAGCAGCGTGTTCCAGGCGGTGCAATGCGGGCATTGGCCTTGCCATTTCAGGCTTTGGCCACCGCATTCGGTGCAGGTATAGATGGATTTGGTTTTAGCCATGCAAATTCACGCCCGTATAGCGCCTATAGGAAGTGAAGTCCTGGTCGGTGGTATACACCATCAGCTTACGCCGCACCGCTGCCGCGCAGATCAGAAAATCGGTATTCGAGCCCTGGACACCTTTGGCGCGGCAGATGTTAAAAAAATCGGCGGCCATTTCATAATCGGCCGCCTCCAACGGAAGATCGGGGAAAGCGCGCAAATGCGTTCGCAAACGCTCGAACTGTTTTTTATCGCGCATGCCGGACAATAGCTCCTGCCTGATCGGCCCCAGCATCACTACCTGAGAATCTGCAATGAGCCGTCCAAGTTCGCTCACGACAGATTGATGCTTCTCCGGTGCGCCGCGACGCAAAGCGAGCGACCAGACTGCGGTATCGACAATCGCCTTCATGCCACGCGGCGCTGTTTCTTATAGTCGTGCCTGGGATCGAAATCGATCGTACCAAAATCGTCGAGGATTTCCTGCTGCCGGATACGCTGCACGTACTCCTCCAGCGCCTGCGTTACCGCTTCGCGCTTGCTGCGGTGCCCACCCAGCTTGCGGGCGGTTTCGATCAGTTCGTCATCGAGTGCAAGATTCGTGGCCATCTCAACGCCCCATTAAGCTACACATTGAATTGTGTAATATAGGCGGGGGCCAAGCCAAAGTCAACGCGCTACGGTTTGCCCCAATCGCTTGTATTCCCGATGCTAGCTGCCGCAGCCACCGCAACAACTGCCGATCG
>Ga0154780_1067_pt3 | contig 20100 bp, 20 predicted proteins | sample Rifle2008BG16ft_FD_105788 | JGI IMG/M metagenome (GOLD analysis project Ga0154780, IMG submission 105788) | Betaproteobacteria bacterium RBG_16_58_11
AAGTTCACCACGTCATCTTGCGGACGCGCGCCTTGCAGCAACTGCGCCAGACGTTGGCTCGCCACCGGGCCGAGCAAGGCGTGCAACTCGGGCAAGCGCGCCAGGCTATCGCGCAAGCTGGCCAGATCGCGAGGCCGCGCCGAACGCAGCGCCACCCGCGCCACGATGCGCTCGATATCGGCGATGCCGCGCAGCAGGCCGTGCAGCGCTTGGCGGTGCGGCGTGGGCGAGCCTTCCAGCAACGTGGACACGGCATCCAGCCGCGCCATGATCATTTGCCGGTCGCGCAGTGGATGGTGCAGCCAGTGCCGCAGCAAGCGGCTTCCCATCGGGCCGGCTGTAGTGTCGAGGAGCGATAGTAAAGTGGGCGCAGCTTCGCCGCGTATGGTTTCGGTCAGCTCCAGGTTGCGGCGTGTGGCGGCATCCATCAGCACATAAGCGCTCTGGCGCTCGGCGCTGATGCTGACGATATGCGGCAACGCGGCGCGCTGGGTGTGCTTCACATAACCCAGCAGCGCACCAGCAGCGGCGAGTGCCGCGTGCATCTCCGCCACGCCGAAGCCGGCCAGATCGTGCGTGCCGAATTGCTGGCACAGCGCGCGCTGTGCGGCGTCGAGATCGAATTGCCAAGACGGCAGGCGCTTCGGCATCAGTCTGGCGCTATCGAGACCAGGCAGCGATGCATCTTCCGGCGCCAGCAATTCGGCCGGCCGCACGCGCTCGATGAAGGAGGCCAGATCGTCCGGCGCAATCTCGTCCACGCAAAAACGCCCGCTGCTCACGCTCAACCACGCCAGCCCGATTTTGCCCTGGGCCGGCAGTACGGCCATCACATAGGCTTCGCGCCGTTCGTCGAGCAGCGCGCTATCGGTCACCGTGCCCGGTGTCATGATGCGCATGACTTGACGCTCGACCGGGCCCTTGCTGGTCGCCGGGTCGCCGATTTGCTCGCAGATCGCCACCGACAGCCCCAGCTTCATCAGCTTGGCCAGATACTGCTCCACCGCGTGATAGGGCACCCCGGCCATTTTAATCGGCTGCCCGGCGGTCGCGCCGCGTGTGGTCAGCGTGATATCGAGCAGCTTGGAAGCTTCTTCCGCATCTTCGAAAAACAGCTCGTAGAAATCGCCCATGCGGTAGAACAGCAGCATCCCCGGATGCTGCGCCTTGATGCGCAGATACTGCTGCATCATCGGGGTGTGCGTAGAGAAGTCTTCTTTACCCATAATAATCAATTATTTATATTGTTTTACAATTTTTATTGGGGCAAATTTGGGGCAATTTGCACGAGTTTTTTCATGCCCTGCCAGATGCGCCCAGCTCTCTGGGGGACTCCCCTGAGATATAGCTGAAGCCGGTGGCCGTGCCATCGGTGCGATGGCCCCAGAAGGAAGGTGTCGAATACCCGTTGAAGTTGTTTCGAGTGCGGGTGAAGTGATCAATACCCACTCCCGTCTTACTCGACCCATCGGTGATGGCTTCCTCGTAGCGTTCGAGCAGGGCCACGAGGTCATCATGGTCGCTGCGATCCTCGACCACCGCGCCATCGGCATGACGGGCCAGCATGGCCTTGAAGTGATTTAACGCGGCTGCTTTTGTTTTCCAGGTGCGGCCGTTGGATAGAGCAATCGCTATCGCCATGCGTGGCTCGGCCTCAACCGATGGCCAGCTTGACCGGCTTGCCGATGCGGCTGAGCATTTCCACCAGCGTGTCGATGGTGAACTTGGCCGTTTTCTTGTTCACCACATCGGACACGCGCGGACGCGAGACCATCAGGATCTCGGCTGCCTCGGCTTGCTTCAGGTGATGCTCGGTAATCCAGGTAGACAACTCGTCCATCAGCTGCTGCTTCAGCAACTGCGTGTCATTGATCTGCTTGCGCGAGGCTGCCTGTAAGCGTTTGGCTTCAGCGGGCGCGAAGCCCAGTTCCAGGAAGAGGTTCGCTCCCGGCTTCGTCACATGGCGGATTTCGGTGTCGATTTTCATTTCCTAACCTTTCTCGCGTCGGCCACAGCGCGGTAGCGCGCCTCGGCAATGCCCTTGTCCTGCTTGCTGGTCGCCTGCGTCTTCTTCTGGAAGCAGTGCAGGACATACACTGCTTCCTCGAACTTGGCGACGTACATCACTCGATAGATGCCGCTGGCTTCCCGAATGCGGATTTCCTTGGTACCAGCCCCGACATCATCGAATGGCTTCCAATCGTCCGGGTCCAAACCAACTTGAACCTTGCCCAACTGGAAACCGGCAGAGCGACGTGGTTCGTCCGGGAATGCCAACAAGTCGTCATAGGCGGAGCCAACCCAACGAATTTCTTTTTCGTCACTCATCACTCTACTACGTATAAAATTTTATACGCATCAAGGACACAAGTCAAGTTCTTCAAGAGGAGCGTGCGTTGAGCCGGCGCTCCCGCCGAGTGAATCAATTTCGCAGTCCGTCGGCACCGTCATGGTCCAGCGCGGTGTCACGTGGCATCCTGAAAGCTACGCTCGCACACGACTGGCTATGCCCCAGTATGCGATCCGATTTCGTGGGGCAAATTTGGGGCAATTTGAGCGCCAAACCATGCCCATCTATGCCAATTCGACCTCTGTGAGGCGATGGCTGTCATCCGTCTAACTTGTTGCTGCGAAAGAGAAAAGTCGATCTCTGGCAGCGTATTTAGTCAGTGTCCCAACACAATGGGTGTATGCGCTTCAAGCGGTACGGCCATCGTATCCATCGATTAAGCCGGATAGCGCGCCAAATGATCGCGGATGCGCGCCAGCACCGCATCGCGCCCGATCAGCGCCATCACTGCATCGATCGAAGGCGTTTGCGTTTCGCCGGTGATCATCACGCGCAGCGGCATGGCGACTTGCGGCATTTTCAAACTATGTGCCGCGCAGATTTCTTTGATCAGCGGGTTCAAGCTTTCTTTATTCCACGTAACCGATTCGAGGCGCGACACCAGCGCTTCCAGCGCGGGCTTAACGGCGGCGGTGAGATGTTGTTTGCGCAAATCCTCATGCGCTTCCAACGGGCGGTAGAAATACACTGCGGCATCGGCCAGCTCTTCCAGCGTGCTCACGCGTTCCTTGAGCAGGCCGAATACCTCAGTAGGATTCGGCCCATGCGCCGGGTCGCAGCAATCCTGCGCCATGAAAGGCCGCGCCAGCTCAACCAGACGCGCATTGTCTGCCGCCTTGAGGTATTGCTGATTCACCCAGGATAATTTTTCAGGATCAAATTTCGCCGGGGATTTGCTGATCGATTCCAAATTGAACCATTCCACGAATTGATCGAGCGCAAAAACTTCTTCGTCGCCATGCGACCAACCCAGCCGCGCCAAGTAATTGAGCAACGCTTCGGGCAAATAGCCATCTTCAAAATACTGCATCACGCTCACTGCACCATGACGCTTGGAAAGGCGCTCGCCATCGTGGCCGAGAATCATCGGCACATGCGCATATTGCGGCAGCGGCGCGCCGAGCGCCTGGAGGATATTGATCTGGCGCGGCGTATTGTTGAGATGGTCATCCCCGCGAATTACATGCGTGATGCTCATATCCCAATCATCCACCACCACGCAAAAATTATAAGTCGGCGTGCCGTCGCCGCGCGCGATGATCAGATCGTCCATCTCGCTATTGCTCACCACGACGCGGCCTTTGACCAGATCGTCGATCACCACCGCACCCTCGGTCGGGTTCTTGAAGCGCACCACCGGGCTCACCCCGTGCACAGAGGTCGTACGCTGCCGGCAACGGCCGTCGTAGCGCGGCTTCTCGCCCTTCGCTCGCTGCGCTTCGCGCATGGCTTCCAGCTCATCCCTGCTGCAATAGCAGTGATAGGCATGGCCTTCGTCGAGCAGTTGCTGGATCACCTGCTTGTAGCGCGGCATGCGCTGCATTTGAAAAAACGGGCCTTCGTCGTAATCCAGATTCAGCCAAGCCATGCCATCCAGAATCGCCTGCACCGATTCCGGCGAGGAACGCTCCAGATCGGTATCTTCCACGCGCAAAATAAAGGTGCCGCCATGCTTCTTCGCATAGGCCCAGGAAAACAGCGCCGTGCGCGCGCCACCGATATGCAGATAGCCGGTCGGGCTGGGAGCGAAACGAGTGCGAACCATGGGGATAGACCGAGAAAAAGGCGTTATTTTACGGGAAATACCCACCCCCCGCCCAGGTAAAAATTTGACCGAAAACAGGGGGATATGGTTAAATGCGGCCACTCTATTGGCGGTTAGCTCAGTGGTAGAGCACTGCCTTCACACGGCAGGGGTCGGCAGTTCGAAACTGCCACCGCCAACCAATCACACCTTCAAGATCAGCACTTTACGCAGCATCTTCCGATGCCACACCTGCATCGTTGGCAGGGTGTGCCAAAAGTGTGCCACGCTGCCCCACCACCGAAACCACTTCACGCGCTTTGTCCGGTGCGACGTGCGCGTACCTCTCCGCCGTTCTCACTGAAGCACTGACAGTTGGTGTTGATTGATCTCCCCTGTCCCTGGCATTATTTTTGGTTTTTATAGCTTCAAAATTTCAATCAATTTTCGCACAGTAACAATATGCGTTTTCCCATGCCGACCTAGTGCGAGCACATCTTCTTTATCACCCGTCACCAGATAATCCGCCTGGCTCGCTTGCGCCATCGCGAATAAAAAATTGTCTGCCGGATCAGGCGAGACATCTACCTTCTCATTCACTTCAATGTAAATAGCCAACTCGCGTAGTTCATTGAGCATCGTCCCGGCTTCCGAGGGCCGAATATATTGCTGCACCCTCGGATAGCGGGTCACCCGTCTAAACTCGTCAAATTGCGCAGCGCAACTCACCAGCGCGATGCGCCCTGATCTTGCGGCTTCATAAATCTGGCGCGCTACCGATTTCGGGCTTATCAGCGCGCTGATCAGGATATTCGTATCAAGTACAACACGCATGTGCGGCTATTTTTTGTTTAACAGTTTTGCAAACATCTCCGCTTTCATATCAGCCCGCACAGCGGCAAGCGCCTCGTCGATTGCCGCCTCGATCTCTCCATCCGTAACGCTTGCATTGCGCTCCCGAACTTCTGCTACGGTTTTATCGAGCACACGCCAGCGTACCGCTTCCTCAACGAATTTAGATAAATCGCCCTTCTTCATGCCATGCTGGGCAAGGTAAGATCGGAGCGAAATATCCGTCCCCTTGGAAACCTTGATCGTCCAACGAATTGAGTCTTCCATAAATACCTCCAATCAGCGAAAAGCGCATAAACGCCTATACGTTTATATTACTGATATCTGGCAAAAATCGCAAAGAGTGAAAATAAACTCTCAACATCCCAAACAACATTGAATTTGTAGGGATTTATCCAGAATCAAATAAACACCTTAAAACTGATGTATTTATTTCAAAAACGGGCCATGCACCTGTGTATCTTGGATATCTCCATACAACCACATAGGAGCATCTATGCCGAAGTTAGCTTCCCCACTGCGAGCAATTGTAAAAGCCCTCGGATTCGTTCCACCGCTAGGCGAATCAAACATAGAGCAGTTTCAATACGCTATGAAAACCGCACATGCAAAGGCCAGTAACATTGGAACCGGATAAATTGTTTGTCTTGTATAACATTTATTGCTTATAATGCACGATATGTTGTCTTCAAATAACTTATCAGACTTGGGGAAACTACTGCGTGCTGAGCGCAAAGCGCTCGGCATGACCCAATCCGCCATGGCAAAAGCGGCAGGGCTCAGGCGTGAGACGATCATCCGGCTAGAAGCTGGAGAGAACGTCGACATGATCACTTTTTTGAAAGCGGTGGCCGCCATCAATAAAGCGATCCGGCTAGTCGACAAGCGCCATGACTACGAAACCGTGAAGGAGCTTTTCAGTGGCGATTAAAAGCCTCATCGTCTCCACCCCGCAAGGTGTGGCGGGAAAGCTGCAAAAAGAATCACGCTTCGTATTCAACTATGAAACCACGAAGCGCGAAGCTGAAGTCTCGCTCATCATGCCGCTGCGCGCGGAGAGCTATGCTTCAGGTAGCCTGTTCTCGGTTTTTGAAATGAACCGGCCTGAGGGATATTTGCTGGACTATCTGCGCGAACGGTTTGGCAAGCACGAGATTCTGGATGATATGCGCTTGCTGCAGATCGCAGGCGGCAATCAAATCGGCCGTTTGCGCTATTCGGTCGATGGCCATAACCCGGAACGCACCATCACCGTCTCGCGCGACGAAATCATTCACAGCACGGCATCGGATGAATTGTTCAAGCACCTGGTCGATACCTATTTCGGCTCCGGCATTTCCGGATTCCAACCCAAGGTGCTGGTACCCGACAGCGCAAGCGCCGTTTCAGCAAAATCGACCGTCGCCACATCGGACCTGATCGTAAAATCGGCAGGAGTCGATTATCCCTTCCTTGCACAAAACGAATTCATGTGCATGGAAGTGGCGAGAAGAGCGGGGATGGATGTGCCGGAATTCTGGCTATCTGAAGATGGCAGCCTGTTCATCATGAAGCGCTTCGACATACGAGACGGCCAGCAGCTAGGGCTGGAGGACATGGTGGTGCTGATGGGTAAATCGCCGGAGGAAAAATATCACGGCAGCTATGAGAATATCGCAAAAGCCGTGGATATTTTTTGCGGGGGGAATGCCACCGAAAGCAAGGCGCGGCTATTCGAATACGTTTCCCTGTCGTGCCTGCTCAAGAACGGCGACGCACACCTGAAAAACTTCTCGCTGCTGTACGACTACCCCGTCGGGAATGTTTCCTTATCGCCTTTGTACGACGTGGTCACCACAACCATCTACGAGATCGAAAACCCAAGAACAGGCGCCACCAAGGTCGACAACACCATGGCGCTCAATCTGAAAAAAACCAAAGCCTACCCGCTCGAAGATGAGCTGGTTGAATTCGGCAAATCGATCTGCCTCGTACGCAACCCGCGCCAAGTCATCGAGCGGATCGAGGCGATGAAACACGAAGTCTATGCCGACCTCAAAGACCGTATTGACCCTTGGCTATCGGCTCGACTCAAAAAGGCTTGGGGGATTGCAATGACAGGATACCGGCACTAACACTAAGACTTTTCCCAGCCGAAGGTTTGAGCTCGATATTGCGATGAGGTGGGTGCTGCGCCGGGTGGCATATTACTCAAGCCATCAGCAAAGCGGAGGCGATTTACTGCATTACTTTCGGTATCGCAAGAAGCTTAGTCGCTGGTTTCGCTCGCTTCGTTCGGGTCACACTGAATCAAGATATAACCGGACGTTTCACCGTATTTTATTTGCGATATTATTGATCTTTTCATAATTGATGACACGCCAACTTGGTCATGCAAACCCCTCCCAGCCTCCCTTTTTCAAAGGGAGGGGGCTGCCTCAGCAGAGTCCTGGCGACACCCCCCCTTTGAAAAAGGGGGGTAGGGGGGATTTAAAACGTGTAATGAATTATGAAAAGCTCAATAGTTTGGGTTGCGTTCATTCAATCTGTCGATAGAATCGGTGTAACTGTCGACTGTGCTCAACCAATTTAACAATACCATCAGATATTCCAACCTGATCCACTCACAGAGTGGATCACCACAGACCTAGCTCGAACCTTTTTCCTTTTCTAGCTATTTTGTACATTGTAGACAGAAATAGATTTGCCGCAATGGCCACCGCCTTCGCGGGAATGACGGACTTACCGCACATCGATCTTGCCCGTCACCGCCGCCGAGATCAGCGCGCTGCGGCGTTCTTTCATCCTGGCCCTTGATGAGCATGTCGGCCTTGCAGATGGCATAGGACTCGGGGTTGAGTTCCTGCCCGAACATGGTGAGCCGCGCTTCGGGATGCAAGTCGAATTGGCTGAATTTCTCAGTGACCTGATACAGCAACCCGGCTTTGGCCAGCCGCTCAACCTGGATGTGGAATTCGAAATGCTCGAAGATGTCGCGCACCGCGGGAGAGAACGCCTGAACGTGCCCGGCCAAATTACGGATACGTCAGATACGTCCAAATCGGAATACTTCGACGCCCGCAATGGCCTAAATTAATTGTCATACACAAAGCGTGCTCAAGCTGGATAAGATAGCGCTCATCTCGCCAGATGCTTTGAGGCGGGCTCCTATCTGCATTCTCTCTTCCGTCACTCAGCGCGTTTAATGTACCTATGTTCACTCAGCCATTTCGGTGCGCTTTCATTTTCATTTCGCTGGCGGCGTGCGATCGGGAAGCTTGCGCCTTAGCCGCACCCACACGCCGGGCAAACGCAGGAAACCCGGAGGAGCGGCACTGATGCGCCTCTATTATCCCAAGTCATTTCTCAAGCTCATTCTTGTGGGCTTCTTCTTGGTTGCACTACCCCTGATCGCGTCCATCATCCACGCCGCGATTTCCGCGGACAGGCTGGCGGAACAGAGCCAGAAAGCCGTGCGCGATGCAGTGCTGGCGACGCAATCAAGCTGGTTGTTGGTCGAACAGCTAACCACGATGGAACGCAACGCACGCCAGTTCGTCGTGCTGGGCGACCCTGCGCTGTTTCAGGGCTACGCCAAGATGCATGAGAAATTTCGGGAAACCGCCGCCAAACTTGCGGGCTTAAGACTCGATGCACGCCAGCGACGCCAGTTGGACGAGCTCGCAGGGAAGGAAATGGCGCTATTCGGCGTGCTTCAGTCCAACTCGCCCGACTCGGGGACAAGCCGCAAGATCGTGGATGACTTCGTGCCGCTCACGGACTTGGCGCAATCTATTCTGGCCGGCAGCAGCCGCCTCATCGACCGGGAAGCGGACACCATGCAACGCATGGCTTCCGAAGCAAAGCGCATATTGGCGCTGGAGACCTTGGCGGTAATTCCCATCCTGTTGCTCGCAGGCGCTTTCACCTTCCTGACCACGCGGCCGATCCGGCAGATCGATGCCGCCATCCGCAAACTCGGCAGCGGCGACATTTCTACGCCGGTCGCGGTGAACGGCCCGCAAGACCTGGAAAACCTGGGCAAGCGCTTGGAATGGCTGCGGCTACGCTTGATCGAGCTGGAAGCGCAGCGCAATAAATTGTTGGGACACATATCCCATGAGCTGAAAACACCGTTAGCCGCGCTACGCGAAGGATCTGAGCTTCTGGCCGACCAAGTCGCCGGCACACTCAATGCGCAGCAGCGCGAGATCGCCGATATTTTGCGCCAAAGCACCGCCCAACTCCAAAAGCGTATCGAAGATTTGCTAAATTTTAGCGTCGCGCATTTGCGCAACGCGGCGCTGCATGTCAGCCCCGTCGAATTACGCGGCGCCTTGGAAACGGTATTGCGCCATCACAAGCTGGCGATGATGAACAAGCGCCTTAAGCTGGTAGTCGACGCCGCTCCGATCACACTCCCTTGCGACGAAGAAAAAATGATGGTGGTGATTGATAACTTATTGTCCAACGCGATCAAATATTCTCCGCCTGGCGGCACGATCAAAATCCGCCTTGCGCAAGCGCAGGAACAAGCGGTTCTGGATGTCGTGGACGAAGGGCCGGGGATTGCGCTGGACGAGCAGGACAAAGTGTTCAAAGGCTTCTATCTAGGCAAGGCAGCACGCGAAGGCCAAGTCGCGGGCACCGGCCTTGGCCTCTCGATTGCCCGCGAATACATCGTGGCGCATCGCGGCACGATCTGCATCGTCAACGAAGCAGCCAAGGGCGCGCATTTACGCATCGCGCTACCCGTCAATTTATCCTGGGGCACCCAATGAAATATTTGTCGTTTCGCACCACGATTACGCTGATTGCACTATATGCCGCGGGGCTCGGCGGCTGCGCGCATCCCGAGCAACATGCCACGCCCACGCGCGGGGTTTGGGACAACCTCTCCACGCTTTCCGGGTCGCATCGAGGCGCGGATGTCTCGGAGGTGCTGGCCTATTTTCAGCATATCAAAACGCTCTCGGCCAATGCGCTCGTGACGGAAAATGCCGCTGCGGCGCAAGCCTTATCCAAGCAACGCTCAGACAGCAATCGTTTAAAACTCGCGCTGTTGCTGCTCTTGCCCAATACCGCATTCAAGGACGAGGCGCGTGCCGCTGCCTTGGCCGACGAGGTGCTGAACAACAAGACGGCTGACGCGCCGCATTTAAAAAATCTCGCGCTTCTGGTCGCCGCCGTCGCCAACGAACAAAAGCGGCAGGAAGAGCGCTTTTGGCAACTCGCGCAAAAACAAAAAGACGACGAAAAGCGCGCCGACGCCTTGCAGCAAAAACTCGATGCATTGAAAAGTATCGAGAAAGATTTAATCAAGCGCGAAGAAACCAAAACCATCAAGGTGAAATGAATACCTCTCAACACAAAATCCTGCTGGTAGACGACGACCGCGATTTGCTGCGGTTGCTCTCCATCCGCTTGAATGCGGCAGGCTACCAAGTCGCTCTCGCGGAAAGCGGCGAGAAAGCGATGGCGCTGCTGGCATCCTCTTGGCCGCAACTGGTCGTCACAGACCTGCGCATGGAGGGGATGGATGGCATGGCTTTGTTTGATGCCATCCGTAAATCCAGCGCCACCCTGCCCGTCATTATCCTGACTGCGCATGGCTCGATCCCGGAAGCGGTCGCTGCAACCCGGCAAGGCGTGTTCGCTTTTTTGACCAAGCCATTCGACAGCAAGGTGTTGCTGGAGCAAATCGAGAAAGCCTTGCACCTTTCGGGCTCCCCCCTGCACGGCAACGCAAACGAAGAAGAAACAAAATGGCGCCGCGCCATCGTGACCCGCAGCCCAGTCATGGAGGATTTGCTGCGCCAAGCCAAGCTGGTCGCGGCAGGCGACGCCAGCGTGTTCATTCACGGCGAAAGCGGCAGCGGAAAGGAATTGCTGGCCCGAGCCCTGCACCTGGCCGGTCCACGCCACAACCAGCCTTTCGTGGCGATCAATTGCGGCGCCATACCCGAGGCGCTGCTCGAATCGGAACTGTTCGGCCACACCAAGGGTTCGTTTACCGGGGCGACGCAGGACTATCAAGGCCTCTTCCAAGCCGCGCATCAGGGCACGCTGTTCTTGGACGAAATCGGGGATATGCCTTCTGCCTTGCAAGTAAAATTATTGCGTGTGTTGCAAGAGAAGCAGGTGCGGCCCGTCGGCTCGACGCGTAGCATACTGGTCGATGTGCGCATCGTCTCCGCCACGCACCGCGATGCGGCTGAAGAAATAACCGCGGGCCACTTCCGCGAAGATTTATTTTATCGGCTGAATGTGGTGACGCTGGAAATCCCCTCTTTGCCCGAGCGGCGTGAGGACATCCCCTTGCTGGCCATGCACTTTCTGGCAACATTGGCGGAAAAGTACAACAAAAAGATCAAAGGCTTCTCCCCCGAAGCGATGGAGCTTCTCGTGGGCGCCCCATGGCCCGGCAATGTGCGGCAACTGCTCAATATCGTGGAGCAAACCATCGCGCTGTGCACAACCTCCATCATTTCCACCGCCTTGGTGCAAAAAGCCTTGCGCGATAAGCCGGGGCGCATACCCGCGCTGGCCGATGCGCGGCGTCAATTCGAGCGCGAGTATTTGGCTCAGTTGTTAAAAATTACCGCCGGCAATGTGACTCAAGCCGCTTTGCTGGCGCACCGCAATCGCACGGAATTTTATCGGCTGCTAAACCGGCACGAACTTGATCCGGCTTTATTTAAATAGACCCAGTCACTTTGTCGCTTTTCGCAGACACTTAAAACTCATTTCAAATCAAACGCTATCAGCTATCGGCAAGATTTGCTGTCGCTAATCGGCAACGAATCGGCTTGGGGGCGAAACATCATCTCATTGTTTTAATAGCGTTAATTGATATGGCACGGCGCTTGCTCAAGAGAAGTCACCGCAACCTGCGGTATTTTCGACTGACTTAACCGGTCACCGGTTTGCCTGAAGGAGAAAAAACAAATGTTGAACGAAATGATGAAGCATGAAGAAGCATTGGAATCTTTTGTCGTAACGACGTGGAAAGAAGCAGAAAGCCGCGGGGATAGCGCAGCTTGGTTCTCCGCCTACGAACACTTGTTCGCGGTGCAAGCGTATTTATCCTGCCTGCGCCTTCACCCGCTGGCGAATATAGCCAGCGATCTCAAGCTACTCGCCGGCATGCGTGGGGAGATGTGCCCCGACTACTCCAAACAAGCACCATTCAAAACGCAATCGACCTCCCTGCCTTATATGCTGCGCGCCTTCTGAATGTGTTCATCTATGGGTTAGCGGCTTTACCGCGCAACCCAAGCTGCATCGGCTTCTTTAAACCAAACAGCCGGTTCTCAGGGCCCGCTCGCCTTCGGTGGACGCTTGTGGGTGCGCTTGAAGGGCTTTTTGTCCCGCGCGCCGTTGTTGGGCCTGGGTTGATTGGTGGGTGCGGCGGTGTTTTGCCGATTGCCTTGCTCTGGCGCGGCCGCGGTCTCTCGATTGGCGGAGGTGAGCGATATCTCTAGTTCGTTGATCTCGTCCCACTGTTCATCGGTGCGCTGTCTTTCCGGTATCGCCAGCAGCTCTTGCAGGCGACGGCGGGGGGGAATGGCTTGTGGTTCATTCATGGTAGATTTCCTGCGTTGGTTCCATCACGTTCGATCGCGCCGGCTTCCAGCCGTCATGCCGGCAAGGATGCCGGCGCTACAACTTCTCTCCCCTTGTCACATTGATAGTCCATGTCGATTATTTGTTATTTTATCGACACATCATCCGGCCGTGTCGATCGTAGGCGAACACAACCTTACCGCCCTTTACTCATCCAGCACAACCTCAAACATGATGCGCTGCCAATGGCTGCGGCCGGGCTGTAAGTGCACGATGCGGCCCGAGACTTTTACGCCCTTGTCCATCAGCTTCGCCACCGAGGCATTGCCGGCGCGCGGGACGTGGCCGAGCATTTCGCCGCGCCATTCGATGCGGATGGCGTTGGCGTCATGCGGGTTGCCGGCGTCGCGCACCAGGGTCAGGGCATCGCCCACTTTCAACCCTTCCCACAAGCGCTTGCCGGCATAGTATTGAAAGCCGGCGACGGGCTGCGCGCCCCACACCATGCGCATCGTGACTTCCGCTTGCGCGGCCCCCAGCCCGAGCAGCGCGATCAGGAATGCGCTAGTGTAGTGAGTCACTACACTAACCCAGCGCATGGGTTTGCACCGGCGTGGGAGTATCGAAAAACGCTTCCGCGTCGCTCAGCTCGCGCGTGCGCCGCATCGGCGGCAGGCTTTGCCAGATGCGCTTGCCATAGGGCTTGCTGAGCAAGCGCGGGTCGCAAATCATCAGCACGCCGCGATCGGTTTCGTCGCGAATCAAGCGCCCCGCTCCCTGTTTCAGCGTGATCACCGCCTGCGGCAATTGATATTCCATGAAGGCGTTGCGGCCTTCGTTGTTCATCTTTTCGATGCGCGCGGAGAGCACCGGATCGTCGGGCACGGCAAACGGCAGGCGATCGATGATCACCAGCGACAAGGCCGAACCGCGCACATCCACGCCCTCCCAAAAGCTGTGCGAGGCGACCAGCACGGCGTTGCCCAGGCGGCGGAAGCGCTCCAATAATTCGGTGCGCGAGCCCTCGCCTTGCAGCAGCAAGGGGAAATCGAGCTTGGCTTTTTCAAACGCGTCCTGCAGCAGACCATGCGCCTCGCGCATCGCGCGCAGGCTGGTGAAGAGCAAAAAGGCGCGCCCGCCGCTGGCTTGCAACACCGGCAGCGCCGCCTCGACCACCGCGCGCGTGTAGTCCGGCGTATTCGGTTCGGGCAGATGCTGCGGCACGTAGAGCAGCGCCTGGTTGGCATAATCGAAGGGGCTATCCCAATACGCGGTCTTGGCTTCACCCAGCCCCATCTCTTCCTGGTAATGGCGGAAATCGCCTTTCACCGCGAGCGTGGCCGAGGTGAAAATCCAGGTGCGCGGCGCTTCGAGCTGCGCTTTGAAAGTTTCGGCGATCGACAGCGGCGTGGTGTTGAGCTGCACGGCGTGGCTGTACACCTCGACCCAGCGCACGGTATTGCCGCCGGCCGCTTCGCGCCACGCCTTGAGCTGGGCGCTCAGCGCCTGCGCGCGCTGCCAGCAATTATCCAAGCCCGGTGCGCGCTCGGATTGAGATTCCAAGGCGTGCTCCAGATCAGTCAGTCTTTCTTTCACGCTGGTCAGCGCGGGCTCGAATTCTTTAAAGCGCTGCGCCCGCTCATACGGCAAGCGCATGCCTTCTTGCGGGAACACCAGGCGCAAATCGCGCACGGTCTTTTCCAGCGCGCTGGCCGCTTCGGGCAGGGGCGCAAAATCCTTGGCGTGGCTTACCCCTTCGGCACGCGAATCGCGCACCAGCTCGATGAGTTGCCCGGTGCCCAAGGAGGTGCCGAAAAACAAGCCCGCCGTACTGGGTAGCTGATGCGCCTCGTCGAGGATGATGGTGTTGGCCGCGGGCAGCAGCTCGGCCATGCCCTCGTCTTTCAGCATCACATCGGCAAAAAACAAATGATGGTTCACCACCACCACATCCGCCGCCAAGGCCTGCTTGCGCGCGGTCATGACGAAGCAGTCCTTGTACTCGGTGCAATCCTGGCCCAGGCAATTATCGCGGGTGGAGGTGGCGTAGGCCCACACGCTGGCGTTCTCCGGCACGTCATTGCAGCCCGATTTATCGCCGCTGGGGGTCACGGCGGCGAAGCGCACGATATTTTGCAGATGGCGCACGTCTTCCTGGTGATACAAGCGCGCATCGAGTTGCGAGCGATCCAGGTGATAGCGGCACACGTAATTGGCGCGCCCTTTCAAAATCGCCACCGTCACCGGCAGTTTCAAGGCATCGCGCAGCGCCGGAATGTCGCGCAGGAACAATTGATCTTGCAGCGTCTTGGTGCCGGTGGAAATAACCACCTTGCCGCCCGCGAGCAACGCCGGAACCAGATAGGCCAGCGTCTTGCCGGTGCCAGTGCCGGCTTCGACCACGAGCTTATCTTGATGCTTGATGGCTTCCAGGATGGCCTGCGCCATCTCAATCTGTTGCGGACGCAGCTTGTAGCCGGGGATGGCTTCGGCCAATGGGCCTTGGCCGGAGAATATTTGATGCATATCTGGATTCAAGACAAAACCTTTACTGATTAGCAATAAAACTCCGTTTGTTTGAAACGAAGCGAGTCAACTCACCTTCACAATGCATGGGCATCTACGCAAGCATGCGGTTATCTATCCAGATAGCGTCTCCCCCTTTGTAAAAGGGGGAACAAGGGGGATTTAGATGTTGCGCCAGGGCTTTAAATCCCCCCTACCCCCCTTTTTGCGAGTTGGGCGGCGAGCCGCCCATCCCTGCGAAAACCGTTGCAAAGGGGGGAAAGATATGCACAGAGATTTCCGTGAGGGGGAAGCCAGCTCTACTTCACTTCCTCGACTTTTACGAAGATGCTGCGGTTATCCGTTGAGGTGCTGCGCGTGGAATATACCGTGCCGCTGCCGTCAGTGCTGGATTGCCCGCCCACGCCGCCCAGCTCGATCCATTCGCCCAGCCGTCCGGATAGCGTGGTGGCCGCTTGCTGGATATTAACCGAACCGCCACTGCCGACGGTATTGCGCTGTGGGCTGATTTCCAGCGTGACTTGATCGCCGCTGATTCGCGGCACGACGTAAAAGCCGCTGGTCACATCGCGATAGGTGGTGCCCTCGGTCACCGTGACATGGCGCCCGTTTTGGATAATCGTTTGCGTGGTATAGGGAACGGATTGCCCCGCGCGGATGAAGGCTTGATTGCCTTCCAGCACTTGAATCCGCTGCGTATCGCGGCTGTCTTCGATATCGCGCGTGGAGACCACCTTGCCGCCGACGCGGTTGCGCCCGCCACCAGCTTCGACTTGCACCCCGCCTTCCGTGGGTGTCTCCGGCAGCCTTATCCTGCCGTGGCTGCCCCCCGCCGTGCCGTACACGCTCGCTTCCTGCTCCAACGCCTCGCGCGCAACATTCTGGCGCACCGTGATCATCAATTTGCGTGGCTGCGTATCCAGCCCCGCGATGACCTGCTTCACGTCCTTCATGCGCGATGGCGTAGTACGCACGATGAGCTTGTTTTGCATGCCTGTCACCGCACCGTCACGGCCCACCAAGGGATGCACCATGGGGATCAATTGCTCGGCAGTGCGGTACTTGAGCACGATGATCTCGACGCTGTCCTGCGCGAAAACCAGCGCACTGGCACTCATCATCAAAAGCACAAACAAGCATCGTTTTATAAATTTTTCCCCGTGCCCCCCGTGGTGAATTATTTTTTCTAAAATCATGCTGTCCAGCCCTATTCCTTCCCCGCCCGCCAAATCGAAAACACAATCCAAATACTGTTCACGACCGCGATCAGGAAACCGAGAAACCCCAAAAACGGCATGCCGAAAATTTTCGGGCCGCTTGGGATGGTCATCACGATGGAGGAGCCGATCACCAGCGAGGCGGTCATGATGCCGAGGGTGAGGCGGTTGGTGCTGCGGTCGATCTGTTGTCCGAAACGTTCCAAGCGTTTGACGTCGATATCGATGCGCACCCGGCCACGGCGCAGTTCCTTGAAAAATTTCGCCAAGTCGCGCGGCAGGCCGGTCAGCACCGAGAACATGTCCTTGACACTATGCGCGCCGCGCTTCATCACGGCTTCGGGCGAATAACGCAGGCGCAGCACTTCCTTCACGAAAGGCTCGACGTGCTCGGCCATGTCGAATTCCGGATCGAGCTGGCGCCCCAGGCCTTCGAGCGTGATCAATGTTTTGAACAGAAGCGTCAAATCGGACGGCATGACCAAATGGTGCTCGCGGATCATCGCGGTCAATTCATTCAGCAGATTACCGAAGCTGATGTCCTTGAGATGCACGCTGGAGTAATTGAACACGAACTCGATCACATCCGCGGCGAGCTTGGTTTCGTTCACCACCGAATCGCCGGTCCATTCCAGCAACACGTCCAACAAGCCCATCTCGTCCTTGGTCAGAATGGAGATGAGCAAATCGGAGATTTGGTTGCGGCGCTCATGGGTGAGCATGCCGGTCATGCCGAAATCCACCAGCGCGATGCGGTTGCCGGGCAGATAAAATACGTTGCCGGGATGCGGGTCGGCGTGGAAATGGCCATGCAGCAATATCATGCGCAGCACGATGTTGGCGCCACGATCGGCCAGCAGCTTGCGATCCAAGCCCGCCGCATCCGCATCCAATAACTTGTTGCCGGGGATGCCGTCGATGCGTTCCTGCACGTTCATGGTTTGGCCGGTGTAGTCCCAATACACTTTTGGGATGAACACGGTTTCGTCCTCGGCGAATTTTTCGCCGAAGCGCTGAATGTTGCGCGCCTCGGCCGCGAGGTCCAGCTCGCGCCGCAGCGATTTGGCGAATTGCTGCACCACTTGGCGCGGCTGATAGCGCCGGGCTTCAGGGAATTCCACCTCCACCATTCGCGCGATGTGCGACATGATGCGCAGATCGGCCTCGATCTTGGGCTCGATGCCGGGCCGGCGCACTTTGATGATGATCGGCGTGCCGTCCTTCAGGTTCGCCTCGTACACCTGGGCGATGGATGCCGCGGCGCGCGGCGTGGTGTTCAGGTTGTCGAAGACGGCATGCGGGTCAAGCCCCTTGAGCGCCGCTTTCATTTGCGGCAGAAGCTGCTCGAAAGGCAAGGCCGGCGCGCTGGCTTGCAGCTTTTCCAGTTCGGCAATCCAGTTCGGCGGAAATAGATCGACCCGCGTCGCCAGCACTTGGCCCAGCTTGATGAAGGTCGGCCCCAATTCCTCCAAGCCCTGGCGAAAGCGCTGCGAAGGATCCAGGTGCTCGATCTCGACTGATTCTTTCCAGTGCAGCACGCGCCCCGCGCGCTCCAGCATGCCGCCCACGCCCAGGCGGCGCACCAAATCGCCGCCCCCATAGCGGATTAAAACAGAGGAAATCTCGTGCAGGCGCGGGAGGTCCCGCACCAAGCTGATGGTTTCAAGCAGCAATTAGTGCACCTTTTGGTCGTCGTCGGGCCGTGTTTTTTCGTGCAAGGCATCGGCCATGCCCGAGAGGATACCGCTACCGACTTCTCCCAGACGCTGTTTGAGTTCGCTCGCCGCATCGGCGCTTTCACGCACCCCCTCTTTGACCGCAGAGAAAAAGCGCTTGTTGAAATCAGCGACGGTATCCGCCATGACGCGCCCGGCATCCGTTCCCGCCAGCTTGCCATGGCTGACGAAGGCTTGAAATTCTTCCTTGATGCGCCCGCCCGCGGCACTGGTCACTTGCGACACCGTGGACAGGAAGGTCTCTTCCAGGCGCTTCATTTCTTCCAGGGCGGGTTTCAAATCCTGCGCATGAAATTCGCGGCCCTGCGCGGTTGCTTGCTGCATGGTCAAGCGCGTCACTTCGGCCAGCTTCTTCAGCGCCTCATCCAGGCCGCCCAAGGCCTCGCGCGCCGCGTCTTTCACTTCGCCGCCACGCCGGCCCAAGCCGAGGCTCACACCCTCGGTCACCGCGCGCACGACCCCGCCCACCTCGCCCAAGGACAGGGAGCGGCGCGATAAGGCGCGCAAGGTAATATCCCGTACTTGAGTACGCAGGTCTTTGCCCTGCTCCACCACGGTTGCAGCTTCGGCTTTGATCGCTTCGTTTTGGTCTTCGCTCATGATCGTCTCCTTGGTTGAAATTCGATGTTTCCTGACACTTTCAAGTGTAGCCGAATACGCCCCCGCTTGAACCGGCTGTCATGATTTTCACTTTACTTCGGCCTGAAATTCTTTTTAAATGCGTAACATGCGTATCGCCCCTCCAGCCCTTTTCGTTATTTTGCTTGCTATCAGCAGCTTTGTGCACGCTGAATCGCCCGTGGCCGACCCGGTCGCGGCCGAGGCTCCGGCTGCCGCGCCGGTGACGGAAAAGTCCCAGGACTTGCTGCTGTATGCGCTCAGCTTGAACGGCACCGCCTATAAATTCGGCGGCCGCAGCGCCGACAGCGGCTTCGATTGCAGCGGCTTTGTCGCGCATGTGTTCCGCCAAGCGGCCGGCTTGGCCTTGCCGCACAACGCCCTCGCCATTAGCCAAAACGGCGAGCAAATCACCAAGACCGAACTCAAACCGGGCGATTTGGTGTTTTTCAACACCCTGCGCCGGGCATTTTCGCATGTCGGCATCTATCTCGGCGACAACCGTTTCATCCACGCCAGCAGTTCTTCCAGCGGGGATGTCATGGTCTCCGACTTGACCGAAAAGTACTGGTCCAAGCGCTTCAACGGCGCACGCCGCCTCGCCCTCTCCGAATAGCTTTTTTCTGGTTTGACAGCCTCGCCCGGCCGGGCCATAAGCAACGGGCCTTTTATGCGCAAGTTTCTCGATGGCTACTACCCCATTCATGTGAGCATGGAGGTGATCGTGAAAAGCAAGAAGGCTTCAAGGTCTCGATTCAGCCAAAACTCGTGCTTTTCGACGCTTGGTTTGAAGGCAGGCTGAATACGCTGATTCGTTTCAAAACCGCGCCTTTGTCCTGAGCAATCATTCCCCCCTGCATTCGCAATAGCTTTTAGTATTTATTCGCACAACTTGCGAATGTCATACCTTTATCGCATAATCGCGCTCTTTGCTGAGCGAAAGTGCGCGCATGCCCCCCTCCAAAATTCCCTCCTTCACCCCTGGCGTCACCGTTATCAACCCGCGGCGCGACAGCACATTCGATGGCCGCACCATCACCCACCGCCTCCACATGCGCGACCCCGCGCCCTGCGTCACCATTCTCGTGCATGGTGTGAACGACGCGGGCGAGACGTACCCGGTACAGGAAGCGGGCATCTGCCGGGGCTTGAGCGAGCGCCTCAAGCGCGACGATCTGGAACCGGGCCGCTACCGTTTGCCCAAGGATGATCGCAGCGACGCGCTGGAAGCCGACCCCGACGCGGCGTATTACCAGCGCGGCCTGGACGATCAGCTCTACACGCCGGTGATTCCCTTCTATTGGGGATTCCGCGAAACGGAGGAAAAAATCAAGAAACGCGAGCGCCACGGCCAAAGAACCGACCGCCACGGCAACCGCCTCGACGCACGCGGCATCAAGCAGGGCGGGCCTTTCTCCAACGCCACCACGACTATCCCCGACCTGTGGGGCGAGGGCTTCGACACCACCCTGGGCGGCTTGACCAACGCCTACAAGAACGATCCCACCCACC
>Ga0154780_1098_pt4 | contig 19413 bp, 31 predicted proteins | sample Rifle2008BG16ft_FD_105788 | JGI IMG/M metagenome (GOLD analysis project Ga0154780, IMG submission 105788) | Betaproteobacteria bacterium RBG_16_58_11
CGTCAAAGCCCAATGCACGTTCAAGCGCGACCGCATTGGCGCGGCGCAAGGTTTGATCTTCTTCGAGCAGGGCTTGGCCGCGATACACGGCGCGATTTTCGTTGCGGGCAAGCGCTTCACGCATTTCCTGCGCCGCTGAAACGGATTGGTTCAGATTGGCAAGCCGTATGGCATTGAAGAAATAGGAGGTTGGGTCTTGCGGGTCGGCACGTTGTGCGCGTACATATTGTGCTGCGGCATCGCTGTCGCGCCCTTCCGCATCGTAGGCGCGGCCGAGATAGGTGCGCAGCAAGGGATTTTCGGGATCTAAGCTGGCGGCAAGCTCTAAATCTTCGCGCCCGGCTTGCAGTTGCCCTTGGCGTATGCGCGCGAGGCCCAGCCCCATGCGCGAGCGCGGGTCGGCGGAGTTGAGTTGAATCGCCGATTCAAAAGCGGCGCGCGCGGCTGCCACTTGGTCTTGGCTGAGATAGACAAAGCCGAGCATGGCTTTGGCATCGGCTAATTTGGGGTCAAGTTGTTCCGCGCGCTTGGCGGCCTGCATGGCCGCGGCGCGATCGCCGCGCGCCAGTTCCAACTCGGCTAGCCGCGTATGGCCCAATGCGCTATCGGGCGCCAATTCCACCATGCGGCGTGCGCTCGTGAGCGCTGCTTCGGCTTGGCGGTTTGCCTGCAGGGCATAGGAGTGGGCGAGGTAGGCGGTGGGGGATTGCGGCCCGAGTTGGGTGGCCTTTTCCGCATGCCTCAGGGCTTGGGGGGCGTCGTTTCTACCCATATCCACGATCGCTAGCAATGCCCAGGCATCGGCGAGATCCGGTTTCATTTTGAGCGCGGTTTCAACATTCGTCCGCGCTTCGTCGGCGCGCCCGGCAAGTAGCAGCAGATTTGCGCGGAAGAGATAATATTCGGCGCTGCGCGAGGGGGCGGGCACTTGATCCAGATTGATCAAGGCATCGAGTGGCCGGCCTTGCTCATAAGCGCGCGCGGCTTCTGCCCAGGCGGGCGGGGCGCTGCGCGCGGTGAGGATAGCCGGGTATTGCACGACCCACTGCACCATGTCTCGCGGCTTGACGGTGATATCGCGCTTGGGTGCGGACAGTTGCGCGAAGAAAGCCGTCTCATCGCCTTGCAACTGCAAGCTGCCCTCGGGATTGCTCACGCCTACCTTGCCCTCGAACACCGACAAGGCTGCCTGCTGCGGCGTGACCTTCACCGCAAAGTCCCCGCCTGATGTCTCAACCCGGCCATGCGGGGTGACCACTTGTATGGGGGATGAGGTGCCCGTGGAAACGTTAATACTGCCGCTAAGCAACTCGATCTGTATGGCCCCGTCGCCCCCGCGGCCGCGAATGATTAAGTGGGTATTTTGGTCGAGGGGAACGGTGCTGCCATTACTGAGCCGCAGCGCGGCACGGCTGCCATTGGCCACTTGCAACTCATCTCCCGCGCAGAGTGCTTGGTCGAGCGCGGCGGGTTGCCATGCTTGCTGCGGCACGCGATAGCGCACTTCGCCCTGAACAGCGACGACTACGGCGAAAGGCGCTGCGCAATGCTGGGTAGTTTGTGCAGGCGCGGCTGCATGCGCCACCCCAACCCCAGTGAAGAGCAAACAAGCAACTTGCAGCGCAAGCTTTATAGCTTGTCGCTCTAATCTTCTCTTATCCATCGACTACCCCGAATGACTGCTAACAATTATTTTTTTGTGGGACAAAACAAAGCTGCCAACCAAGGTCTATCGGTTAACAACGGCGCATCACAGGGAATGCGCATGCACAACGCAGGGCCGCCCTAGTGTCTGGGCGCGACGCCCAAATCCAAGCTTAGTTGTTGCGCCGCGAGCACCGCTTCGGTGCGATTGTTTACATCCAGCACGCGGAAGATGGCGCTCAAGTGAATTTTCACTGTTCCCTCGCTCAGATCCAATTCGCGCGCGATAACTTTATTCGGCTTACCTACCGCCAGCAGACGCAGCACTTCCATCTGCCGGGCAGTCAATCCACTGGCCCACCCGCGGCCATGGGCTGGCGAAGGTGGTGCCACCTTAGCCGGTTCGCGCTTCATTGCCTGGAGCGGCACGTATACACCGCCAGCAAGCACTAAGCGCAAAGCAGAAAGCATCACCGGCGGGGAAGTGGATTTATGGATAAAACCGGAGGCGCCGGCGTCCAACGCCTGCTGTATGTCGGACAGTTCATCCGATCCGGACACAATTACTACAGGCACATCGGGAAACTGTTCCCGGAAATTCCGAAGCCCGGCGGTGCCGTTCATCGCCGGCATGTTGAGATCAAGCAGAGCTAAATCCAGGTCGGGCTCTGCCTCGGCACAATGGATCGCGGCGGTCAGGCTTGCTGCCTGAACCAGGCAGATATCCGCGCCCAACTCGCTCAGCACCATGCCGAGGCCGGCACGAAAGAGGTCATGATCATCTGCAAGCAGGATTTTCATCGGTTCTTACCTTGGTGCGGGAATCCGAGTGCTACGCTCAAGATTTCCTTGAACATCGGTCATCATATGACGCTCCGTATTTATAATTAGGTTATTCCATTTGTGCTTGATATACCAGAACCATACCGATTTTTTTCATTAATTTATGACATTTTTTGGCGTTTGATAGCCATTCCCCTGCTTTTAATACGTGGCACAGATTCTGCAAATATATCAATAAGCCATATGTGCTAAGCCACAAGTAATAGGCGGCATCCCAACCAGCACTGGCGCACGTGCGCGAAGTTGGGAAAACCAGCCATTGACACAGCACACGCCGCTGAGTAGCGTACGGCCATCGCCCTTCGAAGTTCACCTAATGAATCGCACCCACTCCCGTGACAAAGCCGCTACCCCTTCTGGCCCCTTGCGCCTCAAGGACGTGCTCGCGGATCTGTTGGCCGATGGGCACATCCCCAAGGACGCGGGCAATGACTTGCTCGCCGCACAGCGCAGCGAGCGCGCCGACCAGCACCCGCTGGCGCTGATCCACGCGCAAAAATGGCGCAGCCTGCAGCCGCCGCACGCGGTGATCAATATGGAGTTCCTCATCGAATGGCTGGCGGGCAAAGCCGGGCTTACCGCCTATCACATCGATCCGCTGAAGATCGACGTGGCTGCGGTGACGGAAGTGATGTCGCAAGCCTACGCCTCGCGCTATCGCATCCTGCCGGTGGAAGTGAACCCGAACGAAGTGGTGGTGGCTACCGCCGAGCCCTATGTGCATGACTGGGAAGAGATCGTGCAGCAAGTGGCGCGGCGGCCGATCCGGCGCGTGATCGCGAGCCCGCTCGATCTGAATCGCTACATCGCCGAGTTTTACAGCCTGGCGCTATCGGTTAAGCAGGCAGTGCGCGCGCAAGAGGGCGCGGTGCAAAGCGGCATCACCAATTTCGAGCAATTGGTCGCGCTCGGGCGCATGGGTCAGCTCGATGCGAACGACCAGAGCGTGGTGCGCATTGTGGATTGGCTGCTGCAATATGCGTTCGAGCAGCGCGCGAGCGATATTCATATCGAGCCGCGGCGCGAATTCGCCAATGTACGCTTTCGCATCGACGGTGTGCTGCATCCGGTGTATCAAATCCCGAGCGCGGTATACAACGCGATCACCAGCCGCATCAAACTGTTGGGCCGCATGGATATGGTGGAAAAGCGCCGGCCGCAGGATGGCCGCGTCAAGACGGTGACACCGGGGGGCGATGAGATCGAGTTGCGCCTGTCCACCATGCCCACCGCCTTCGGTGAAAAGCTGGTGATGCGGATTTTCGATCCGGAAGTGCTGGTGCGCAATTTTACCGAGCTGGGCTTTAGCGACGATGAAGCCAAACGGTGGGAGGGGATGGTATCGCACCCTAATGGGATCGTGCTGGTCACCGGCCCCACCGGTTCGGGTAAAACCACCACGCTCTATACCTCGCTCAAGCAACTGGCCGAGCCGGAAGTGAATGTGTGCACGGTGGAAGACCCGATCGAGATGGTGGTGCCGCAATTCAATCAGATGCAAGTGCAGCCCGGCATCGGCCTGGATTTCGCCAGCGGTATCCGCACCCTGATGCGGCAGGATCCGGACATCATCATGGTGGGCGAGATTCGCGATTTGGAAACGGCGGAGATGGCGATTCAAGCCGCGCTCACCGGACACTTGGTGCTCTCCACCCTGCACACGAACGACGCCCCCTCGGCCATTACGCGCCTGATGGATCTGGGCGTGCCACCGTATCTGATTCAATCCACCGTGCTCGGCGTGCTGGCGCAGCGCCTGGTGCGTACGCTCTGCCCGCATTGCAAACAAGCAACCACCCTGGACGACGACACTTGGAGCGAGTTGGTGCGCCCGTGGAAAGCGCCCAAGCCCGCCACGGTGTACGGCCCTGTCGGTTGCCTGGAATGCCGCATGACCGGCTATCGCGGTCGCAGCGGCATCTATGAAATTCTGACCATGACGCCTGCCGTGACCCGGCTCATCACCGCACAGTGCGACCTGTCCAAGCTGCGCGAGACGGCTTTTCGGGAGGGCATGAAAGCCCTGCGTGTTTCCGGTGCGGCTAAAGTCGCGGCCGGGATCACTACGCCCGATGAAATATTAAAAGTCACTCCGCCGCCGTTTGAGGCTTAATGAATAAACTACTCTACTTCGCCGCCTTGGTGGACAAGCTCGGTCTGGCGAGCGAGGAAATCGATCTGCCGAGCAACGTGCCGGATGTGCGCGGATTGGTAGGGATGCTCAAACAACGCGGTGGCGCCTGGGAAGAAGTATTCGGCAACGATGCGCTACGCATTACAGTCAATAAGCAATTTTCCGAACTCGTTACGCCACTCAAAAGCGGGGATGAAGTCGCGTTTATTTCGGCATGGCTATAACGCTTCCAACCTGCAAGCCATGTGATTTGGCTGCGCTTCCTGCATCGAGGCCGAATGCGCTAATCGCGCTGTTCAACGCTCTGCTGACGTCTCCGTGCATCCCAACACCTCTTGGCGTCGGTAGCACTTGGCACGCATGCAGATCTCCCCGAGTATTGCGCACCCACTGTCACGCTTGTGCCTGTCGGATAAAAGAAAAAAGCCGGCACTAGGCCGGCTTTTAAGGGAAGCACGATGTTATCGGTTAATTATTCAGTTTAGACGGCTTCAGTCGCATCGGGGCGGTCAACTAGCTCGACAAAAGCCATGGGCGCATTGTCGCCCTGACGGAAGCCGCACTTGAGAATGCGCAGATAGCCACCATTGCGATTTTGATAGCGTGGGCCCAACTCATCGAACAATTTGACCACGATGTCGCGGTCACGCAAGCGATTGAAGGCCAAGCGGCGATTGGCAACCGAGGGTTTTTTACCCAAGGTAATCAAAGGCTCGGCTACGCGGCGCAATTCCTTGGCTTTGGGCAGAGTGGTTTTGATCGCTTCGTGACGCAGTAGGGCATTAGCCATATTGCGCAACATGGCCAAACGATGGCTGCTGGTGCGATTTAATTTACGAAGTCCGTGACCGTGACGCATGGTGCTATCCTTTTTTCTTCAACTCGCTTATTTATTGTGGTGCTCGAGCCCAGCCGGCGGCCAGTTTTCGAGACGCATCCCCAAGGTGAGACTCTTGGAAGCGAGTACATCTTTAATTTCGTTCAGCGATTTACGACCGAGATTGGGCGTTTTGAGCAATTCGTTCTCGGTGCGTTGAATCAGGTCGCCGATGTAATAAATATTTTCCGCCTTGAGGCAGTTGGCCGAGCGAACCGTCAATTCCAGATCGTCCACCGGGCGCAGCAGGATTGGGTCGATCATGGGTGCGCGCGGCGCTTCGGTCAGTGCGGGTGTGCCTTTCAGGTCGGCGAACACGCCCAGTTGATCCATCAGAATGCGCGCGGCGTAACGCACCGCTTCCTCAGGATCGACCACGCCATTGGTTTCGATGTCCATCACCAGCTTGTCGAGATCGGTGCGCTGTTCCACACGTGCGCTCTCAACCGCATAGCTGACGCGACGCACCGGGCTGAACGAAGCGTCCATCATGATGGTGCCGATGGCGTGTTCCTGTTCTTCCAAGCGACGCGAGGCGACAGGTTGGTAGCCACGGCCTTGCTCAATCTTGATTTCCATATTGAGCGCACCGTTGCCGGTCATATGCGCAATGACGTGATCCGGGTTCAGAATCTCGACATCGTGGCTCAATTCGATATCGCCTGCGGTGACCATGCCTTTGCCTTGTTTAGACAGGCGCAAGGTGGTTTCGGAACGATTGTTCAGCTTGAGGGAAATCCCTTTCAAGTTGAGCAGAATGTCCACGACGTCTTCTTGGACGCCTTCGATCACGGAGTATTCGTGCAATACGCCGTCGATCTTGACTTGCGTAATGGCGTAGCCAGGCATGGACGAGAGCAGGATGCGACGCAGCGCATTGCCCAAGGTATGACCGTAACCGCGCTCGAACGGCTCCATTACGACACGGGCGCGCAAGGGAGATACTTGCTCCACGTCGACGACTCGCGGCTTCAGGAATTCGGTAGCGCTGCTTTGCATGGATGTGTCCCCGTTCTAGTGGTGGTGATTACTTAGAGTACAACTCGACCACGAGATGCTCGTTGATAGTGGCAGGCAATTCGCTGCGGATCGGCTTGGCTTTAAACGTGCCTTTCAGCGCCGTGATGTCGACTTCGATCCATTCGGGGAAGCCGCGGCCTTCCGCTGCTGCAACCGCGCCTTTGACGCGCAATTGCGCTTTCGCTGGGCCAGCCACTTCCACTACATCGCCCGGACGAACTTGGTAGGAAGGAATGTTGACGCGCTTGCCATTCACCAGAACACCGTTGTGACGCACCAGTTGCCGCGCTTCAGAGCGCGATGCGCCGAAACCCATGCGGTAGGCCACGGTGTCGAGCCGGCATTCCAACAATTGCAGCAGGCTCTCGCCGGTCACGCCCTTGGCGCGGTCGGCGGCTTTGTAGTAGCTGCGGAATTGACGCTCGAGTATGCCGTAGATGCGGCGCACTTTTTGTTTCTCGCGCAATTGATGGCCGTAGTCGGAGAGGCGCATGCCGCTCTTCTGACCGTGTTGGCCCGGCGCGTATTCACGGCGCTCAATCGAGCATTTATCGGTAAAGCACTTCTCGCCTTTCAGGAAGAGTTTTTCACCTTCCCGGCGGCATAAACGGCACTTGGCATCGGTATAGCGGGCCACGATGTCTCTCCTAAATTAGATGCGGCGCTTTTTGGACGGTCGGCAACCGTTATGGGGCACCGGCGTCACATCTGCGATTTGGGTAATCTTGAAGCCGGCGGCGTTCAAGCCACGCACGGCGGATTCACGACCGGGGCCGGGACCTTTGATGCGTACTTCTAAATTTTTCACGCCACATTCCTGCGCGATTTTGCCGGCATTTTCTGCCGCTACCTGGGCTGCGAAGGGGGTGCTCTTACGCGAGCCTTTAAAGCCGGCGCCGCCCGCGGTGGCCCACGACAGGGCATTGCCCTGGCGATCGGTAATGGTCACGATAGTGTTGTTGAAGGACGCGTGGATGTGGGCGATGCCCTCGGCCACGTTCTTCTTAACCTTCTTGCGAACCCGGGTAGTTGGGGTTTTAGTTGCCATATTTTTTACTTTTCCTTAATGCCTTAACTTTCGTGGAATCCGGTATTACTTACGGATCGCCTTGCGCGGACCCTTGCGGGTGCGCGCATTGGTACGGGTACGTTGACCGCGCGCCGGCAGCCCTTTGCGATGACGCTGACCACGGTAGCAACCGAGGTCCATCAGGCGCTTGATGTTCATAGTGACTTCGCGGCGCAGATCGCCTTCCACGGTGAACTTGGCAACCGCTTCGCGCAGCTTTTCCATTTCGCTGTCGGTCAGATCTTTCATCTTGGTAGCGGTGTTGACGCCAGCGGACTCGCAAATCAGCTGCGAGCGCATGCGGCCAATGCCGTAAATCGCGGTTAGCGCGATTACTGCATGTTGGTGGTTGGGGATATTTACCCCGGCGATACGGGCCATGCCATTACTCCTAGCTAGCTAAGTTTTCGCAAATCGAAAACCCGAAATTTTAACATTCAAACCGTTAACGATCAACAGCTTAAGTGCTTACCCTTGGCGCTGCTTGTGACGCGGTTCAGCGCAGATCACGCGTACCACGCCCTTGCGGCGGACGATTTTGCACTTACGGCAGATTTTCTTAACCGATGCTTGCACTCGCATAATCACTCTCCTCAACTCTCATCGCTGGCGACAGGCCAGCAACGACAAGTCATAAACTTCATTTCGCCCGGTAAGTAATCCGGGCGCGCGTTAAATCGTAGGGCGTCATTTCTACCGTGACTTTGTCCCCCGGCAGGATGCGTATGTAATGCATGCGCATTTTCCCGGAGATGTAGCCCAAAACCACGTGCCCATTTTCCAGCTTCACACGAAACGTTGCATTGGGAAGCGTTTCCAATATCTCCCCCTGCATTTCGATCGTGTCTTCTTTTGCCATCTTGCGCTAACCGTTACCGTGGGCCGTTACCGCGCCAAACCACCCTTGAAATTCGCTTTCTTGAGCAAGCTCTCGTACTGGTGCGTCATCAGGTACGCTTGAACCTGGGTCATGAAATCCATGGTGACCACCACGATAATCAGCAAGCTGGTGCCGCCAAAGTAGAATGGCACATTAAATTTCAAAATCAAAAACTCCGGCAACAAGCACACCAGCGTGATATACAGCGCACCTACCAGCGTCAAACGCAACATGATCTTCTCGATGTAGCGCGCCGTTTGTTCGCCAGGCCGGATACCGGGGACGAACGCACCACTCTTTTTCAAGTTATCCGCCGTTTCTTTCGGGTTGTATACCAACGCCGTATAGAAAAAACAGAAGAAAATTATCGCTGCGGTATACAACATTACATACAGCGGTTGCCCCATGGACAACGCGCCCGATACGTCTTTCAACCAAGACATGCCTTCATGCGATCCAAACCATCCCGCCAATGTCGCCGGAAACAAAATGATGCTCGATGCAAAAATCGGCGGAATCACCCCAGCCATATTCAGCTTCAGCGGCAAATGACTGGTTTGCCCGCCAAAAATCTTATTGCCCACTTGGCGCTTGGCGTAATTCACCAAAATCTTGCGCTGTCCGCGCTCTACAAACACCACCAGGTAGGTCACCAACACTACACCGACGATAATCATCAGCACCACCGGGATCGATATTGCCCCCGTGCCCACCAACTGAAACGTGTTGGCAATCGCTTGGGGCAAGCCCGCTACGATGCCGGCAAAAATAATCAGCGAAATACCGTTGCCGAGTCCACGCTCGGTAATCTGTTCGCCCAGCCACATCAAAAACATCGTACCCGTGGTCAGCGTGATCACGGTGGTCATCCGGAATGCGATTCCTGCTTCCAACACCAATCCTTGTTGCGACTCCAGCGCGATCGCGATACCCAATGACTGGAAGGTAGCCAACACTACCGTGCCATAGCGGGTGTATTGGGTAATTTTGCGCCGCCCAGACTCGCCCTCTTTCTTGAGCGCCTCGAACGAAGGCACGACCACCGTCATCAACTGCATGATGATGGACGCCGAGATATACGGCATGATCCCCAACGTCAGCACGGAGAGCCGGCCTAGCGCCCCCCCCGAGAACATGTTGAACATGTCCAAAATACCGCCGCCTTTACTGCCGCCAAACAACTGCGCCAACTGCGATGGTTCAATTCCCGGCACCGGGATATGCGTGCCGATGCGATAAACAATCAGCGCAAGCAGCAAAAAGATCAGGCGTTTTTTTAAATCGCCCAGTTTCGCGCCAGCACCCAGAATGTTGTTTAAAGCCACACGTATCCCAACTTTACTGTGCGCTAACTTCTTCGGCGATCTTGCCGCCGGCCGCTTCGATCGCGGCGCGCGCACCTTTGGTCACGCCCAAACCCTGCACCGTAATGGCTTTGCTAATGCCGCCAGACAGTACAATCTTGGCGTGCAAAGCGCGCGATGGCACTAACCCTGCCTGCTTGAGGGTAAGCAAATCGATTTTATCGGCGCTTAACTTTTCCAGTGCGTACAACATCACTTCAGCTGTGTCATTACGCGTTAACGATACAAAGCCACGTTTCGGCAAGCGGCGCTGCAAAGGCATCTGACCGCCCTCGAAGCCTACTTTATGGAAACCGCCGGAACGGGATTTTTGACCTTTATGCCCACGCCCCGCCGTCTTGCCCAGACCGCTGCCGATGCCGCGACCAACGCGACGTTTGGGTTTTTTGGCGCCGGGTGCCGGCTGTATGGTATTGAGTTCCATTTATCCCTCGCACTTCACGAGATACGACACTTTGTTGATCATGCCGCGCACCGAAGGTGTGTCCACCAACTCAACGGTGTGATGCAAGCGGCGCAAGCCCAGGCCGCGCACACAAGCACGATGCGATTGGATCGTGCCGATGGTGCTTTTAACCAAGGTCACTTTGACTTTTTTATCAGCGGCCATGACTTACTCCATAATCTCATCGACCGATTTACCGCGTTTAGCGGCAATTTCGGACGGGGTGGACATCGCTTGCAGGCCATTAATCGTGGCACGCACCACATTGTAGGGATTGGTCGAACCGATGCACTTGGCCAGCACATTGTGCACGCCCATCACATCGAATACCGCGCGCATCGCGCCCCCGGCAATAATGCCGGTACCCTCGGAGGCCGGCTGCATGATCACCGTGGAGGCGCCATGGTGGCCGATCACCGCATGCTGCAGCGTGCCGTTCTTGAGCGAAACCTTGACCAGGTTGCGGCGCGCTTCTTCCATTGCTTTTTGCACCGCGACCGGCACTTCCTTGGACTTACCCTTGCCCATGCCGATACCACCATCGCCGTCGCCGACTACGGTGAGCGCCGCGAAGCCCATGATGCGACCGCCTTTCACCACTTTGGTGACGCGATTCACGGAAATCATTTTCTCGCGTAGACCGTCGCCGCGCTCTTCTGTTGCTTGGGGTTTAGCCATTTTCAACCTCTATTAAAACTTGAGACCGCCTTCACGCGCGGCCTCCGCCAGCGCTTTGACGCGCCCATGATATTTAAAACCTGAACGGTCGAACGCGACGGTTTCAATACCCGCTGCTTTCGCCTTTTCAGCAATCTGCTTGCCGATTGCGGCCGCTGCCGCAGTGGTGCCGCCATTAGTCAACGTCGCGCGTACCGCTTTATCCAGCGTGGACGCGGATGCCAGCACCTTGCTGCCGCTCGCATCAATAATCTGGGCGTAGATGTGCAAATTGGTGCGATGCACCAACAAGCGCACTGCTTTCAGTTCAGCGATCTTGGCACGGGTTTTACGTGCGCGGCGCTGACGACCCTGTTTCTGATTCATGAATGCCCCTAATTGCTTTTACGAATTACTTCTTCTTGGTTTCTTTGAGGATCACCACTTCATTGGCGTAACGCACACCCTTGCCCTTATAAGGCTCAGGTGGACGATACGCGCGAATCTCGGCGGCGACCTGACCCACTTGTTGCTTGTCGGCCCCTTTGACAATGATCTCAGTCTGGGTCGGCGTTTCCACTTTGACGCCCGCAGGCATCGTGTGATCCACCGGATGCGAAAAACCGAGCGCGAGATTTAATACATCGCCCTTGGCTGCCGCGCGGTAACCCACGCCCACCAAGGTCAATTTCTTCTCGAAGCCTTTACTCACGCCCCGCACCATATTGGCAAGTAGCGCGCGCATGGTGCCGGACATGGCTTGCGCAGCGAGGCTTCCGCCCACTTTTTCGACCTTCAACTCATTGCCATCTTGAATAATTTTGACGTTGATGTTTTGTTTCTGCTTCAAAGAACCCAGGGGGCCTTTGACGAGAATTACATCAGCCGCCAGGCTCACTTCCACCCCCGCAGGGATGGCGACTGGATTTTTAGCTACGCGTGACATGTTATTTATCCCTTACGCCACGATGCACAAAACTTCACCGCCCACCCCAGCCGCACGCGCCTTTTTATCGGTCATCACGCCTTTGGAAGTGGAAACGATCGCGACACCCAGGCCATTCAGCACCTTGGGAATATCACTCGTACCTTTGTAAACCCGCAAGCCGGGGCGGGACACACGCTCAATACGTTCGATCACCGGACGACCGGCGTAGTATTTGAGGCTGACATCCAACGCCGGCTTGGCGCCGTTCTCGCGCACCGCGAAATTATCGATGTAACCCTCATCCTTCAGCACGGCGGCAATCGCCACCTTAAGCTTGGATGAAGGCATGGATACGCTCACTTTGTCCGCCGCTTGCGCGTTGCGGATGCGGGTCAACATATCGGAAATGGGATCACTCATACTCATTGCTCTACCCCTTACCAGCTAGCTTTCGTGATGCCCGGAATTTCTCCACGCATCGCGTATTCGCGCACTTTGCTACGCGCCAGACCAAACTTACGGAAATAGCCGCGCGGACGACCGGTTAATTCGCAACGATTGCGCAAGCGCGTCGGACTTGCATCACGCGGCAAGGCTTGCAACTTTTGGCGCGCTTCATAACGCTCCTCGTCGGAAGCCTTGCTATTGCTGATAGCGGCCATAAGTGCTGCGCGTTTGACGGCGAATTTTTTGACCGTCTTACGGCGTTTTTGCTCGCGATTGATGAGTGCTAACTTAGCCATAGCAACCTCAGTTTTTGAATGGGAAACTGAAGGCTGCCAGCAATGCGCGGCCTTCTTTGTCGGTTTTTGCGGTCGTGGTAATGGTGATATTCATGCCACGTATCGCATCGATTTTGTCGTACTCAATCTCGGGGAAAATAATTTGCTCTTTGACCCCCATGTTGTAATTGCCACGGCCATCGAACGCACGCCCCGAGATGCCGCGAAAATCGCGTATCCGTGGAATCGCAATCGTCACTAAACGGTCGAGGAAATCGTACATGCGCTGCTTGCGCAAAGTCACCATGCAACCTACTGGGTAGTCTTCGCGAATCTTATAGACTGCGATTGCTTTGCGCGCCTTGGTGACAACCACCTTTTGGCCAGCAATCTTCTGCATATCGCCCACGGCATGTTCCATCACTTTTTTGTCGCCCACCGCTTCGCCCACGCCCATATTGATAACGATCTTATCGATACGCGGTACTTCCATGATGGACTTGTACCCAAACTCTTGCATGAGCTGGGGCACGACTTTTTCTTTATAGAAATCTTGTAAACGAGCCATGGTAATTCCTTACGCGTCCACTACTTCGCCGTTAGACTTAAAAAAACGCACTTTCCGACCATCTGCCAGCACCTTGATGCCCACGCGATCCGCTTTCTGCGTCGCCGCATTGAACAGCGCAACATTCGACACCTGAATCGGCATCTCTTTGTCAACGATACCGCCTGGCGCACCCTGAACCGGGTTTGGCTTGGCGTGCTTCTTCACCTTATTGATGCCCTCAACCAGCACTTTTGCGTCATCCACTACGCGCAACACAGTGCCGCGACGGCCTTTATCTTTTCCGGTCAGGACGACAATGTCGTCCCCTTTTTTAATTTTGCGCATGGTTATTCCTTACAGCACTTCCGGCGCGAGCGAAACAATCTTCATGAAGCGCTCATTGCGCAACTCGCGGGTAACGGGGCCGAAAATACGCGTACCGATTGGCTCCAACTTGGCATTCAGGAGCACGGCAGCATTACTATCGAATTTAACAAGGGAGCCATCGGGGCGGCGCACGCCTTTGGCAGTACGCACCACCACGGCGTTATAGACTTCACCTTTTTTGACACGCCCGCGAGGTGCGGCGTCTTTGATGCTGACTTTGATGACATCGCCGATACCGGCGTAGCGGCGTCTGGATCCGCCCAACACTTTGATGCACATCACGGTGCGGGCACCGGTGTTATCAGCGACTTCCAGTATGGACTGCATTTGAATCATTTTTACTCTCCAACTTAATCCGTTTAATGCCGCGTCTAATAAATACAGGCAGCGAACGTAACGGTCAGTTTTGGTTTGGCGCGCTACGCCCTTACCGCAAGCGCGCCAGGGAAAACGCGAGATTTTACTGCAACCTTGCTACTTCTGCAAGGGTTAAAGCACAAATCCCTAAACTGCGCGGCTCTTTTCCACCAAGCGCGCAACGCGCCAAGCCTTGGTTTTGGCCAGCGGACGGGTTTCTTCTATTTCCACCAGGTCGCCCGGGTGAAACTCGTTATTTTCATCGTGCGCATGGTATTTCTGCGAGCGGCGCAGGATTTTGCCATACAACGCGTGCGTTACTTTACGCTCCACCAGTACGGTAACGGTCTTGTCCATTTTGTCGCTTACCACGCGCCCGGTTAGGGTGCGTTTCACTTTAGCGGCTGCGTCAGTCATGCTTTACTCTCTTTTTCGGTCAGCAGAGTGCGCACGCGCGCGATGTCGCGACGCACTTTCTTTTTCTGGTCAGTCTTAGTGGATTGCTGGGTGGCAAGCTGCATGCGCAGGCCGAACTGGGCCTTGAGCAATGCATTCAACTCTTGCTTCATCTCATCCACGGATTTGCTGCGCAATTCGTTGGCTTTCATGTCAGTCCCCTACCTTAACCGATTTGACGCGTGACAAATGCCGTCGAGATCGGCAATTTGGCCGCAGCCAGGCGGAACGCCTCGCGCGCCAGCACTTCATCTACGCCGTCCATTTCATACAACATTTTTCCCGGCTGAATCTCGGCGACCCAATACTCAGGATTGCCCTTACCATTACCCATCCGCACTTCGGCCGGCTTGATCGAGATCGGCTTGTCCGGGAAAATCCGAATCCAAATCCGGCCACCGCGTTTAATGTGGCGGGTCATGGCGCGACGTGCCGCTTCGATCTGACGCGCTGTCAGACGGCCACGGCCAATGGCCTTCAGACCAAAGTCGCCAAAGCTGACTTTATTGCCGCGCGTGGCGACGCCGGTGTTCCGGCCTTTTTGCTGTTTGCGGTATTTAGTTCTAGCTGGCTGCAGCATTTCTCACTCCTGCCTTGCGTGGTTTTTTCTCGGGCTCGACCGGGGCAGCGACTTCCAATTTGCCGATGCTCACGCCTTTAAAGACCCACACTTTAATTCCGATGATGCCATAAGTCGTTTTCGCTTCGCTGGTGCCGTAATCGATGTCTGCGCGCAAGGTATGGAGCGGCACACGGCCTTCGCGATACCACTCGGTACGGGCAATTTCTGCGCCGTTCAGCCGACCCGCACTCATGATTTTGATACCTTGTGCGCCGAGGCGCATGGCGTTTTGCATCGCACGCTTCATGGCGCGGCGGAACATCACGCGCTTTTCCAATTGCTGTGCAATATTGTCCGCAATCAGCTTGGCGTCGATTTCAGGCTTACGCACTTCTTCGATATTGACATGCACCGGCACCCCCATCATTTTTTGCAGGGTGGCGCGCAAGGATTCAATGTCTTCGCCCTTTTTGCCAATCACAATACCGGGCCGCGCGCTATACACGGTGATCTTGGCATTCTTCGCCGGACGTTCGATGACGATGCGCGACACCATGGCGTGCGCCAATTTCTTCTTCAGAAATTCGCGCACCTTGATGTCTTCATTCAACATCACCGGGAATTTACGGCTATTGGCGTACCACTTTGATGACCAGTTTTTGAGTACGCTGAGTCTAAAGCCGGTTGGATTGATCTTTTGTCCCATGCTATTCCTTTTGCCTAGTCGCCGACGATGATGGTGATGTGGCAGGTGGGTTTGTGAATGTGCACGCCACGGCCTTTGGCAGCCGCGCGGAAGCGCTTCATCACCGTCCCTTGATCCACGTAAATGGTGGCGATTTTCAATTCGTCGATGTCCGCACCTTCGTTATGCTCAGCATTCGCAATTGCCGATTCCAGCACGCCCTTGATAATGCTTGCGCCTTTTTTCGGGCTGAAGGCGAGAATATTCAAAGCTTGCTCGACTTTTTTGCCGCGCACTTGATCAGCCACGAGTCGGCCCTTTTGGGCGGATAGCCGCACGCCACGCAATACAGCGGAAACTCTCATAACCATCTCCTATTTCCTCACAGCTTTCTTGTCCGCTGAGTGCCCTTTAAAGGTACGCGTCAACGCGAACTCGCCGAGTTTATGGCCAACCATATTTTCAGTGACAAACACCGGAATATGTTGCTTGCCGTTATGCACGGCAATCGTCAGGCCGATAAAGTCCGGCAGAATCGTGGAACGGCGGGACCAGGTTTTGATCGGACGCTTGTCGCGAGTCGCGACAGCGGATTCCACCTTTTTCGCCAGATGACCATCAATGAACGGGCCTTTTTTAACGGAACGAGCCATATTAGAACCTCAATTATTTCTGGAAACGGCGGCGCACGATCATGCCGCTGGTACGCTTGTTGCGGCGTGTACGATAGCCTTTGGTTTTCACACCCCACGGGCTCACCGGATGACGACCGGCGGCGGTTCTGCCTTCACCACCACCATGCGGGTGATCCACCGGGTTCATCACCACACCGCGCACCGTCGGACGCACGCCGCGCCAACGCATGGCACCGGCTTTACCGATGGAACGCAGGTTGTGTTCTGAATTGCCTACTTCGCCCAGGGTCGCTTTGCAATCCACATGCACTTTGCGAATTTCGCCGGAACGTAAACGCAATTGTGCATAGCTGCCTTCGCGCGCCAACAACTGCACCGAGGTACCCGCCGAACGGGCGATTTGTGCGCCTTTGCCCGGCATCATTTCGATGCAATGAATGGTGCTACCCACGGGGATGTTGCGAAGTGGCAAAGTGTTGCCCGGTTTAATCGGGGCTTCCGCACCACTCACCAGTTCGCTGCCCGCCACCACACCTTTGGGCGCAATGATGTAACGGCGCTCGCCATCGGCATAGAGCAACAACGCAATATGCGCGCTGCGGTTCGGGTCGTATTCGATCCGCTCCACTTTGGCGACGATACCGTCTTTGTTGCGCTTGAAATCGACCATGCGATATTGCTGCTTGTGGCCGCCACCTTGATGCCGCGTCGTGATGTGGCCGTTGTGATTGCGGCCCGCTTTCTTCGACTGTGACTCGGTGAGGCTGTCGATTGGACGGCCTTTGTACAGATTCGGGTGATAGACCTTCACGACGGCACGACGGCCGGGGGAAGTCGGTTTAACTTTGACCAATGGCATGATTTATTCTCCTAGGCCCCGATTACGCTTCCGCGCCGACGAAGTTTATCTCCGTACCCGGCTCGAAGCACACATAGGCTTTTTTCCAGTCGCGGCGGCGGCCCATGAAACGACCGTGACGCTTGGCTTTGCCCTTTACGTTGGCGACTTGTACGCCGACTACTTTTTTGCCGAACATCAGCTCGGCTGCCGCTTTGATTTCAGGCTTCGTGGCATCCGCCAAGACACGGAACGGCACTTGGTTATTGAGATCGCCCACCATGGTGCTCTTCTCGGAGATCACCGGCGCCAAAATGATTAGCATCAGACGTTCAGCGTTCATGCCAGTAGCTCCTCGAATTTCTTCACTGCACTCTTGGTCAGCAACACATTCGGATAGCGCACTAAGCTATACGGATCGGCGTGTTGCGCTTCCATCACCAATACATTGGCGAGATTGCGCGAAGACAAATACAGGTTCTCGTCCACATTGTCGGTGACAATCAAAACTTGCTCGTAGCCCATGCCCTTGAGTTTCTGCGCTAGCGCTTTGGTCTTCGGACCTTCCACTTTCAAATCCTCGATCACCATCAGACGACCTTGGCGCGCCAGCTCAGACAAAATCGCCTGCATGCTGGCGCGATACATCTTGCGGTTGACCTTTTGGCTAAAATTTTCATCCGGGCTATTCGGAAACGCTTTTCCGCCGCCACGCCAAATCGGGCTGGAGGACATACCGGCGCGGGCGCGGCCTGTGCCTTTTTGCCGCCACGGCTTATGCGTGGTGTGCGACACTTCGCCGCGATCTAGCTGCGCGCGCGTACCGCTGCGAGCATTCGCCAGAAAGGATGTGACTACTTGGTGCACCAGCGCTTCGTTGTACTCACGCCCGAACGTGGTGTCGGAAGCTTGTACACTCGACACTTGCGCGCCTTGCTCGTTAATCAGTTTGAGTTCCATTACGCACCTGCCTTTACGCTAGGACGCACGACCACATTGCCGCCTTTGGAGCCAGGCACCGCGCCTTTAATCATTAGCAGTTGGCGTTCAGCATCAATCCGCACGATCTCGAGCAACTGCGTGGTGCGCGTGACCGCACCCAAATGACCCGCCATTTTCTTACCCGGAAACACGCGGCCCGGATCCTGCGCCATACCGATCGAACCGGCAGAATTATGCGACAAGGAGTTACCGTGACTGGCGCGGTTCGAGCTGAAGTGGTGGCGTTTGATCGCGCCAGAGAAACCCTTACCTTGGGTCACGCCGGACACATCCACTTTTTGCCCTACTTGAAAAATATCCACACCGATGTGCTTGCCCAAGCTATAGCTTGAGATATCCGCATCGGCGAGATTGAATTCGCGCACCACACTGCCTGCTTCCACCGCTGCTTTAGCGAAGTGGCCAGTTTGTGGCTTCGTGACGCGACTCGCGCGGCGCACACCATACGTAACCTGCAGCGCGGCATAGCCATCGGTCTGCTGGGTCTTGATCTGGGTCACGCGGTTGTTGGACACGTCCACCACCGTCACCGGCACGGCTACGCCGTCTTCGGTGAAGAAGCGAGTCATGCCAATCTTACGACCGACAAGTCCAAGGCTCATTTTATTTTCCTCATTCAGGCCGGTTACAATTGACCGGCACCTTACATTACAACTTGATTTCGACGTCCACACCAGCGGGCAAATCGAGCTTCATCAACGCATCCACCGTCTTGTCGGTGGGGTCGATAATATCCATCAAACGCAGATGGGTACGCATCTCGAATTGGTCGCGCGAGGCCTTGTTCACATGCGGCGAGCGCAGAATATCAAACCGCTCAATACGGGTGGGCAAGGGCACGGGGCCTTTGACGACCGCACCGGTACGCTTCGCTGTTTCCACGATCTCCAACGCCGACTGATCGATCAGCCGATAGTCAAACGCTTTGAGTCGAATACGGATTTTTTGGCTTTGCATCAATTTTCCTTAGCAAGTATCGGGCGCGGCATGCCTCGCCCCTACATCCCTATTCAATAATCTTCGCTACCACACCCGCGCCGACGGTCCGGCCACCTTCGCGAATCGCGAAGCGCAAGCCATCTTCCATCGCGATCGGCTGGATCAGTGCTACCGTGATCGAGACGTTGTCGCCCGGCATGACCATCTCGGTACCCGCCGGCAATTCCACCGAACCGGTCACGTCCGTGGTGCGGAAGTAGAACTGGGGGCGGTAGCCATTGAAGAATGGGGTGTGACGGCCGCCTTCGTCTTTGGACAGCACGTAGATCTCGGCGGTGAATTTGGTGTGCGGGTTGATCGAGCCAGGCTTGGCCAAGACTTGGCCGCGCTCGACTTCTTCACGCTTGGTGCCGCGCAGG
>Ga0154780_1027_pt6 | contig 19347 bp, 15 predicted proteins | sample Rifle2008BG16ft_FD_105788 | JGI IMG/M metagenome (GOLD analysis project Ga0154780, IMG submission 105788) | Betaproteobacteria bacterium RBG_16_58_11
TCGGCGTGATCGTGATCGCCGCCACCAACCGCCCCGACGTGCTGGATCCGGCGTTGTTGCGCCCCGGCCGTTTCGACCGCCAAGTGGTGGTGCCGCTGCCGGATATTCGCGGTCGCGAGCAAATTTTGATGGTGCACATGCGCAAAGTGCCAATCTCTCCCGATGTGCGCGCCGATATCCTGGCGCGTGGTACGCCCGGCATGTCCGGCGCCGACCTCGCCAATTTGGTGAATGAAGCGGCGCTATTCGCGGCGCGCGGTAACAAGCGCCTGGTGGATATGGACGACTTCGAACGCGCCAAGGACAAAATCATCATGGGCGCCGAGCGCCGCTCGCTCGTGATGCCCGAACACGAGCGCCGCAACACCGCATATCACGAATCGGGCCATGCCGTGGTGGCGCGGCTCCTGCCCAAAACCGATCCGGTGCACAAAGTGACCATCATTCCGCGCGGCCGCGCCCTGGGCGTGACCATGCAATTGCCGACCGAAGATCGCTACAGCCTGGACCGCGAAGGCATTCTGCAGAATATCTCGGTGCTGTTCGGTGGCCGTATTGCCGAAGAGATTTTCATGAATCAGATGACCACCGGTGCGTCGAACGATTTCGAGCGCGCGACTGAGATGGCGCGGCGCATGGTCACGCAGTGGGGCATGTCCGATGCGCTGGGCACGATGGTGTATGGCGATAACGACGGGGAAGTATTCCTGGGCCGTTCCATCACCACGCACAAGAATGTGTCGGAAGCGACCATGCTGAAAGTGGATATGGAAATCCGCCGCATCATTGATGAGCAATATGGATTGGCGCGGCGTTTGATCGAAGAAAATCGCGATAAGGTCGAAACCATGGCGAAGGCGCTGCTCGAGTGGGAAACCATCGACGCCGAACAGGTGAACGACATCATGGAAGGCCGCGCCCCGCGCCCGCCCAAACCAAGCCCCGCGCCGATCCCGCCCTCGACCGACAGCAACACGCCGAGCGCACCCGCGCCGAATACGTCCAAACCAGCGGAAGAAGCTTAAGGCAGGATTCGGGCATCAGGCGTTGGGCGTCAGGGAATCCTGCGGCCCCTGCCCCGATTCCTGAACACTCATAATGTCTCTTCTTTGCGGCCGCTTCACTTTTTCGCTCTCTCGCCCACTGATCATGGGCATCGTCAACGTCACGCCGGATTCGTTCTCCGATGGCGGCCGATTTTATTCGCCGCAACAGGCCATCGAGCACGGTTTTGCCTTGATCGAAGAGGGGGCGGATCTGCTCGACATCGGCGGCGAATCCACGCGCCCGGGTGCTATGCCGGTGTCGGAGAAGGAAGAGCTTGCGCGGGTCTTGCCGGTGTTGGAAGGTTTGCGCGAGTGCCGCGCGGCGCTGTCCATCGATACGCAAAAACCCGCGGTGATGCGCGCAGCGCTGGCCGCGGGCGCGGATATGGTGAACGATGTCAACGCGCTGCAAGCGCCGGGCGCGCTGGCGGCGGTGGCGCAATCCAATGCGGCGGTGTGCCTGATGCACAAGCAAGGCGACCCGCAGACGATGCAGCAATTGTCCCTGTATCACGACGTGGTGGAAGAGGTGAAGGCGTTCTTGCAAGCCAGGGTGGCGGCGGCGATTGCGGCCGGCATCGCGCCTAACCGGATTGTCATCGACCCCGGGTTTGGCTTCGGCAAGAATCTTGAGCATAATGTCGCGCTGTTGCGCGGCTTGCCAAGCTTCAAGGATTTGGGCGTGCCGCTGTTGGCGGGACTGTCGCGCAAATCGATGCTCGGCAAAATTGCGCAGTTGGAAGTCAATGAGCGTATTCACGCCAGTGTTGCCGCGGCGCTGCTGGCGGTGATGAAAGGCGCAAAAATCGTGCGGGTGCATGACGTGAAGGCCACGCGCGAGGCGCTGGCGATTGTGAACGCAGTGGAGGGGTGGAGCGATGACTAGAAAATATTTTGGTACCGATGGCGTGCGCGGGCGCGTGGGCGAGGCGCCCATCACGCCGGATTTCGTGATGCGTCTGGGCTATGCCGCCGGGCGCATTCTCGCCGCCAGCGATCGCCGCAATAAAAATGAGCGCCCCTCGGTCATCATCGGCAAGGACACGCGCATCTCCGGCTATATGCTGGAATCGGCCTTGGAAGCCGGACTGTCCGCGGCGGGCGTGGACGTGTTGCTGCTGGGCCCGATGCCGACGCCGGCGGTGGCCTACCTCACCCGCGCGCTGCGCTGCCAGGCCGGCATTGTGATTTCCGCCTCGCACAACCCCTATCCCGATAATGGCATCAAATTTTTCGGTCCCGGCGGTTTGAAGTTGCAGGACAAGGTGGAACGCGCCATCGAAAATGGCTTGGACGAGCCATTGGTTTGCATGCCCTCCGACAAGCTGGGCAAAGCGCGTCGCATCGAGGATGCCGACGGCCGTTACATCGAATTTTGTAAAAGCACTTTTCCGAATGAGCTGGATTTGCGCGGCATGAAAGTGGTGCTGGATTGCGGCCACGGCGCGACCTACCATATCGCGCCGCATGTATTCCATGAGTTGGGCGCGGAAGTCATCTCCATCGGCGTGAAGCCGGATGGTCTCAACATCAATCTCGAATGCGGCACCACGCATCCCGAGGCCTTGCAGCAAGCGGTAATGGAAAATCAGGCGGATATCGGCATCGCATTCGATGGCGACGGCGATCGGATGATGATGGTGGATGCCGATGGCAAGCTCTACGACGGCGATCTGATGCTCTACATCATCGCCTGCTACCGCGCGAAGCAGGGCCGGCTCAAAGGCGGCGTGGTCGGCACCGTCATGACCAATCTCGGCTTGGAACATGCGTTCGATAAAAACAAGATTCCTTTCGCGCGCGCCGCGGTGGGCGACCGTTATGTATTGGAATTGCTGGAAGAGAAGGGCTGGCAGCTCGGCGGCGAAGCGTCCGGGCATTTGATTTGCCTGGATAAGCACACCACCGGCGATGGCATTATTTCCGCCCTGCAAGTGCTGCAAGTGCTGCGCGCGAGCAAGCGCAAACTCAAGGATGTCACCAAGGACGTGGTGATTTATCCGCAAGTGTTGATTAATGTGCCGATCAAGAAGGACTTTAATTTTCGCGACAATATTCCGGTGCAAGCCATGTTGATCGAGGCCGAAACCACGCTCAAAGGCAGCGGCCGCGTGCTGCTGCGCAACTCCGGCACCGAGCCGGTGCTCAGGGTAATGGTGGAGGGCAAGGATGCCGGCGCGGTGCGCCATTGGGCGGAGCGGATTGCCGCGAGCGTGGAAGATGCGGCCAATGCTGCGACGTTGTAGCGTGGCTGCCGTCATGCCAGCGTAGTGGTCATTCTCGGTGGAAATTTGGGAAAAAGCGTTTTACCGCAAAGGACGCGAAGGTACGCAAAGGAGTGCAGCAAACCGATTTACCATAATCTCCTTCGCATACCTTTGCGTCCTTTATAGTCAGCTTGTCTCTCTACCGCCCACCTAACAAAACATCCCATAACATCTTCACGCTTTCCACCTGCCGCGCCACCAGCGCCGGATCGACGCGCGCTTGCGTCTTGCCCTGCATGCGCTCCCGATGCTGCAAGGTACGAAATTCGCGGTAGGCCGTCCGCGCCGCCTCGGCCAATGCCTTGTCCACCAAGCCGTAGTCCGCGGCGCGCGCGAGCAGCGCCAGGTTGCCGATATTGTCGGCCAAACCGGGATGGCTTGATGCGTGCGCCAGCACCAAAAACTGCACCAAAAACTCGACATCGACAATGCCGCCCGCATCGTGTTTGAGATCAAATAGATCGCTCTGGTTGAGATGCGCATCGCGCATTTTCTGGCGCATGGCGGCCACTTCCTGGCGCAGGGTAGAAACCTCGCGCGGCATGCAAATGATTGCACGCCGGATGCGCTCGAAATCGGCGCCGATGGCTGGATCGCCCGCCGCAAAGCGGGCGCGGGTCAAGGCTTGGTGCTCCCATACCCAGGCTTTTTGTTTTTCATATTCTTCGAATGCGGCGACCGAACTCACCAGGAGACCAGCGGCGCCGTCGGGGCGCAGGCGCAAATCCGTTTCGTAGAGCGTGCCGGCCGGGGTGAGCGTGGTGAGCCAGCTATTGATACGTTGCGCGAGCCGGGCATAGGTTTCAGGGGCCAACTGATCCGGGTCGTCGTACAGAAAAATGATATCGAGGTCGGATGCGTAGCCCAGCTCCTTGCCGCCCAGCTTGCCATAGCCGATCACGGCGAAGCGTGGTGTGTCGCAATGCTTTTTGCTGAGCGACAGCCATGCGATGCGCAGCACTTGTTCCAAGACGCATTGCGCCAAGGCGGTCAGCTCGTCGCTCAGCGTTTCGATCGGCAGCACGCCCTCTAAATCCTGCGCCAGCAGATGAAAGGTCTGCGCATGCTTGAAGTTGCGCAGCGTATCCATCTGGCGCTCGGTACCAGGAAAATCCCCCAGCTCTTCCCGCAGCCGGCGCGCGAGTTGCGGCCAGTCGCGTTTTTCCATGAGGCTGCGCGTATCGAGCAGCTCATCGAGCAGGAGGGGGTGGTGCGTCAGATAATCCGCCGCCCAGGGGCTGGCGCCACAGACGCGGGCGACATGGGTAAGCGTGTCCGGGTATTCAGCGAGCAGCGCCAGGTAGGATTCGCGCCGGCTGATCGTTTCCATCAGCGTGATCATGCGTGTCAGCGTCTCGGTGGAATCGCCGTGATGCACGGCTTCCACAATAATGCGTGGCAATAAGGCATCGAAGCGTGCGCGGCTGTTGGTGGGCAGATTCAAATAGCGTTGGCTGTGCTTGAGGTTTGCCAGTTGTGCGGCAGCGCGGGACGGTTCGGTATAGCCTAGCGTGGCGAGCGCCTCGGCTGCGCCGTCCTCCAGCAGCCAGGGTGAATCGCTCGTTGTGGCCTGGGTGCCGGTGGAAAAAATCTCGCCAAAATGCGCCTCGACCCGCGTGCGGTGCCCATCGAGTTCGGCGCTGAATTTGCCCCAATCGGCAAACCCCATGGCTTGCGCGATCAATTCACAATCGTTCGCCGGCGCTGGCAGGGTTTGGGTTTGCGCATCCTCCAGGTATTGCAGGCGATGTTCCAGATTGCGCAGGAAGGCGTAAGCGCTGTGGAGTTCCTGCACGGTAGCTGCGGGCAGCAGATTGCGCGCAGCGATCAGATCGAGCGCGGCGCGCGTGGGGCGTAGTTGAAACGCCGCTTCCTTGCCGCCGCGGATGAGTTGGAAGACTTGCGCGATGAATTCGATTTCGCGGATGCCGCCGGGCCCGAGTTTGATGTTGTCCGCCAATTCGCGCCGCGCCACTTCACGCCGAATCTGCGCATGCAGTCCGCGCATGGAGGCAAACGCGCCGTAGTCGAGATATTTTCGATACACGAACGGCCGCACCAGTTCCATTAGCCCGGCTTCATCCCCGCTCAAGGCGCGGCCCTTGATCCAGGCATAGCGCTCCCACTCGCGTCCCTGGGTGAGGAAATACTGCTCCAGCATGGCAAAGCTCGACACTAGCGGCCCGCTCTCGCCATAGGGCCGCAGGCGCAGATCGACGCGGAACACATAACCATCGGCGGTGATTTCCGACAGCGCCTGGCTGAGTTTTTGGCCGAGGCGGGTAAAGTATTCGTGATTGGAAAGCTTGCTGCGACCGTTGGTTTCACCGGCTTCCGGGTAGAGGTAAATCAGATCCACATCGGAAGACACATTCAGTTCGCCGCCGCCCAGCTTGCCCATGCCGGCGACGATCAGTTCCTGGCGCGCGCCGGATTCCTCGCCCATGGGCGCGCCGTGGGTTTGCTGCAACCAGCCATCAAGCTGTTGCAAGGCCGCCTGGATCGTCACTTCGGCCAGTTGCGTGATGCCGGTCATGACTTCGCCCAGATCGGCGGCGCTGGATAAGTCGCGCACCATCAGGCGCAGCGCCACGCGCTTTCTCAGCGCGCGCAAGGCGCGTTTCAGGCTGGCTTCGTCCGTGATCGGCTGTGCCGCCAGGAAGGCTTGCATCTCGTCGCGGCGTAAGGGCTGATCCAGCCCGGCGCGCAATTCGTCGCGCAACGCGGGTTCGGCTGCGAGCAGGCGTTGGCCGTAGCGGCTATAGCGCAGGGCGGCATCAATGAACGTTTCGGAAGCAGGCATCGGCGGGAAGTTTTTTATCGGGTTCTTTTGGTAAGATGAGCGCTCATTTTAGGGCATTCCAGGAGGCGTTATGGCAGGTATCGAATCCATCTTATCCGAAACCCGGATATTTCCCCCGAGCGAATCTTTTAAGAAGAACGCTAACGTGTCCGGCATGGAAGCCTACCAGGCCCTGTGCGATGAGGCGGCGCGCGATTACGAAGGCTTTTGGGCCAAACATGCGCGCGAGTCGATGCTGTGGCACAAGCCGTTCACGCAAACCTTGGACGAGCGCGATGCGCCGTTCTACAAATGGTTTTACGACGGCGAGTTGAATGTTTCCTACAACTGTCTCGACAAGCACCTGCAAACACAGCCGAATAAAACCGCGATTATTTTCGAAGCCGACGATGGCCAAGTCACCCGCGTCAGCTATCAACAATTGCATCAACGCGTGTGCCAGTTCGCCAATGGTTTGAAGGCGATCAATATCAAGCAAGGCGACCGCGTCATCATCTACATGCCGATGAGCGTGGAAGCGGTGGTGGCGATGCAAGCCTGCGCGCGCATCGGTGCGATTCACTCGGTGGTGTTCGGCGGCTTTTCCGCCAAGAGTTTGAACGAGCGCGTGATCGATGCTGGCGCCAAGGCGATCGTCACCGCCGATGAAGGCTTGCGCGGCGGCAAAAGCGTGCGGCTCAAGGACGCGGTGGATGAAGCCTTGAACATGGGCGGCTGCACCACCCTGGAGAAAGTCATCGTCTATAAACGCACCGGCAATACCGTCCACTGGGATGCGCCGCGCGATATGTGGTGGAGTGATCTCACCCAAGGCCAAGCCGACACCTGCGAGCCGGTCTGGGTCAATGCCGAGCATCCGCTATTCATTCTTTACACCTCCGGCTCCACCGGCAAGCCCAAGGGCGTGCAGCATGCCAGTGGCGGCTTTCTGCTGGGGGCGATTTTGTCCATGCAGTGGGTGTTCGACTACAAGCCGACGGATGTGTATTGGTGCACCGCCGATGTGGGCTGGATCACCGGTCACACTTATGTCGCCTATGGTCCCTTGGCGATGGGCGCGACCATGCTGATGTTCGAGGGGATTCCGACTTATCCGCATCCCGGCCGGTTCTGGGAGTTGATCCAGAAGCACAAAGTCACCACGTTCTACACCGCGCCGACCGCGATCCGCTCGCTGATCAAACTCGGCGCCGACTTGCCCAGGCAATACGACCTGTCTTCGCTGCGTTTATTGGGCACGGTGGGCGAGCCGATCAACCCCGAGGCCTGGATCTGGTACCACGAAGTCGTGGGCCAGCAGCGCTGCCCGATTGTCGATACCTGGTGGCAGACCGAAACCGGCTGCAACATGATTTCGCCGCTGCCGGGCGCGGTGCCGACCAAGCCTGGTTCCTGCACCTTGCCGCTGCCGGGTATCCAAGCCGATATCGTGGATGAGCATGGCGGCCCGGTGGAAAAGGGCCACGGCGGCTTTCTCGTCATCAAGCGGCCGTTCCCCTCGCAACTGCGCACGCTGTGGGGTGACCCGGAACGCTTCAAAAAAACCTATTTCCCGCCGGAGTTGGGCGGCAAAATGTATCTCGCCGGCGACTCCTCGCACCGCGACAGCGATGGCTATTTCTGGATCATGGGCCGCATCGACGATGTGCTGAATGTCTCCGGCCATCGCCTCGGCACCATGGAAGTCGAATCCGCGTTGGTGGCCAACCCGTTGGTGGCGGAAGCCGCCGTGGTGGGCAAACCGCACGAGATCAAGGGCGAGGCGATTGTGGCTTTTGTCGTATTGAAAGGCGCAAGACCGACAGGCGATGCCGCGAAAAAAATCGTCGCCGATCTGCGCGAATGGGTCGCCAAGGAAATCGGCCCCATCGCCAAGCCGGACGAAATCCGCTTCGGCGACAACCTGCCCAAAACCCGCTCCGGCAAAATCATGCGACGCCTGCTGCGCACGATCGCCAAGGGCGAGGAGATCACGCAGGATGTTTCGACCCTGGAAAACCCGGCGATTCTGGAACAGTTGAAACAGGCGGTGGTTTGATCGGCCGCACTTTATCTTAAGTAAAGTAATTAACCACGGGGAGCACGGGGCACACGGGGAAAGATCATTAAGCTGCTTGATTGAACCATTGCACCCAGCGGGTAAATGAATGCAAGCGCAAAAGCCCTAGGTTTCCCCGTGAACCCCGTGTTCCCCGTGGTTCAAAAGCCGTTTCCAGGCATAATAACGTTTTCGTATAGATACTTCCCGTGGCTTCCTGGCTCCCCTTACTGCGCCGCATTCTTTTCTACGCCACCATGGCGGGGATGCTGGCGTTCGCGTCGATCATCGTTGCCTTGCGCTGGTGGGTGCTGCCCGAGATCGGCCATTATCGCGCCGACATCGAAGCGCAAATCTCGCGCGCCGCCGGGCAGAAAGTTGCTATCGGCGATATTCAGGCAAGCTGGCGCGGCCTGCGTCCGCACCTCAAGCTGGGACAAGTGGTGATTCACGATCGCGCCGGCCTGCCGGCGCTGGCTTTCGACGGCGTCGAGGCCACGCTCTCCTGGCGCACGCTCTACGCCTTGGAATTGCGCCTGCATCACTTGGAAATATTTCGCCCGCGCCTGGAGATCAAGCGCGAGAAGAATGGCCTGATTTATGTTTCCGGCATTGCGGTGAACGATCCCGCCACGCCGCATGGCTTCGGCGACTGGTTGCTGCGGCAGGAAGCGATTCATATCCACCATGCCGCCATCGAATGGCAGGATAATTTGCGCGGTGCGCCCCCCTTGGCATTGGCGGATGTGGGCTTGCGAATCGAAGGCGGCAGCCGGCGCCATCGCTTCGGCTTGCAGGCTTCCGCGCCGAAGGAGCTTGCTTCCACCCTGGATGTGCGCGGCGATCTGCGCGGCGTCTCCTTCGAGCGTTGGCAGGAGTGGTCGGGCAGCCTTTACGCCAATCTCGGTGATACGGATATCAGCGCCTGGCGCGCCTGGGTGGATTTACCTTATCGCATCAATCAAGGCCATGGCAGCGTGCAATTGTGGGTGGATTTGAAGGCGGGCCATCCCAGCGCGGTGACCGGTTTGGTGAAATTGCAGAGTGTCAAAGCGCGGCTCGGCAAGCATCTTCCCGAACTGGATTTGGCGCGGTTGACGGGGCGTCTGGCGTGGCGTGAGCTGCCGCGTGGTTTCGAAATGGAAGCCAAGCAAATCGAAGTGGATGCGGGCGCGGGCCGCCAATTTTCCACCCAAGCGATGCTCGCGCGCTACCAGGCAGCCGAAGGCAAGACGCTGGAGCAGGGCGAGTTTCATGCAGGCGCGTTCGACATCGCACCTTTGCTCGCCTTGTCGGAATATCTCCCCTTATCCGACGCGCAGCGTGACATATTGAAGGGATGGTCGCCCCAGGGCAGGTACAAATCGCTGGATTTGAAATGGGAGGGCGCGCGCGAATCCCCGCAAAAATATAGCATCAAGAGCGAATTTCAAAACGTAGGCATCAAGCCTGTCGGCAAGGCGCCCGGATTCAGCAATATGAGCGGCTCGATGCAAGCGGATGAGCAAGGCGGCAAGCTGAAGCTCGAAGGCAAACAGGCCACGCTCGACATGCCGCTGGTGTTTCGTCATCTGCTGAATTTCGACGATTTGGCCGCAACGGCCAAATGGCGCATCAAAAATCAGCGCGTAACCTTTGATCTAGAGAAAGCGAATTTCTCCAACGCACATTTAAGCGGCAGCATCGAAGCTATTTATGAGTCTTCCCCCGATAGTGCCGGCCATCTCGATCTGACTGGTGCGTTGACGCGCGGTGACGGTACGGCGGCTTACCAATATATTCCGCGCGTGGTGGGGGACAATACCTATCTGTGGCTCAAAGAGGCAGTGCTGAAAGGTGGTTCCGATGATGTGCGGATCAAGGTCAAAGGCCCCCTTGATCGCTTTCCATTCGTCGATGATCGGGAGGGTATCTTCCAAATTACCGCCAAGGTGAAAGACGTCACTCTGCGCTATGCACCGAGTTGGCCACAGATCGAACAAATTCAGGCCGCTCTCGATTTCCACGGCAAACGCATGGAAATCACCGCATCGCAAGGCATGATTCTCGGTACGAGTTTGCCGCGCGTTAAAGTGCTTATCCCGGATTTGCTTGTGCATGACGAAATAATAGAGATCGATGGCGAGGCGCAAGGCGGTACCGCGAATTTCTTGCGCTTTATCGAGGAGAGTCCGGTCGCGCAGAGCATCGATCACTTCACGCAGCCCATGAAAGCCGAAGGCAACGGCAAGCTCGCCCTATCACTGCGCATGCCATTACGCCGTTTACCTGTTACGCGCGTGGTCGGCAGTTACCAATTCACGGCGAATAAAATTTGGCTGAGCGCCCAAGGTCCAGTCTTGGATCAAGCCTCCGGGAAAATTGATTTTACCGATTCTTCGTTGACCATTCCGCGCATCACCGGGCAGGCTTTAGGCGGGCCCATCACGATCAGCGCGAATCCTGCACCGGGCGGGGTGGTGCGCGTGACCGCGGGCGGACGTTTCACGGCCGGAGGATTACAGCAGGCCTATCCTGGCGCGTTGAGCCAACGCTTGAAGGGGGCATCTGACTGGTCAGCCTCAATCGCGCTGCGCAAAAAGGCGGCAAACTTTACGCTGGTGTCGAATCTAGTTGGACTGAGTTCCGATCTACCCTACCCGCTGGCAAAAGCGGCGCAAGAGAGCATGCCGCTTAAATTCGAGCGGCGCTTGCTGGATGCGAATCACGATGCCTTGGATCTGAGTCTGGGGCGCGCTTTGTCTGTGCACTTGCTGCGCGATACCGAAGGCGAAGCCGCCATGGTCGAAAAAGGCACCGTCATGCTCGGCGGCGCGGCCGCACCGACCCCGACCAACGATGGCGTCTGGGTGGATGGCGAGTTGGACAAACTGGATGCGGATGCCTGGCGCAGCCTGATACCAGCAAAAGAAAATGGTGCGTCAGCGTTGCCCTTGAGCGGGGTGCATCTGAAGGTGAAAACGCTCGATTTTCTGGGTCGACGCTTCAGCAATCTGAATCTCAATGCCTGGACGCAGCGCGATACTTGGCAAGCGACATTGGATAGCGACGAAATGCAGGGGGGCGAAATAGTTTGGCGCGAGCGCGAAGGCGGCAAACTGGAAGCGCGCTTCAAACAGCTGACCTTTCCCGAGGCCGCGCCGGCACGCGGCGTGCCGGTGGCCGGTGGCCGCGATATCGAACTACCCGCGCTGGATATCGTGATTGAGAATGCGCAATTGAAGCAGGTCAAGCTCGGCAAGTTGGAGTTGTTGGCGCGTAAGCAAGGCGCCGATTGGCGCATCGAGCGCATGCGCATGGTCAATCCCGAGGCGACGTTCAACGCCGATGGCGTGTGGCAAAGCTGGCTCGCGCAGCCGCTGACCAAGCTGAACCTGGAATTGGAAACGAAAGACGTGGGCAAGTTGCTGGCGCGGGTCGGGCATCCGGATCGGATTAAGGCCGGCACGGCCAAGTTGAGCGGTAGCCTAAGTTGGCGTGGCAGCCCGCAGGATTTCAATTTGGCGAGCTTGAGCGGCGACATGAAACTCGACGCGCATCGCGGCCAGTTTTTGAAAGTCGATCCCGGTGTTGGCAAGCTGCTGGGCTTGCTCAGCTTGCAATCATTGCCGCGGCGCCTGACCCTGGATTTCCGCGATGTGTTCAGCGAAGGATTCGCGTTTGATAACATAGTCGGGATGATGAGCGTGAATCAGGGGGTGGTGGCCACGAATGATTTCGTGATGCAGGGTCCTGCCGCCGTGGTGACCATGATCGGCACCACGGATCTGGCCAAGGAAACGCAAATATTGCGCGTGAAAGTGGTGCCCGGCGTGAGCGACAGCGTCTCGCTGGTGGCCTTCCTGGGTGGGCCGGCAGTGGGCCTGGGCGCGTTCATTTTGCAAAAATTATTGAAAGACCCGCTGGGCCAAATTGTGGCCTACGATTACGCGGTGACCGGCACCTGGGATAACCCGGTGGTCGCCAAAGTTAAAGCCAATGCAACGGAGTTCGCACAATGAAGCTTAAGATTGTGTGCGGAATAATACTCGCGCTAGGCTCGATGAGCGCCGCTGCACAATCATTCAACGTGCCGGCGGAACTATGGCTCGCGCCGCGCAGCGGCCAAGCGGTGCGCGATAACGCGCAATTGAGTAAAGCATTCGCGGCTTATTTTCAGCTTGCCCAGCCGCGCGTGCGCTTGCATCATCACAAGCGGGACGAATCTTCCGCCCAAGCCGAAGAATTGCGCGGTTGGCTCATTGCCTTGGGCATCGAGGCCGGCCGCATTGAGCTCATGGAAGACAGCCCGACCGATCAACTCACTCTAGATATAACGGATAGCCGATGAGCACCAAGACCGCCTCCAGTTTCGCCAAGAAAAAAACCCGCACCAGCTTTGCCAAGACCAAGGCGCAGCCGGGAGTGTTTAAAGTCGCTGCGATCCAAATGGCTTCCGGCCCGAACGTGGCGGCCAACTTGGACGAGGCCGAGCGTCTGATCGAGATGGCGGTGGTGCAGGGCGCGAAACTGGTCGCGCTACCGGAATATTTTCCGGTGATGGGGGTTAAGGAGACGGATAAAGTCGCGGTGCGCGAGGAAGAAGGCAAAGGCCCGATTCAGCGCTTTCTGGCCAACCAAGCCAAGAAACATAAAATCTGGCTGGTCGGCGGCTCGATCCCGCTCGAAGCGTCGATCCCGAACAAGGTGCGCAATAGCTGCCTGGTGTACGACGACAAGGGCAAAGTGGTTGCGCGCTACGACAAAATTCACCTATTCAACCTCGATCTTGGCAACGAACATTATCACGAGGAAGCGACCATCGAGCCGGGCAAGAAAATCGTCACCGTCGATACGCCCTTCGGCAAACTCGGTTTGTCGATTTGTTACGACTTGCGCTTCCCCGAACTGTTTCGCGCCATGGGCGATGTGGACATCATCGTGCTGCCCTCCGCCTTTACCGACACCACCGGCAAGGCGCATTGGGAAACGCTGGTGCGGGCACGCGCCATCGAAAACCTCGCCTATGTGATTGCCCCCGCGCAGGGCGGCTATCACCTCTCTGGGCGCGAAACCCACGGCAACAGCATGATCGTCGATCCCTGGGGCGTAGTGCTGGATCGTCTGCCGCGCGGTTCGGGTGTGGTGATCGCGGGTGTGAACCCGGCGTATCAAGCCAGCCTGCGCAACAGCCTGCCTGCGTTGAAGCATCGTACTTTGCATAAGTGTTGATGGGGGAGAGGTGAGCAGTAAGCGGTTAGCTGAAACATTGCTCCCTGCTCCCGGTCAGTAGGACCAAAGTCTAATTTGCCCCTTCGATACCCAGCGCATGATGGTCATGCTGGTTGAACTACATGTGAGCCTGATACAGGGCTTTTTCACCCATATCGATAAGCCGATGAAGATCATGGCGTGCATGGCAAATATTCGATTTTTACTATGCATCAACTATTAGTGCTCTTTTTTACATTTTGGCGTCGATTTTTACAGTCATCGCAAGCATCTCGATATACGTGTTGATTTTTACAATAGCATTGCTTATATTGTCGATTATTACAATTAAATATCGACTCTTACCATGGCTGATCAGTTGATTGGTTATAACGGTCTTATCCGTTCCAAGGCGCTGTTGTGTCGTCCAGATCGTTGCACCTCCCGGGTGTCTTCCCGTTACGCGGTTAAACAGATACATGAGTCTGGGGATAGCAGCAGGGAGGTCATCTATCCGCATCAGTTCGCGTTTGAGGATACGCTGCCACGTCATCTGGAGTTCTGCCTCAAGCATGAGGGTATCAACCTCGAAGTCTTGAAAGCCCTGTTCGACAAGACCGGTCCGCAGCCTTACGCCGACTGGCTGAAAAATTCGCCATCCAGTCTTTACGCAAGAAGAGTCTGCTTCCTTTACGAATGGCTGCTGGATCAGAAATTGCCTGTGCACGATGTTACCGCAGGGCACTACACGCCGGCCGCCGATCCTGGGATGTACTTTCTGCCGGAAGGGATTCGCGAGCGCCGTTTCCGCGTCATTAACAACCTTCCAGGCCCGCCCGCTTTTTGTCCGCTGGTGCGCAGAGCCCCGCTGCTTGAAGCCTTCATCCGCAAAAACCTGAAAGGCCAGATCACCGCAGCCTTGGCGGGGATGGATGCGGAAGCGCTGGCCCGGGCAGTGGACTACCTGTACCTGGCCGAAACGAAGTCTTCCTACGGCATCGAACGGGAAACGCCAACGCCTGAGCGGATGCGCCGGTTCCGGCAGTTGCTCGAAGCGGCAGGAGAAGATGTCGCGCTGGATGAGGACTGCTTCGTAGGCTGGCAGAACGAGATCATGGAGCCACGCCGACGTGAAGCCGGCTTCCGTGCGATCCAGAATTGGCTGGGAAAGAGCGGCTATCGTCATCGCCACCGTGCCGATTACATCCCGCCTGCCGCAGAGGATGTCCGTATTTTGATGCAAGGTCTGGCTGACTATTGCCGCCGTGCTGAAAGTGGCGGCATCGACCCGGTAATAGCGTCTGCCTGTGCCTCATTCGGCTTTGTGTTCATCCACCCGTTCATTGACGGCAACGGACGGCTGCATCGGTTTCTGCTGCACCATTTACTGCGAAGGACGGGATTCACTCCCCCAGGCGCATTGGTGCCCGTTTCTTCCGTGATGTATGGCGATCTTGTTGCCTATTCGGAGATTTTGCATGCATTTTCAAAGCCGGTAATGGCGCTGCTGGAGTATTACATCGAGGAAAACAACGAGGCCATTAGGGTAACGTCCAAGCACCCTCGCGACTTTTACGCTTATTTCGATGCGACACGAATTGTGGAGTATGTATATGGCGCCATCGAGAAAGCCGTTGAGGAGGATCTGCCACTCGAGGTCACCTATCTTCAGTGCTACGACGCGGCCTATGGCCGCATCAATGCCAGGTTTGACATGCCCAGACGCGAGTTGGACCTGTTCATACAGGTTGCCGTTGACAATGGGGGGAACCTCTCCATCGGCAAACGTAAAAGTCATTTTTCCTTGCTGACCAGGCAGCAGATTGCGGAGATGCAGTCCATCATAAGGAAATGCTTCGAGCCGTTTTTCGCCAAACAGCGGGCTTCCTGATTTCACTTGTCAGCCGATAACTGGGGTCTTCCTCCTGATGTGTCGGTATCGCCATTTTGACGGGCGCGGCAAATAACTTTTCAGACAACAGCTTTATTTTATAGAGATAAATTCCGGAATTATCCAGCCCCTTTTGATTTTGCGTTTGTCGCGCCATTGCATTGAGACCATTGAAGAGACCTGTTTAGAGTGCTATATTTAGCCTTAAACTTTAAACGATGGGGTCAATCAAATGGCAAATGTGATCTTGGCGGAAACGTCCGCGAGTGTTTCTGAGCTGAAAAAGAATCCGATGGCGACGGTCGCGGCCGGTGAGGGTTTTCCGGTGGCGATCCTGAACCGTAATGAGCCGGCCTTCTATTGCGTTCCGGCCAAGGCTTATGAAGCGCTGATCGACAAGCTGGAAGATATGGAGTTGAATGCCATTGCCGATGCGCGCTTGAAGGACGGCAAACCGCTCGTGCGGGTAAAGCTTGATGAGCTATAAGCTGAGCTTTCATCCCGATGCGTTGGCGGAGTGGCGAAAGCTGGATGCAACAGTGAGCGAGCAGTTCAAGAAGAAGCTGGCTGAACGCTTGCAACATCCGCGTGTGCCTGCGGCAAGGCTGGCTGGGCACAAGGATCGTTACAAGATCAAGCTGCGTAGTGTGGGATATCGCCTAGTATATGAAGTGCGGAATGCCGTGTTGTTGGTGATAGTGGTTGCAGTTGGCAAGCGAGAGCGTAATGCGGTGTACCGCGTGGCTGCAAAAAGGTAGGAGCATCTTCCTGGAATATGCGCTCAGGGCCGCCATGCGCACCCCATTTTGAATAGTTTCTAAGTGAGTATAAATATGACCGATACCGTTATCCCAGCCGAAACCCTGCTTTCCACCGCCAGCAGCAGCCTGCTCAAACCCTATGGCCTCGACAACGACAGCCTGCAAATGGTGCTAGGCCAAGTCATGTCACGCGGTGTGGATTTCGCCGATTTGTATTTCCAATACAGCCGCGCCGAGGGCTGGCAGTTGGAAGAGGGGATCGTGAAATCGGGCAGCTTCAGCATCGATCAGGGCGTGGGGGTGCGCGCGGTGTCGGGGGACAAGACCGCGTTCGCCTATACCGACGACATCACCTTACCCGCGCTGCAACAAGCGGCGGCGGCGACGCGCGCCATCGCGCACGCCGGCGCGGAGGCGCGGGTGGAAGTGCCGGCCCTGACGCACGACCGGCGCGGCAAGCTGCATCTCGCGCGCCCGGCCTTGTATCTGCCGCATGACCCGCTGACGAGTTTGAAGGATGCGGACAAGGTGTCCTTGCTGGAAAAAATCGAACGCATCGCGCGCAGTCTCGATCCGCGCGTCAGCCAAGTCATTGCCGGCCTCGCCGGCGAATATGATGTGGTGCTGGTGGCGCGTTCCGATGGCTTGGTGGCGGCCGATGTGCGGCCGCTCGTGCGCTTGTCGCTGCAAGTGATCGTGGAAGCCAATGGCCGGCGCGAACAAGGCTCAGCCGGCGGCGGCGGGCGCTTCGACTACGCTTATTTCACCGAAGAAATCATCACCCAGTACGCCAAGCTGGCGGTGCATCAAGCCATCACCAATCTCGATGCGCGTCCTGCGCCGGCCGGCAGCATGACCGTGGTGCTCGGCGCGGGTTGGCCCGGCATTTTGCTGCACGAAGCGATCGGCCATGGCTTGGAAGGCGACTTCAACCGCAAGGGCAGTTCGGCTTTTTCCGGCCGGGTCGGCGACCAGGTCGCAGCCAGCGGCGTGACGGTGGTGGATGATGGCACCATCGCGCGCCGGCGCGGTTCACTCAACATCGATGATGAGGGCAACCCGACCAATTGCACGGTGTTGATCGAAGATGGCATCCTCAAAGGTTATATGCAGGACACGCTCAACGCGCGCCTGATGGGCGTGCCGGTCACCGGAAACGCACGGCGCGAATCGTTTGCGCATATCCCCATGCCGCGCATGACCAATACCTATATGTTGAATGGCGACAAAGATCCGCAAGAGATCATCAAGTCGGTGAAGCACGGCCTGTACGCGGCGAATTTCGGCGGTGGGCAAGTGGATATCACCAGCGGCAAATTCGTGTTCTCCGCCGCCGAGGCTTACATGATCGAGGACGGCAAGATCACTTATCCGGTGAAAGGCGCGACCTTGATCGGCAACGGCCCCGACGTGCTGACTCGCGTGTCGATGATCGGCAACGACATGTCGCTCGATCCGGGAGTCGGCACCTGCGGCAAGGAAGGCCAGAGCGTCCCCGTCGGCGTGGGCCAGCCGACCCTCAAAATCGACAGCCTCACTGTCGGCGGCACGGTGTAAGTCCAGCCCTGCTGGGGTGCGGCGCACGCGCGCACCGTACCCCGGCGGTGCACCATACCGCTTTATTCCCCTGTTTTTATCGCGTTTTTTCTGGCGCAAGCTGGCACAGCCAATGCTTGTATAAAAAATACATAAAATATTTAATGGTAATGTCATTAAAATACGTGCTATATTTTTAGCTTATATTTTGAAACAAAGAGGTGAACCCATGTCTGTATCCAAAGCGACTCCAAGCACAAAGAAATCGATGGCGGTAACGAAAGCGGTCGTGGCTAAAAAACCCGCCGCGAAAAAGACCGCCGCTAAACCGGCAGCGAAGGCCGCGCCCGCCAAGGCCGCAAGCCCTAAACCCGCCGCCAAGCCGGCCGCGAGTGCCAAAGCCAAAGGGGATAAGCTTCCCGCCGCCAAGCCCGCTCCGGCCAAAAAGAAGGCTAGCAAGGGCAATGGCGCAACGCCCATCACCCCTGAGCAGCGCTATCGCATGATCTGCGACGCCGCTTACTACCGCGCCGAGCGCCGCGGTTTCATCGGTGGCAATCCGGCGGAAGACTGGGCGGCGGCCGAGGCGGAAATCGACGGTTTGCTGCTGAGCATGCAGCACTAGCATTTGCCTCTCTGTTTTTGGGCTGGCACAGCTCATGTAGGTTGGGTTAGCGGCTTTATCGCGTAACCCAACAAAACCTAATCTTCCTTCTAAACGCAGGTGTTGATGTGTTTTGCCTACCTGTCGGGGTTGCCCGGAGGCGCCTGCTTTTGTGAAGATTGGGTTTGTTGGGTTACGGCGCAAAGAACCGCGCCTAACCCAACCTACATCGGCGGAGTATGTTTCGTAATTTATAGGTACAGGTACTAGCATTTACCTATCTAGTTTTTTGGCTGGCACAGTTTGGGCGAGCGGGCTACCATGACGCGAATTATCGAAAGGAGTCGCGCATGAGTATTTCCGCATTCGTATTCTGGGGCCTGATCATTGTCGCCGGGGCGTACCTGGTCATGCTCTACAACAGCTTGGTTCAGGTCAAACACAATGTGTCCAAGGCCTGGGCCAATATCGATGTGCTGCTCAAGCAGCGCCACGACGAGCTGCCCAAGCTGGTCGAAACCTGCAAGCAATACATGAAATTCGAGCAGGAGACTTTAGAGCGAGTGATGCAAGCACGCAGCCGCGTCGCCAGCGCCCGCGAAGCGCACGACATCGGCGCCTTGGGCCAAGCCGAGGGCGCGCTGCGTATGGGGCTGGGCAATTTGTTCGCGCTGGCCGAAGCCTATCCCGACCTCAAGACCAACGAAACCTTTCAACATCTGCAAGCGCGCATCAGCGGTTTAGAAAACGCCATCGCCGACCGGCGCGAATTCTATAACGAGAGCGTCAATATCAATAACGTGCGCATCGAACAATTTCCCGATGCGGTCATAGCGCGCACGTTCAACTTCAAACCCTTTGAGCTGCTGAATTTTCAAACCGAAGAAAAGCAGGACGTAAATATCAAGCAGTTGTTTAGCTAGCGAAATACGCGATGCATCGCTCCAACCCGCTGGCGCTCGCCTCGGGCCTGCTTTTTCTGTCCGGGCTTGGGCTGCTGTGGTATGTGTCCCATGACTTCTCGCTCGTCAGCAAGCTCTACCTCGGCATCGCCTATTGTGCAGCCGCCAGCCTGATCGGGTTTTGGATGTGGCAGCATGGGCAACGTCTCGCGCGCATCATCGAAAACATCCCCACCAGCCGCATCGTCAGCGCGCCGCAAGGCTATGTCGAGTTGCTAGGCAAGGCATGCAAAATCGATGACATGAATT
>Ga0154780_1036_pt4 | contig 17676 bp, 26 predicted proteins | sample Rifle2008BG16ft_FD_105788 | JGI IMG/M metagenome (GOLD analysis project Ga0154780, IMG submission 105788) | Betaproteobacteria bacterium RBG_16_58_11
GTGGCTTGCATCAGCAGATGCTCCAGCGTGGGGTCGAGCGCGATGACTTGCAACTCGGCTGCGTTTTGGTAAATGTCTTGAATGATGGCGCGGCCCAAGGCCGCGCGCACCGCTGTGGCGAGGTCCTCGACATTTTGGGTGCGCGCGCCGTGTTCGGTGAGCACTTCGATAATGCTGCGCATGTCACGAATGTGCACCCCTTCGTCCAGCAGATTTTGCAGCACGCGTTGCACCGTGCCCAAGGGCAGCACCGCCGGCACCAAATCTTCGATCAGCTTGGGCGTGTCCTTGCCGATATGGTCGAATAGTTGCTGCACTTCGTCGCGGCCCAATAGATCGGCGGCATGGGCTTGCAAGAGTTGCGAGAGATGGGTCGCGATCACCGTGCTGGCATCGACCACCGTATAGCCATAGGTCTGCGCCTGCTCGCGCAAGTTGGCGTCGATCCAAACCGCGGGTAGGCCGAAGGTTGGATCCTTGGTCGGCGTGCCGGGTAGCTGGCCCAGCACCCGGCCGGGATTGATGGCGAGATATTGCCCGGCATGCGCCTCGCCGCGGCCCATTTCCACGCCTTTGACCGTGATGCGATAACCGTTCGGACGCAATTCCAGGTTGTCGCGTATATGCACCGGCGCGACCAGGAAACCCATGTCCTGCGCGAATTTTTTTCGAATGCCGCGAATGCGCCGCAAGAGCTCGCCGTCTTGGGTGCGGTCCACCAAGGGGATCAAGCGATAGCCGACTTCCAGCCCCAGGGTATCGATGCGTCCGACGTCGTCCCAACTGACATCCACTTGCTCCGTGGGCGGGGGCGGCGGCGCTTGTTCGATGAAAGCTTCCGCCATGCGCTCCTTTCTTTCGAGCGTGTAAGCGATCCATGCCAAGCCGCCGCCCAGCAGCAAGAAGGAAAAATGCGGCATGCCTGGAATAATCCCCATCAAGCCGAGAATGACTGCGGTGATGTACAGCACGTGCGGATTCATGAACATTTGCTCGATGATCTGCGCGCCGATGTCTTTTTCGGCCGAGACGCGCGAGACCACGATGCCGGCGGCGGTGGAGATCACCAGCGCCGGGATTTGCGCCACCAAACCATCGCCGATGGCGAGCAGGGTATAAGTTTCCAGCGCTTGCTGGATCGGCAGGTCGTGTTGCAGCACCCCAATGGCGAGTCCGCCGATGATGTTGATGATGGTGATCAGGATGCCCGCCACCGCATCGCCGCGCACGAATTTGCTCGCGCCGTCCATGGCGCCGTAGAACTCGGCTTCGAGCGCGATCGCCGCGCGCCGGCGGCGCGCTTCGTCTTCGCCGATCAGGCCGGTGTTGAGATCGGCGTCGATCGCCATTTGCTTGCCGGGCATCGCGTCCAAGGTGAAACGGGCCGCCACTTCCGCGATCCGGCCCGAGCCCTTGGTGATCACCACGAAATTGATCAGCACCAGGATCGCGAATACCACGATGCCGACCGCGTAGTTGCCGCCGACCAGGAATTGGCCGAACGCCTCGATCACCTTGCCCGCGGCATCCGGCCCGGTGTGGCCTTCCAGCAGCACGACCCGGGTCGAGGCCACATTGAGCGATAGGCGCAGCAGGGTGGTGAGCAGCAGCACGGTGGGGAATACCGCGAAATCCAGCGGCTTGCTCAGATACAGGCTGATCAGCAGCACGATCATCGCCACCGCGATGTTGAAGGTGAACAGCAGATCGAGCAGGAAGGGCGGCAGCGGCAGTATCATCATGGCCAAAATCATGACCACGAGGATCGGCCCCGCCAGGCGGTACAAATCCAGGCGAGCGAAAAATCCCAGGTTTTCGACGCGTGCGTTCATGTAGCGGCGCTCCGCATCAGACGGCTTCCCCGGCCACTTCAGGCATGTCCATATCAACCGGCACCGGCAGATGTTCTGGTTTGATCGGGCGTTTCACCGCGTATTCGGGGTTGCGCAACTGGTACACATAGGCCAGCACCTCCGCCACGGCGGTGTAGAGCCGTTCCGGGACGGTGTCGCCGACATCGGCATGGCGATACAGCGCGCGCGCCAGGGGCGGGGCTTGCAACACCGGGACGGCATGCTCCTGCCCCAATTCCATGATGCGTTCGGCCAGCAAGCCCATGCCCTTGGCCACGATTTGCGGCGCGGCCATCTGGCCTTCCTCATACTTCAGCGCGACGGCGTAATGGGTCGGGTTGGTGACGATCACATCCGCTTTTGGCACCGCTGACATCATGCGTTTGCGCGCCGCGGCGCGTTGCGCGGAACGAATGCGCGCCTTGATCTGGGGGTCGCCCTCCGTCTCCTTGGCTTCTTGCTTCACTTCTTCCTTGGTCATGCGCAAGCCCTTGGCGTAGTGCCAAAGCTGGAATGGCACATCCGCCAGCACGAGCAGGATGAGCGAGCCGATCATGAAAAAGGCGGTGGTGAACAACAAATCGCCCATATGCGCCATGCCGGCGCCGAGCGATTCGCCAGCGAGCGCGAATAGCTCATCCTTGTAACGCCAGATCACCCAGGCGCCGATGCTGCCGACGAGCGCGGCCTTGACCGACGCTTTCATCAGCTCCATCAAACCGTTGAGCGAGACCATGCGTTTCATGCCCGCAATGGGGTTGAATTTGGTGAGATCCGGCGTGAGCGGTTTCCAAGTGAAATTCCAGCCGCCCATCAGCAGCGGCCCGGCAAAGGCGGCGAGTACGAACAACAGCATGAGGGGCAGGAAAGCGATGAGGGCGTCGGAGGTGTCATGCATGAAGCGCGACATCATCAGCGTGGAGTCGAAGATTGTCGCGCGATCCAGGGTGAAGCCATGCCGCATGATGGAAATAAGTTTTTCCATGATGTAGCTGCCCATCAGCATGAGGCCGGCGACCGCCGCCATCAATTGGATGAAAATAGCCAGCTCTTTGGATTGGACGACCTTGCCATCCTCGCGCGCGCGCTGAATGCGCCTGCCCGTGGCCGCTTCTGTTTTTTCTAAATCCGAGTCATCCGCCATTTACTACCCCCACGCGAGACATAGTCTGCACCGGTTTGGGGTTAAACACAATATATAGGGGATTGCGCGGGTGGCTAATCCCACAGCTTGTGTATTTTTGAAGCCGGCTTCGGCCTCAAATTCCTTAAAAACAGTAAGTTATGGTGAGGGAAAAAGAAAATCGGCCGGCGCGGAATAGGTACGGGCCAGCCGATTCAGGAGCGAGGCGTCTGGATTGCGATAATATGAAACTCGCGAAGCGAGTCTAAGTCCCTCTCTCCCGCTTGCGGGAGAGAGCTAGGAGAGAGGGAACGGTCACGGCAAGTATCATTTTCTGGGCTGGCATTGCCATGACCGTTAGCCGGTTTCGTCGATCCACGTCATTTGGATCGCTTCGAGAATTTTTTCGTTGGAATGGTCGGGGTCGTCGTTGAAATCTTCCAGTTCCGTCACCCAGCGGTGCAAGTCGGTGAAGCGCACGTATTGCGGGTCCACCTCGGGGTGCGCTTCCGATAATTCAATCGCAATTTCGCGCACATCAGTCCATTTCATCTTTACGCTCCTGTTCGACGCCTGATTTAATGGCCTTCTTTGACCATATTGATGCTGTATTTTGGAATCTCGATCACCAAGTCTTGGCTCATTACCAAGGCCTGGCAGGAGAGGCGCGACGTCGGCTCCAAGCCCCAGGCTTTATCCAGCAGGTCTTCTTCCAATTCTTCCGCGGGCAGCAGCGATTCGAAGCCTTCGCGCACTATTACATGGCAAGTGGTGCAAGCGCAGGATTTTTCGCAGGCGTGTTCGATCTCGATGCCGTTTTCCAAGAGCGTGTCGCAAATGGTTTTGCCGGGGGTGGCATCGATGGCGGCGCCCTGGGGGCAGAGTTCGACATGGGGCAGGACAATGAGTTGGGGCATGGCGGTAAGCAGCTTGGGTTGGGGTTTAACTATTATCGGCGATACGCGCGGTTTTTTACGTGCCGATATCGGCTAATTTTTGCCCGGTCAACGCTTTGCGGATGGAGGCATCCATGCGCAGCGCGGCAAAGGCTTCGGTGGCGTGGTTGAGCGCATCGACGGCCGCTTTGATCGCGCGGTGATCCGTGCCGTTCATGGTCTTTTTTAGCGCACCCATGCTGGCTTCAATCGCGGCGCGCTCGTGGGGAGCGAGCAGGGCGCTATCGGCCGCCATCGCGCTGGCGACGGCCTCCAAGATGGCGGTGGCCTCGACTTGTTGTTCCTTGAGCGCGCGCGCCAGCTTGTCATCGTTGGCGTGATCGCGCGAGGCGAGCAGCATGTTGGTGATCTCATCGTCCGAGAGACCATACGAGGGTTTGACGCTGATGGCGGCTTCGACGCCGCTGATTTGCTCGCGCGCCGACACCGAGAGCAGACCGTCGGCATCGACCTGAAACGTGAGGCGGATGCGCGCCGCGCCCGCCACCATGGGCGGGATGCCGCGCAGCTCGAAGCGCGCCAGCGAGCGGCAGTCGGAGACCAATTCGCGTTCGCCTTGCACCACATGAAAGCTCATCGCGGTCTGGCCATCTTTGTAAGTGGTGAAATCCTGGCCGCGCGCGGTGGGAATGGTGGCATTGCGCGGGATGACTTTTTCCACCAAGCCGCCCATGGTTTCGATGCCGAGCGAGAGCGGGATCACGTCCAACAGCAACACTTCCTCGCCGCGCTTGTTGCCGGCCAAAATGTCCGCTTGGATCGCCGCACCGAGTGCGACGACTTTATCCGGGTCCAGATTGGTGAGCGGTGTTTGCTTAAAGAATTCAGCGACCGCACGTTGAATGTGCGGCATGCGGGTCGCGCCGCCGACCATCACCACGCCTTTAATGTCCTCGGGCGTGAGCCCCGCATCGCGCAACGCCTTGCGCGTGGGGGTCAGGGTTTTTTTCACCAGGCCTTGGGTGAGTTCTGCCAAGAGAGGACTGGTGATGGGTAAATCCACCATCTCGCCGGTGGAGAGCACGGCGGTAAAACGCGTTTCGCCGTGATAGGTGAGCTCTTCCTTCACTTCGCGCGCCTTGGCCATCAACAGCCGCGTGTCTTGGGCGTTGAGCGGGGAGAGGGTGGATTGTTCCAGCGCCCAGCAAAATACCCGGCGATCGAAGTCATCGCCGCCGAGCGCCGAATCGCCGCTGGTGGCGAGCACCTCGAACACGCCTTTTTGCAGGCGCAAGATGGAAATATCGAAGGTGCCGCCGCCCAAGTCATAGACCGCGTACACGCCTTCGGACGCATTGTCCAAACCGTAGGCCACGGCGGCGGCGGTGGGCTCGTTCAGCAGGCGCAGCACGTTGAGGCCGGCCAGGCGCGCCGCGTCCTTGGTCGCCTGGCGCTGGGCGTCGTCGAAATAGGCGGGCACGGTAATCACCGCGCCGACCAGCTCGCCCCCGAGCGCTTTTTCGGCGCGGGCGCGCAGCGCCTTGAGAATGTCGGCGGATATTTCCACCGGGCTTTTGGCGCCGGCGCAGGTCTTGATCTGCACCATGCCCGGCGCATCCACGAATTTGTAGGGCATTTCATGCGTGTGCGGAATATCTTTCAAGCCGCGGCCCATGAAGCGCTTGACCGAAACAATGGTGTTCTGCGGATCGGTGCATTGGTGGGCAAGGGCGATGTAACCGACTTCCACTTCGCCCGTGCCGCTGTAGCGCACGATGGAGGGCAGCAGGGGACGCCCGTCATCATCGCTCAACACCACGCTCATGCCGCTACGCACGGTGGCTACCAGGGAGTTGGTGGTGCCGAGATCGATGCCCACCGCCAGGCGGTGTTGGTGCGGCGCGGCGCTCATGCCCGGTTCGGCGATTTGCAGTAGTGCCATCAGGCCTCCAGCGCTTCCAACGCATCGTTGATTTCTTCGCGCAGCTTTTCCAGGAAGCGCAGCTTGCGCACCGCCTCCGCTGCGCCGGGGTAGTCATGGCTTTGATCCAGGCGCCGGCCGACATCGTCCTGCAAGTGATGCATCGCCTGGCGCAGCTTGGCGCCGAGATGATCGAGTCCGGCCGCATCGGCGGCGTCCTTCGCTTCGCCGATCGCCTCGCGCCATTCCATCTGTTCCATCAAAAAATCGGCGGGCATCGCGGTGTTGGTTTCTTCCAAGGTATCCACCCCATGCAGCTTCAACAGGTAGCGCGCGCGGCTGATCGGCTGCTTCAGGGTTTGATAGGCCTCGTTCACATGCGTGGACCATTGCATCGACAAGCGGCGCTCGGCATCCGGGGCATGGCTGAATTTATCCGGATGCACTTGCGCCTGGATATCGCGATAGCTCTGCTCCACGCGCGCCAAGTCGAGTTGGAACGCAGGTTCCAGGCCGAAGAGTTGGAAGTGATTTTTGGAAAAGTCGATCATGAAGCGGGTGGCTGGCTATGGAGGTTCGGTAGCAATTATAGCGGCTTACTGCTTGCCCTCTCTCCTAGCTCTCTCCCGCAGGCGGGCGAGAGGGACTTGGGCTCGCTGCGCGAGTTACTTTATACGTTAAAGCTCTCGCCGCAGCCGCAGCTATCCTTGACGTTGGGGTTGTTGAATTTAAACCCTTCGTTCAAGCCTTCGCGCGTGTAGTCGAGTTCGGTGCCATCGACATAGGCCAGGCTTTTCGCATCGATGAATACTTTCACGCCGTTGCTCTCGAACACCTGATCTTCATCCTTGGCCTCATCCACGAATTCGAGCACGTAGGCCAGGCCGGAGCAACCCGTGGTGCGCACGGCAAAGCGCAAGCCGACGCCTTTGCCGCGCTTGGCGATGAAGTTTTTCACATGCGTGGCGGCTTTTTCGGTGAGCGTGATCGCCATGTCAAACCTCGAATTATTTCGCGGCGGCGGCGGGGGCCGCGGCGTCGCTGTGCTTTTGTTTGTAGTCGGCGACCGCGGCTTTGATCGCGTCTTCCGCCAGAATCGAGCAGTGGATTTTAACCGGCGGCAGGGCGAGCTCTTCCGCGATTTGGGTGTTCTTGATCGACATCGCCTGATCCAGCGTTTTGCCCTTCACCCACTCGGTCACGAGCGAGCTGGAAGCAATGGCGGAACCGCAGCCGTAGGTCTTGAATTTGGCATCTTCGATGACGCCATCCTTGCCGACTTTGATTTGCAGCTTCATCACATCGCCGCAGGCGGGCGCGCCCACCATGCCGGTGCCCACATCGTCATCTTCTTTGCCAAAAGAGCCGACGTTGCGGGGGTTTTCATAATGGTCCAGAACTTTATCGCTGTATGCCATGATCGTTCTCCTGCTGAGTAATTAGTGTGCTGCCCACTGAATCGAATTGATGTCGATGCCGTCCTTGAACATCTCCCACAAGGGGGACAATTCGCGCAGCTTGCCGATTTTGCTTTTGACGAGGTCGATGGTGAAGTCGATTTCTTCCTCGGTGGTAAAGCGGCCGAGGGTAAATCGAGTCGAGCTATGCGCCAATTCGTCGCTGCGGCCCAAGGCGCGCAAGACATAAGACGGCTCGAGGCTGGCGGAGGTGCAAGCGGAGCCGCTGGATACCGCGACGTCCTTGATCGCCATGAGCAGCGATTCACCTTCGACAAAATTGAAGCTGATATTCAGGTTGTGCGGCACGCGGCTGTGCATATCGCCGTTGACGTACACCTCTTCCATGTCTTGCAGGCCTTTCAGCAGCCGGTCGCGCAGCATGCGAATGCGCTCGTTCTCGGTCGCCATTTCTTCCCGCGCAATGCGGAAAGCCTCGCCCATACCGGCGATCTGGTGCGTCGCCAGCGTGCCGGAACGCAGGCCGCGCTCGTGGCCGCCGCCGTGCATTTGCGCTTCGAGGCGAATCCGGGGCTTGCGCCGCACGTACAGTGCGCCGATGCCTTTCGGGCCATAGGTTTTGTGTGCGGAGAACGACATCAAATCGACTTTAAGCTGTTGCAGGTCGATGACGACTTTGCCGGTGGCTTGCGCAGCGTCGACGTGGAAAATAACGCCTTTGGCGCGGCAGATTTCACCGAGCTGGGCGATGTCTTGGATCACGCCGATTTCGTTGTTCACATACAAGACCGACGCCAGAATCGTGTCGGGCCGCAGCGCGGCTTTGAATTGCTCGATATCCACCAAGCCGTTGCTTTGCACCGGCAGGTAAGTGACTTCGAAACCTTGGCGTTCCAACTCGCGCATGGTGTCGAGCACCGCTTTGTGCTCGGTCTTTACCGTGACCAGATGCTTGCCCTTGCCTTGGTAAAAATGGGCCGCGCCCTTGATCGCCAAGTTGTTGGATTCGGTGGCGCCGGAGGTCCAGATGATTTCTTTCGGATCCGCGTTCACCAGTTGTGCGACTTGTTCGCGCGCCTCTTCCACGGCTTTTTCCGCTTCCCAGCCGAATGGGTGCGAGCGCGAGGCGGGGTTGCCGAAATGCTCGGTCAAATAGGGAATCATTTTTGCCGCCACGCGCGGGTCCACCGGCGTGGTCGCGGAGTAGTCCAGATAAATCGGGGTCTTCACCATCATTGCGGTCCTTCAATAAAATCGATTACGCCGCGGCTGCGCTCGTGGCGCGCGTATCTTTCATCACCGATACTTTTTCCGCCTCGGTGTTTTGCGTGGCAACCAGATCGGCGAGCGAAAACGCCTCCAAATATTCGTAGATATGCTTGTTCAGGCCGGTCCACAGTTCATGGGTCATGCAGGCTTGATCACCCAGACAATTGCCCAGGCCGCCGCATTGGGTGGCATCGACCGGTTCGTCCACGGCGCGGATGATCTGGGCGACCGAAATTTCACCGGTGCCACGGGCCAGGCAGTAACCGCCGCCGGGGCCGCGCACGCTTTCCACCAGCGCGTTGCGGCGCAGCTTGCCGAACAATTGCTCCAGGTAGGAAAGGGAGATTTTTTGACGTTCGCTGATGCCGGCCAAGGTGATGGGGCCGCGGCCGTCACGCATGGCCAAATCCAGCATCGCGGTTACTGCAAAGCGTCCTTTTGTGGTCAGTCTCATGTCTACACCCCTGTTTAAGCAGAATTTGATAGTGAAAGCCTAACGTTCCCTACTAAATTAGTCAACTATTTTGTTCAGGTAGTTCACATCAAATTTTTCTTCCGCCACGGATACTGAATTGATGTCCGCGCCGAGCTTCTCTAAAGCCTTCAGAATCAGTTGCATACGCTGATCATTCGCGGCCGTGTGATCGAGAATGGCGTGGATCGCCTGCACCATGGGATCGTTCATATCCTGGCTGATCGCATAGGCAGAAAACCCCATTTTCTCGGCGGTTTCTGCCCGGATTTTGGCTTGGTCGGTGTCCAGAATGCGCGCCGGGATGCCGACGGCGGTGGCCCCCGGCGGCACGTCCTTCACCACGACCGCGTTGGAACCGACTTTGGCGTTTTCGCCTATGGTAATCGGCCCGAGAATTTTTGCCCCGGCGCCGATCACCACGCCGCGCCCCAGGGTGGGGTGGCGCTTGCCTTTATTCCAAGTGGTGCCACCCAGGGTGACGCCGTGATACAGCGTGCATTCGTCGCCGATTTCCGCGGTTTCACCCACCACCACGCCCATGCCATGATCGATGAAAACGCGGCGGCCAATGGTGGCGCCGGGATGGATCTCGATGCCGGTAAACCAGCGCCCGAGGTGGGACAAAAAGCGCGCCAGCCAACGCAAGCCGTGCGTCCAGAGGAAATGCGCCAGACGATGGAACAGCAGCGCATGCACCCCCGGATAGGTGGTGAGTACCTCAAAGGTGGAGCGGGCCGCCGGGTCGCGCTCAAAAACGACCGCTATATCTTCGCGCAGGTGGTTGAACATGGGCTGTCTTCGAATGTAAGACAATCATTATATTTTAAGTCGAGTAATTCAGTCCACTTTCTATTTGACGTTCAAATTGATGGATTTAAGCATGCCCATCAGGATGTTCAACTCTTCTTTTTCGAGTACCGTGCGCGCGAATAATCGGCGCACTCTAGGCATGAGGCGTTTAGGGTTATTCGGGTCGAGAAACTGTATTCGGATCAGGGTTTCTTCCAAGCGCTTGTAGAACAACTCGATGTCATCCAAGCGCGCCAACTCGACCGGCGCTGGCAAAGCTTGCGGCGCAGCGAGCCAAGCCATGCGCAGCTCATACGCCATGATTTGCACGGCGCTGGCGACATTCAACGAGGTGTACGCCTCATCGGTGGGAATCGAGATCATGAGCTGGCATTTACTTAACTCATCATTCGAGAGCCCATAGGCCTCGTTGCCGAATAGCAGCGCCACTTCCTGTGTCGCGGCGATTTGAATCAAGCGCTGCGCCGCCTCGCGCACATCCACAGAGGTGTGCCCCATATGCCGCTTGCGCGCGGTCAAGCCCGCCGCGAAAACACAGCCGGCGAGCGCCTCGTCCAGGGTGCTGTGAACTTGCGCAGCTTGCAGCACATCTTTCGCATCGCAGGCCAAGGCATCGGCCTCGGCATGGGGAAAGCGTCGTGGTTCGATCAAGTGCAAACGATGCAGCCCCATGGTTTTCAAGGCGCGCGCGGCGGCCCCGATATTGCCGGGATGGCTGGTGTGGTCGAGCACGATGCGGATATTCGATAGCGGAGTCGGGGCGTTTTTCATTTAAAATGTCTGCTTCGTTCTTTAAAGTCAATTCGAGAAGGTTTTACATGTCCCCGATGTTATCAATAGCGGTGAAGGCCGCCCGCCGCGCCGGTTCTCTCATCAATCGCGCGACCCAAGATGTGGATTTGCTCACCGTTGAGCGCAAAGGCGTCAGTGATTATGTCAGCGAGGTAGATAGGATGGCGGAACAGGCCATCGTCGAAGTCTTGCTCGAAGCCTATCCCGATCACGCGATTTTAGCAGAAGAGGGCGGCGCTCAAGGCCACTCCGATTATCTGTGGATTATCGATCCGCTCGACGGCACCACCAACTTTTTGCACGGCTTTCCCCAATTCGCGGTGTCCATCGGCTTGCAGATCAAGGGCGTGCTGAACCTGGCCGTGGTGTACGACCCCACGCGCAATGAGCTTTTCACCGCCACGCGCGGACGCGGCGCCCATCTCAACGATCGGCGTTTGCGCGTCAGCAAACAGACGCGCTTGCAGGAATCCTTGATCGGCACCGGCTTTCCCTACCGCGATTTCACTTACCTGGATGACTATCTCAAAATGTTCCGCGAGCTGCTGCCCAAAACCGCGGGGCTGCGCCGGCCCGGCTGCGCTTCGCTCGATTTGGCCTATGTCGCGGCGGGGCGTTACGACGGGTTTTGGGAAGCGGGCTTGAAACCGTGGGATATGGCGGCCGGCGTGCTGCTGATTCAAGAAGCGGGCGGCCTAGTCACCGATTTCGACGGCGGCGAAAATTACCTGGCGACCGGCAATGTGGTGGGGGGCAATCCCAAAGTGTTCTCGCAACTGTTGCAGGTGATTCAGCCGCACATGTCGGAGCGGCTGCGCGGCCCGGCGCCCTAAGCCGCATTCATTGCATCGTTGGTGTGAGGTAACCATGCGCGATCATGCCCTACGCCCCGCGACTGTTTTACCCCCGCCGCTGATCTATGCCGTGGCGCTCATCGGCGCATGGTGGTTGGATGCGCACCTAGCGTTACCGCTGGATTTTGTGCCCGCCGCTGCTTACCTGGGCTTGGGCTCAATTGTGCTGGGGCTCGCGGGATTTGCCTGGGCGCTATCCGCGATTTGGGGCAACCGCACCACGGTGAATCCTTACAAAGCGGCGAGCAGCCTTGTCACCAGCGGCCCCTTCCGCTATTCACGCAATCCGATTTATGTTTCCGATTGGTTGATCTATGCCGGCGTGACGCTGTTGATGCAATCGCTTTGGCCGCTGCTGTTCTTACCCTTGGTGTGGGCGCTGATGCGCTACTTCGTCATCGCCCATGAAGAGGCTCACCTCGAAACGAAATTCGGCGCGGAATACCGCGCGTACATGGCCCGCGTGCGGCGTTGGATTTGACGCGCTGTTAGCCGGCGCGTATCCGGACTTTCAGTCCGCAACTCAAACTCGCCTGCTTTAGCCGGTGGTTGTTTAGTCTGGGCCTTTGTGCGGGCTGAGTGAGTTGATTATAAATCAAATGTGATCTAATATGAACGCATGCAACGAAACTTCAAGCCGCTATTCAAGCGATACGTCAAGAAAGCGCATAAGCCATTGCAACTTGCTATCGAGGACGAGGTTGATGAAGTTTGCAAGAACCCGAAGATCGGCGAATCAAAGGTCGGCGATTTAGCGGGAATACGGGTTTACAAGTTTGTGTTCAATCGACAGGAGTACCTTATTGCCTATCGGCCACCGCCAGATGATCAGGTCGAGCAAACAACGATGATTGAATTTCTGGTGATTGATTTCTACCAGGTCGGCACGCACGAGAATTTCTACGATGAACTCAAGCGTTACTTGAAAGAGGAATGATTATGGGCCATGCGATAACCGCTGAAGAACTCATTGCTGAAGTGAAAAATATGCCGACGGCAGAGCGCGCCAGGTTCTTTGCCATGTTAGGTGAAAATGCGTTCCGTGATGGAGATTACACCCACGAACAGGTATTCGGACAGTTGGCGCACGACGAATTCACTGCCAATGAAGCCGCCGAATACTTGGAGGTATCCATCCCAACTTTCCGGCGTTATGTGCAGAAAGGGAAGCTTCAACCTAGCAATATTGTTGGCCGGAACCAGATGTTCGCAACACGAGACCTGAAGATTTTCAAACGGTCTTTGCGCGATGTGAAGCAAGGTTCAGCAAACACCTAAGCAATCTGGATACCCTTAATATCCGTGCCATGAATTCGTCCTTTGCTCTAAAACCTGTCAAGAGGCGTTTTGAAGAAATCTGTTGGCGCGAGAATATACGTTCTTGGTATGCTTTGGCAGGCCGATGCGCGAATCGGCCTTACCATGGGTGCGTCACATCAGGAATCGCACCCATGCCCAAACGGAAGACAGAAGTGATCGAGAGTTTTGGTGAGCGGCTGGCGCAATTGCGCAAGGCCGCAGGTTTCACCCAGGTGGAGTTCGACGCCGAGGTGGTGGAAGCGCCGCCCTTGCCGCAGCCGGTGTGCCGCGACCCGGATGATGATGCGGTGCTTGCTGCGGCTATCGCGGGCCAAGTCGATCTGATTGTTTCGGGCGATGACGATTTGCTGTGTTTGAAGCAGTTTCAGAATATCCCCATCCTTTCGCCGGCGGAGGTGTTGCAATTTATCGAGGCGGATAGGTAGCAGCGGCTAAAAAGCTACACCCGCGTCAGCGGGCGTTGGGATGCTACTATTCTAGAACTTGGCCCCGGAGTTCCCGCGGCGTTCGCCGCGTGCGGTGGCATGATAGAGCGCGTTGGGGAATTCGATACGGAGGGGGCGGGACATACGAGCGGCGTTTTCGGCGAGAAGGAGCAGTCAAGCCGCAAGCGCGGCCCTGCGCCGAGATGGCAACAGCAGATCGAGGCCGTCTCCCATCTGCCCAAGGCGCAGCAGCGCTTCGTGGTACAAATGTTGGATACCGTGTTAACCCAGGCGGCCAGCCGCTAAGGAGAAATCAGCATGACAACCGTGCAAATCAAGTTGTCCGATCAATTGGCGCAAGAGGCGCAACGCGCCGGCCTGCTGTCGGAGGTGGCCATCGAGAAGCTGTTGCGCGCAGCCTTGCGCAGCGAGCGTATCGAGCGCATGGCACAGGCGCGCGAGCAATTAGCCGCGCAACCGCTGCCGCCCATGTCGCCGGAAGAGATTCAGGCCGAGATCGATGCCTATCGTGCCGAGTCGCGCCGTGCGCCTGGTGCTTGATACGAATACGGCGCTCTCGGGTTTGTTGTGGCAAGGCACGCCGGGCAAGCTGATCGATGCGGCCAAACGGCAGGAGGTGGAATTGTTCAGCAGCACGCCTTTATTGGCTGAATTGCTGGGTGTGATGACCCGCTACAAGTTCGCCGATGCGCTGGCGGCGCGCGGATTGCAGGTGCAAACGCTGTTTGAAGGTTATGCGGCGCTGGTGCAGTTGGTCGTGCCGGCGCAGATCAACCCGACGATTGCCCGCGATCCAGCCGACGATGCGGTGCTGGCCTGCGCACACGCTGGATGTCACCGTGGATCATCTGCTGATCGGCAATCCGGTGGAGGATTCGCCGCTTGCCAATTCGCGCTTGTTCCGGCGCTTTAAAATGCTGGAACGTTTGAACCAGGACGATCAGGATACGGTGATCAAGATCATTGACGCGATCATCGCCAAGGGTCAGGTAGAAGCCGCGCTCGCACCGGTGGATGCAGCGGCATGAGCGAGGGTGTGGACTACGAGTTCGAGTGGGACGACGCCAAGGCCGAGAGCAATTTCGCCAAGCATGGCGTAGACTTCATGGAGGCTATGAGCGTGTTGCGCGATCCGCTTTTGATGACACGCTTCGACGATGAGCACGACGAGGATGAGGAACGCTGGGTCAGTCTGGGATGTGCGAGCAGCGGCAAGCTTTTGCTGGTGGTGCATACGTTCATGAGCACTGGACCCAATACGGCGCTGGTGCGTTTGATCTCGGCCAGGCAACCCACCCGGCGCGAGCGCGAGCAGTACGAGCAAGGATGAACGCCGCAAGCAGCGGTCAACATGTAAAGGTGAAACGATGAAGGACGAATACGATTTCAGCAATGCCGAACGCGGCAAGTTCTATCGCCCCAATTTGCGCCTGATTCCGCCGGTGCGCCTGGAACCCGAGGTGCTGGATTTCCTCGCCACCCGCGCCGAGGCCCGCGGCACCACGGTCAATCAATTGGTCAATCAGTTGTTGAAGAAGGATATGGAGTTGATCCAGGCAGCGGCTGGGTAGCATCGCACCGCCTACCTTTTAGCAGCTAAAAGAGAAATCCCCGTCGGCCCGCAGCAGCGGGAGGGTGGGGATTTTTTTATTCTTCAAAAGTCTGAGGCCACGATTGCTTCATCTATAGATCGGGGCTCCGTTTTGCTTCATTAAGCGTAAGTCAGACAGACCGTTAAAACCCGCCAGCTTGCTACTGGAACAGTATCGGAGATTTGTTTTCTATACTCGCGTCTGCGAGTTCGCGTAGCCGCGCAATCAACTGCTCGCCATCAACATCGAAGAAGCAATCCAAAAGATTTTTCGGTTTGATACCGAACGTTTTCGCAACTTCCTTCTTCCACGGCGAGTTGTACTCAACAGGGGGCTGCTTGCTCAGCGCCGCCTCAATTACCTTCAATTCGGATAACAAGGCAGCGGCTTCTGAGACTGACCATTCACCGTCGCTATCGGAGTGATTGACCAGCACTGGGCATACGCTCCCTGCTTGCCCTTGCTCGACCGTAGCAATGACAGCGTCACGAAGGAAGTTGAAGTCAGCATACAAACCGACTTCAACACCTTCGATTTCCTTGTCGCCCTTAAACACGCAGATATAGAGACTCATATTCTAAGTACGCTCAATACTAACCAAACCGTCGGAATCGCGGATGAAGTCACGTAACGATGCGTGAACCTTTGCCTGCTTAGGTAGCCGGATAATGAGCTTCTTGCTCTTGCTGTGTGCAGAGTACGCAAGCAAGCGAATTTGATAAGTCAGCCGCAACTCGGAAACATTCTTTAACAAATAAAGTTTGTCGCCGACATCCGCATCAGGTCTTGCTCCTCTCGGCGTCTGGTGTTTTGTGTAAGCAAATTCTGTATCCACGCTACTTTCCTGATTTTCATGGCTTCACAACGTTGACACCCCAGAAGTCCAGCCATTGCTGGAATGCCGGATTAACCGGACGTGTCGTTTGAATCGTGTACGGCTGACCCTCGGTAACCGCTTTGTAGGTTTGCAACCGGAGCTGATACGTCGAATTCAGCTCGCTAGTTCCACCCTTGATTTCGAGATAACCGGGATAACCACTCTGTGGGCTACTGTCGAAAATGGTTCCCTTCAGTTGTCCGCCCTTGGTGTACTGCGCATCACCAACGATGGCTTTGAAGGTTGCAGTATCAACCTGCTCTGCGGTGGGTCGGAAGATAGAGGTGTTCTTACCAACACCGAGATTGGCTAGCTGTTCGGCTTCATAGAGCTGACCGGACCGTAGCGCGGAGGGCACTGCACTGTTTGCAACAACAGCGCACGCCACCGCGTCCCGTCGTACCCCACCCGCCAACCCCCAGCACCGGCACGGCTTTCCAGCCCTTCATCCCCGACGCATTCGGCATTGTACTTGGCCAGACCCCCTGACGCACGTTTTGCGATGCGCGGTGATGCTGGTTTTTTTCTTAGCCGCTTCGCAGCTTGCCACGCCGCCGATTCCGTCAAGGGCAAGAGCGCAGCGACCCTTGACGGCCACGAGAACGACACGCTTGCGGCGCGGTTGCGGGAAGGCTTTATTCCCGCAACCGCTGCCCAGCGGCGAGCGTGTTTTTGATTTGCAGGGAGCCCCCTCGGGGGCGGATGGGCGCGCGGCGCATCGAGCGCGCAGCGTAAGCCCGCAGTGTCCGTTTTCTAGGTTTATTTCCCCGGCTCGGTCACGAAGCCGATGCGAACCAGCCCGGCTTTCGCCGCGATCGACATCACCTGGGCCACGTGTTCGTAAGGGGTAAGCCGGTCCGCGCGCAGGTGTAGCTCGGTCTGCGGATGGCGCTTTGCGGCGGCGGCGAAGCGCGGCGCCAACGGCGCCGGCGTGACCGGCTCGCCGTTCCAGTGCAGGCTGCCGTCGGCGCGGATGGCGAATTCGATGTGCTCCGGCTGTGTGATGTTCGGATTGCTCGACGCCTTGGGCAGGTCGATCTTCACCGCATGCGTGAGCAGCGGCGCGGTGATGATGAAGATCACCAGCAGCACCAGCATCACATCCACCAGCGGCACCACATTGATTTCGGCCATCGGCGCCTGGTGGCCGCCGCTGCTGAAGCTGCCGAACGCCATCACGGCCTCCCTTCAACGGGGGTCACTACGCGCAGCGGGCGCACCTCGCCCACCGAACTGTTGGTCTTGGCGCCAACGGCGATCAGCGCGAACAGGTCATGGGCGAAAGCGTCCAAGCGCGCCAGCCAGATGCGATTGCGGCGCACAAAAGCGTTGTAGGCCAGCACCGCCGGAATCGCCACCGCCAGCCCCAGCGCCGTCATGATCAGCGCCTCGCCCACCGGGCCGGCCACTTTGTCCAGCGTACCCTGGCCGGAAAGGCCGATCTGCACCAGCGCGTGGTAGATGCCCCACACCGTGCCGAACAGGCCGATGTAGGGCGCGGCCGAGCCGGCCGAGGCCATCAGCGTGAGGCCGTTTTCGACGCGCGCCGCTTCCTGGTCGATGCCGTTGCGCAGCACGCGGGTGAGAAATTCGCCCGCGCCGCCCGCCGCAGCGAGCTTTTGCAAGCCGTGCTTTTCCGAATCGGCGGCGGCGTCCAGCGCCAGTTGCGCGAGTTGCGCGAAAGCGTTGTCGGCCGGGCGGGCGTTCAGCGTCGCGCTCATCTCGTGCAGGGAATCGGCGCTCCAGAAGCGCTTGAGAAAAATCTCCGCGCGCCGTCCCGCCAGAAAGTTGGCCACCCCCTTGGTGAAGATGAGATACCAGCTCGCCACCGACAACGCGAGCAGCAGCACCAGCAAGCTCTTGCCGACGGCGTCGGTCTGGGTGAGAAAGTGGGCGAAGCCGAGACTGTGTTCCATGAGATCAGATTCCTTGTAGCACGAAGTTGAAGGGTTGCAGCGCGACGGCGCGCACCGGTTGGCCGTCGCGCTTGGCCGGGCGGCAGCGCCAGGTTTTCACCGCGGCCAGCGCGG
>Ga0154780_1066_pt1 | contig 16425 bp, 14 predicted proteins | sample Rifle2008BG16ft_FD_105788 | JGI IMG/M metagenome (GOLD analysis project Ga0154780, IMG submission 105788) | Betaproteobacteria bacterium RBG_16_58_11
AAGGCGGTAATGGAGCAAATCTGCAAACCGGGCGCCGGCCTGTTTCCAACACCCAAGGAAATCAAGTTCAATTGCAGTTGCCCGGACTGGGCCTCGATGTGCAAGCACGTCGCAGCAGTGCTTTATGGCGTCGGCGCCCGGCTCGATCATCAGCCCGAGCTGCTCTTCAGCCTGCGCCGGGTCGATGCCAAGGATCTTGTCGCTCAGGCCGGCGCCGGCCTGCCGAAAGCGAAAAAAGGTCCGGCGGCCAGCAAGGTGCTCGATGATTCCGCCTTGGCCGATGTGTTCGGCATCGAGATGGCCGAGCTTGCTCCACCGGCGAAGCCGGTTGCGCGGCGCGGCCCGGCGAAAGCGCCAGCTAAAAAACCGGTGAAAGCAAAGCCGCCAGCCAAGGCACCCACGGGTTCGCGAACGTCAACCAGCAAGGCCGCCGTCAAGAATGCGAAAGTTGGGGCTACGTTAAAAGCGCCAAAGCCCAAAGCGGCAACGGTAACAAAATAACCCCTTGCCCTGCGCGCGGGTTTGGCGCCGGGCTTAAGCGTTACTGCTCCGGCGGGCTGACCACTTCGCTATAGCCGCATTCTTTCTGCGGGCAGACTTTTTCCGTGCCGCGGCGCTTGGTGGTTTTGAGCGTGAGCAAGGGCCAGCCGCATTTGGGGCAGGGCTCGTTGACGGGCGGGTTCCAGACTGCGTATTTGCAGTCGGGGTAGGTGTTGCAGGAGTAAAACAGCTTGCCGTAGCGGCTCTTGCGCTCGATGAGGGAGCCCTTTTTGCATTCCGGGCAGACGATGCCGCTGTCTTTGGGTTTTTCCAGCGGTTCGATGAAGCGGCATTTGGGGTAGCCGGTGCAGCCAATGAAGCGGCCATAAGGGCCGGATTTGATGATGAGCGGGCTTTCGCATTTGGGGCAGACGCGGCCTTCGAGCACTTCTTGAGCAGGCGCGGCGGCGCGCTCGGCTTCAGTCTCATTGGCGTTGCGCGTGTAATCGCACTCGGGAAAGCCGGAGCAGCCGATGAAGCGGCCGCGTTTTCCAAGGCGCAGGGTCAGATGCTTACCGCACTTGGGGCAGGCCTCCTCCAGCGCTTCGGTGGTGACGTCCTTGCGCGCGATGTCTTTCTTTTCTGCGAGCTGCTGCGAGAATCCCGTCCAGAATTCCGACAGCACCGGCAGCCACTCGCGTTTGCCTTCGGCGATTTGGTCGAGCTGGTCTTCGAGCTTCGCGGTGAAGTCGTAATCAACGTAGCGCGTGAAATGCTCGGTGAGAAATTTATTTACGATGCGGCCCACGTCGGTGGGCATGAAGCGCTTTTTATCCAGCACCACATATTCGCGATGTTGCAGCGTGGACATAATGCTGGCGTAAGTGGACGGGCGGCCGATGCCGAATTCTTCCAGCGTTTTGACCAAGCTGGCTTCGGAGTAACGCGGCGGCGGTTGGGTAAAGTGCTGCTCGCCGAAAAGTTTATCGACGGGGATGGTCTCGCCCTCTTCAAACGGGGGCAACTTGGCTTCGCCCTCTTCGTCTTCAGGCTCCTCGTCCGCGCCTTCCAGATACACGGCGATGAAGCCGGGGAAGGTCATGGTTTGGCCGCTGGCGCGGAATAGGTTCTTAGTGCTGCCCAGGCTGATGTCGAGGCTCACGGTGTCGAATTTCGCCGGGCTCATTTGGCAGGCCAGCGCACGTTTCCAAATCATTTCGTACAGCTTGGCTTGATCCGGCGTGAGATGCGTCTTCATCTCCTGCGGTGTGCGCGCAATCGAGGTTGGGCGCACCGCCTCGTGCGCTTCCTGCGCATTCTTGGATTTGTTTTTGAACATGACCGCTGCTTTGGGCAGGTAGTCCGGCTCAAAGTTGGCGGCGATGTAGCCGCGAATTTCTTCCAGCGCCTCGTTACCTAAATTGACCGAGTCGGTACGCATATAGGTGATCAGACCAACCGCGCCGCCACCGATATCTACACCTTCGTATAATTGCTGCGCCACGCGCATGGCGCGATCGGCGGTGAAGCCGAGCTTGCGCACGGCCTCTTGTTGCAGCGTCGAGGTGGTAAAGGGGGGCGCTGCGGTGCGCGTTTTCTTGCGCTTGGCAATGGTTTCGATCTTGGCGCTATCGCCCGCCTTTTTCAGCTTGGCGAGGGTGGCGTCGTTGGTCTTCGCGTCGCCAATGGAAAACTGATCAAGCTTCTTGCCGTCGTACTGGATCAGCTTGGAAGAAAACTTTTGCTTCCCCTTGTGCGAGTCGAGATGCACGCTCCAGTATTCCTGCGCGGTGAAGGCTTCGATCTCCAGCTCGCGCTCGACGATCAGGCGCAACGCAGGGCTTTGCACGCGGCCGGCGGATAAGCCGCGCCGGATTTTTCGCCACAACAGCGGCGATAAATTAAAGCCGACCAGATAATCCAGCGCGCGCCGTGCTTGCTGTGCGTTCACTAAGGGCATCGCGATTTCGCGCGGCTGGTCGATGGCGGCCAAGACCGCGGTTTTGGTGATCTCGTAGAACACCACGCGCTTGCAGTCTTTTTTCTTGAGGAGCTTTTTCTCTTTGAGAATCTCGGCGATGTGCCAGGCAATCGCTTCGCCTTCGCGATCCGGGTCAGTTGCAATCAGGATGTTGTCCGCGGCTTTGACGGCCTTGGTGAGCGTGTCCACATGCTTCGCGTTGCGCTCGACCAATTGATACTTCATGGCGAAGCCGTTCTCGGGATCAACCGCGCCGGTCTTGGGCACGAGATCGCGCACGTGGCCGTAAGAGGCGACCACTTCGAAGCCCTCGCCAAGATATTTCTTTAGCGTTTTGGCTTTGGAGGGAGATTCGACAATGAGTAGGGTTTGCGTCATGCGCGCGGGTTAAGGTTGGGGCCGGGCGCTGGATAGTAAAGGGAAAAGGCCGGCGCTGGCAAGTAAACCCCGGTTAAGGGCACCCTTAATGCAAGCGCGGCTCGTCGTCGCCGGCCAAAAAGTCTTCTATGAAGACATAGTCTTGGCCGTGGCTCCACAGCACCATCAGCACAATCCATTTGACGTGCTCCAGGCTGACTTCGGACTCGGCCAGGGCGAGCACGCGGTCGATCACGCACTCGCGCTGTATTGGGTTGAGAATGCCGGATGCTTCGAGAAAAGCCAGCAAGCCCTGCGCTTGGGTGTCGAGCTTGAGCTGCTCTTGCGCCGCAAAGCAGCGGGTGGCGGAGCTGGCGGCAAAGGACTCGGGGTAAGCGGCGTCGGTGGAGAGCTGCTCTAGGCCGGTGAACCAGTCAAAGGCGCGGGAAATTTCGTCGCTGTCAAAACCGGCGGCGGAAAGTTCGCGCGCGAGCTTGCCGTGGTCTGGATGGAGTTCCGCCTCGAAGTAATTCTCAAAGAGGTAAACCAAGATGTCGAACATAGACTCTCTCATGGCGGCGGGGTGTCATCTTCTGGTGTGTAATCAATTAATTGCCTGATACAGGCCGCCGGGCAGGCTGGCCACTTGGCCACTCAATTCGAGTTCCAACAGAATGGAGCAAACCTGTTCAGACGTCAACCCTGTACGGCTGACCAGCGCATCGATAGCGGTCGGGGTGCGCCCTAAATGATTCAAAAATTCAGCGTGGGTCTCGTCTGGCGCGGGTGTGCTGCGCAAGTGTGCGCCCACTGGAGCGGCCCAGCCGAGTTCTTCCAGGATGTCTTGGGCGCTTTCGACCAGTTTTGCGCCTTGTTTGATCAAGCGGTGGCAGCCTTTCGACAGCGGCGAGTGAATCGAGCCGGGAATCGCAAAGACTTCGCGCCCCTGCTCGCCGGCCAAGCGCGCGGTGATGATAGAGCCGCTCTGTAGTGCCGCCTCCACCACCAGCACGCCGCGCGACATGCCGCTGATGATGCGGTTGCGGCGGGGAAAATTTTGCGCCTTGGAGGGCGTGCCGAGCGGGAATTCCGAAACGATCGCGCCGTGTTCGGCCAATTGGTGCGCCAGTTCACGATTGCGCGCCGGGTAGACGATGTCGAGCCCCGTGCCCACGACCGCGATCGAGGATGCCGCACCTTTAAGGCCGCCGCGATGCGCGGCAGTGTCGATCCCCAGCGCCATGCCGCTCACGATGGTGAACCCGGCATCGGACAGGGTGTGGGCGAAAGCCTCTGCGTCACGTTCGCCTTGCGGCGTGGCATGGCGGCTGCCGACGATGCCCAGCGCCGGCCGGTTGAGCAATTCCAGCCGGCCTTTTACATAAAGCACCGCCGGCGGGCTGGGTGTTTCGAGCAAGGCTTGGGGATATTCCGCGTCGGCGAGCGTAATCAAGTGGTTGCCGGGCCGGTCCAGCCAATCCAGCGCGAGCGCAAGCCAGTCGGCATCCAGGGCGGCGCCGATGGCGCGCGCGATTTGGGGCTCAACCACCGCGCTTAATTGCGCGGGGCTGGCTTCGATAATTTTATCGGGGGGGCCGAACTGGGACAGCAAACGGCGGAAGGTTTCGCCGCCGAGGCCGGGGATGAAGCTCAGTGCGAGCCAGTAACGTGCTTCATCCCGCTGCGCCATGCGGGGTCTTTAAGGCTTTTCCACCACGTCGGACACGTGCACCGCAAGCGAAGACTGCATGACCAGCGCATAGGAAACTTTTTCGAAGGTGCGGAAGACCAGCACCAAGCCATAGCGTTCCTCCGGCAATTTCAGCTTCGGGGCGCCCTTGTCGACATAAGCTTCGCTGAAGCTTTTCGGCTCGTCGATTTCGGGGCAAGGGCCCCAAGCGCGGCTCGGGTCGTACGGCTCGTTAAAGCTAACCTTGGCCTCTTTGCGCAGGCATTCCTTGCGGCTTATGCTGCGCAGCGGCGGGGTGGCCTGGTCTTTTTTCGGCAAGGTGATTTCCTGGCCGAAGCGGTAGAGCGCGAGCACATGCCCCGTTTCCAGGCCATCCCTGGCGCCGCGATTGAGGGAAACAATCGAGCCGCGGCCGGTTTCGGCGACGCCACCGTAAGACGAGATGATGCGGCCACGCAAGTCCTTAGCCGGTGCGTGCGGCACGATATTGGCGAGCTCCACATTGACTGCCGCGACCAGACGATCATCGCGAAGGATTTCTTGCACCGATTTGATGACTTCGATGGTGGACGTTTCGCCATATTTCAGCACCCGCGCGTCACCGAGATAGATGGCTTCGTAACCTAGGACAGCTTGATTGTCGGGATCGATCAGCGCCTTGCCGGGCCGGAAAATATGCCACTGTTTCGGTCCGCCTTCTTTAAGGCCATCGACATAAGCACGGTTGCCGGCGCCGATCGCCACGCGATTTTCCTCGTTGGCGAGAATGCGCGGCGCGGTTTCCAGCCCATCTTTTTCAATCACCAGCGGCTGTGACAGGAAGGGGCCGATATCCGCCGGCGATATCACCGGAATGGCTCTGTGCTCGGAAGGTTCGACACGGGTTTGCGGCGAGCGCTTCTCAAAGTCGCGGCCTTGATACTTTGCGTTTTTGACCAAGCGCAATTCGCCATTGGCGCGATCCAGCACGACCACATCTCCGGGGTAAATCAGATGAGGATTTTTGATTTCCTCTTTATTCAGTTTCCATATCTCTGGCCAGCGCCAAGGATCCTTGAGGAATTTGCCCGATATGGCCCACAGGGTGTCGCCCTTGACCACAACGTAGCGGTCGGGCGCATCTTCCTTGACTTGCGCCGCTTCTTCGGCAAAAACTGCGCCACTGAAGAAAACACAAGAACTGAGCAAAGCTATAATGGTCTTTAGCATAAGCGACCTCGGTCACAGTAGTTAGCAAAACCCATCCGTCGCAGCAGCAATGTTATGCAATACGGATCGTGGACTTTGCTTTAAATTCTGCATGTAAAAGTTTAATTAAGCAAGCCTTTTAAGATGTCAATATTACCCATTCTTCATTATCCGGATGAACGTTTACATACCAAAGCCAAGCCGGTCGCGGTGGTGGACGACGCCATCCGCCAACTCGTCGCCGACATGGCCGAGACCATGTATGCCGCGCCCGGTATTGGGCTGGCGGCCACGCAGGTTGATGTGCACCTGCGCGTGATCGTCATGGATATATCGGAAACCCATGACCAGTTGCTGACCCTGATCAACCCGGTGATCCTCAAGGCCGAGGGCAAAGCCGAGCGCGAAGAAGGCTGCCTGTCCGTGCCGGGCATCTATGAGCCCGTTACCCGGGCCGCGCATATTACGGTTAAATATCTGAATTTAGAGGGAAAGGAAATCACCCAAGAAGCCGAAGGGCTGATTGGGGTGTGCATTCAGCATGAAATGGATCACTTGGAAGGCCGTGTATTTGTGGAATATCTGTCGCGCTTAAAGCAAGGGCGCATCAAGTTTAAGATGAAGAAGCGCGCTCGTGAGACCATGTAGTTTCATGGAAAATTCATGCGCCTGATTTTTGCCGGCACGCCGGATTTCGCCGCCGCCGCGCTTAGAGACCTGATCACCGCCGGGCACGACATCGCCCTGGTGCTGACCCAGCCGGATCGTCCAGCAGGGCGCGGCATGAAACTCACGCCCAGCGCGGTGAAGGTGGTGGCGTTGGCGCATGGCTTGCCCCTATTCCAGCCAGCCTCGCTGAAGGATTCCGCAGCACAGCAGCAACTAAGCGCGGCGGCGGCAGAAGTCATGGTGGTCGCGGCTTACGGACTGATCTTGCCGCAAGCGGTGCTGGATATTCCGCCCTGCGGCTGCCTTAACATTCACGCCTCGCTCCTGCCGCGCTGGCGCGGCGCGGCGCCCATTCAGCGCGCGATTCTGGCGGGCGACCATGAAACCGGCATCACCATCATGCAAATGGACGCGGGCCTGGATACCGGCGAGATGTTGTCCAAGCACGCTATCCCTATCGAGGAAGGCGATACCGCACAAACCCTGCATGATAAACTCGCGGCCCTCGGCGGGAAGGCGATCGTGGAAGCGCTGAATGCGCTGCAACAAGACCAACCTGTACCCGAGGCCCAGGACAACGCGCAGGCCACCTACGCCGCCAAGCTCACCAAAGAAGAGGGCTTGATCGATTGGACTAAGAAGCCGGCATGGGAGATCGCGCGTGAGGTGCGGGCTTACAATCCCTTCCCCGGCGCGCAGACCCAATGGCAGGGCGAAAGCCTGAAGCTTTGGACGGCCCAAGCGATTGACGCGGTGGGCGAGCCGGGCGTGGTGTTGGCCGCGGATAAGACCGGCATCGTCGTCGCATGCGGACAAGGCGCATTGCGCATCACCGAATTGCAGCGCGCGGGCGGCAAGCGGCTGACCGCCGCGCAGTTCTTGGCTGGGTGTGCGTTGGGTGCTGGCGAACGCCTGGGGTGAATGATTTTCCCGAAGTTGAATTTCCCTGCTCGCCCCCCATCTAAGCGGGGCAAAGTTTCATAATTAGGAGCAATAAACCATGTTTGGTAATTGGGTAAAAACCGCGATGCTGATGGCGGGCATCGTGGCGCTGTTCGGGGTGGTGGGCGCGGCGATCGGCGGCCAAGGCGGCATGCTGCTGGGCTTGCTGTTCGCGGGCGCGGCCAATGTGTTTGCGTATTGGAATTCCGACAAGCTGGTGCTGCGCATGTATGACGCGCAAGTGGTAGACGAGACCAGCGCGCCGCAACTGTATCGCATGGTCGCGGAATTGGCGCGCAACGCCGAACTGCCCATGCCTAAAGTGTATCTCGCCAACAATCCGCAGCCCAATGCTTTCGCCACCGGACGCAACCCGGAACACGCCGCGGTGTGCGCCACCACCGGCATCATGCAACTGTTGTCCGAGCGCGAGTTGCGCGGGGTGATGGCGCATGAATTGGCGCATGTGAAGCATCGCGACACCTTGATCTCCACGATCTCCGCCACGGTGGCGGGCGCGATCGCCGCGCTGGCGCAATTCGGCATGTTCTTCGGCGGCCGCTCCAACGAGCGCGGCAATCCGATACTTTCGCTATTGGTCATGCTTATCGCGCCGATCGCGGCGATGCTGATTCAAATGGCGATTTCGCGCGCGCGCGAATACGAGGCCGACCGCGGCGGCGCAACCATCAGCGGCGACCCGCAGGCGCTGGCCAGCGCGCTGCAAAAGATCCACAACTACGCGCACCAAATTCCAAACGAGACAGCGGAACATCATCCCGAAACTGCGCAGATGATGATCATCAATCCGCTCTCCGGCAGCGGGGTCGATAAATTGTTCAGCACCCATCCGCAAACCGAAGAGCGCGTCGCGCGTCTGATGCAAATGGCGCGCGGTGCTTGAGCCGCAAGCCCTGGCCGCCGCCCTGTTGGGCGAGGTGCTGGCCGGCCGCAACCTGAATGAAGTGCTGAGCGATTTGTGGCGGCGCGAGCCCGGCTTGCCGCCGCGCGTGCGCGGCGCGGTGCAGGATCTGAGCTTCGGCGCCCTGCGTTTTTTCTCCCGCCTGGATTTTCTGCTGCAAGCCCTGATTACCCGTCCCATCACGCATGAGGGCGTGCGCTGCTTGCTGCTGGTGAGCTTGTATCAACTCATCTATTCCAAGACGCGGCCCTATGCCGTGGTGGATCGCGCGGTGGAATCGGCGCGCGGCATGGATGCGCCGTGGGCCGCCGGTTTCGTCAATGGCGTGCTGCGCAACTTCTTGCGCACTAAAGAAGAATTGTTGGCGCGCGCCGATGGTTTCGAGCCCGCGCGCTACAGCCATCCGCAATGGTGGATCGACCGGCTGCGTCAAGATTATCCCGACGCGTGGGAGGCGATTCTTGAAGCCAACAACAGCCACCCGCCCATGACTTTGCGCGTAAACCGGCGGCAGATCGAGCCCGAGCAATACTTAGCCCTATTACAGGAAGCTGAATTAGAAGCGGAAATGCTCGAAGGCGGCGCGCTGCGCCTGAAAAAGCCGGTGAGCGTGGACAAGCTGCCGCGCTTTGCCGATGGCCTGGTATCGGTGCAAGACCAGGGCGCGCAGCGGGCCGCAAGCTTGCTCGATCTCGCCCCCGGCCAGCGCGTGCTGGATGCGTGCGCCGCGCCCGGCGGCAAGGCGGCGCATATTTTGGAAACCGCGGATGTGATGCTCACCGCGTTGGACAAAGACGAAGCACGGCTCAAACGCGTGGCGGAGAATTTTGCGCGGCTGAATTTGAAAGGGCGCTTGATCGCGGGTGATGCGGCCGAGCCGCAACCCTGGTGGGATGGCAAGCCTTATGATCGGATTCTGGCCGATGTGCCGTGCTCGGCTTCCGGTGTGGTGCGCCGGCATCCGGATATCAAGTGGCTGCGGCGGCCATCCGATCTCGCGCAATTCGCGACCACGCAGCGCACGATTCTCGCTGCCTTATGGCGCCTGCTCGCGCCTGGTGGTAAATTGCTGTACGCGACTTGCTCGCTCTTTCATGAGGAAAACGATGACATCGTCACCGACTTTGTTGCGAGCCACCCGGATGCCAAGCGCCTACTTATTTCCGAGCTTCCAAGCGGCCAGTTGCTTCCGAGCGCGGAGCACGATGGCTTTTTCTACGCACTGCTTGAAAAATCAATTTAGCGCGCTCCTCGCCGCGTTCGCTTTCGCGCTCGCGAGCATCGCGCCCCTCGCCGCACACGCTGAAGGCATCAACGTCAAAAACGCCGAGCTGGCCGCCAACGAGGAATGGTATTACCTCAACGCCGATTTCAGCGTCGGCTTGACCCCCGCGCTGGAAGAAGCCTTGAGCAAGGGCATCAGCCTGAACTTCATGCTGGAATTCGAATTGACGCGGTCCCGCTGGTACTGGCTCGACGAATCGATTGCCAGCGTGCGGCAAAATTTGCGCATCAGCTATCATGCCCTGACGCGGCAATATCATTTCTCCGGCAATAGCGGCAATAAGGCCTTCAACACCCTCGCTGAAGCCAAAGACGAGTTGAGCCGCGTCATGGATTGGAAAGTGCTCGACCGCAATTTGTTGAAGAAGGGCACGCCGTACAACGCGTCCGTGCGCATGAAATTGGATGTCAAACAACTGCCCAAGCCGCTGCAAGTGGAAGCGCTGGGATCCAAGGATTGGGATCTCGCCGCGGATTGGCATCGCTTTACCATCACCCCCTAGCGCTCATGGCGATAGCCGACACAGAAAATGTATTTGCCATGAGCGCCCCCCCCTCTCCTAGCTCTCCACCCGCAAGGAGTACGCCGGTGGGTGCCCCGCTGCTGCGCAGCGACCCTTCCGCAGCCCCGCAAGCGGGGGAGAGGGACTTAGGCTCGCTTTGCGAGTTTCATATTAATGGCTAAGCTCAGATACATCGTCCTTGCCAGTGTCGGCCTCGGCGCCGTGCTGTTGTATTTGCTGTCGCGCGCGAGCAGCAACACCGGCGCCTTCGCCGAGCATTACACCTTGCTGCTGGTGCTCAATGTGGTGCTCGCGGCGGTGCTCGCCGGCCTCATCGGCTATCAGATATGGCTGGTGAAGAAGCGCATCCGCGAGAAGGTGTTCGGCGCGCGGCTGACCATGCGTCTCATCATTATGTTCGCCTTGATGGCGGTGGTGCCGGGCACCTTGATCTACGGCGTATCGGTGCAATTCCTCACGCGCTCGATCGAATCGTGGTTCGACGTGCGCGTGGATGGCGCGCTGGAAGGCGGCCTGAATTTGGGCCGGAGCGTATTGGAGGCGCAGCAGAACGATCTCATACACAAAGCGCAAGCCATCGCCATTACGCTGCAGGAAGAATCTCCCGGCAGCCACACGCGCCTGCTCGATCAACTGCGCAATCAACTGGGCGTGCAAGAGGCGACATTGTTCTCCGCGCGCGGAACGGTGCTCGCCATCGCCACCGCTACCGACGCGCGCGATGCGATCCTGCCGCAAATGCCGGGCCCGGCCATTCTGCGCGCGGTGCGCGCCCAGCGCCCGTATAGCGGCATCGAAACCATCGCCGGCAAGGGCTTGTATCTGCGGGCGGTGGTGCCGGTGAACGTGCTGTCGCTCTCCGAGGACGTGCGCATCCTGCAGCTCATTGAGCCGGTGCCGGCCAAGATCGCCAAGGACGCCGAAGCGGTGCAGGCCGTGTACCGCGATTACAAGGAGCTTGCCTTTTCGCGCAAGGGTTTGAACAAGCTGTTCGCGCTGGCCTTAACCATGACCTTGCTGTTCGCCTTGCTGTCCGCGATCGCGCTGGCCTTCGTTCTGTCGAGCCGCATGAGCGCGCCGCTGGGGTTGCTGGCCGAGGGCACGAAAGCCGTGGCCAAGGGCGATTTCAGTCCGATGCAGCCGGTCAAGGCGCGCGACGAGCTGGGGCAGTTGATGCAATCGTTCAACACCATGACGCGCCAACTAGCGGAGACCAGCGCGGTGGTGGAACACAAGCAGCAGCAACTGGAAGCGTCCAAGGGCTATCTGGAAAGCATCCTGGCGCACTTGTCCAGCGGCGTGATCGCCTTCGACGAAAAGTTTGCCGTCAAAAGTGCGAACCCCATCGCCGCGCAGTTGCTCGGCGTGGATCTGCCATTGCTGCGCGGCTTGAATGTGTCCGAGTGGAGCGAAAAAGCGCCGCAATTAACACCGCTGGCACAAGCCTTGACCCCGCGTTTTGAAAGTGAAGCGCAAAAGGAATGGCAAGCACAAATCGAGTTGACCCTGGATGGCGGCGCAAAAACCTTGCTGGTGCGCGGTAGCCGCTTGCCGGCCGAGATCGACAATGGTTATGTGGTGGTGTTCGACGATGTAACGCGATTGATCCAAGCGCAGCGCGACGCAGCCTGGGGCGAGGTCGCGCGGCGCTTGGCGCACGAGATCAAAAACCCGCTCACCCCGATTCAACTCTCCGCCGAGCGCCTGGCGCACAAGCTTGCCGCCAAGCTCGACCTGCCGGACGCGGAAATATTGGCGCGCGCCACGCAAACTATCGTCAATCAAGTGGCGGCGCTCAAAACCATGGTGGACGAGTTCAGCCAATACGCGCGCCAGCCGACGCTGAATTTGCAAACGCTGGACCTCAACCAATTGGTGGGCGAAGTATTGACGCTGTATGAAACCTCCCCAGTGCCGGTGCAAACCGAATTAGCGCCCGCGCTGCCCCAGGTGAAGGGCGATTCGAAGCTGCTGCGGCAAGTGATCCACAATTTATTACAAAACGCGCAGGATGCGCTGGCCGGCCGCGAAACAGAAAAAACCCGCGAGGCGGCGCAGATCAAAGTGCGCACCGATATGGAAAATGGCCTCGCCGTATTGCGCGTGATCGACAACGGGGTTGGCTTCCCGCCGGAAATTTTGGCGCGCGTGTTCGAACCCTATGTCACCACCAAAGCCAAAGGCACCGGGCTGGGTTTAGCGATCGTGAAAAAAATCGTGGAAGAGCACGGCGGCCTCGTCGAAGTGCGAAACCTGGAACCCGCCGGCGCGTGCGTGTGCATTAAATTGCCGTGCATCGAGGCGAATACAGCCTAAGCTAGTCGAGCTAAAAACGGCATTTCACCACGGAGGACACGGAGGACGCGGAGGAAAATCGAAGCAAGGTCATTTTGGCCGCCATAATTGCCTGGCAAATCCACTTGTTGTGCTAAGCATTGGAATTACTCCGTGTACTCTGCGTCCTCCGTGGTGCAATCGGTTTTTCTAGGATCAAATTTTTCCGGAATAATAGAAATATATGAGCAACATCTTAGTGGTCGATGACGAAGTGGGTATCCGCGAATTATTGCGCGATATCCTGAATGACGAAGGGCACCAAGTGCGCCTGGCGGAAAACGCCGAAGCGGCGCGCATGGCGCGCGGCCACGAGCGGCCCGATCTGGTGCTGCTGGATATTTGGATGCCCGACACCGACGGCATCACCCTGCTCAAGGAATGGGCAACCAACGGCCAGCTCACCATGCCGGTGGTGATGATGTCCGGCCACGGGACGATTGATACCGCAGTCGAGGCAACCAAGATCGGCGCCTATGATTTTTTAGAAAAGCCGATCGCGCTGCAAAAGCTGCTGCACACCGTAAGCCGCGCGTTAAAGCGCGCCGAGGCGACGGGCAAACCGCACGCCGGCTTGTCCGCCTTGGGCAAAAGCCGCCTCATCACCGAACTGCAAGCGCGCCTACAGCAACTGGGCACAACGCGTGGTGCGCTGCTGCTCATCGGCGAGCACGGCAGCCCGTTCGAACTCGCGGCGCGTGCCCTGCACGCACCCGATACGCCGTGGGAGGCGCCGGAGGAAGTGGCGTGGCTGGCCGAGAACCCGCTCGATATATTGCAAACTGCCAAGGGCGGCACCCTGTTTCTGCGCGAGATCGGGCAGCTTTCCAAACTTGAGCAGCGCGGCCTGGCGCTGCTGTGCGCGCGGCTGGAAAAATTCGACGCGCGCCTGGTGTGTGCATCGAGCCAGCCCTTGCCGCGCTTGATCGTGGAGGGGCAATTCGATGCCGACTTGTTCCAGGCCGTGAGCAGCATTACCGTGGGCCTGCCGGCCTTGCGCGAGCATCGCGAGGACATACCGGAAATCGCCAAACAATTACTGCAGCAACTGATCGAGACTAAACAAGCGGCGCCGAAGGGCTTCAGCATGGCGGCGCTGAATGCGCTGCGCACCCACGATTGGCCGGGCAATCTGGCCGAATTGCAAAACGCGATCCGCACTTTGGCGCTGACCGCCTTGCACGAAGAAATCGGCGCGGAAGAAGTGAAGCGCGTCTTGTCCCAATTCGACCCGCTCGCCCCCCCTACCGGCGCGGTGGGCGTGTCCCTGGATTTGCCGCTGCGCGAGGCGCGCGATATTTTCGAGAAACAATATTTCGAGCATCACATCGAAAAAGCCGCCGGCAATATGAGCCGCGTGGCCGATGCGGTGGGGCTGGAGCGCACCCATCTTTACCGCAAGCTGAAACAACTCGAAATCAAGCTTTCACGCAAATCGGAATAAAAATTAACCACGGGGGACACGGGGAGCACGGGGAAACCAAAGGTTTTTACGCTTGAATTTTCACTCCCTGAGCGCAATGCTTTAATCACACAAAGATTGATCTTTCCCCGTGTGCCCCGTGCCCCCCGTGGTTCAAAGGCTTTTTAGATTACCCATAAGGAAAACGCAATGAGCGATGCATTAAATTATCTGGTGGCGGTGCGCGGCGACGCCCTCGGCCATTACTTCAAGTTTTTGAAGGACTCGGGCAAGCATCTCGACCCCAAGACGCGCAATCTGATTTCCGTGATCAGCAAGGTGCACTCGCAAACCGAGGGCGGCCTCAAGCAATACCTGACGCGCGCCCTGCGCGAGGGCGCGACGCCGATGGAGGTGATCGACGCACTGGTAATGGCTTTTCCCATGCTGGGCTTGGCCAAAATCGTGTGGGCGACGGAAATCATTCTGGAGATGGATATCCCCGAATTCCATCCCGACATGATCAACCGCAAGCCATCTTGGTACGACGTGGGCGCGGTGGACGATTTCACTGATGGCGAAACCGCGCGCGTGCCGTGCGACGGGCGCGAGCTGTTCGTGTATCGCCATGGCGCGGAATTTCGCGTCTATGACAGCCGCTGCCCGCACCAAGTGACCAACATTCCGCACTTGGCCTTGCAGGGCAACGAGCTGACCTGCCCCAAACATCATTGGAAATTTGATATCACCAGCGGCGAATGCATCGAGAAAGGCACCCAACCGCTTAAACACTTTGATTCCAAGGTGGAAAATGGCCGTTTAATGGCCAAATGGTAGGCCCTAGCAGCCCGCCCCAAACCCGTAGGTGACAAAACCCGTCTCCGGCAAGTAAAATTTAGGGTTTTCAGCACGCAAATCTTCTAGGGAGTCATCATGTCCGCAAAGCACCCCGTCATCGCAGTCACGGGTTCCTCCGGCGCCGGCACCACCACGGTGAAGCGCGCCTTCGAGCACATATTCCGCCGCGAAAATCTCAATGCCCTGGTGGTGGAAGGCGATAGCTTCCACAGCCTGGACCGCAAGGCTTTCAAAGAAGCCGTGGCTAAAGCCGAGAAGGCCGGCAAAGCCGCGCCCTCGCATTTCGGCCCTGACGCAAACCATTTCGACCTGATCGAAAAGAGCTTCAAAGACTACGGCGCCAAGGGCGAATGCCAGCGCCGCTACTATTTGCACAACGACGAAGAAGCCAAGCCGTACAAGCAAGACGCCGGCACCTTCACGCCATGGGCGAAAGTGGGCAAGGGCACCGACATCCTGTTCTACGAAGGCCTGCATGGCGGCGTGGCGGCGGGCAAAATCGATGTGACCAAATACACCGATCTGCTGGTGGGCGTGGTGCCGATCGTGAATCTGGAGTGGATTCAGAAAATTCACCGCGATGCAGCCGAGCGCGGCTATGCGCCGGAAGTGATCGTGGACACCATCCTGCGCCGCATGCCGGATTATGTGCACTACATCACCCCGCAATTCTCGCGCACCCATGTCAACTTCCAGCGCGTGCCGACGGTGGATACCTCCAACCCCTTCATCGCGCGCGACATTCCGACGCCGGATGAAAGCTTCGTGGTCATCCACTTTAACCATCAAGTTCAGCAAAGCGTGGATTTTCCCTACATGCTCAACATGATTCACGACTCCTTCATGTCCCGCCCCAACACCATCGTGGTGCCCGGCGGCAAAATGGGGTTCGCGATGGAAGTGATTCTGACCCCGATGATCCACGATATGGTGGCGAAGAAGAAAAAAGCGAAATAAGTTTTTCGTTGTTAGCGAAAGAGGCCGCGTTTGCGGCCTTTTTTGCGGCTGCGATATACTGCCGTTTTCCTATTTCGAATTAAAACCGACAGGAGATTCATGATGGAAAGCTTTGTCATCGTACTGGTTGCCCTCGCGATAGCCATCCTATTCGCCGGCGTCAAATCCGTCTCCCAAGGCTGGGAATACACCATCGAGCGTTTCGGCCGCTATCAGCGCACGCTGGAGCCGGGCCTCAATTTCATCATTCCCTTCATCGACCGCATCGGCAAAAAAATGAACATGATGGAAAACGTGCTCGACGTGCCCTCGCAGCAAATCATCAGCCGCGACAACGCCATGGTCACGGTGGATGGCATCGTGTTCTTTCAGGTGCTGGATGCGGCCAAGGCGGCGTATGAAGTGACGCACCTGCAAGCGGCCATCCTCAATCTCGTCATGACCAATATCCGCACCGTCATGGGCTCGATGGATTTGGATGCGCTGCTCTCACAGCGCGATACCATCAACGGCAAGCTGCTATCGGTGATCGACGGAGTGACCTCGCCTTGGGGCGTGAAAGTCACCCGCATCGAAATCAAAGACATCGCCCCACCGCGCGATCTGGTCGATTCCATGGCGCGCCAGATGAAAGCCGAGCGCGAAAAGCGCGCGCTCATTCTTGAAGCGGAAGGCCTGCGCCAAGCCGCGATCCTTAAGGCCGAAGGCATGAAACAAGCGGTAATTCTCGATGCCGAAAGCCAGCGCGAAGCCGCGTTCCGCACAGCCGAAGGCCGCGAACGCTTAGCACAAGCCGAAGCCGCCGCCACCGACATGGTGTCCAAAGCCATCGCCGGC
>Ga0154780_1060_pt1 | contig 16138 bp, 18 predicted proteins | sample Rifle2008BG16ft_FD_105788 | JGI IMG/M metagenome (GOLD analysis project Ga0154780, IMG submission 105788) | Betaproteobacteria bacterium RBG_16_58_11
AACGTGGCGCCAAAACTGATGCACGAGATGTGCGCCGCTGCCTTGGCGGGGCAACTTGAAGCCGCGCGCGCCGCCAACGCCAAGCTGTTTGGGCTGCACGAGAAGCTATTCGTGGAGGCGAATCCGATCCCGGTGAAATGGTGTGTGCAACAAATGGGCTTGATCGCAGGCGGCATTCGCCTGCCGCTCACCCCGCTGGATCCCGCCCATTATGAGACGCTGCGCCAAGCGATGCGCCAGGCCGGGGTGAACTCTTAAGCAAGTAAATTGACCAACCCGGGATTACACAATCGAGGTTGGAAGGATGGAGCATCATGCATAGCAAAACCAAATACCTAGTCCTTATCGCGATTTCAGCCGGCCTGTTGGGCGCTTGCTCTTCCATTTCGCTTGAGCAAAAGAAAATCGATTACAAATCTGCTGGCAAGGCTCCTTCGCTGGAAGTGCCGCCGGATCTGACCGCCGCCAACCAGGATGATCGATTTGCCGTGCCGGACATCAACACGCGCGGCTCCGCCACCTACTCGGTCTACAACAAAGAGCGCGCGAATGCGCCGCAGCGCGAAGGCGCGAATCTGCTGCCTGAACTTTCCAATGCCCGCGTCGATCGTGCCGGCAGCCAGCGCTGGCTGGTGGTGAAAGCCAACCCGGATCAAGTCTGGCCGGTGGTGCGCGAATTCTGGCAGGAAAACGGCTTCATCATCAAAATCGAAAATCCGGAAGCCGGCATCATGGAAACCGATTGGGCGGAAAACCGCGCCAAGATTCCGCAAGACGCGATCCGGAATTTGCTGGGCAAGGTGTTGGACAGCATTTATTCCACCGCTGAACGGGATAAATTCCGCACCCGCCTCGAGCCCAGCAAGGACACCGGGTTCACCGAGGTTTATGTCAGCCATCGCGGCATGTACGAAGTGATCAAGGGCGGCGACGGCGGCAACCAAACCGTTTGGGAGCCGCGCCCGGCCGACCCGGAACTGGAAGCCGAATTTCTGCGCCGCCTGATGGTGCGCTTCGGTGTCGAAGAATCCCGCGCGCAAGCGCAATTTGCCGCCGGCACGACACAAGAGCGCGCCAAACTTGTCCGTCCCGCCGACGGCGGCGGCAGCTTAGCGCTTTACGATCCGTTCGACCGCGCTTGGCGCCGTGTGGGATTGGCTTTGGATCGCGTCGGCTTCACCGTGGAAGACCGCGATCGTTCGCGCGGGGTGTATTACGTGCGCTACATCGACCCCGAAATCGATATCGAAAAACAGGAAAAGAAAGGCTGGTTCTCAAAACTGGCCTTCTGGCGCGGCGACGACAAGAAGAAAAATCAAGAGCAATATCAAATCCAGGTAACGGAGGCCGGCGACGGCAGCCAAGTCAAATTGCTGGCCAAAGACGGCGTCACGGACAAGTCGGAAACGGCGAGCAAGATTCTCACCCTGCTCTACGAGCAACTCAAATAAATGCGCTTTGCCTGCCTGGGGAGCGGCAGTGAAGGCAATGCTTTGGTGGTGGAGGCCGGCGCGTCCCGCGTCCTCCTCGACTGCGGTTTCAGCATCAAGGAAACCGTCGCGCGCTTAGCCCGGCTCGGGCTTGACCCCGCCGATCTCAACGGCATCGTCGTTACCCACGAACATTCCGATCATATTGGCGGCGTCACGCGTTTCGCGAACAAATTCAAGCTGCCGGTGTGGCTCACGCATGGCAGCCTCGCCTATCTTTCGAATTTGGATCAAACGCCGCTGGATACCCGCGTGATCGACAGCCACGCGGGGTTCGCGCTGGGCGATCTTTACATTGAGCCTTTTCCTGTCCCGCACGATGCGCGCGAACCGATTCAATTCGTTTTCGGCGATGGCCAGCACCGATTGGGCGTGCTGACCGACACGGGCATGATCACCCCTCATATCGAGCAAATGCTCTCCGGCTGCAACGCCTTGGTGCTGGAGTGCAATCATGATGCCAATCTGCTTGCTAATGGGCCTTATCCCACCAGCCTGAAACAACGCGTCGGCGGAAGGTTGGGGCACTTGGATAACAGCGCGGCTGCCGATCTGCTGCGCAGCATTGATACCCAGCAGCTGACCCATTTAGTTGCTGCGCATTTGAGCCAAAAAAATAATTTACCGGAACTGGTGCGCGCGGCGTTGGCGGATGCACTCAACTGCGCCGAGGATTGGATCGGCATCGCCGATCAGGCTTTAGGGTTCGAATGGAGAAGTATCTAAGCTACGCGGGGAAACAGACAACAAAAAAGCCGGCATGAAGCCGGCTTTTTTGCTTGCTACAAAATGCTTACTTCTTTGCAGCGTCAGCAGCACCTTTGGCAGCGTCAGCAGCACCTTTGGCAGCGTCAGCAGCACCAGCGGCAGCGTCAGCAGCACCAGCGGCAGCGTCAGCAGCACCAGCGGCAGCGGCCGGAGCAGCAGCGTCAGCAGCAGGAGCAGCAGGCGCTGGAGCAGCAGGAGCCGGAGCAGCAGCTTCAGCCTTAGGGGCTTCAGCAGGCGCTTCGGTTTTGCCGCATGCAGCCAGCGACAGAGCAGCGATCAACGCGGCGAACAGAGCAGTGTGTTTCATTTATTTTCCCTTTTCCTAGTGTGTAAGACAAAACCAAAATCAGAAATCGGTCAAACCCTATTTCGATCCCCGACCGACCGCGAAATTATAGCAACCTGGAAAAATAATACTAGCCCCTTTTTGTGGTTTTTTAAGGGCTTGCAACGGCTTCAAGGGTGCATCGGGGGGCATTTTATGACATCTAAGCCGCGCCGGGGATTGTGCTAGACTATTTGATCCGAATATCAATTTCCAGCAAACCCGCCCCATGCCGCGTCTCATGATCACTCTAGGGATTGTGTTCTTGAGCTTGCCGGGGCTGATCCCGCAACGCGTCATGGCGGCTGATCACCTGGTGCGCGTGGGGGTGCTCGCCCACCGCGGCAAGGACGAGGCCTTAAAAGCCTGGTCACCCACCGCACGCTATCTTTCCCGGGAAATTCCCGGTTATAACTTTGTCATTGTGCCGCTCAACAATGATGACATCGGCCCGGCGGTGGAGTATCGGGATGTCGAATTCGTCCTGACCAATCCCGGTTCCTATGCCGAGCTGGAATACAGTTTCGGCGCCACGCGCATCGCCACGCTGAAAAGCAACACGCCCCAAGGCGGCTATAGCGTGCTGGGCGCGGTGATCTTCAGCCGCGCCGGCCGCGCGGATATTCAAACCTTGGCCGACCTGAAAGGCAAGCGTTTCATGGCGGTGCATGAGAATGCCTTCGGCGGCTGGTGGCTCGCCTGGCGCGAATTCAAGCGCCAAGGCATCGACCCCCACAAAGACTTCAAGCGCTTGCAGTTCGCCGGCTTTCCGCAGGACGACATTGTGTTGGCCGTGCGCGATGGCAAAGCCGATGCCGGCACCGTGCGCACCGATTTGCTCGAAAGCATGGCGCTCGCCGGAAAAATCAATCTCCAGGATTTTCGCATCCTGAATCCACAGCAAGCAGAAGGTTTCCCCTATGCGCTCAGCACGCCGCTCTATCCCGATTGGGCCTTCGCCGTGCTGCGCCATACCCCGGAAAAACTGGCGCAGCTTGTGACCATCGCATTATTAAAAATGCCGCTTGGCGACCCCGCCGCCAGCGCCGGGGCTTATGCGGAATGGACGGTTCCGCTCGACTATCACAGTGTGCAGCAATTGATGATGGAATTGCGGGTCGGGCCTTACCGCAATTACGGCAAACTCGGTTATCTGGATTTGCTCAAGCAATACTGGATGTGGATTACCGCCGCGCTTGCCATCATCCTCGCCTTGGCCGCGGCCTATGCCTACGTGCTCCGCCTGAACCGAAAACTCTCCAGCACCATGAAACATCTGGAACAAGAAATTGCTCAGCGCCAGCGCATCGAACAAGACCTGCTCAAAACGCGCGATGATCTTGAGCGCCGCGTGGCGGAACGCACCACCGAACTCGCGCGCATCAATGAAGAGCTGGAATCGCGCGTGGCGCGCCGCACCGCGCAACTGATCTCCGCCATGCAGCGGCTGGAAGCGGAAATGAAGGGCCAGCGCTCGTCGAGCGAAGCCGAATAAGCCGCGCGCACCATGCTGGATCCGGCCACCGCCTTTCCCACCCTCATCGAGCACCTCAAGCAGCCCGGCCTTTACCCGCATGCGGCCGATCAAGTCGCGCTGCTGGAAACCCACATCTCGGTCGTGCTGCTCGCCGGCGAATACGCGTACAAACTCAAGAAACCCTACAACCTCGGCTTTCTCGACTTCACCACGCTGGAGGCGCGTAAATATTACTGCGAGGAAGAGCAGCGCTTGAACCAACGCCTCGCGCCCGATTTATATCTCGGGGTGGTGACGATCACGGGATCGGCCGATACGCCGCGCTGGGGCGGCGCCGGCGCGCCGATCGAGTACGCCGTCAAAATGCGCCGCTTCCCGCAGCAAGCGCTGCTGTCCAACGTGCTGGCGCGCAACGAATTGCAAGCAGCCCAACTCGATGCGCTGGCTTGCCGCATGGCGGCATTCCATCAAGCCGTCCCGGCCGCCGCGATGGAGCAAGCCTATGGCCTGCCCGACACGGTGCATGCCAGCGCGCGCCAGAACTTCGCGCAGATTGAACCGCTGCTTACCAACAATGAACAGCGCATGCAATTGGCCCGCTTAGCTCGGACCACCGAAGCGCTCTTCACGGCGAATGCGGCGCTTTTTCTGCAACGCAAGCGCGATGGCTTTGTGCGCGAATGCCATGGCGACTTGCATCTCGGCAATATGGTCATGATCGAGGGCGAGATCGTGCCTTTCGACTGCATCGAGTTCAACGCGGATTTTCGCTGGATCGACGTCATGAGCGAAATCGCCTTCCTGGTCATGGATCTCGCCAGCCGCGGCCGGTCCGATCTGGGATTCCGCTTTCTGAACGCTTATCTGGAGCAAACCGGCGACTTTGCCGGGCTCATGGTGTTGCGCTATTACCTGATGTTCCGCGCGGTGGTGCGCGCCAAGATCGCCGCGTTGCGCGCCACGCAGCACGAAACGCCGGCCACGACACGCACCCAAGCCTGGGCGGAGTACCAGCACTACCTGGATTGGGCGGAGCAGGTGAGCCAGCCCCAACTGCCCCTGCTGATATTGATGCGCGGCGTTTCGGGTTCTGGCAAAAGCACGGTGGCGCGCGAGTTGGCGGCGCATCTCCCGGCCATTCACGTGCGCTCCGATGTCGAGCGCAAGCGCCTGTTCGGCCTCGCCCCGCTGGCGCAATCGAAATCCGGCCTGGGCAGCGGCTTGTACACGGCGGACGCCACGCAGCGCACTTATGCGCGCTTGAAGGAAATTGCGCAGAGCGTATTGGGCGCCGGATTTTCCGTGGTGCTCGATGCAACGTTTCTAAAACACAGTCAACGCGCGATGTTCGAGGAGATGGGCAAACCCTTCCTCATCCTCGCCTGCGAAGCGCCGATCGAGGTGCTGCGCGCGCGCGTCGCCCTGCGCCATGCCGCGCAAACCGATGCGGCGGAAGCCGATCTCGCCGTGCTGGAAAAACAAATGGCCACGCAGGAAGCGCTCAACGAAACCGAACGTGCACAAGCCATCATGCTCGACACCCTGCAAGCAATCGCGGGTTCCACCTTGGCCGCAGAGGTGCGTGCCCGCTTCAATTAAGCTGAATACGCTGGCCCCAAGGCGTGGGGGCTTTGCCTTTGACGAGCCAGATCACCGGACAGAATGGCTCGCGCGCGGGGAAGTCGCCTTCCGCATCGGTAAAGTACACCACCAGATCGGGGTGCAGTTGTGCCTGATCGATCCACTCGAACGGCGGCTTGAAACTGGTGCCGCCGCCCCCGGTGAGATTGTTCGGCAAGGTCAGCGCTTCCCAAGCTTCGAAAGCCCAAGGACCGTTCTCGCATAGATGATCGTCGCAGGCATGCAGCGTGATGCGCGCACGCAGTTGGCTTTTTAATACATCGACCTCGGACAAAAATTCGCGCAGTTCCTCGTCCCCGATCGAGCCGCTGGTATCGACCACCACGATCACGTCGATCATATTCGAGGACAGGCTGGGCAAGATCGCTTCACCCTCGCGCCGCGACGGACGCTGAAAACTGTAATCGTCACGCGCCGCGGCTTTCATGTAGCGCGCAAGCAGCATGCGCCACGGCAATTGCGGTTGCAGCAAATGGTCCACCATGCGCGCCAGCGTCTGCGACAGCTTGCCGCCTTGTGCCGCCTGTTGCGCGGCGGCGGCGAGGCGTTGCTGCCACTGCCGGCCCAGCTCTTCTTTTTCGGTTTCGGTGAGGCCCTCGATTTGCGGCTGATTGCCCGCGCCTTGTGTTTGCTTGGCGGCCTGGCCCGGCGACTCGCCTTGGCGCTGCTCCGGCGGCGGCTCCTGGCCTTCGCCTTGCCCCTGGCCTTCACCGGCCGATTGTTCCGATTCCTGATTCTGCGGCGATTGCTGTTGATTCGGCCGGCGCTGTGAACCGGTATTTGAATCGTTGTCATACATATGGCTGTCGATGGTCTGCTCGGAGGTATCCGGCGGAATCAGCGGATAAATTTCTTCCGCTGTCAGGCCGTGGTACTCCGGGTTCATCAGACAACCGGCGGGCGGCTTGAGACCTTCATCCCACAGCAGCAGGTTCACCGCGTGGTCGCATGCGATATCCCAGCGCTTGAGTTCACGGTGCTGACGCCGCGCGAAATGCGCCAGCGCGCAATGCATCGCATCGTGCGACAACATGAACTGCGTTTGCGCCAGGTTGAGATGCTGGATGAATTTCGGATTGTAGTAAAAATAACGCGCGTCGGTGCCGGTGGTGCGCAAGCTGTCATCCTGCACCGCCTTGAGTTCCAGGTGCATGACCAGCGTGCCCAGAAAAGGTTTTTCCAGAATCAAGCGCGTGCGCGCGGCGGAAAGCTTGGTCTCGATTTGCGCAAGATCGGGTGGCATTTCACAATTCGTAGAGCATCAAATCGGTGACGGAATTCGCCCATTCGGCGAACTCGGGCACGGCGAACAGCGGCTTGCCGACCGAGCGATGCAAGTCGGTCACCAACATCACGCCCATCTCACGCTGCGGGAAACGCCGTGCGTAGTTGAGGATATTACCCAACACCCGGTTTCCCTCCGCCGTATCCTTCGCCAGCACCGCGCGCCGCACCAAGGCCGCGGCGACCCCATATTGCAAATCGATGCCGGGCGGCACATGCGACTCGATGCCCTGCAATATGCCGTCGATATCGGGCAGTTGGTCCATGCTATCGACGAAGGCCTTGACCTCGATGCCGGCGGCGGGGCCGACACAGGCTTGCAGCGCATCTCGCAGCAACACCGGCATTTCAACAAACTTTTTCAGCGCGCGGTGCGCGAATTCCCAGGAGCGCGGCGAGGGAAACGCAATCGGGTTATGCGCCGGATCGAAATTGAACAGCAAGTCGGGGCGAAAGCGCAGAAAACCGATAATGCGCTCGTCGATGCCACGGCCATGCGCCCAGGCGACCCAGTCATCCAAATGCGCCTCCACTTCATAATGCGTGAAGCGGTTGGCGAGCGGCGCGGGCATGCTATAGGTCACGCCGCGATCGCCTTGGCGATTGCCGGCGGCGAAAATCGCCCAGCCATCGGGGATGAAATATTCACCCAAGCGCCGATCCAGAATCAATTGATACGCGGCGGTCGAGACCGTGGGCGCGGCGGAGGTGATCTCGTCCAAGAATAAAATACCGGTCGGCCCATGACGCTGAGCATCGGGCAACATGGAAGGAATCGCCCATTCAACCCGGTCGTTCAAGCGGAACGGGATGCCGCGCAAATCGGTCGGCTCCATTTGCGACAAGCGGATATCGATCAGCGGCACGCGATGCTTGTCCGCAATCTGCGCGATGATTTGCGACTTGCCGACGCCGGGCGGGCCCCACAACATCACCGGCGTGTGCTGGCCGGTTAAGGTGCTATTGAATTCGCGGTCGAGAATCGCGGCGATATGAGTCGGTCGCATGCATTAGTCCAATTCGATTTTGGCCACGCCCAAAGCCCTACAAAAATTGAGTGAATGCGCTGCGTGGCGCGCTGAAGCATCGATTTTAAACGGATTCGCGCGCGATCAGCACTATCGTGCAGGGTGAAATTTTGATAAGTTCGAAAACACCCATTCGATAAAAGCTTGTAGCCGCGAATTAACGCTAATTTACGCGAATATCCATGCGGTTTTATTTCGCGTAAATTAGCGTTAATTCGCGGCAAATATTTTCTAAACGCTGTTCAACCTAGATGACCTTATGAATTTTTGCAGCCATTGCGGCGGGCCAGTGGCGCTCAGCGTCCCCCCCGGCGATCATTTACCGCGCTATATCTGCCCGGCTTGCAGCACCATCCACTATCAAAATCCGAAAATGGTGGTGGGTACGATTCCGGAATGGGAAGAAAAAATACTGCTCTGTCGCCGCGCCATCGAACCCAAGCATGGCTTATGGACGCTGCCCGCCGGGTTCATGGAAAACAGCGAAACCACGGCGCAAGGCGCTATGCGCGAGACATGGGAAGAAGCCTGTGCGCGGGTGGAAATCCACGCACTTTATTCGCTCTACAATTTACCGCACATCAATCAAGTGTATTTGATGTTCCGCGCGAAACTGCTCAACCTCGATTTTGGCCCTGGGCCGGAAAGCTTGGAGGTCGCCTTGTTTCGGGAACAGGATATTCCGTGGGATGCCCTCGCGTTTCGCACCATCGAGGCTACGCTCAAGACTTACTTCGCCGACCGTAAAAGCGGTGGTTTTGGCTTTCACATGGGCGATATCTCGCCGCCGCCGAACTAAACTAACCGGCAGCCCGAAACAAACCGAGCAGCTTCAAGCCATGCAGTACGCCCTCTTCCAGCAAGCGCATAATCGACGGCAGCAGATACGGCAGCGCCATCAACAACACCACGAACCCGGCGCCAAGCATCAACGGGAAGCCGATCGCAAATAGATTCAACTGCGGTGCGGCGCGCGTCAAAATTCCCATGGCGATATTGGCGATGAGCAGCGCCGCCAGCATGGGCAGCGACAGCATCAGCCCCACCAGAAAAATTTGCCCTCCCGCCTCGGCGAATGCCTTGAAGCCGCCCAAGTGCAATGGATCAGTCGATATCGGCACAATTTGAAAGCTCTGCACCAGGGCGGAAATCACCATCAAGTGCCCGTTCATGGCTAAAAAAACCAGCATCGCGAAAATCCCGATGAACTGCGCCAGCACCGGCGACTGCGCGGAATTTTGCGGGTCGAAAAACACGGCGAAGCCCAGGCCCATCGTCAGCCCGGTCACATGCCCCGACATCTCGATGCTGCTCAAGACGAGCCGCATGGAGAATCCGAGCGCGAAGCCGATGAATAATTGTTGTGCCGCCATGACGATGCCTTGCGCTGAAGCAAAGCTGACCGGAGGCGGCGCCTCCAATAGCGGGGCAATCGTGATCGTCAGGAGCAGCGCCAAGCCCATCTTGATCCGGCGCGGCAGCGCGCGATGGCCCAACAGCGGCTCAGACAGCATCAGCCCGAGAATGCGCAGGAACGGCCAGATGAATAGGGCAAACCAGGCGTCCAACTGGCTGGATGTGATACTGATCATCGGGCGAAGCGCTAGCGAATAAGTTGTGGAATGCTGGAGAACAGTTCCCGCATATAAGCGGTCATGGTGTCGATCATCCACGGCCCGGCGAGAATCAATACGATAAAAATGACGATCAGCTTGGGGATAAAAGTCAGCGTCATTTCGTTGATGGAAGTCGCCGCCTGGAAAATGCTAACCAGCAAGCCGGTCAGCAGCGCCGCCAGCATCAGCGGGGACGCCACCAGAATCGTCATTTGCAGCGCTTGCTGCCCGATCGTCACCACGGTTTCTGGGGTCATGATTCACACTCCGAAGCTGCGCACCAGGGAAGCCAGCAGCAAATTCCAGCCATCCACCAGCACGAATAGCATCAATTTGAAGGGTAATGAAATCAATACCGGGGACAACATCATCATCCCCATCGACATCAATACGCTCGCCACCACCATGTCGATAATCAGGAACGGAATGAACACCAGGAAGCCGATTTGAAAAGCGGTTTTGAGTTCACTGGTTACATAGGAAGGAATCAGAATTTTCATCGGCACCGCTTCCGGTCCGGGCAAGGGCGGATGATTGGCCAACTTCACGAACAGCGCCAAATCTTCCTGCCGCGTTTGCCTCAGCATGAACTGCTTGAGCGGCTCGCCGCCCTTCGTCAGCGCATCGTTGAAGCTGATCTTGTCGGCCATCAAGGGCAGATAGGCGTCTTGATAAATTTTATCCAGCGTCGGCGACATAATAAAAAAAGTCAGAAACAACGCAATGCCCACCAGCACCTGGTTCGGCGGCGATTGCACCGTCCCCAGCGCTTGGCGCAGCAGCGAGAGCACGATGATGATGCGCATGAACGAGGTCATCATGAGCAGCATGGACGGAATGAAACCAAGCGCGGTGATGAGGATCAGCGTCTGAATACTGAGCGTATAAGTCGTCGATCCGCCCGGGCCGGGCGTGCTGGAAAGCGCCGGCAAGCCGGTTTGCGCCCACGCCATCATGGGCGCGAAGCACAATAGGGCGACTATCCATGTCCATACACGGTGCTTCATGCGCCGCCCCGCTTGCGCCAGGCTTCCTTCAGCCATTCGCCAAACGCAGGCTGATTCAACATGGCTTGCGTTGTCTGCTCCGCTTGCGGCGGCCGCGGCATGCTATGCACCGGCGATACATGGCCAGGGGCGACGCCGATGATCAGCCAAGTATCGCCTACCTCCACCAATACCAAGCGCTCGCGCGGGCCGATCATGACCCCGCCTATCACGCGCATCGCACCGCCTGGGCCCATTTGCGTCGGGCCAAAACGGCGCATCAGCCAGGCGCTGCCCGCGATCGCGGCGAGCACGATGACGAGCGCGATAAATACTTGGAATAAACCGCCGAAAGAAGGAGAACCCGGCAGCGCATCCGCCGCATACACAAACCGGGGCAATAAAAGAAATAGGCCGAGCGCAAATCCAAACGCGGAACTCATCGTTGCAGTTTGCGGATACGCTCCGACGGCGTGATGATGTCGGTCAGGCGGATGCCGAATTTATCATTCACCACCACCACTTCGCCCTGTGCCACCAGCGTACCGTTGACCAGCACGCTCATCGGTTCGCCAGCCAAGCCATCGAGTTCCACCACCGAACCTTGCGCCAGTTGCAAGAGGCTGCGGATGGCGATTTTGGTGCGCCCCAGTTCCACGGTGAGATTCACCGGGATATCGAGAATCATGTCCAGATTATTCGCGGCCGGCTGGCCGGTGGGCGCGCCGGCGGCATCGAATACCGGCATTTGCGCGGGTTGCGCGGCTTGTTCTGCGAGCGCCGCACCCCAATCATCGGCGGCGCCGGTTTCGGCGGCGGTACCAGCGGCGGTGTCCTGTTCGGTCATTGCGGCCGCCCAGTCATCCGCGGATATCTGATCCTTTTCTTCCGCCATGCTCGTCTCCCGCTTGTTGGGACTAAGTTTCCGCCGTATTGAGGAACCGCTTCACCTTGACCGCGTATTGGCCGTTCATCTCGCCATAATTGCATTCCAGCACCGGCACGCCGCTCACTTCGGCGGTCAGGGTGTCGGGGATGTGCAGCGGGATGATGTCGCCAACTTTCATATCCATCACCTCGCGCAAGGTCAATGTCGATTCACCCAGGTATATCTCCAGATCAACCTGGGCATCTTGCACTTGCTGCGCCATGAGCCGCAGCCATCGATCATCCACTTCCAGGCGCTCGCCCTGCATGCTGCTGGTTAGCAAGTCGCGAATCGGTTCGATCATAGCATAGGGCATACACACGTGGAAATCGCCGCCCCCCTCGCCCAGCTCGACGTTGAACGTGGTGACCACCACCACCTCGCTCGGCGTGGCCACGTTGGCGAATTGGGGATTCATCTCCGAGCGCACATACTCGAATTCGATCGGATGCACGGGGTCCCACGATTTTTTGTACTCCTCCAAGGCCACATCGAGCATGCGCTGAATGACCCGCTGCTCGGTTGGCGTGAAGTCGCGCCCCTCCACCCGCATGTGAAACCGGCCGTCGCCGCCAAACAGGTTATCGACCACCAGAAAAACGAGATTAGGATCGAAAATGAACAGCGCCGTGCCGCGCAGCGGTTTGAAGCGCACCAGATTCAGGTTGGTTGGCACCACCAAATTGCGCACGAACTCGCTGTATTTCAGGACTTTGACCGGACTGACGGAAATTTCCGCGCTACGGCGCATGAAATTGAATAGCCCGATGCGGAACATGCGCGCGAAGCGCTCATTGATGATCTCGAGCGTGGGCATGCGCCCGCGCACGATGCGCTCCTGCTTGCCGATATCGTAGGAACGAACAGCGCCTGCTTCTTCCTGCGGCCCCTCTTCCTCTGCCTCGCCCAGGACGCCTTTTAATAGCGCATCGACTTCGTCTTGGGAAAGAATTTCCTCGGACATGGCGTTCTATTGGATCACGAAGGAAGTGAAATAAACGCCAACCACGCCGTCTTTAGCGGGTTCCTTGGCGCGGATGATTTGATTGGACTGGGCAACGATGTCCGACGAGAGCTTTTGCTTGCCCTCCACTGTCGCCAACTCCTCCTGCGTCTTGTTCGAGAGCAGCAACAGCAAGGCGTTGCGTATCTCCGGCATGCGCAGCTTCAAAGCTTCATCCACTTTCGGATCTACCACTTTGAATTGCATTTCGACTTGGAGGTAATGCTCCTCCGCATCAATTTTTTTCAGATTAACGGTAAAGGTATCGAGACGAATGAAGATCGGCATTTTTTCCGGTTCTTCTTTCTTTTGGGCTGCCGCCTTCGGATCTTGCGGCTTTTTGCCTTTCAGAAACCACCATGCCGCCCCCCCGCCACCGCCCCCCAGCAGCAACAGCGCGATGAGGATTATGAGCAGTTTGCTTTTTTTCTTGGGCTTTGCCTCCGCGTCGGCCTCCGGCGCCTCGGCTTCGGCTTTTTTTTTCTCCGCCATCCGCTCTCCTGATTACAAAATGCGCACCCATTCCGGCGCTGTCGGCTGATTTATAACCTTCAAGGGATTTAAAATCAAGTAGTTTGGAAAGAGATTTCTACCTGTTTGTTAGATGTGCGGGGAAGGGCGCTGTTGAACTTTTTTGGATTACACGAAAACATCCACCAAGCCATTCCGTCCTACCGTGATGGAGGACACGCTGTGCGCCGGTAATGCCGAGGCTGGCGCCAGCTCGGGATTAACGCCCCCATGCTTCGAGTTGGATTTTTCTTCACCATGGCCTGCTTGCTGCTGGAAAGATTGCGAAGAGACATTGACATTGCCGAGCGTGAGCCCGCTCTCCGCCAGCATCTCACGCAGCCTGGGCATCGCCGCCTCGATCGAATCGCGCACCGATGCATGGGGCGACACGAACATCGCCGTCGCTTGGTCATTCGATACCGTGATCCGAATTTCGACCGGCCCCAGGTTGGGGGGGTTGAGACGTAACTCGGCAACTTGGTGCTGGTTGGTTGCCGCCCATGCCACGCGTTGTGAAAAGGCCGTATCCCAGCCGGGCGTGCCCACTTTGACATCCACGGCCAAAGGGACAGGCGTGGATGGGGGAACATTGACCGGCGCCGATTCCGCCCGCGCCGTTCCCGGCATTTGCGTGGGCATCAGCGGGGTTTGCTTTCCTTCCACCACTTCAAAACTCAAGACGTGTTTCGACGGCAAGGCTTTGTCGGCGGCGGCAATTATTGCCGGTTCTTCCGCTGTTTTTGCCGCTACGCCCGGCAATGTTTCCGGTTTGATCTCCGCTACCGGCGTTGCCGGCGCATTCGATATCGATGTCGATGTTGGGCCTGTGATCGCATTCGCTTCCAGGGATAAACGCTCGTCCGGCTTGCCCTTCCCTGCCACGACAACTGCCTGCGTGCTGTCCGCTGGAGGCGCTATCGGTAAATGCGGCAGGGGCAATGCGGATAGCGCCTCCGCCAACTGTTGCGAAGCTTGCTCGTCGGCTTTTGGGGCGATCACTTCGATTGCAGGCGCTTCTGCCTGAGGCACCGGCTGATTGCCCTCAACACCCGGCACGGCTAAGCCGGCCGTGCCCTGAGCGCTGATTTGCGCCGACAACAGGTCGGCGAAACTGCCCTCCGCCCCGCCTGCTGGCAAGGCATTTGCATTCGATTCAGGTAATTTTCCGCCACTGTGGCTGACCACCACGATATGCGTCGAAATCGGCAGTTGCTCCATGCGTATCCCCTCGGTCAATGCCAGCCTGATGCCGGCTTTAGGAATAGAGCAATAGCCGTGCCAGGATCGCGGACGGCCTGACACCTGAAGGACGCTACTCCTCCATGGGTTTTTTGAGCGCATGGCTTTTGCGCGCATGTTCGTCTTGCTCGCGCTGCTCGATACGGCCTTCGCGCTGCGCTTCCTTGCGCTGATGCCGGGTTTTGAGGACGTCATAAGTTTTAAGTTTGCGCCGCTCCTCCATCCAGGCGCGCTGGCCATTTTCCCAGCGCATCCTGGCGTGTTCGATTTCGACCTGCTGCTGCCGAATAGCGAGATCCAATTTGTGCAGAAACACTTGAAAGTCGCGCATGCGCGTCATGTCCACGCCTTGCGTCAGCGTGTGATGCAGGCGCTGGCGATATTCCGCTTGATAGGCGTACAACTGCTTGAGTTTGTCCTCCTGCAATTGCCACTGCTGCTTGAGTGCGGCCAATTGCCGGGTCGCCGCTTCCACCCGGTTATTCGCTAGGTCATGTAGGGGCTGAAGTGAGAACTGGCGCGGCATGATTCAGCCCGCTAGTGCTTGATGAGGTGTTCAAGCTGGAAACAGCTATCGCCATACCCGGCGCGCTCGCGCATATCCTGCTGCAAGAACGCTTCCAAGCGCGGGTAGAGCGCAATCGCTTCGTCCAGCGCGGGATCGGAGCCGCGCACATAAGCGCCGACGCTGATCAAGTCACGGCTGCGTTGATAGCGCGAATAAAGATATCTGAAGCGGCGCACCCACTCCAATTGCTGCGGCGAAACGATTTCGGTAATGGCGCGGCTAATCGACATTTCGACATCGATCGCCGGATAGTGGCCCTGATCGGAAAGTGCGCGCGACAGCACGATATGGCCGTCGAGAATCGCGCGCGCCGAATCGGCGATGGGGTCTTGTTGATCGTCGCCTTCGGTCAGCACGGTATAAAACGCGGTGATCGAGCCGCCGCCCTCGCGCCCATTGCCGGCGCGTTCCACTAATTGCGGCAGCTTAGCGAACACGGAAGGCGGATAGCCTTTGGTCGCGGGCGGTTCGCCGATGGCGAGCGCCACTTCGCGCTGCGCCATAGCATAGCGCGTGAGCGAATCCATGATCAGCAGCACATGCTTGCCTTGGTCGCGAAAGTATTCGGCGATGGCGGTCGCATACGCCGCGCCATGCAAGCGCAGCAAAGGCGGCGTATCGGCGGGGGCCGCAACCACCACCGAGCGCGCCAAGCCCTCTTGGCCCAGGATATTCTCGATGAATTCCTTCACCTCGCGCCCACGCTCACCGATCAAGCCAACCACGATGACATCGGCGCTGGTGTAGCGCGCCATCATGCCCAATAGAATGCTCTTGCCCACGCCGCTGCCGGCGAACAAGCCCATGCGCTGGCCGCGCCCCACGGTAAACAGCGAATTAATGGCGCGTACGCCCACATCCAGCACATCGCGAATCGGCGCGCGCGCCAGCGGATTAAATGGCCGGCTTTGCAGCGGCACGCGATTATCGGATTGAATCGATCCCAAGCGATCCAGCGGCCGGCCGGCGCCGTCCACCACGCGCCCCAGAAGTTCCGGGCCGACAATCACTTGCCGCGCGCGATCCTCGGCGCGGCGCTTGCGCGCCATCGTGGCACGCGGCTTGGGCGTGGCGACTTCGCCCGTTTCAATCGGGATTACCCGCGCGCCGGGCGTCAGACCATAAACATCGGTAGAAGGCATGAGGAAAAGCCGGTCACCGGAGAAACCGACGACCTCCGCATCCACCGAAAGCCCGCCCGGCAATTCCACGATGCAACTCGATCCCACCGCAAGCTTGAGACCGATCGCCTCCATCACCAAGCCGGCTACC
>Ga0154780_1083_pt3 | contig 16135 bp, 19 predicted proteins | sample Rifle2008BG16ft_FD_105788 | JGI IMG/M metagenome (GOLD analysis project Ga0154780, IMG submission 105788) | Betaproteobacteria bacterium RBG_16_58_11
AAGCGACCCTATTCCGCGGCGCGACCAAGCCGCAATCGGTGTTTCATCCCTTACCTAAGCCATTGATGGATGTGCACCGGCGCATGAAGCGCACCTTCGATCCACATGGTATCTTCAACCTTGGCCGGATGTACTCTGACTTTTAACCATGCAAACCCAACTTGCCGACTATATAAAAGATACGCCCGAGGGCCTAGAAGCAGACCGGATATTACGCTCGTGCGTGCATTGCGGTTTCTGTCTGGCCACCTGCCCGACCTATCAGCTATTAGGCAACGAGCTCGATAGCCCGCGCGGCCGGATTTATCTGATCAAGCAGATGCTCGAAGGCGGCCCGGTTACCGGGAAAACCTTGCTGCACTTAGATCGTTGCCTGACTTGCCGTGCGTGCGAAACCACCTGTCCTTCCGGCGTGCAGTACGGGAAGCTAATCGATATCGGCCGTGATATTGCGGAAAAGAAAATCGGGCGTAGCTGGTTGGCGCAGGCGCGACGCAAAGCGCTGCGCGCAATGTTGCTCACCCCCTCTCTGTTTGCACCACTGCTCAAGCTGGGTCAAGCGTTCCGGCCGTGGCTACCCACCACACTGAAAGCAAACGTCCCCGCACCGGTTGCGGCAGGCGAATGGCCGGCACCACGCCACGCACGCAAGATGTTGGTTTTGGCAGGCTGCGTGCAACCGACGATGGCGCCGCAAATCAATAGCGCCGCCGCACGTGTGTTGGATGGGCTCGGCATCAGTCTGATCACAGCACCCGAGGCCGGCTGCTGCGGCGCGCTGTCCTATCATCTGAATGCACACGACGAAGCGCTGGATTACATGCGGCGCAATATCGATGCGTGGACGCCGTATTTGGATCAGGGCATTGAGGCGATTGTGATGACCGCCAGCGGCTGTGGCGTCACGGTGCGCGAGTATGGATATTATCTCCAGCACGATCCGGTTTACGCAGAAAAAGCAGCGCGGGTGTCAGCGATGACGCGGGATGTGAGCGAAATTCTGGTAGCGGAAAAAGCAGCCTTGCAGAAGCTGCTGGCCAAGGCAAAACCGGAGACTGGAAACGTAAAACTTGCCGTCCACACCCCCTGCACCTTGCAGCATGGCCAGAAGATCAGCGGTGTGCTGGAAGCGATTCTGACGACTGCGGGATATGAAGTCGTGCCTGCTCCCGATGGGCATTTATGCTGTGGCGCGGCGGGAACCTATTCGATTTTGCAACCCGAACTGTCGAGTCAACTGCTTAAAAATAAAGTGACTGCGCTAGTGACGAATCAACCTGAACGTATCGTCACCGCCAATATCGGTTGCTTGCTGCACCTGCAAAGCGGGACGCAAAAGCCGGTGGCGCATTGGATTGAGTTGATGGATGAAGTGCTTGGCCCTCTCTCCTAGCTCTCTCCCACTTGTGGGAGAGAGGGACTTAGGCTCGCTTCGCGAGTTACTTCTTACGCGCGCTTAAGGCGCTCTTCGAGCGCGGTCAGTTGTTCCGGCCGGTTGAGATTGACGAAGAAGGGCGCCGCGTCACTAAAATCGACCTGCGCGCATTTCAACCCCGCTTGCCATTCCTGTACCCGATGCCCGCCCTGGGCGAGAAACACCGCCAGATTGGCGCCGACCCGGCGCCGCATCAGGCAGATCGCGTACTGCGGATTACCGCCCACCACCGGGATGGCCATATCGTCATTGCCTTGTTCCAGGGCGGTTTGCAGGCGCGCCACGAGATCGTCCGGCAGGAAAGGTGTGTCGCAGGGCGCGGAAAGAATGAACTCGTGTTTGGCATCGAGCAAGCCGCGCGCGATGCCGGCCAAGGGCCCGGCGAAGCCTTCGGTTTTGTCGGGCAACACCGGGTAGCCGAAGGTGACATAGATTTCGAGATTGCGGTTGGCGCTGATCAGGATTTCATCCACTTGCGGTTGAATCCGCGCCAATACCCATTCCACCAGCGGTTTGTCCTTGAGCTTTAACAGCCCTTTGTCTTCGCCCCCCATGCGCCGGCCGGCGCCGCCGGCGAGCAGGATTGCGGTGATCGGTGTGTTTGCTGGCATGGCCCCACTATACCAAAGGCGAGTGAGGCGCGGCGATGCGATGCGTTAAAAATCGAATTCGGCTTTATTGTTGAAATAGTCGAAACAACGCTTGAGCTTTTCGCTTTCCGCTTCGGCGATATCGACGAATTCAATGCCGTAATAGTAATTGTCTTCCGAACTCCAATAGCGCGCTATCCGGCCATTCATCCGCAGCGGCTGTTGCGTTTCGTAGTCATTACGGTTTGCTTGCGGCAGGAGAATGTCCAGTTTCACCGCTTGTCTCGGATTGAGCTTTTCATGCGTGCGCAACTGCATGCCGGAGAGGCTTAAATCGCTGGAGATGCCATCCGATTTTTCCTCATTTTGCAGCACGCGCACCAGCAGGCTTTGCTCGAAGCGCGGATGGCTGCGTTGTTCGTTGTCGCGCCGCTCGGCGCCTTCGGCGAAGTGCTCGAAGCTGAATCCGGTCATGAGCTGATTGAGGCGGTGTGTCACTTTATATAAATCGTCGCCGATGTTCGCGGTGACTTCGACTTTGGCCGAGTTTGCTTGCAGGGTCGCGAATAAATTATTCAAGGTTTCACGCAGGTGTTCAAACTGCTCAATTTGCTCCCGGCTTGCCTGGGAGATGTCGTGATTGACAGCGGCGGTCTGAGTCACTTCGCCCGCCATGAGCTCAAAAACCGCAGCCGCCTCCTGGGCGCGCGCCTGGTTGGCGTGGCTGGCCTGAACCACCTGATCCATGGTGCCGGTGACTTGGGTGATTTTGTCATTGAGGGTGCCGATGATGTGGGTAATTTCGCTGGTCGCGGCCGTGGTGCGCACCGCCAAATTGCGCACTTCATCCGCCACCACGGCAAACCCGCGCCCCGCCTCGCCGGCGCGGGCTGCTTCGATCGCGGCATTGAGCGCAAGCAGGTTGGTTTGCCCGGCGATATCGTGAATCGAGTCGATGATGGTGTGAATCTGTTGCGATGCCGCGCCGAGCTGGCTGATTTCGTCTTCGGCGCGGTTGACTTCCTCCACCGTGCGCTGCATTTCCGCGATATTGGTTTGCACCGTCGACAAACCCTCGCGCGCGTGCTGCTCGGTGCGCTGCGAATTCGCTTGCGCCTGATCGGCCAATTGCTGCGCTGATTCGGAAATTTGGTACAGACGATCGGTTGCGGCGGAGACTTCTTCCGAGCGCTTATGTTCGTTTTTGCTGATCTCGCTGATCTCGCGTGAAATGGCCGAAATTTGATGCACCGACTGGCTCATTTGCCGGCCGCTGCCTTCGATGCTGCGCAGGATGTTATTCAGCTTCGCCCGCACGTTGTTGAAGCTGCGCTCGAGCAGGCCCATTTCATCGCGCGAGCGATTCGGCACTTCTTGCGTCAAGTCGCCTTGCTCCACTGCCTTGAGCGCGGTGCAGAGCGTTTGAATCGGTTTGACGAATAGGCTGGCGAGCATGCCGATCAATAGGAATTGCAGCGCAAACTCGATGCCGGATTCCCAGATCGAGTTATAAAGAAATGCCGTGTAATCATCGTGCAACTGCTTGGCGACCGATGCGCTCACGCCGCCTTGTTCCGCGATCTGAATCATCTTCTGCAACTCATTGGAGGCGATCCAGCGGTTGTAGAGGGTGGTGAGCATGGTGACGGCAAAAAATCCCAATTGCAGCTTCCAGCGGATGCTGAGGCCGAGGAGCCAGAGGTGGATTGCAGAAAGCATGGCGTATCCCTAATTAAGAGTGTGCATAGACGGGCAAAAGGGTGAATGGCTTAGATATCGGCAGATTTCGGCAAAATTTTAGCCCTGGCTGCGCCTATCGCCATAAAATAACTATCTGATTATGGGTGTTATTTTATAAGAGGGTTGAAATAGTGCCGGGGAAGCCCCGATCCCGGTTTTTGGCTTGCTAAGCAGTGGAAATTCCAGTAAAATCCCGCGCTTTTCCGCATTCCTATTGGGCAAATAATCATGGTAGTCATTCGACTTGCACGCGGCGGCGCTAAGAAGCGCCCCTTTTATAGCGTGGTGGTGACGGATTCACGTAGCCGCCGCGATGGCAATTTTATCGAGCGCGTGGGTTTCTATAATCCGAAGGCGCCCGAAGGCGTCGAATCCCTGCGTCTCGCCAAAGACCGCGTTTCTTTCTGGCAGGGCCAAGGCGCGCAGCTTTCCGACACCGTTGCCAAGCTGCTTAAGCGAGCCAACGCCGCTGCCGCCTGAGCAATTGGTCACCATGGGGCATGTTTCCGCCCCGTTCGGCATCCAGGGTTGGATCAAGGTTCATCCCTATACCGAAACAAACACGGGACTGACCGGCTACGCAACCTGGTGGCTGGGCAAGAATGGCAGCTTTCAAACCTATGAGGTGCTCGAAGCGAGAGCGCAAGGCACCGAAGTAGTAGCCAAGCTCAAAGGGTTTGAAGATCGCGAGGCAGCATTGACCCTGCGCGGAATGGAAGTAGCCGTTCCCCGCAGCGAACTGCCAAAAGCGCGCCGCGATGAATTTTATTGGTCTGACTTGATCGGCCTGACGGTGCTGAATACCGAGGGCCTGAGCTTAGGGACAGTCAAGCAATTGCTTGCAACCGGTGCGAACGACGTGCTGGTGGTCAGCGGGGAACGGGAACATTTGATCCCTTTCGTGCGCCAAGTGATCCAAGATGTGGATTTGCAAGGTGGCACGATCCAGGTGGACTGGGGAGCGGATTATTAAACCGCGCTACGATGTGGTGACCTTGTTTCCACCCATGTTCGATGCCGTGGCGAAGCAAGGTATTACCGGCCGCGCCCTGGAACAAGGGCTGTATGAATTGCAAACGTGGAATCCGCGTGATTTCACGACGGATAATTACCGTACCGTGGACGACCGTCCGTATGGGGGTGGCCCAGGCATGGTGATGTTGGCCGAGCCGCTGGAAAAAGCGCTTGAAGCCGCCAAAGCCGCGCAGCGCCAAGCCGGTGTCGCCAGACCGAAAGTGCTGTACCTTTCGCCGCAAGGTCGAACCCTGAACCACAAGGTGGTGATGGAATTGACCGCTGAGCCAGGATTGATTTTATTGGCTGGGCGCTACGAAGGCGTGGATGAACGATTGATTCAGCGCCAGGTGGATGAGGAACTCTCCATCGGCGATTATGTGCTGTCAGGCGGCGAATTGGCGGCGATGGTGGTGATCGACGCGATCGTGCGGCATTTACCCGGCGCCTTGGGCGATGCGGATTCAGCGGTCGAAGATTCGTTTGTAAACGGCTTGCTCGACACCCCGCACTACACGCGACCTGAAGTGTACGAAGGCATGCCGGTGCCGCCGGTGTTGATGTCGGGGCACCATGAAGAAATTCGCAAGTGGCGCTTAAAACAAGCGTTGACGCGAACCTGGGCTCGGCGCCCGGAGTTGTTGGAACACCGCACGCTGTCCAAAGAGGAAGCGCGCTTGTTGGAAGAAGTGAAACGCGAGCAAGAATTTGATTGAGCCGTTTTGATACGGTACGACGGAAATAGGAGTGTCACCATGAACCTGATTCAACAGCTTGAAAACGAAGAAATCGCCCGCCTGGGCAAGACCATCCCCCCTTTCGCGCCGGGTGATACCGTCGTGGTGCAAGTGAAAGTGAAGGAGGGTACCCGTGAGCGCTTGCAGGCTTTCGAGGGTGTCGTCATCGCCAAGCGCAACCGGGGCCTGAATTCCGCCTTCATGGTGCGCAAAATTTCTTCCGGCGAAGGCGTGGAACGTACTTTCCAAACTTATTCCCCCTTGGTTGCCAGCATCGAAGTGAAACGCAAGGGCGACGTGGCCCGCGCCAAGCTCTACTATTTGCGTCAACGTTCCGGCAAATCGGCGCGTATCAAGGAAAAACTCACCGCGCGCAAAACAGTCGCCGCGCAGTAACATAGAATGAAAACTCGCGAAGCGAGCCTGAGTCCCTCTCGCCCGCTTGCGGGACTGCGGAAGGGTCGCTGCGAAGCAGCGGGGCACCCACCGGCGTACCCCTTGCGGGTGAAGAGCTAGGAGAGAGGGCAACGGCTTTCCAAAGCATAAAACGGGCGACCTGGTGTCGCCCGTTTTGTTTTTGGGCGGGTAGAATAGCGCCATGCGTGCTTTTGTTTTATTGAATTTGTTCTTCATCACCTTCGCCGCTTCCGCAGCGGATTCCTTGCCGGTTGCGCAAGCTTTGTATCAAGCCGGGGCGCCGCAATTGGCCTATGCGCGGGTGGTGCGCGATCAGCCGGAAAAGTCCGAGATAGCAGGCTGGTACGATTGGGAGTCATTGCGGCTGACGCTGCTCTCCGATACGCATCGTCCGGCCGAAATCATCGAGCGCGCGAAGCGCTATCCCAAAAATGCGCCGCGCGAATTCCAACAAAAATCTCTGGGCCATGCAGCATGGGCGCACCTTGAAATGCAACAAGGCGTTGCGGCGCGCGCCTTGCTGGCGCGGCTGCTTTGGCGCTTCGAGCTCAACCCCGCCGATCATCAATGGGCGCGGCGCTTGGTGATCCGCTCCTATCTGATCGAGCACAAGGCCGATGAAGCCTACCGCGCCATGCTGCGTTACCAGCAAGATTTTCAGCCGCTGCCGAAAGAAGTGGCGGCGGAATTCGCCCAAGGGCTGCTGCGCGAAGACCATGCGACCGAAGCCATGACTTGGCTGGCCGAGCTGGACCCCGCAAACCCCGCGACCCTGGCGCTGCAAATGAAGCTCGGCTTGATCGCGCCGGACGCGGCTATCGCACAAGCGCGCGCAGCGCTGCAAAAGCAGCCTGCTGCCACGGCCTATGCCGCCCTCATCGCCGATGGCGCTGAAATGTTGCAAGACAATCGGATGCAGATTGGCGCGTTGGAGCAATTATTGGGCCTCCCCGATGCGGCGGAGCAGACGGAAGCGCAATTGTGGCGCGCTTACTTAAAAGAAGCGCAAAGCCTGGGTAATCGTGCGCAGTTATTGCAAGGCGATGATGCTTCATGGCTGGAGCTGGCCTTGCGCACCGAGACGAGCGATGCGCTTGGCGCGCGTTCGCTCTTTGCTTATGTCGCACAGCAAGGTGCGAGCATCGGCGTGCGCGAGACCGCGCTCAGCCGGCTCTATGCGGCGCTGCTGAATGCGCAACTGGATGAGGCGGCGGTGCGGCTGTTCAATTCCTCGGTATGGGGTGAAAAGGTTTCCGCGTCGCAGTTGGAGCGGCTTGTCACGCGGGCGGCCGATGGCCTGCCGGAGCCGGCGGCGCGCAAGCTGTATTTCAGCGCTGGCCGCGTATTGGAAGCGCGCCAGGACGCCATCGGCGCGGCGGATTATTACGCGCAAGCGGTGTTGAAGAGCGATCTGCGCGTGCCCGATCTGTTGGCGATGCAGGCTTTGCAGCGTGCCGTGGCCACGCTGGAGCGCGCCGGATTCAAGGGCGACGCCATACAATTTTATCGCAGCGCAATTTCGCAAAAGGAGCCGGTGAAAAAGGCCCCGCCATCGAAACCGGTCAAGCGAAAAAAATGAAAGCGGCAGGCCGCTATGCAGCGAAATACCCGACGCCGTTCGCGGTGCTGGGCCTCCGTGTGGAAGAAGACAAGCTGGCCGGCATCGATTTTCTGCCGATCGATGAAGCCACCCTGGCTCCGGGCGATGCGCTGGCGCGTCAGGTTTGTGAACAAATTGAAGCCTATTTGCACGACCCGGATTTTCAGTTTGATTTGCCGCTGCGGCAATCTCCCACCCCGCATCAAATGAAAGTGTGGCAAGCCTTGCGCGCCATCCCGCGCGGCCAAGCCACGACCTATGGCGCGCTTGCGCAACAATTGGGCTCCAGCCCGCGCGCGGTGGGGCAGGCGTGCGGATCCAATCCGCTTCCCCTCATCATCCCTTGCCATCGCGTGGTGGCAAAAAACGGCGCCGGCGGATTCATGCATCATGCCAGCGGCGCGCCGCTGGCGATCAAGGACTGGCTACTACGCCATGAGGGCTACCAGCGCTAACGGCCATGCCGACTGAAAGCGACGCTATTCAGGCCGTGCTCGATGAGTTCAGCGATGCCTTGTGGCTGGAAGAGGGCTTATCGAAAAACACCTTGGTCAGCTATCGGCGCGATGTGGCGAAACTGGCTGCTTGGTTAGCGCTGCGGGGCATTACTTTGTACAGCGCGACCCATGCCGATTTGCTGGAATTTCTGGCGCAACACGCGCCGCGCATGAAAGCCAGCAGCACCGGGCGGCTGCTTTCCAGCGTGCGGCGCTTCTATCAGTACACGCTGCGCCAAGGCAAAATTCAAGCCGATCCTTCGCTGCAAATCGAGCGGCCGAAGCTGCCGCGCGGGCTGCCCAAAAGCTTGTCCGAAGCCGAAGTCGAGTCATTGATCAATGCGCCGAATCTCGATACCGCACTGGGGGTGCGTGATCGGGCGATGATCGAAACGCTCTACGCCAGCGGCTTGCGCGTTTCCGAATTGGTAAATCTTAAAATCTCCGAAGTCAGCCAAGACGTGGGCGTGGTGCGCGTCATGGGCAAGGGCTCGAAAGAACGCCTGGTGCCGCTGGGGGAAGAGGCGCTGGATTGGGTGAAGCGCTATTTGGCTGGCGCGCGCGCGGAGTTGCTCAAGGGCCGGCAAACCGACGCCTTGTTTGTGACCGGCCGCGGCGGCGCCATGACGCGCCAAATGTTTTGGCATCTGATCAAGCGCCATGCCCTGCATGCCGGTATCGGCAAACCGCTCTCACCGCATACCTTGCGCCATGCTTTCGCCACGCATTTGCTGAATCACGGCGCCGATCTGCGGGTGGTGCAAATGCTGCTCGGCCACGCCGATATTTCCACGACCCAGATTTATACCCACGTCGCGCGCGAGCGGCTCAAGCAGTTGCACGCGCAGCATCATCCGCGGGGGTGAAACACTACACTAGGCGATGCCGGGCGTCAGGATTGGCTGCCCCGCTCGATGGTGAGTCCCACACGCTTGATATGGCGCAGCATGCCGAGTTTGGTGAGGCTGATGCGCACCCAGGGCGATTTGAAATCGGTGCGAATCAGATGCGCGATATGTTCGGCCAGCGCTTCCAGCAGATCAAAATGTTTTTGCTTCACGCTGGCTTCGATGGCTTGCACCACTTTGCCGTAGTCGATGGTGTCTTCCACGCGGTCGGTTTCACCCGCGCGGCCGGCGGGCAGGCCGATCTCGATATCGAGCTGAATCGTCTGCGGCAAATGCCGCTCCCATTCATAGATGCCGATCACCAACTCCAATTTGTATTCGTGCAGGAATATAACGTCCACGGGGATTTTTGCGTAGAATGAAAAAGGAGGCAATTTTAAGGCTTTTCTCATGGGCACGATAGCGTTAATCATTCTGGCTTATTTGATCGGATCACTCTCTTTCGCGGTGCTGGTGAGCCGTGCGTTCGGGCTGCCCGATCCGCGCTCTTATGGCTCCGGCAACCCGGGGGCGACCAATGTCATGCGCAGCGGCAAAAAGGCCGCCGCCGTATTGACCTTGCTCGGCGACGGCGCGAAGGGCTGGTGCGCGGTATTTCTGGCGCAACAACTGGCGCCGGGCTGGGGGGCGGGCGATCCCGGCATTGCCGCCGCCGCATTGGCCGTGTTCATCGGGCATATCTACCCGGTGTTCTTCGGATTCAAGGGCGGCAAGGGCGTGGCCACCGCCGCCGGCATCTTGTTCGCGCTCAATGTTTGGCTGGGATTGGCCGTAGCGGCTACTTGGCTGCTGACTTTTGCCTTGAGCCGTTATTCGTCTTTGTCCGCGCTGGTGGCGTCCGCGCTCGCACCGTTGTACGCGAATTTTTTCTTGAGCAAGCTTTATGTCGGGATGGCGATCGTGCTATCCGGCTTGCTGATTTGGCGGCATCGCGCGAATATCCAAAAACTGCTGCAAGGCAAGGAAGGCAGCTTTAAGAAAGCACAGGAGTGAAAGACATGGCCTGGTTTCAGAAAGAAATGGATTATGCGCGCGAGAGCTTGGTCAAAGTCTCCGAGAGCGCGATAGATCGCGCCGCCGACAAACTCAATGGCGTCGTGCGCGACGGCATCGAGCATGCCAGCACGGAGTTGCGCGAAGTGGTCGAGAGCACCAGCCAGCAAATCGATGCCAAACTCGATAAAATTTCCGATGAGTTGCACAGCCAGCGCCAGTTCACGAAGAGCGACGTGAAGGAGTTGGTCGATTACGCGGCGGACAAACTGGGCGTGACCATCGACGACCGGGTGCATGTGATGAAGCAGGAAATCACCGCACTGGTGCAAGAAAAAGTGGAATATTTCAAGCACGAGGTCGATTCGTTTTTTGTCCAGCGCCAACAAGACATCGCGCGTGAACGGCGGCGCTTGTTCATGAATATTTTCATCGCAGTGGGCGCCTCGTTCCTGATGGGCGGCGTGTCACTCATTTACCACCGCTATTCGGCCGGAACGGTCGATTTATTCGGCATCTTCCGCATCGTGTTCATCTCGCTCGCCGCAGGCTATTTAGCCTACATGGCCGCGACCATGCTGCGCCGCTACCGGCAGATGACCGAGCACAAAAAAGACGTCATGTTCCTGGCGATGAAATACTGGGGTTTTCTGCGGCCTGAAAGCATCTTCGGGCATTTGCTGCTGATCGTGCTGCTCTTGGTGCTGTATGCGGTGATGTTTTACCCGGAATTGTTGGTTCAACTGACGGGCAACGAGACGCTGGGCAGGTGGGTGAATACCTTGCACGGCAAGCCGTGACTGTTTTGAAGCCACGGATAGGCCCGGAAATTTATTCGCCAGCCTGCCAACGGGGGTATAGAGGCGCCACTAAGTCAATCATCTTGTGAGAAGCTTTTGAATGAATGAAGACCTTGCCCTCTATGAAGCAATCTCCCAGTACGCAGTATTGCCGAAAGATGAATGGCGGCATTTAAGCGAACGGATAAGGCGAAGACGGTTTGAGCCGGGGGTTTTCCTGATTCGGGCAGGCGATATGTCAGGCGAGTTTCACTTCATATCCAAGGGTCTGGTGCAGTTGTCGTACCCCAAGAATGAAGGGCAGGCGGCGGTTAAAAGTTTTGCACAAGAGAGGGAAATGACTGGGCCGCTTTTGGCATGGCTGGCAAATGAACCTAGTCCGCTAGATATCCGCGTTATTGAATGCTCAGAAACAATGGCGTTTTCGTCTGTTTTATTACCGGATTTGCTACGCCGCCACCCCGCCTGGGGAAAAATTGTCAGTGGGTACATTCAGCACCTTGCAAGAAGAATGGAGAACCGGGCAAGAAGCTTCATTGGATATACCCCGGAAAAAAGGTATATCAACTTCTTGAGGGACGAATCATCGCTGGGTAATCGATTACCCCTTAATCAGGTCGCAGCTTATCTTGGTATTACCGACGTATCGCTTTCCAGAATTCGCCGACGGCTTAACAATCGTTAAGGCGCGCCGATCACGAAGCGGGTAGTCTGGATATGCGGAAAAAATCTACCCGGAGACGAAAATGCTGAAAGCCTCGTAAGCCGGCACCTCGTGCCGGCCAATAGACGCTAACGCATGCACAAGCCAAGGATCGATAAGGTGCGATACAAAAATCATGTGGTAACTGCTTTTCTTCTTTTGCCTGCCCTGGCTGTCTTCGGGTGTGGCGCGATTAATGTTTCCCAATATTCTGGTGATTTGGCCTTTGCAAAAGATATGCGGTTGCAATTACCCAAGCGACTACCGGACGTTTCGTTTTCGATCATCAAAACGGCGGAATCTAAAACACTGGAGGCATTCTTTTATAGCGGCGGGAGTTGGACGACAGCGCGAGTGGGAGCGCACTCTGCCATACTGGTACGCCATCCCCTGGGAGCCTTCCTATTTGATACCGGGCTGGGGAATAACGTTGATGAGCAGTTTCAGGAAAACATGCCGTTCTGGCTCAAGCCATTCATGGCTTACCAAAAATTTGGTTCCGCTCAGGTTCTGTTAGCGGAGGAAGTAAAGAAAAATCCGATCCGGACAATCATTTTGTCGCATTTACACTGGGACCACGCGAGCGGCATTAATGATTTTCCAGATGCCGAGGTTTGGACCACCAGGCAAGAATACGATTGGGCCATGGGGCCAGGCGCGCCGGAAGGCCGCTACATCCAGTCGCAATTCTCGGGTAAAGAAGTCAAGTGGCGATTTATCCAGTTCGAGCAGGTTCCGTATGAAAACTTTGAGCAAAGCTTAGATGTATTTCGTGATGGCAGTGTTGTGCTTGTCCCCTTGCCTGGGCATGCGCCCGGCGCCATCGGCATGTTCGTGAACCTGAGATCCGGGAAGAGGCTATTTGCTGCGGGCGACACGACGTGGACACTAGAAGGCTTCCAGTTACCCGCCCATAAATTCTGGATATCAAGCCTTTTGGTTGACCACGATAAGCGCGAAACAGAACAAGCAATTCTCAAAGTGCGCCGACTGATGCAGGAATACCCCCAAATGCTTATTGTGCCGACACATGATGAAAAGGCCCAAGGAAACATTGGATTCTTCCCGCGTTTTTTTCGTTAGTATTAAATGTTCACGCCATCTGTCAGATCACGTCTGATCTACTACGCTTTACTCATGTTTATCGGTGTTCAACCGTGATTTTTTATTCAGGCGCTTCCAGTTCCGCCAAATCCCAGCGCGGCTTCACGCTGAAGTCATAGCGCGCATCCGCATGCTTCTGCCGCATCGCGCCGGCGAAGGCGATCATGGCGCCGTTGTCGGTGCAAAATTCCAGTTTCGGGTAATACACCGCCGCGCCCAGCGCCGGCACGGCTTGGCTTAAGCGTTCGCGCAAGCGTGCATTGGCGCCGACACCGCCGGCGACGATGAGACGAGTCAAGCCGGTTTGTTTCAAGGCGGCGACGGCCTTCGCGGCCAGCACGCCGGTGATGGCTTCCTGCACCTCGGCGGCCAGGTTGGCGTGATTCACGGCAGCTTGTTTCGCCACGAGCATGACCGCCGTCTTCAAGCCGCTGAAGCTGAAATTCAGATCGCCGCTATGGAGCATCGGCCGCGGCAGTTTGTAGTGCCCGATCTGGCCGGTCTGGGCCAACTTCGCCAGCGCCGGGCCGCCGGGGTAGCCCAAGCCCATCAATTTCGCGCTTTTGTCGAAGGCTTCGCCGGCGGCGTCGTCCAAGGTTTCGCCCAGGAGTTGATATTGGCCCACGCCATCCACCCGCATCAACTGCGTATGGCCGCCGGAGACCAAGAGCGCGACGAAGGGAAAAGCCGGCGGGTCAGGTTCGAGCAAGGGCGCTAACAAGTGCCCTTCCAAATGATGCACGCCAACGATGGGAAGCTTCAGCGCAAAACCCAGGCTGGCGGCGATGGAAGCGCCTACCAGCAAGGCCCCGGCCAGGCCCGGGCCTTCGGTATAGGCGATGGCGGAGAGGTCGGTCAACTCCATCCCGGCTTGATCCAATACTTGCCGGGTCAAGGGCAATACGCGCCGGATGTGGTCGCGCGAGGCCAGTTCGGGCACCACGCCGCCATATTCTTCATGCATATGGACTTGAGAATACAAGGCGTGGGAGAGCAGGCCGCTCTCGGTGTCATAGAGCGCGATACCGGTCTCGTCGCAGGAGGTTTCGATGCCCAGAACTAACATGGGCCGGGATTTTAGCCCAAAAGCGCGACCGGTCTTGGAAAAACTTGGTTTAGCTGGTAGAATGCGCGCTTTTCTGATTTTGACAGCGATTTTTCAGATAGGGGTTGTTGCATGGCGATCGTTCGCGTGAAGGAAAATGAGCCGTTTGACGTGGCACTGCGCCGCTTCAAGCGCACCATTGAAAAGACCGGCCTCTTGACCGAGCTGCGCGCTCGCGAGTTCTATGAGAAGCCCACTTCGGAGCGCAAGCGCAAGCTGGCCGCCGCGGTAAAGCGCCACTACAAGCGCATCCGTAGCCAGACGTTGCCGCCCAAACTGTACTAACGCTTCTGCACCAAATCAAAACGCCCCGGATGGGATACCCTCCGGGGCGTTGCTTTTGGTGCAGACTATTTGGCGACGGGCGCCTGGAACGGCGCGACCAGCTTGCGGATCGTGTCGTAGTCCTTGTCTTCCGCCACCACGAAGCCGTCATAGGCCGGGTCCAATTCTTTCAGGATGGCTTTTCCTTCCGGCGTATCGGCTTTGAGCTCGAGGAAGGCGGCGCGCAGCTTCTTCTCCGTTTCCGCCGGCAGCCGTTCGCTCACCGCGAACACATAAGACGTGAGCGGCGGCGAGGTGTGAATCTTGCGCAAGCCCTGCGGTGCAAATTTCTCGAAACTCGTGTCCTTTAAAATGCCGGCGTCGAAATCTTTGTTGAGCACCGCTTTGGCGATATTGTCGTAGTGCTTAAGGAAGCTGTATTTGGAAAATTCCTCCAGCTTTACGCCGCCGCCCACCACCACCGCGCGTTGCAATATCGCTTTTTCATCCCCCAATGCAAATGACTTGCCCTTGAGATCGGCCATGGTTTGAATCGGGCTGTCTTGGCGCACTGCGATCACCAGATTGAATGTGTCCTTGCCATGGGTGAGGGGCGAGACCAGCGCGCGGGCTCTATATTTATCATGCGCCTCGACGAAGGCCACCGGCGTGAGATAGGCAATTTGGGTGAAATCCTTGCCCAGTTCATTCACCGCCGAACCGAGGTTGGGCGAGGCGCGGAACGAAATTTTGACGCCGGTTTTCTTGCTCAAATAAGCGGTCAAGGGGGTGAGCCGCTGCACCATCGCCGCCGGTACATCCATCGCGACGGAGCCCAGGTAGAGCTCTTCGGCGCTTGGCGGCGCGGCGTGCGCGGGGGCGGTCAGCAGCCCCAGGGCGGTAAGAAAAATCAAGCTTCGTGTGAGCAAGTGTTTCATGCTGTTTCCTCTTTCATCATTTAGACAGATTTGAGCTTTTCATGCGGCTGGGTATCGAATGGGTGGGCGACCACCTGGTTGCGGCCGAGGCGTTTGGCTTCATACAGCGCCTCGTCCGCCGCGCCGTAGAGCGCCTCGATGCTGTGGATGTCGTCGCGATTGCACGCCACGCCAATGGATAAGCTGACGGTCACTTCATGATCATGAAACGTGAAGGGCATGCCGCGCAGCATGGCCAGGAGTGAAGTCGCGAACAGAATGCCCTCCTCGCGCTGGGTGCGATAGAGCAGGAAGGCGAATTCATCGCCGCCGAGGCGCGCCGAGATATCCGTTTCGCGGGTGCGCGATTTGAAGGCGCGCGCCAGGGCTTGCAGCACGGTGTCGCCGGCGGCGTGGCCGTAGGTATCGTTGATCTGCTTGAAAAAATCCACGTCGAGCAGGATCAGGCAAATCGGTTCGTTGAAGCGCTGCGCGCGCGCAAACGTGGCCGCCAGATTGTCATCGAAATAGCGCCGGTTTCTCAGATCGGTCAGGCTATCGGTGACCGCCAGCTTCTCCAGCAGGGTCAGGGCTTTTTCCAGGTCCTGGGTGCGGTTTTCCAGTTCCAGTGAGCGCTGTTGCAGTTGATCGTTGGTTTTCATCAGTGCGCTACCGGCAAGATCAATTTTTTCGCGCAAGCGCAGGTGGGCTTCAAATACCTTCTGATTCAAATTGTTGAAAATGCGCGCTAGATCCCCAATTTCGTCGCTGCTGCGTATATCTAATGCTTCGGGCAACAATGCATCGTTGCTGTTGAGAATATTTTTCATATGCTCGCTGATAAGTGCAATTGGTTTCACGATCACGCGCGAGGCGCCGAAGTAGATCAACAAGCCGAGAAACAGGCCAAAGAAAGCCTGCTCCAGGATCACATCGCGATAGGTGCGATTGATTTCCGCCTCCATGTGCGCGAGGGAGATTTGCAAATCGACCTTGCCGATCTGTTCCGATGAGAAAAGCACCGGGGATTCGAACGACAAGGTCGCCTGGTCGGGCAAGCTGGGCTTATTGCGCGACACCATCACCTTGCCGTCGCGGTTGCGGATAATCACGTGCTGCACGTCTTGCTGCTGCACGATGCGCTCGGCGAGCGACTCCATATTGCTGTAATCGTAGCCGACCAACAGATTGGCGACCGCCTCCGCGACCATGGACGCGCGCTCCTGGCCGGAGCGGCGCATTTCCTCGGTGATGCGCTGTTTCTCGGTATGTACGCGGAAAGCGCCAATCACGGTGAAGGCGAACAAGATA
>Ga0154780_1073_pt1 | contig 15231 bp, 19 predicted proteins | sample Rifle2008BG16ft_FD_105788 | JGI IMG/M metagenome (GOLD analysis project Ga0154780, IMG submission 105788) | Betaproteobacteria bacterium RBG_16_58_11
AGACGGCGCGCGAGCGCCTTCTGGCTGTGCAGGCTAATGCGCGTAGCGCGTTAGGCCGGAACTAAAGTAGGTCACCGCCAGGCACCCCCCTCTTCAAACAAAAGCCCTCCTCGTGAGGGCTTTTGCGTTTTTGGGTGGTGGTTTGAATCCGCTATGCTAAGATTTACCCAGTATTCTTCTTGGCTTGTCATGTTACCGCGCACACTCCCTATTCTTCGCACTTTGTCCGATGGTGCATTTCACTCCGGCGAGGATCTCGCCGCGCAATACGGTGTCTCGCGCGCAAGCATCTGGAATGCCCTGCAAGGATTGGATGCGCTGGGTGTACGTCTCTTCAAAATTCGCGGTCGTGGTTACCAATTGGCCGATCCGATCGAATGGTTGGATTCGAGCCTGATCACGACCCATTTTGGTCCGAGTGCTCAGCAGATTGATCTGCAAATTCTCGACGTGGCGGAATCAACCAACTCTTTGCTGATGCAACGCGCCACTCAGGGTGGGCATGCGCAATGTATCGTGACCGAGCTGCAGACGCAGGGCAGGGGCCGGCGTGGCCGCGCTTGGCATGGCGCGTTGGGCGGTTCACTCACCTTCTCATTGTTGTGGCGCTTTAATCTCGGCGCTTCGCAATTGTCCGGTTTAAGTTTGGCGGTGGGGGTGGCGCTGGTGCGCGCGCTGCATGAGTTAGGGCATTCGGGGATTCATCTCAAGTGGCCGAACGATCTGGTTCATGGTTACCGCAAGTTGGGCGGCGTACTCATCGAATTGCAAGGCGATGCGATGGGGCCTGCTACAGCAGTCATTGGTGTCGGCCTTAATCTGCGTTTGCCGGAACAAGTTAAAAATAAAATCGATCAAGCGGTGGTCGATTTGCACACCCTCATGCAACCGCCAGCATCGCGCAATACCTTATTGGGCGGTACATTGCGCCACTTGGCCGAGATGTTGGTGCTATTTGAGGCCGAGGGATTTGAAGCCTTGCGCGCAGAGTGGGAGCAGGCCCATGCTTACCATGAGAAGCCGGTGATCATGCGTCTGCCGGATGGCGCCGAAATTCACGGCGTGGTGCGCGGCGTGGCGCCAGATGGCGCGCTCATTCTTGAGACCTCCTCGGGTGAGCGACGCTTTGGGAGCGGTGAGATGAGCATGCGGCCCGCGCCTGCATATAGATCTAATAAGCTGGCGGTGGATTAGCCATGCTGCTCGCGATCGACGCCGGCAATAGTTTCGTCAAATGGGGCTATCACGATGGCCGTGCGTGGGTGAGTCAGCAGCGTGCAAGCTTGGCGGCGTTTTGCGCCGACCCGCTGCATTATCTGGATACGCCTCCGACTCGCGTGGTGATTTCGAATGTGGCGGGAACAGCCTTTCAAGAAGTGTTGATGCGCGCATTACCAAGCAGCGTCTTGTACTGGGCCAAAGCCGAAGCCCATGCGTGTGGCGTCAGCAACCACTATGATAATCCGGCGCAACTGGGCAGCGATCGCTGGGCGGCGCTGATCGCTGCGCGTGCGATCACCTCGTCGCCATGTTTGGTGGTATCGATCGGCACCGCCTTGACGGTGGATATGCTGGCGGAAAATGGCGCCTTCTTGGGCGGCCTCATCGCGCCTGGCCCGCAACTCATGCGCGAAGCGCTGGCGCACGGGACGGATGCGATTCAGCCGCCAGGCGGACAGGTCGTACCGTTTCCCACGAATACCCCGGATGCCGTTCAAACCGGCGTGATCTATGCCTTACTCGGCACGATAGAGCGGGCAGCAGCGACATTCGAGACTAAACAGGCTGCCAGCGTCGCGTGCATCCTCACCGGCGGAGCGGCAAACTTAATCATCTCTTACCTTAACAGGCCCTACCAACTGGTGGATAATTTGGTGCTTGAAGGATTGTTGATTATGGCCAAGGAAGAGAAGCCTACGTGAGACTATTGTTTTTTATATTGCTGCTGGTGAATGTCGCCGTATTCGGCTATTTCACTTATCGCGATCAAGGCCTCGCAAACATAAAGCCGCAGCGCCCGCCGGTCAATGCGGGTCGCATCCGATTGGTGAATCCAGCCGATGTCCCGGCGCCAACGGACAAGCCAGGCGCCGCCGCGCCGAAACTGGCCTGCATGGAGTGGAGCGGCTTCAAGCCGGAAGAAATCGCGCAGGCGCAGCAAGCGCTGGACAAGCTCGCGCTCGGCGACAAACTGACGCGGCCCAAGGTGGATGAATATTGGCTCTATATTTCGCCGCAAAAAAACAAAAAAGAAGCGGAGAAAAAATTGGAGGAGTTGGTCGGTCTTGGCATCGAGGATGGCCGGTTGGTAGAAGATGCCGGCAAGTGGCGTTGGGCGATTTCCTTCGCCGCCCATCCGAGCGAAGAGGCGGCGATCGTTCGCCTCAATCAGCTCAAGGAAAAAGGCTTGAAATCGGCCAAGATATTGAAACGCGATGCGCCGGGCAATGCCTTTTCCATCCTTCAAGCCGACGAGAAATTAAGCGCGGAATTGAACCAGCTTAAAGCGGCCTATGCCGGCACCGAGTTGAAAGAGATTGAGTGTAAAACTCCTTAGAGAAATAATTTACCCGGGTTCAGAATTTCATTCGGATCGAACACCCGTTTAACTTCTTTCATTAGCGCCATCGTAGCGGCGTCAATCTCGCGCCCCACAAATGGCCGCTTTTCCATCCCCACGCCATGCTCGCCGGAAAGCGTGCCATTGAGCCGGATCACCAAATCGAATACCTCGCTTAAGCAGGCTTCCGCGCGTTGCAGTTCGTCGCCGCGATCCGGATCCACCAGTAAATTCACGTGAATATTGCCGTTGCCGGCGTGACCGAAATTGACGTTGGCAATTTGATAGCGCGTAGCCAGCGCAGTCACGCCCGTCAGCAATTCCGGCAGGCGCGACACTGGCACCACAACATCTTCGTTGATTTTACGCGGCGCGATATCGCGCAACAGGGGCGACAGCGCTTTGCGCGCCGCCCATAAACTCTTCGGGTCGGCGACCGGCTGAACTTGAATCAAAGCCGGGTCTTGGCACACTTGCATGACGGCGCGCTGGCTCGATTCGATTTCTGCCTGACCGCCATCCACCTCGATCATCAACATGGCTTGCGTGTCGGCCGGGACCAAGTCGGGATAATGCGCGCGGATCAAATTCAGCGCGCCGCAATCCAAAAATTCCAGTGCGCTCGGAATATGCGGCTGCGCCATGATGCGCGTGATGGCATGCGCGCACGCTTCGATGTCGAGGTAATGCGCGGTGATGCCCGCCACCGCTTCCGGCAGCGGAGTGAGTTTCAAAGTCGCCTCGGTAATGATGGCAAGCGTGCCTTCGGAGCCGATGATGAGCCTTGTCAGATCATAGCCGACCACCGCCTTGGTGGTATAGGCGCCGGTCTTGATGATGTCGCCCTTGCCGGTGATGGCTTTCAAGCCCAACACATGGTCGCGCGTCACGCCATATTTCACCGCATGCGGGCCACCGGCGCAGGTGGCGAGATTGCCGCCCACGGAACAATACGCCGCGCTGGACGGATCCGGCGGCCAGAAAAAGCCATGCGGCCGCGCCGCGTCCTGCACTTCCTGATTCACCACGCCGGGCTCGACCACCATGGCGCGATTCGCCGGATCCACCACAATAATGCGTCGCATGCGCTCCAGCGACAGCGCCAATCCGCCCTGCTCCGGCACGCTGCCGCCAGCGGTGCCGGTCGCGCGGCCGCGCGGCGTGAGTGGCACTTTGAATTCATTGCAGGCCAGCACGATGGCTTGCACTTCTTCGGTGGTGAGCGGAAACGCGACTGCTTCGGGCACGCAATGGTTGCGGCTATTATCGTAGCCATAAACGTAACAAGTCGCCTGATCGGTGAAAAAACGATCCGGCCCTAAGAGCAGGGAGAGGCGGCTGCAAAAGGCGTCGGGGAGCATATAACGGGATGGCCGGGGCTTTAGCGGCGAATACGTTCGACGAGTTCGGTGGTGGAACGCTGATGAAGAAAGGGAATGGAATGGACTTGCCCGCCCCAGTCGAGCACTTCCTTGGCGCCGACGATACTGTTGACGTCCCAGTCACCGCCTTTGACCAAAATATCGGGGTGCGTGTCGAGAATGAGTTGGAGTGGGGTGTCCTCGTCGAACAGCGTGACCAGCGACACGGCTTCCAAAGCGGCGAGCACCGTCATGCGATCTTCTTGGCTGTTGATTGGCCGCTCATCGCCCTTGCCCAGCCGTTTCACCGAGGCGTCGCTATTGACGCCCACAATCAAGCTCGCGCCCAAGGCGCGGGCTTGGGCCAGATAAGTGACATGGCCGCGATGCAGGATATCGAAGCAACCGTTGGTAAAAACCAGCGGCCGGGTTAATGCCGCGACCCGCGCCGCCAGCGCTTCGCGCGGGCAGATTTTTTCTTCGAACAGGGGAGCGGGATAGCGGCCCATGTGTCGCTCGGTCAATCCAGATATTCGAACAGCTTCACCACTTTCACCACGCCGGAGGTGGTGCGCGCGATCTCCGTGGCGTCTTCCGCTTCCTTGCGCGTGACCAAGCCCAGCAGGTACACCACGCTTGCCTCAGTCACGACCTTTACATGGTTGGCGTTGAACTTGTTGGCGTCCACCATGCGCGCCTTGACCTTGGTGGTGATGTAGCTGTCGTTGCTGCGGGCGCTATAGCTTGTCGCCGGGGCGATGGCGATTTCGTTGAATACCTGGCGCACGTTGGGAACGGTTTTCACGATGTTCTCCGTCTCCGTGCGCAGCGCTTCATTTTGCGCTTCGCCCGTCAGGAGCGCCGATAGGTTGAAGCTCGTGACATTGAGGTGCACCTGATCCTTGAGCTTTTCCGAGACGCGGTTTTGCGCCTTGATCTCGATGCCTTGGTCTTCGATAAAAATACCCGACGTGCGGCGGTCGGTGGCCATCACCACCCCGGCGCCGACCCCGCCGGCAACGACGGGGAAACAGCCTTGCAGCGCAGGCATGAGCAGAGCAAGTAAAAGTGGCGTGGCGTATTTGCGCATTATTCGGCTCCTAGTAGCGAGTAATCGATGGCATCGCATAAGCAATGCAGGGTAAGCAAGTGTACTTCCTGTATGCGCGCCGTCACGGTGGAGGGCACGCACAGATGGAAGTCGCTATGGTACAACGCTTCGGCGATTTGGCCGCCGCCATTGCCGGTCAAGGCGATGACGGAAAGTTCACGCTCATGCGCGGCATGAATCGCTTCCAACACATTCTTCGAATTGCCGCTGGTGGAAATGGCGAGCAGCAAGTCGTTCGGCTGTCCCAGCGCGCGCACCTGCTTCGAGAACACTTGCTCGAAGGCATAATCGTTGGCGATCGAAGTCAGCGTGGAGCTGTCGGTGGTCAGCGCCATCGCGGCGAGGCCCGGCCGTTCGCGCTCGAAGCGGTTGAGCATCTCCGCCGCAAAATGCTGCGCATCCGCCGCCGAGCCGCCGTTGCCGCACGCCATGATTTTGCCCTCGCTCATCAAGCATTGCACCATGCGCTCGGCCGCAAGGCGAATCGGGTCGGCGAGTACTTCCAGCGCTTGCAGCTTGAGATGTGCGCTGTCGGTAAAATGTTGGTGAATGCGGGAGAGGATATCCAAAGGGTTTCTCGTAAATTAGGTGAAGAAAGATGCGACACTAATGTCCATCAAATGCATTCTTAATCCATTCTATCGCGCCGCTATTTGGTGCGCCAAGCAGTACAGCATCGAAACGGCATTGCGGCGGGCGCGCGAATTGGGTCAGGTATTGGTTCGCGGTCTTGATCAGTTTGGCCTGCTTGGCGACGGTGATGCTGGCGCGCGCGCCGCCGAAATCATTGTTCTTGCGCATGCGCACTTCCGCAAAGACCAGCACATCGCCGTCGCGCAGAATCAGATCGATCTCGCCGAAGCGCGAGCGGTAGTTAGCCACTACCAGTTTTAATCCTTGCCGGGTTAGAAAGTCGAGTGCGTGGCGTTCCGCCGCCTCGCCCGTGTCACGGCTTGGCATTGTCCAGCACGACGACCACGTCCGCTTGAAACTCGGCAGCGGTGAGTTCGCGCGTGAATTGGCGCCCGCTCGCTAAGCTGATCTGGCCGGTCACCCCATCCAGCACGACCCCGCCAGCCGGCATCTCGCCGCGATAAAACAATTGTGCGAGACGATAGGCATCGATCCCCATCGCGTATAGGCGCTCGCCATCAATGCCCAGCGCTTTCTCGGGGTGGGGGTAGATCATTACTGCGGGATGATCCGGCTGCAACATCCAGGGCATATCGAGAAAACGCACACCGGCCAAATCGACATTCTTCTGCGCTTCGCTCGCGCCACTGAAAGCTTGCGACGTAGTGTAGGTGGGAATGGGCGTCGCCGTCGCTAAATAAGGTCGTACCAAGCGTGCTTCCTGTGCATTGACGGCAAGAAAGATCGATTCCGGCTGCAGCTTCTCCACTTTGTCATGCAGCGCGTTGAGGTCGGTGCTTGGGGTGAAATTAAGTTGGTCAACGATTTTACCGCCGAGACGTTGCCATGCTTCGCCGAATGTGGCTTGCAAACGTTTGCCCAGCGCGTTGTTGGAGGCCACGATCAGCACCGAGTTGCGGCCTTCGTTTGCGGCGAGTTGGGCCACTTGACGCGTTTCCGCATCGAGCGAAAGACCAAATAAATACAGATTGGGGCTGGCGGTCTCGCCCTCCGGTACGCTTAGCGCCAGCGTCGGTACTGCGGTGATATCCGATTCGGCAAGCGCTGTGACTGCATTTTTGGTCAGCGGTCCGATAATCACGCGCGCCCCCCCATCGACCGCTTGTTGATATGCGGCGAGGATGTTCGTCACTTGATCGCTGGTGGGATAAACCCGCACCGTCGGCATATCGGGCTGTGCTTTGGCGGCAGCCAGCACACCTTGTTTCACCGCTTCCGCCGGTTGACGAAAAGTGGGTGCACTGAGCGGTAATAACAGTCCGATATGCGGACTCGATGCACCAGGTTTACTCGGCGCAGGTTTCTCTGCTAGGGTGGGCGTAGCAATCGGAGTCTGCGGCAAGGATTTTGCGGTAGGTGTCTCGGCTGCTGGCAGGGATGCCGCGGGCGTCGGCACGATCACCGCTGGCGTAGCTTGTTTTTGGGTGGTACGAGCGTCCCTCACCGGTGCGGGTTGCGTTGTCGTGGCGCACCCGCCAATAACGCCGGCAAGAAAAATGATGGATAGAAAGGCGGTAATACGTTGCATCAGGTGAATACCGAGACAGGCAAAAACATATTATATGTAGTTGCCACACCAATTGGAAATCTGCAGGACATTACCCTGCGCGCGTTGGAAGTACTGAAGCAAGTCGATCTCATCGCGGCGGAAGACACGCGCGTCACCGGCAATCTGCTCAAGCATTTCGGCATTGCCGCCAAGCTGATATCGGTGCGCGAGCATAACGAACAAGCGGGGGCTTTGAAAATCATTGATGCCTTGCGCGCCGGTCACCCTGTGGCGCTGGTGACCGATGCCGGTACGCCGGCAGTGAGCGACCCCGGCGCGCGCGTGGTGGCGGCGGTACGCGCGGCGGGCTTGACCGTTATACCCATCCCCGGTGCGAACGCCGCCGTGGCCGCGCTCTCGGCAGCCGGTTTCAACACGCCGCATTTTCTGTTTTATGGATTTTTGCCCGCCAAAGGCGGCGAGCGCCGCACAGCCTTGCAATCTTTGCTGGCCTTGCCCTACACCTTGGTGTTTTACGAAGCACCGCATCGTGTCGCGGATACGGTCGCCGACTTGGCGACGGTGTTTGGGGGCGAGCGCGAAATCGTATTCGCGCGCGAACTCACCAAAACCTTCGAAGAAATCCACACCTGCTTGCTGAGCGAAGCGGCGGCCTGGGTCGCTGCCGATGCCAACCGCGAGCGCGGCGAATATGTGCTGATCGTATCTGCTGCTACCGAACAGGAAAAATCCGCAGTGGAAATACAGCGCGTGCTGGAAGTGTTGCTTTCGGAATTGCCGGTCAAACAAGCCGCAAAACTCGCGGCGCAGATAACCGGAGAAAAGAAAAATCAGTTATATGATTTAGCGTTGAAGTTGCGTGGGAATAGTTGATCGATCGTATTGCTCACTTTGCCTCCCGCACCTCATCCATAATGCCCACCAAATCTTTTTCCCAGCGATCGAAGATCGGTTTCAATTCCGGCTCGGGGTAAAACTGCTTGAGCAGCGCCGGGCGGGCGGTGGTGAGGATGGTGTTGCCTTCCTCGGCGAAGATCGCCACCGCCAGCGGCAGGTAGGGAATGAGCTTGGGGTATTTTGCCGCCAGCGCCTCGATTTCCCCCGGCTTGCCGTAGAACACGATGCGATAGCGATCGGTCTTGTAGCCCTTGGCTTCCAGCCCCACATCCACGCGCTGCACCCGCGTGACCTTGTAGCCGTGCTCGGCGATCGTGGCCTGGAGCGTGGTCATGGCGTCCTCGAAATTCTGGCTGGAGCGGACCATGAGCAGCTCGTCGGCGATTGCGCTGTTGAACCACAGCGCGAGGGTAAGCGCGAATGCGTGTGCGAGTTTCATAGCGCTGCCTCCTCCATCACCGCGATATACATTTTGGTTACCTGATCGCACATCTCGTTCAACTCCGAGTTATTGAAAATGCGTGACAGGCGTTTGGGGTTGGCGGCCATCATGGTGACTTTGCCGCCCTGCTCCACCACGGTGATGCGGCAGGGCAAGAACAATCCCACGCGCGGGTCGGTCGCCAGCGCTTGATTCAGCAAGCTGAAGTTGCAGAAATAAACGATGTGCTGCTTCGGATCTTCGCGGCCTTCCGCGACTAAACCGGCGTTGAGCGGCTGCTCGCGGATGAATACGAAGTTATTTGAGCTCACCGCTTTTTTGACGTTCTCGATGGTGGTTTTCAGGTCGTAGGGCGATTCCATGACGATGATGGCCTCGCCGGTCTCGATCAATTTAGCCGAGCTCGGCAACGGTTTTTTCTCGAAGTTGCGTAGATGGGCGACGATGTCGTTGAGGTCTTTATCCTTCACCCCGCGTTTGCCGAAGGCCGCCATGGGCGTGCCGACGCGGCCATTCACCAGCGTGGCTTTGATCATCGCGTCTTTGGCCGAGGACAAATAGCCCGGATTGTGCAGCGCGGGCGGCATGATGGGAAAATCGCGCGGGCGCGAAAAGGTGACGCCGGTGCCGTGGCCGCCTTCGCCCGTGGGGCCATGGCAGCCCGCGCAGTGTTTCTCGAACAATTGCTCGCCGCGCTTCGCGTCACCCTTGATCGGGGTGAAGGGATAAACCGGGACTTTGCCTTTATACCAACTGCGCATGTGGCGCACGATCGCGTCCACTTCCGCGTCGCTCAGATAGCTGAACGAGGGCATCACGCGCCCCGGCCGGCCGCGCAATACGGTTTGTTTGAGGTAATCGTCATCCACTTGAGCGTGGAACGAGGGCAGGGAAAGGGGAATGCCAATACCGCCGTCGCCCTTTTCACCATGACAGCCGGCGCAATTGCGCGAGTAGAGTTTTGCGCCATCCGGCGCGGCGAAGGCGGGTAGGCAACAGGCTAACAACAGCCCAAATAAAACGATTGATCGTGGCATGGCGCCCCTTTAGATTAAGCATAACAATATCGACAATTGCTAATATAGGCGCACTTCGCTAATAGTCAAGGTGTTAGCGCGATCAAGGCACGCCAAAAGCGCTTCCGCTATACTTCGAGGCCGTAGCCTAGAAACGGCAGTTGACCGCTTACCACCCTCCTGAGAACCGCGCCGAGATGACGATTTTCGCCTCCGATCACGCTCACCAAATAGGTGAGTACACTACGCACCCGCTGCTACGTCCAGCCAAGCACATGGCTTTGTCGCTCCTCCTTGCCTACCTCGGTAGGCAGCGTCGTCGCTTCGCACCAGCCACTTGTCTGGACGCACCATCGGGTGCGTCCAACTGTCGTTTCTAGGCTTATGCAAACCATTACCTTCACCCGTCCCGACGACTGGCATCTGCATGTGCGCGATCATGCGCTGATGGCGGCGGTGCTGCCCGATACCGCACGCCGTTTCGCTCGCGCCATCATCATGCCGAACCTCAAGCCGCCCGTCACCACCACCGAGCTGGCGCGCGAATATCGGGCGCGCATTGTGGCGGCAACGCCGCCTGGCATGCGCTTCGAACCCTTGATGACGCTCTATCTCACCGACAACACTTCCCCGAACGAGCTGCGCACGGCGAAGTTGAGCGGGCTGATTCATGGCGTGAAATATTACCCGGCGGGCGCTACCACCCACTCCGATGCCGGCGTGACGGCCATTTCCAAATGCTATGACGCCCTGCATACGATGGAGGAAGTCGGCTTGCCGCTCTTGATTCACGGTGAAGTGACGAACCCCAAGGTCGATGTGTTCGACCGTGAGGAAGTATTTATCGACAATGTGCTGGAGCCGCTGGCCGCGCGTTTTCCGCGACTCAAAATCGTGCTGGAGCACATCACCACGCGGCAGGCGGTGGATTTCGTCAAAGCCGCGCCGGAAAATGTCGCCGCCACCATTACCGCGCATCATCTGCTGCATAACCGCAACGCCATGTTCGCCGGCGGCATGCGCCCGCATCTGTATTGCCTGCCGGTGTTGAAGCGCGAAGAGCATCGCTGGGTCTTGCTCGCCGCCGCGACCAGCGGCAACCCCAAATTCTTTCTGGGCACCGACAGCGCACCGCATGCCAAGCAGGCAAAAGAATCTGCTTGCGGCTGCGCCGGTATTTACACCGCGCACGCGGCGATCGAGTTGTATGCGGAGGCGTTCGAGTCGGCGAATGCCTTGGGCAAGCTCGAAGCGTTCGCCAGTTTTTATGGGGCGGATTTCTACGGCCTGCCGCGCAATACCGATACCATCACTTTGGCGAAGCAAGTGTGGGATGTGCCGGCCGAATTGGCCTTTGGCCCAGACAAGCTGGTGCCGATGCGCGCGGGGGAACGGGTGGGCTGGCGCTTGGCGGATTAATTTTGGCCAGAATTATGCATGGATTATCCCCAAAGCGAGACCGCCCGCTTCAATTTTAAGCTTATATATTTAGCAATATCAGTGGGATAGAGGCAGGTGGTGAATCTCTGCCACGGCAGCCACGGTTGTTTAAGAGCTTCAATGAGGGATTGCGTCCTGCCCGGTTGCCGATATATTATTATTCGCTAATTTACTCATCACGGAGTAGAAACATGTTCGGAATGTCCATTAAAGAAGTCGATGCCTTCGGCTTGCAACAAATGCAGGCGGGCGGTGAAGTGGTGATGATTGACGTGCGCACCGATGTCGAATTCGCACAAGGCTCGATCCAGGGCGCCAAACATCTGCCTCTGCACATGCTGCCCCTGATGGCGGATCAATTGGAGAATGCAAAGCCGGTGGTGTTGATCTGCCGCAGCGGCGCGCGTTCCGCCCAGGCTTGTGCTTTCTTGGCGCAAAAAGGATTCGAGAATGTGTATAACCTGCGCGGCGGCGTCATGGCTTGGGCGCAAGCCGGGCTGGCGCTGGCGGCGGCATAGGGTGAAACTCGCGTAGCGAGACTAAGTCCCTCTCGCCCGCTTGCGGGAGAGAGCAAGGAGAGAGGGGAAATGGTCATGGCGAGTTTTATCATCAGGAGTGGCCATTACCATGACCATTGAGTTGCATGCATGTGGCAAGTGGATCAAAATGCTCTTTTTTTTACCGTTGGACTTACTTTAATTTAGGAGATGGAAATGAATTTTGATAAAGAACTGGATGCTCGTGGCCTGAATTGCCCGCTGCCGATTCTGCGCACCAAGAAAGGCTTGGCCGAATTGACCAGCGGCCAAGTGCTAAAAGTCATCGCGACCGATCCCGGCTCGGTGAAAGACATGCAAGCGTTTGCCAAGCAAACCGGCAACGAGTTGGTTTCGTCGGCCGAAGCGAGTGGCGAATTCACATTCTTCATGAAAAAGAAATAAAAAATAAAAAAACAATAGCTAGTTGGACAGAAGCAAGTGGGGCGGAAGTGCGCAGTCAAAGAAATTAACCCACTAATTGGAGGAGAACGGAATGTCGAAAAAACTCGCGATCATTGCGACCAAGGGCACGCTCGATTGGGCCTACCCACCGCTGATTCTGGCATCAACCGCCGCAGCGTTGGATTATGAAGTTCAGGTATTTTGTACGTTTTACGGGTTGCAATTGCTGCGCAAGGATGTGAGCGGCCTCAAAGTGAGTCCGCTGGGTAATCCCGGCATGCCAATGAAAATGCCATTTGGGCCCAAGTGGTTCAAAGACATTAACTGGAACATACCGAACATCGTTCAAGCAAACATCCCAGGCTATGAATCGTTGGCCACGACCTTGATGAAGATGACCATCAAAAACTGCGGGGTGGCCACGATTGCGGATTTGCGCGAACTTTGCATCGAGGCAGAAGTGAAATTCGTCGCCTGCCAGATGACGGTGGAACTATTCGGGTTTGATCATAGCCAATTCATCGACAATATTGATTTTGTCGGCGCCGCTTCCTTCCTCGAATTCGCCGGCGATAGCGATATTTGCTTGTACATTTAATACTGGTAACAGCAGTTTTCTCAACGGCCAAGCGAGGGTAACCCGCTTGGCCGTTGGTCTTTTAAGGGCCGAGAACCCATGCCAGGCGTAGTGGCGCAGTCAATTGCGGCAAGCGATGGGTGTAAAATGAATCAGATTAATCGCGAGCGGGGATAACAAGATGGCAAACGTACGCGGCTGCAATTTGCCGGACGATTTGTATTATCACGTCGATGACAACGTCTGGGCGCGTATCGAGGCGGATGGGGTGGTCACCCTCGGCATGACGTCTTATGCCTGCGCCTTGGCCGGGCAATTGGTCGCCGCCACGCCCAAGAAAATCGGCAAGCCAATCGAGCAAGGTAAAACGGTCTGCACCGTGGAATCAGGTAAATGGGTGGGCCCGGTCAAGGCGCCGGTCGGTGGCGAATTGATCGAGATCAATGAAGCGGTGAGCGCCAAGCCCGGCCTGGTAAATGAAGACCCCTACGGCGCGGGCTGGATGGCGAAAATCAAGCCGGCCCATTGGGCGGAAGAAAGCAAAAGTTTGATCAGCGGTGCTGAGATCGGGCCGGTATTCGAAGCCAAAATGAATGCGGATGGTTTTGGGGGGTGTTGAGAATCAGGCGTCGGGCGTCGGGATTCAGGCATCAGGGGGTGGGGGATGAGTGATTGGCTGGAGGTGGTGCGGCAGATCGATCCGTTGGAAGACGTTGCGCTCGATGCCGCCTTGATCGCACAGATGGCGCGACGTGCGGAAATTGCTAAAACATCGCGCATCAATTTTTATACCCCCACTTTTAAGGCTTACGCTTCCTCCGAAATTAAAGGGTGTGGCAAGCAGTCGTGGCCCGCGGTGTCGATTACCGGCGGCGAATGCAAGCTGGCCTGTGACCACTGCAAGGCAAAAATCCTGGAACCGATGATTCCGGCGCGCACGCCGCAAGACTTGTGGCGCGTGGTGAGTGCGCAGGTCGATCTCGGCGCGCAAGGCATGCTGCTCACCGGCGGCTCGAATCACCGCAACGAAGTGGAATACGCGCCGTATTATTCGACGATTCGCCGCATCAAAGATACCTTCCCCGCATTCAAGATAGCCCTGCATACCGCCTTGGTCGATCTCGACATCGCACGCCGCATGGAAGACGCCGGTATCGACGTGGCGATGATGGATGTGATCGGCGCGCAAGACACCCTCACCCAGGTCTATCACTTGCGCCGCAGCGTGGACGATTTCGAGCGCTCGCTCGAATATCTGGTGGCGACCGAAATGAAGGTGGTGCCGCACATTGTGCTCGGCTTGCATTACGGCCACTTCCTCGGCGAGTGGCACGCGCTCGATATCGTCAAGCGCCATCGGCCCGATGCGCTGGTGCTGGTGGTGGTGATGCCGCACTACGCCCAAGAAGACCGGCCGTTTGCCACGCCCGGCGCGCATGAGGTGGGGCGCTTCTTCATGGATGCGCGCGCCGCGCTGCGTGATACCCCTTTGCTGTTGGGCTGCGCGCGCCCGGCCGGCCGCGTGAAAAGCCAGATCGATGCTTACGCCGTAATGGCCGGGCTGAACGGCATCGCGCATCCCGCCGATGGCATGGTCGAGCTGGCGGCACGACTGGGGCGCGAAGTGCGCGTGACGCCGGCTTGCTGCTCCATCGCCGTGGGGGATGAGGTGATGGCGATCGATACCGAGAATGCGGGCTTGCAGGTGGATGTTCGGAAAGTGATCGAGTTTGAGCGTGCGCGGCGCAGGAAAATGGATATCAAAATAATCCGTGCCGAGGAACAGATGAAATGAAGCCCGTTTGGCGCGTCATCGATACCGGCCTGCGCCGCGCGGCGGAGAATATCGCGCTGAACCGCGCCTTGCTCGAAGCGCGGCAAGCGGACGAGATACCGAACACGCTGCGCTTTCTGCGTTTCCAGCCATCCGCCTTATTGGGCTTTCATCAGAGCGCCGAGCAAGAACTGAATTTGGATTACTGCCGCGCGCAGGGCATCGATATTCAGCGCCGCATCACCGGCGGCGGGGCGATTTATTTCGATGAGACGCAGTTGGGCTGGGAATTGTATTTGCACAAGCGCGATCTCGGCACGGCAGATATGCAAGCGATCACGCGCCGCATGTGCGAAGCGGCGGCGCGCGGCATCCAGGCCCTGGGCGTCGATGCCCAATTCCGTCCGCGCAATGACATCGAAGTCGATGGCCGCAAAATTTCCGGCACCGGCGGCGCCTTCGATGGCGATGCGCTGATGTTCCAGGGCACGCTGCTGATCCAATTCGATGTGGAAAAAATGTTGCGCGTGCTGCGCATTCCGGCCGAGAAGCTCTCGGACAAAGCGATCGCCTCGGCGCGCGAGCGGGTGGCGAATTTGGCCGATTTGCTGGGCCAGGCGCCTGAGATGCAAGCCGTGAAGGCGGCATTGACTCTGGCTTTCGCCGACGCATTTGGCGTGGCCTTCGAAACGGGGAATCTATCGCCTACTGAGCGGGCGCGTTTCGACAGCGCCTTGGCGGAAATCGATACCGAAGACTGGGTGCATATGCTGCATCGCCCGCAAGCGGATGTGCCGATCGTGGAGGCGATGCAAAAATTTCCCGGCGGGCTGGTGCACGTGAGCGTGGCGTACGATCGTGCGCGTCAGCGCATCAAGCAAGTCTGGTTCTCCGGCGATTTTTTCGTGAGTCCGAAGCGGGTGATCGTGGATTTAGAGGCGGCCTTGC
>Ga0154780_1033_pt1 | contig 14665 bp, 11 predicted proteins | sample Rifle2008BG16ft_FD_105788 | JGI IMG/M metagenome (GOLD analysis project Ga0154780, IMG submission 105788) | Betaproteobacteria bacterium RBG_16_58_11
GCGACACTCCCGGCCGGGTTGTGCCCGTCATAGTGCTGGGGATTTCCTCGGAACATCGAGCGCATGTAATTGACGACCGCGCTTGGCGCAAACCAGAAGGAATTGAAGCGCGCATAGCGCGTGCCGACGATGCCCCAAATCAGGCGAAAGCCGATGAGGCCAAGCAGGATGTATCCCAACAGCAGGTGAATGTCGCGATAGCGCTCGGAGTCGCCGGTAACAAAAGCCCCCACGAAGGAAAGCGCCAGCAACCAGTGGAAAGTGCGCGTGGGAAAGTCCCACACCAGAATTTTATTGCTCATCGCATGGACTCCTTTTAGCGCGGAACACGCAGACTGCGTTCACTATAATCGCCGCGCTCGGCCTGGGTATGGCACGCCGCACAATTGCCGGGCTGCTTCACCGCCGGGCTGCTCCATATCCGAGTCGGCACTTCGTCATGCTCTTGCTTGAACCAGCGCGTCCCGGTGATGCGTTGTGACGGCTTGCCGGTCGCTTCGCGTTTATTTCGCCCAGCATTCGCTTCGAGGAAGGCGCTGATTTCCGCCGCCGTTTTAGCATCAAGACTGGCGTCGGCGCCAAAATGTTTATCGAGTTGCGTCATCATCACGCGCCAGGATGCTGCCGGCAACAATTGCGGCGGATACGCCAAATGACAGGCGCCGCATTCTGTCTTCCACTTTGCGTTGTTCGCGCTATAAACATGCTCGCCAGCGTGAACGCTGGTCAGTCCGCTTGCGAGAAATACCAAAGCGAATGGGATGGTTTGGATTGAAAATCGCATCATGCGCCCCTTAGTTTTTAATCGTCATCAGATAGGCCAGCACATCGCCTTGCTCGCTGGCCGTGCAGGCGCGGCTCAACACATCGTTGCAGTTGCGTCGAAACCATTTTTCCACTTTGTCCGGGCGCGTGAAGCGCTCGGCATTGGCCGCCGGCGCGAGGGGCGCGATGAGCTTGCCGGTTTTGGCGTGTTTGCCTGATGCGCCTGGATTTTCGGTGTGACACGAAGCGCAGCTCCACTCCGCGCCATGCGTGGCTTTAAACAAGCGTTCGCCGCGCTGTACTGAAACGCCTTTAAAGTTGGGGTCGGTTTGTTTTGCGCTTTGCTCGAGCTGCCTGAGCGTATCGGCCGCCGTGAGCGCGAACACCGGCTGCGCCAGCCCAGTCGCCGCTAGGGCCAGCAAGATTATCAATTTGTGGGAAAGGTGCTTCATCATCGCCTCCATCTGCAATTTCTACCCTTGCAGATTAGGCGCTGAAGCTTAAGAAAGGCTTAAGCCGGTAACAGAACGTTGAACTACTCGCGCGAGATGCGCTGAATAATCGCGTCCAATTGCGCCAGGTTGGCGTAGTCGATAATGAGCTTACCCGCGCCTTTTTTCTCGTGCTTGATGGTGACGGCGGCACCGAGTTTTTCGGCGAGGTTTTCTTGCAATCGAAGCGTGTCACGATCCGGACCGAGATGTTTCTTTGGTACTTCCGGCTTGAGCAGTTTCGCCACCAGGCGCTCGGCTTCGCGCACCGAGAGGCCCTTTTGCGCGATTTCATGCGCGGCTTCCATTTGCTTGGCGGGTGACAGCGGCAACAACGCGCGGGCGTGGCCCATGTCGAGCGTGGCGGTGAGCACCATGTCTTGCACGGTCTTGGGCAGGTTGAGCAAGCGCAGCAAGTTGCTCACGGCGGAGCGCGAGCGGCCCACGGCCTCCGCCGCGCCCTCGTGCGTCATGGCGAATTCGTCGATCAGGCGTTTGATGCCTTGCGCTTCCTCGATCGGGTTTAAATCTTCGCGCTGGATGTTCTCGATCAGCGCCATGGCCAGCGCGGCTTCGTCCGGCACCTCGCGTATTACCACCGGCACTTGTTTCAAACCCGCCATTTGCGCTGCGCGCCAGCGGCGTTCGCCCGCGATGATTTCAAAACGGCCGGTTTCCAGCTTGCGCACCAGGATCGGCTGCATGATGCCTTGCGACTTGATGGAATCCGCCAAGGAAGCGAGCGAGGCTTGATCCATGTGCGCGCGCGGCTGGTATTTGCCCGGCTGCAAATCGGTGATGGCGATGGTTTTAAGGGATTCGCCCGGTTCACCACTCGCCGTTGGAGCAGTTGAGGATTCTCCGAGCAGGGCATCCAGCCCGCGGCCGAGGCCTTTATGCTTTGCCATTTATTATTGATCCAGTAAAAATTTTCTTAACGCGAAACTTTGTGTACTTGCCGCTTTAGCCGGGAACAGGTGCACCCTCGCGCCGTTGCAAAAACTCTCCGGCGAGCGCGACATAGGCCAGCGCGCCTTTGGAGGCGCGGTCGTGATACATCACCGGCGTGCCGTAGCTGGGCGCTTCGGCCAGCCGTATATTGCGCGGGATGACGGTGCTGTAAACCTTGTCGCCGAAGTGGCGCTGCAATTGGTCTGATACTTGCTGCGCGAGCGCATTGCGCGGGTCGAACATGGTGCGCAGCAGGCCTTCGATTTCGAGTTCGGGGTTGAGGTTGGCGCGAACTTTTTTTACGGTGTTGACCAGGTCGCTGAGGCCTTCCAGCGCGTAGTACTCGCATTGCATGGGGATCATGACCGAGCTTGCCGCCACTAGGCCGTTGATGGTGAGCAAGGACAAGGCGGGTGGGCAATCGATCAGCACGTAATCGTATTGTTCGATGACTTCGGCTAGTGCGCGCTTTAAGCGTTGCTCACGATGTTCTTCATCCACCAATTCCACTTCGGCGCCGGCCAATTCGCGGTTGGCGGGGATCACGTCATAGTTGCCTTGGGGCACGGTGATGCGCACCTCCGCCAGACGGCTCTCTTCCAACAGCACGTGGTAGACCGTCTTGCTCAGCTCGCTTTTGTTGATGCCGCTGCCGGTGGTGGCATTGCCTTGGGGGTCCAGGTCGATGAGCAGCACCCGGCGTTCGGCGGCGGCGAGACTGGCCGCCAAGTTGACGCTGGTCGTGGTTTTGCCCACGCCGCCTTTTTGATTCGCGACCGCAAGAATTTTTACCATTATTCCTCCACCCCTACTATGACTAGATGCCGTTGCGCTTCGAGCCCCGGCACGGTCAAGGCTATGACTGCTTCCACTTTGGCCTTGTCTTTGAGTTGGGCGATCTCTTCAACCGGATACAAGCCCTTCATGGCATAAAGCTTACCGCCTTTCGCCGCCAAATGCGCGGCAAGGCGCACGAATTCCTTCAGCTCGGAATAGGCGCGCGAAATCACGGCGTCGTATTTGTCCTGCGGCTGCCATTTTTCCACCCGCTCACACACGACTTCCGCGTTAGTAAGCCCTAGCTCCAGGCAAGCTTGGCGCATGAAAGTAGCCTTTTTGTGGTTTGAATCAAGCAGGGTGACTTTCATCTCCGTGCGGGCGATGGCCAGCGGGATGCCGGGTAAACCGGCGCCGCTGCCCACGTCGATCAAGCGGCGCACCGCGCTCAAATGCGGCAGCACCGCTAGGCTGTCCAGCAGATGGTGTCCAATCATGGCTTCGGGTTCGCGCACGGCAGTGAGGTTATACACCTTGTTCCACTTTACGATCAGCGCAATGTAGTCCAGCAGTTTTTGCTGCTGTGCCGCATCCAGGGGCACGCCCAGCACGGCCAAGCCCGTAACTAAGTCTTCACTTAAACTCATGCTGGAACTCATGCGCTTTTCTTCTTCGTTCCGTTGCGGCGCTTCAGGTGCACCAGGAGCAGGGAGATCGCCGCCGGGGTCATGCCGGAAATGCGGCCCGCCTGACCCAGGGTTTCCGGCTTGTGCTGGTTGAGCTTTTGCGCCGCTTCGATCGATAGGCCGCGCACTTCGCGGTAGTCCAAGTCCAGGGGCAGCTTGAGGGATTCTTGTTGGCGGCTTTTTTCCACCTCTTCGTGCTGACGCTCGATATAGCCCTGATACTTGGTCTGAATTTCGATTTGCTCGATGACCTGCGCATCGGTCTGACTCACACCCGCGCCGGGCAGGGTCATCAAGCTTTCATAGCTCACCTGCGGGCGCCGCAACAAATCTATGAGCGAGTGCTCACGCTCGATATTCTGCCCGAGCACACGCAGCGCATCCGCCTCGGGCAAGGTGCGCGGATTCACCCAGGTGGTTTTCAAGCGTTCTTGTTCCAGCGCTATCGCGTCACGCTTGCGGCTGAAATGCTCCCAACGCCTATCGTCCACCACGCCCAGGCTGCGGCCGATTTCGGTCAGGCGCAAGTCGGCGTTGTCTTCGCGCAGGGAGAGGCGATACTCGGCGCGGCTGGTGAACATGCGATAGGGCTCGGACACGCCGCGTGTGATCAGGTCATCCACCAGCACGCCGAGGTAGGCCTCGCCCCGAGCCGGGCACCAGGCGTCTTTTTCCTGTGCGTAACGCCCGGCGTTGATGCCGGCGAGCAAGCCCTGCGCCGCCGCCTCTTCGTAGCCGGTAGTGCCGTTGATCTGGCCGGCGAAGAACAAGCCTTTGATGGCCTTGGTCTCCAAGGAGCTTTTGAGACCGCGCGGGTCGAAGTAGTCGTATTCGATGGCGTAACCGGGGCGGGTGATGTGGGCGTTTTCGAAGCCCTTGATGGAGCGCACCAGGTTCAGTTGCACATCGAACGGCAGGCTGGTGGAGATCCCGTTAGGGTAAATCTCATGCGTGGTCAGGCCTTCCGGTTCGACGAAAATCTGGTGCGTTTCCTTGTCGGCGAAGCGGTGGATTTTGTCTTCGATCGACGGGCAATAGCGAGGGCCTACTCCCTCAATGACCCCAGTGTACATGGGTGATCGATCGAGCCCGGCACGGATAATGTCGTGCGTGCGGCTATTCGTATGGGTGATCCAGCAGGGCAATTGGCGCGGATGTTGACGCACGTCGCCGAGGAAAGAAAACACCGGCGCCGGGTCGTCGCCCGCTTGCTCGGTCATCACGGAATAATCCAGGCTGCGGCCATCGATGCGCGGCGGGGTGCCGGTTTTAAGGCGGCCCGCCGGCAGCTTCAGCTCGCGCAACCGCGCCGCAAGGCTGATCGAGGCCGGGTCGCCGGCGCGCCCGGCGCGGTAGTTGGACAAGCCCACATGCACCAGCCCGCCGAGGAATGTTCCGGCGGTCAGCACCACGGCGCGGGCGTGGAATTTGATGCCAAGCTGGGTGACGGCGCCGATGACGTTTTCGCCGTCTAGAATGAGGTCGTCCACCGCCTGTTGGAACAGCCACAGATTAGGCTGGTTTTCCAAGCGGCTGCGGATGGCTTGCTTGTACAACACACGGTCGGCCTGGGCGCGGGTCGCGCGCACCGCCGGGCCTTTGCTGGAATTGAGAATACGGAACTGGATGCCGCCCTCGTCGGTGGCCGCCGCCATGGCGCCGCCCAGGGCATCGACTTCCTTCACCAAATGGCCCTTGCCGATGCCGCCGATGGAGGGGTTGCACGACATCTGGCCCAGGGTCTCGATGTTGTGCGTGAGCAGCGCGGTTTTCACGCCCATGCGGGCACAGGCGAGCGCCGCCTCGGTGCCGGCGTGCCCGCCACCAATCACAATGACATCAAAGGCTTGCGGGAAATCCATGGGTCAAGCGCGATTCTCTTGCAAAGGTCGGCCATGATACGCCAAATTTTATCCACAGGTAAGGCCAGAAATGCGGAGAACGGCGTAAAAACATATACTTATGCATTTCCGGGCCGATGGGTTATGTAGCGGGCGAGGCATGCCTCGCCCCTACGTCATTTACCGATACAGAAGCGCGAAAAAATTTCGCCGAGCAAATCATCGGCGCTGAATTCACCGGTGATGCTGGCCAGCGCGTTTTGCGCGAGCTTCAATTCTTCCGCCAGCAGTTCCAGTTGTTGCCAATTTTGCTCTGCGTTTTCCAGGCTGCTTTTCGCGGCGTAGAGCGCTTGGAGGTGGCGTTCGCGCGCCAGATACACGCCTTCTTCCGCCGCTTGCCAGCCCGCGAGTTGCAACAGGCGATCATGCAAAATTTCCAGGCCGGCGCCGGTTTTGGCGGACAGGTAAACCGCCTCGCCATCCCGCGCTGCGTGCGGTGTCTCGCCCACTAAATCGATTTTGTTATAGACGCGCAGCACGGGCAGGCCGCTCGGGAGTTTGCGCAGGATCGCTTCATCTTCCTCCGCTTGTCCGCGCGCGGCATCGATGATCACCAGCGCGAGTTGGGCTTTATCCACAACAGCCCAGGTGCGGGCGATGCCGATTTTTTCCACTTCATCCTGCGTCTCGCGCAGCCCGGCGGTATCGATGATATGCAGCGGAATGCCATCGATTTGAATTTCCTCGCGCACCGTATCGCGCGTGGTGCCGGCCACCGGGGTCACGATAGCGACCTCTTCTCCGGCAAGCCGATTGAGCAGGCTGGATTTGCCGACATTGGGCTGGCCGATCAGCACCACTTGCAGCCCCTCGCGCAGTAGCGCGCCAAGCTTGGCGCGGGTTAAAACCCGGCCCAGTTGCTCGCGGATGGCCGCGAGTTTTTCCTTCGCATGCGCGGCGTCGAGAAAATCAATTTCTTCTTCGGGAAAATCCAGGGTGGCTTCCACCAGCATGCGCAGATCAATCAGGCTTTGCACCAAGGCGTGAATTTCGCGCGAGAACTCGCCTTGCAAGGATCGCATGGCGCTCTTCGCGGCTTGCACGGAAGAGGCATCGATCAGATCGGCGACGCTTTCGGCTTGCGCCAAATCCAGCTTGTCGTTGAGGTAAGCGCGCCGCGTGAATTCACCCGGCTCGGCGATACGGGCACCCGCTTCCAGGCAACGGGCCAGCAAGCGTTGCATGACCGCCGGCCCGCCATGGCCTTGCAGTTCCAGCACGTCTTCGCCGGTGAAAGAGTGCGGGGCCGCAAAGTAGAGCGCGATGCCTTGATCGATTACGCTGGCATCCGTGTCGAGAAAATTCGCCAGCGTGGCCAGACGGGGTGGGGGCAGCTTACCGATTAAGGCTTGCGCGATAGAAGGGGCTTGCGGGCCGGACACGCGCACCACACCGATACCGCCGCGCCCGGGGGCGGTGGCGATAGCGGCAATGGTGTCAGCGTTTGACTGGCTTGGGGGCGTTACCCAAGACATGATTGATGCGCCACTGCTGCGCGATGGAGAGCACGTTGTTCACCACCCAGTACAGCACCAGTCCGGCGGGGAACCAGAAGAAGAAAATCGAGAACGCCACCGGCATGATCATCATGACCTTGGCTTGAATCGGATCCGGCGGGGTCGGATTGAGTTTGGTTTGCACGATCATCGACAGGCCCATGATGATCGGCAGCACGTAATACGGGTCGGTCGCGGTGAGATCCTGAATCCATAATGCAAACGGTGCGTGGCGCATTTCCACGCTGTACAAGAGCACCCAGTACAAGGCGATAAACACGGGAATTTGCACCACCACCGGCAAGCAACCGCCCAGCGGATTGATTTTCTCGGTCTTGTACATTTCCATCATGGCCTGATGCATTTTTTGCCGGTCGTCGCCGTACTGCTCTTTCATTTTTTGCAGGCGGGGCGCGAGCAGTTTCATTTTCGCCATGGAGCGATAGCTGGCGGCGGAGAGCGGATAAAACGCGCCCTTGATCAAAATCGTCAGCACGATAATGGCCCAGCCCCAATTGCCGATCCATTTATGCAGCAGATTCAGCAGCCAGAAAATCGGCACCGCGACCACGGTCAGCCACCCGTAATCAATCGCCAGATCCAGTCCGGGCGCGAGTTGCTTCAAGGTTTCTTGTTCTTGCGGACCCACATAGAGCGGCACGCTCAAGCGCGCATCGGCATTGGGCGCGATCTCGCCCAGCGGCATGATGACGCCGGCCGCGAACAGCTTGTCCGACAGTTTCTTGGTGTAGAACTCGCGCTGTCCCGCGCCTTGCGGCAGGAAGGCAGTCAGGAAGTAGTGTTGCAGGATCGCGACCCAGCCATCTTTGCTGACAACGGTATCTGTCTTTGCATCTTTGCCGATATCGCCGAATGCGTGCTTTTGGAATTTTTGCGCTTCGGTATAAATCGCCGGGCCGGTGTAGGTCGGCAGAAATTGTGAGTCCCCGGCGGGCGGCGTGTCATCGCGCAAAAGCTGAAAGTACGCATCGGCCTTCATGGGCTGGCCGCTCGCATTTTTAATTTCATACGCGAGGTCGATCAGATAACTGCCCCGATGGAAGGTGTAGATTTTATTGACCAGCACGCCGTTCGCGCCCTGCCAGGCGAGGCGGACTTCCAAGGTTTTTGCGTCCGCGCCCAGCACATAATCTTTAGCCGCGGCGCTGAATATTTCCTTATGCGTGGGCAAGCCGGCGCCGATCAACCCGGTTTGCGCCACATAAAAATGCGGCGCTTCGTCCGACAGCAAAACAATCGGCTTTTTCTTGTCGTCCGCAGAACCATGCTTGATCAGCGTCATTCGGCGGAGATCGCCGCCGTTAACATCTATTTCGGCGTCAAAGAGATCCGTTTTGACTTTGATCCGCTCGCCTTTGGTCAATTGCGGGCTGGCGGCTGGCGTGACGCTTGGGCTGCTTGGCGCGGGCGGAGCGACTTGGGTCGGGGTAGGAATGCCGCCATTAGCCGGCATTTGCGCGGCCGGTTGATTCGCGGGCGGCTGCGGATTTTGCTCGCGCTGCCAAGCATCCCACAGCATGAAAATCGACATCGAGAACACGACAAACAGAATGAGTCTTTTAGTATCCATTTAATTTCTTTTACTTTTTAGGTACGGGATCATAACCGCCATGGCACCAGGGGTGACAGCGGCCAAGGCGCTTTAGGCCAAACCAAAGCCCTTTGGCCGGGCCATGCGCGCCGATCGATTCGCGGGTGTAATCAGAACAACTGGGCGTGAAACGGCAACGGGGCCCCAGAAGCGGGCTAATAATGTATTGATAGGCGCGAATAAGCAGAATCAGGAATTTTGACATTTGCGTATTTTGACGAAGATTGATGACAATTCCTGCATGATCGCTGCAAAATCCTGACGATTGAATGATTTAGTAACCCGCACCACGATATCCAATGGCGCCAAATCATTTTGTTGCGCGCGAAATTGTTCACGCACGATACGCCTCATGTAATTTCGACTAACCGATAAGCGCGCGGTTTTTTTCGCAACCATGATTCCCAGCCGGGGAAATGCCAGGCCATTTGGTTTGCCGAGCACCACAAAGTGCGGTGCGCTTACCCGGCATTTAAAATCAAAAACGGACGATATTTCGTCCGCTTTTCGTAAATGGCTGCGCTTTTTGTAGCTGGACGTCCGAGCCTGGGCTGCGTCCTGCAAATTCGCTGTTGGCTTAGACAGCGAGCTGCTTCCGCCCTTTTGCACGGCGGGCATTAATGACGGCGCGGCCGCTCTTGGTGCGCATGCGCTCGAGAAAGCCGTGTGTGCGCAAACGACGAATGACGGAAGGTTGATAAGTGCGTTTCATGGTGAGCCCCGTTGATTCTTTAGTGCAAATCGGAAACCCGACATTTAACCTGTTTACTCCTGTTTCTGTCAAGCTCAAATTCTCGTTTCGGCCTGTGGATAACTCTTCCTAAAGCGTCTACAATGGCTGTCCTTCTCTTGCTGCGCGATGCGGCAACTCCCAATACAAAAACACGACTCCCGTTTCGGCGGGCAGGATAGACAATGGACGGTTTCTGGCAGCACTGTCTTGATCAATTCAAGAATGAGCTGACAATTCAACAGTTTAACACCTGGATCAAGCCGCTTCGCATGGAGCAGGCCGGTGCAGACGTGTGTCTATTGGCGCCGAATCGTTTCGTTTTACAATGGGTGAAAGAAAAATTTTTACCCCGGATTGAAGAAATCGCGGCCATTCAGTTTGGCCAGCCGACCCAAGTACAGCTTCGCCTGGAAGAGGCTTCCAAAGCGGTTGTGAAATCTACCCTCCAGGCGGAACCAGAAACTGTGCCAGGTTTAGTGGCAACGGCGCCAAGCCGGCCCCTCAAAAACGAGAAATCCGGCTTAAACCCCCAATTTACTTTTGCCAGTTTAGTCACGGGCAAAGCCAACCAGCTCGCCCGCGCCGCCGCGCTGCAAGTGGCTGAAAACCCCGGTGCCGCGTATAACCCTTTATTTGTTTACGGCGGGGTTGGCTTGGGTAAAACCCATTTGATTCAAGCTATTGGCAATCTGGTCTACGAGCAGAATCGCAACGCGCGCATCAGCTATATTCATGCGGAACGCTATGTGTCGGACGTAGTGCGCGCTTATCAACACAAGTCGTTCAACGACTTTAAACGTTATTATCATTCGCTCGATTTGTTGCTGATCGATGATATCCAATTCTTTGGCGGCAAGAATCGCACGCAAGAAGAATTTTTTTACGCTTTCAATGCGCTTATCGAAGCGCATAAACAGGTCATCATCACCTGCGATACCTACCCGCGTGAGATGCAAGGTATTGAAGACAGACTAATTTCCCGATTTGGGTGGGGTTTGACGGTGGCGATCGAGCCACCGGAGCTGGAAATGCGTGTAGCCATCCTGATTAAAAAAGCTGAGGCGGACAAGATCGATTTAGACGAAAATGTTGCCTTCTTCATTGCACAGCAAATTCAATCCAATGTGCGCGAGTTGGAAGGCGCTTTAAAGCGGGTCTTGGCCTATTCCCGCTTTAACGGCCAGCCAATATCCGTGGCCTTGGCCAAGGATGCATTGAAGGATCTGATGGCGGTGCAAATTCGCCAGATATCGATTGATAATATTCAAAAAACCGTGGCGGACTACTACAAAATAAAGGTCGCGGAAATGTACTCCAAGAAACGATCGCGCGTGGTTGCGCGGCCGAGACAAGTGGCCATGGCATTAGCGAAAGAATTAACCCAGCTCAGCCTTCCTGATATTGGCGATGCCTTTGGCGGACGGGACCACACAACGGTATTGCATGCCTGTCGCAAAATTGTCGAACTGCGCGGCATCGATCCAAATATCGAGCGGGACTTTACCGTTTTAGTGCAAACATTAAGAAGTTAAGTCTGTGGATAACTTATGCATTAACCCTGAATGGTTTTGTGAATAAGTGCTTAAAAATGTTCTTTCATAAACTTATCCAAAAATTGGGATCGACTTAACCCAAGGCTTTCCACAGCGTAATATTGTTTTAACTGATTGAATTTAATTAAAAATATAAAATATACACGAAACTTGGTGGTGTTATTAGATACTATCAAAAGGAAATATAAATGCTCTTAATACAAACCGATCGGGAGACTTTACTCAAGGCATTGCAATCAGTAACCGGCATTGTTGAACGCCGGCATACGCTGCCTATTCTTTCAAATGTGCTGCTCGAAGCGACATCTAAGCAACTGTCCTTTACCGCCACAGACCTAGAGATTCAAGTCAAAGCCAATACCAACGAGGTGAACCTGGATACGCCGTTTGCAATCACGCTCTCGGCTAAAAAGCTGCAGGATATTCTTCGCGCCTTGCCGGAAGCAACAAAAATCTCATTGGATCAACAAGATAGCAAAGTTTTACTGAAAGCTGGAAAGAGTCGATTCAATTTGCAAAGCTTGCCGGCGGAGGATTTTCCTAAGTTTCCGGCGGGAGATGGTGCGGAGCAGAAGATAGAGATTGCTCAGAAAACACTGCGTGCGCTATTGAATCAAGTGCAGTTTGCGATGGCGCAGCAGGATATACGCTACTACTTGAATGGGATGTTATTGGTGATGCGCAATGGAGAAATGCGCGCGGTAGCGACCGATGGCCACCGCTTGAGTTATGCAGCGGAAAAAATAGAGGGCGGGGTGGATGCTGAAGTGATCGTACCGCGCAAAACGATTTTGGAGTTGTTGCGCCTGTTGGAGGATTCTGACGAGAAAGTTGAAATAGAATGCGGCAAGAGCCAGATCAAGTTCAGTTTCGCTAATATTTCCTTAAACTCAAAAATTGTTGACGGAAAGTTTCCCGACTACGGCAAGGTGATCCCCTCCGGCTATAACAATAAATTTTCAATTGATCGATTGATGTTGCTGCAAGGCTTACAACGCGCCGCTATTCTCAGCAATGAAAAATTTCGCGGCGTACGCATGGTGCTCACTCAGGATAGCGTCAAAGTAATTTCCAGCAATAGCGAGCAGGAAGAAGCGCAAGAGGAGATGGAAATCCAATATGGCGGAGACGCCATCGATATTGGCTTCAACGTTACTTACTTGCTGGACGTGTTGAATAACGTTGGCACGGAAAAGATAGAGTGCACCTTTGGCGACTCGAATAGTAGCGGGGTGTTTACCATTCCGGGCAACGACAGCTTTAAATATGTCGTAATGCCGATGCGAATTTAATGTTTCACGTGAAACAGAAGGCGTAAATGAGTAAGAATCAATTCGAAATTCAACAGCTTGGGGAAGAATGGTGTGTCTTTTCCGGCGATCAGAAACACTCCTGCTTTAAAACGGTGGAAGAAGCCGAGGCGTTAAAACTAACGCTGATGGCGCATAGCTATGACTCTTCTTCGATCAAGGTGCTAAAGGGCCTGGAGGCCGTACGCAAGCGCCCAGGCATGTATATCGGCGACACCAGCGATGGCTCTGGCTTGCATCACATGGTGTTCGAGGTGGTGGATAACGCCATCGACGAAGCGCTGGCCGGCTACTGCAACGAAATCAAAGTCACCATCCATACCGACAATTCGATCAGCGTGACCGATAACGGGCGCGGGATTCCGACCGATATCCACCCGGAAGAAGGGCGCTCCGCCGCCGAGGTCATCATGACCATCCTGCATGCGGGCGGCAAGTTTGACGCCAACTCCTACAAAGTCTCCGGTGGCCTGCATGGCGTGGGCGTTTCGGTGGTGAACGCGCTTTCCGACTGGCTCAAACTGACCATCCGGCGCGACGGAAAAAAACATGCGATGGAGTTTCACCGTGGCGACGCAGTCGCGCCCTTGAAAGAAACCGGTGACACGCAACGCCGCGGCACCGAGGTACACTTCATGGCCGACAAAGAAGTGTTTGGCCAGATCGAATTCCATTACGACATCCTGGCTCGACGCCTGCGTGAATTATCCTTTCTAAACAATGGGGTAAATATCATTCTGGTGGACCAGCGCACCGGCAAGGAAGAAAACTTCGCCTTCTCCGGCGGGGTAAAAGGCTTCGTCGAATACATGAATCGCAGCAAAGCCGTACTGCACCAGAATGTCTTTTTCGCCACTGGCGAAAAGGATGGCATGACCGTCGATGTGGCGATGCAATGGAATGATTCTTATCAGGAAACTGTCCAAGTCTTCACCAATAACATCCCCCAGCGCGACGGCGGCACGCATTTGACCGGTCTGCGCGCGGCGCTGACCCGCACGCTGAATAACTACATCGAAAAAAGCGACGCCGCCAAAAAAGCCAAGGTCGAAACCACCGGCGACGACATGCGCGAAGGCTTGACCTGCGTGCTCTCGGTAAAAGTGCCCAACCCGAAATTTTCCAGCCAAACCAAAGACAAGCTCGTGTCGAGCGAAGTGCGCCCGGTGGTGGAAGAAATCGTGGCGGATAAGCTGGCCGACTTCCTGGCCGAGCGGCCGACCGACGCCAAGATCATTACCTCCAAGATCGTTGATGCTGCCCGCGCCCGCGAAGCGGCGCGCAAAGCGCGCGAAATGACCCGGCGCAAAGGCGTATTGGACAGCATGGGCCTGCCCGGCAAGCTCGCCGATTGCCAAGAAAAAGATCCTGCATTATCAGAGCTTTACATCGTAGAGGGCGATTCCGCAGGCGGCTCCGCCAAGCAGGGCAGGGACCGCAAATTTCAAGCGATCCTGCCGCTCAAAGGCAAGATCCTCAACGTAGAGCGCGCCCGTTTCGACAAGCTCCTATCCTCCCAAGAGATCGTGACCTTAATCACGGCCATGGGCACCGGCATCGGCAAGGATGAATTCTCCGCGGACAAAGCGCGTTACCACCGCATCATCATCATGACCGACGCCGACGTGGACGGCTCGCACATCCGCACCTTGCTGCTCACCTTCTTCTACCGCCAAATGCCGGAGCTGATCGAGCGCGGCTTCATCTACATCGCCCAACCGCCGCTGTATAAAGTGAAGCACGGCAAGAACGAGCGCTATTTAAAAGACGATCACGAACTCAAACATTACCTGCTGCAACAAGCCCTGGACGGCGCATCGCTGCTGCCCGCCGCGGGCGCTGCGCCGCTCACGCGCGATGCCTTGGAAGCGTTGGCAAAAGAATATTTATTGTCGGAAGCGGTGGTCGATCGCCTGTCGCGCGTGATCGACAAAGCGGTGTTATACGCGCTGCTCAAATCGCCGCAAATTGATCTGAGCGAAATCAACAAGGCGCGCGCCAGCGCCGAGCATCTCGCCCGTGCGCTCAATGATGATGCAGTGACCCTCCCCGCCGAATACATAGACGCCACCGAGAGCTGCCGCATCCTCATCCACCGCACCTATCACGGCAACAAACAAGTCACCGCGCTGGATAAAGACTTTCTGGAAAGCGGCGACTTCGCGCAAATCGTCAAAACCGCACAAGCGCTCAACGGCCTGATCGGCAAAGGCGCCATGGTAAAGCGCGGCGAAAAAGAATCCGCCGTCACAGAATTCAAACAAGCGCTGGATTGGCTATTGGAAGATGTGCAGCGCAACCTGTCCACGCAGCGCTACAAAGGCCTGGGCGAAATGAACCCGAATCAGCTTTGGGAAACCACCATGGATCCCAGCGTGCGCCGGCTGCTC
>Ga0154780_1072_pt12 | contig 13332 bp, 12 predicted proteins | sample Rifle2008BG16ft_FD_105788 | JGI IMG/M metagenome (GOLD analysis project Ga0154780, IMG submission 105788) | Betaproteobacteria bacterium RBG_16_58_11
TCATGCCGGCGCGGGGGAAGAGCAAGTCGGCGTGGCCGAGCGCGTGCTGCACTTCCTGCGCCGCGGTTTCTTCGAAAATGCGCGCCGATTCCTCGTCGCCCGCCGCGCGGCAAACCTTGGCGAAGTGCAGGTATTTGATATGGGCCATGGATTCGCCGGCAAAGGCGGCTTCCAAATTCTGGATGGTGATAGAAGCTTGTTTCATGTCGATCTCCTGTTTGGGTTACGTCCCTCATGTGGACAACCCGCATTCTGGGCAAACCCAAGCAAACGATCCAATGAATTAAATTTGTTATATTGATCGATATATTCGATTAAGATAAGCATATGGCCGCCCTGCCCTCCCTCCGCCAACTGAGCTACCTGATCGCCCTGGCCGACCGCCTGAATTTCACCCAGGCGGCGCAGGATTGCTTCGTCACGCAATCGACGCTCTCCGCCGGCATCATGGAGCTGGAATCGATCCTGAACGCGCGCCTGGTGGAACGCGAGCGGCACCGCGTTTTCATGACGCCGCTCGGGTTGGCGGTAACAGAGCGGGCGCGCACCTTGATCGCAGCAGCAACGGATCTGGTGGAATCCACTCGAGACGCCGCCTCGCCGCTGGCGGGCATCGTGCGCTTGGGCGTCATCCCCACCATTGCGCCTTTTCTGCTGCCGCAAATCCTGCCCGACATGCGGGCGCAATACCCCGCGCTGCAATTCGCCCTGCGCGAAGATATCACCTCGAATCTATTGGCACGACTAGATAGCGGCCAACTCGATTTGGCGCTGATCGCCCTCCCTTTTGAAACAGGAAAGATGCTGGTGCGCGAATTGTTCTCGGAAGAATTGTGGCTGGTCACGCCGCCGGGCGAAAAGACACCGCGTCGGCTGGATATCACCACCCTCGATGCGGAGCGTCTGCTACTACTGGAAGAAGGACATTGCCTGCGCGGGCACACTCTCACCGGTTGTGGACTCACGCCCAAACCGACGCGCGGTTTTGAAGCCACCAGCCTCTATACCCTGGTGCAAATGATCGAAGAAGGCATGGGCGTCGGCCTCTTGCCGGAAATGACGCTACAAGCCGGCTTGCTGCGCCACAGCCCGCTCATCGCGCGGCCATTTGCCGCGCCGGCGCCACGCCGCGGCATCGCGCTGGTGGCGCGCCCCTCTACCTCACGGCGCGAGGTGTTCGATCGGCTGGGGGAGGTGATTGTGGCGCGGCACAAGCAAAACCAAGCCTCAAAGCTCGCCTCGCCATCCCGCCGCGGCCGCGCCAAGCGATCCGGCGAGTAGCACACCACTTGAACTTTCTCGAAACAGCCCAATCTGATTGCCGTACAATGTTAAACAAGACAGTCGTGTGTCTTGTGTAGTAAATCTCAGCAATGGGGGCGACCTGGCTTCGACGTGGGTTGCGAAGCAGTGCAGTGCATACCGAGGACCAGTTACCTCGTAAATACATCTGGAAATTTATAGTTGCCAACGACGACAACTACGCTCTAGCCGCTTAATACCGGTTAGACTCTGCACCACTTCTCCCATGGGGTGGATCTGAGCAATCAGACGCAGAGTCATATACATGGGATCGTGTCGTGCAGGGTCGCTTTGCACGTTCGCTAAATCCAAGGCGACTCGCTTGAACTCAGCCTGTTCGGCCGGCGTAGTTCGGGTTAAAACCAAAAGACCGGACTAAGTATGTAGATCTGTCTGTAGAGGACTTGCGGACGGGGGTTCGATCCCCCCCGCCTCCACCATAAATACCCCCAACGGGGTCCAACGCCGTCCAAGTGACGGCGTTTTTCTTTTGTATTTCCGTATAGTTACCGTCCACCGCTGTCTTGCAAAATCCAATGGCATCCTGACTCCATGGGGGTGTCATCGGGGGTATCGAGTGAAATCGAACCGGGAGAATAGTCATGGCTGGGGGTATCGGCGGAAAACTCACTGACAAGTCTGCGCAGCCGGGGGCTGTTTGCCCGCACGTCGGGGCCTGGAGGCGGCCTGCTCAACGCGTCGCCGCTGCTCCTCCCACGACAGCGGAGTATCGACAGCAAGATCGAACAGGGAAACGTTTTCCGGCAGCGTCTCGTCGAGAATTGCAGTGACGATGTCGGGGGCCAGCGTGGTCAGGTTGACCATTCGGCTGACGTAGCTACGGTCGAGTTTTTCCTGCTTGGCGATCTCGGTGAGATTGGCCTGCGTTTGTCGCGTCTTCTGATCGCCGTGACCCCGCTACCGTTTCTCGCTACGCCGGCACTGTGTGGTGACCACCTTTTCGATGCGTTGCAGCGCCGGATAGGCGCCGTATCGTGCCTCGAATGCTTCCCGTACCGGCCCGAGCCTTTCCTGCAAAGCGGCCGCGGTTTCACGTACCAGATTACCCAGGAATTGCGGCCGCACGTCGCACGCCTTGGCAAGCGCCTCCCAGTGGGCTGAAGTGATCACACTGGGATTGCGCTCTCCGCCGACATCGAAGGCGAGATGGTAGTCGATGCGTTCGATGGCGCGCGTGCACACCAGGTCATAGAACGGTGCCAGACGCGTCGCGTCATCGGGCAAATGCAACAGGGAGAGATTCTTGGCATGGCCATCCGAGTTGCCCGCCAGCACGTTGAATATCTGCCAGCGCAGCAGGTGTTGCACGTCGATGGCCGGCTCGCTGGAGGCCTCCTGCACCAGACGGTAGCACTGCGCGAAGGACGGCCCGCCGTGTTCCTGGTATTTCTTCTCGTGCCCGTACCCCAGGGCCTGACAGAAATCCTCCTGATGCAGCCGCTGCACCTCGCCGCGTTCATCCCATACGCGGTCATAGCGTGCGATCTGTGCATAGCGGGTCCGCCCGACGGTGCGCAAGGCGATGTCCACGACCGGCAAGCCGATGGCCGCGGCCAGTTGTGTGGTGAAGGTCTCGTAGGCGGGCAGATGACGGTAGTCGGCGAGCTCGAACTTCAGGATGTGGCTGGAGGGCGCCTCAAGCTGCGGCAGAAAATAGTGATCATCGCGTACCAGTACCGGGCATTTGTCCTGGGCGCCGGCGAGCGACAGCCGCGGGCGCTCGTCCGTCGGCCAGGCCGCATAGATCTGCCCGCGTCGCGCCACCAGGTCGGCCAGGTCCTTTTCCATCAGCGCACGGTAGTGCCGCTGGCCCGACGGCTGCTGATCCAAAGACAGAGTCGACAGCGCGCCGGCGCATTCGCCGCCGATGGCACGCAGCAGGTCGAAATCGGTATTCGGCAGTTTGAGGTCGCGGACGATGTGCTCGCGCACGGCCCCCTCGGGCAACAGATTGGCGAACCAGCGCTGGGCGGTGCCTTCTTCCGGGACGAATTCGCGGGCCGCCAGCGGCAGGGAACGGGATACGGCGAGGCAGCCGCCAGCGATCCACTCAGGATCGTAGCGAAACCCGATGGCCCCGGCCGAATTGCGCCAAAGCTGACCGACCCGGCGCTGCTCGTGCCAAAGGTTGAGGGTGTCGGTGTCGCTCATGAGGACGCCTCCCCCGTCTTGCCGGTACGGCGAGCCGGCGTCGCCGTCCCACGCGGCTGGATGATGACCTCCAGTCCCAAGGTGCGCAGCGCCTTCAGTACCTTACCGATCTCGGCCGTCTCCTTGCCCCGCTCGAACTCCGACAGAAAGCGCGTGCTCAGGTTGCCGAGCCCGGAGACAGTCTCCAGCGTAAGGCGCCGCTGTTTGCGATGGGCGCGCGCCAAGCGGCCGAGTTCCTCGGCGGTCTGGATCGTTCCGTAAGCGATGTCATCCTGCGCCATGCTGTGCCCTCAAAAAAGATACCGTACGGTAAAAAATAGCACCTTGATCCGCTGACGGCAAGAAAAATATACCGTACGTGAGAAATACAGGTGCGCCGCCTGCCAATGTTTGCAATATATCACGCACGATAAAAAAACAGGGGGGGCTACACGGGACGCGCGACAGCAATGAAGGGGCACACTCATGAAGGGGTCACATTGAACTGCCTGTGCGTGCTGCCTGCTCTGCCTGTACTAGCGTGACCCCTGCCTAGCGGAAGATCTGCGTGCTCCTGCGCGCTGACCAGCTTTTGGTAATCCTCCAGTGGAAACTTGGCATCGATGGGAAGCCAAGCCGTCGCATTGTCTACATCGCTTGGTAATTTTGTTACCGATGCATAGGCCATGCTTTCTCGTTCCTATTTGCACTTATTATGTTATTATTAGAACACACAAGACAGAAAGAGGCGCGCTATGGCACAGCAAAATCGAGAGATGCATTCTGCGGAGCCGGATCGAGGCGCTCTGGCCAAGATGGTGGTTCAGTTGTTCGAGCACTGGAAGCTCTCCACCGAAGAGCAACTGGCGCTTCTCGGCTTGGGGGCCGCAAGCCGCTCCGCGCTCACTCGCTATCGCAAAGGCGAGCCGTTGGCGCAAAGCCGCGATCTACTGGAGCGGGTCGGTAATTTGCTGGCGATCCACAAAAATCTGCGGCTGCTCTTTCCGCACAATCGTGATCTTGCCTATGCCTGGATGTCTACGCGGAACAAGGCATTCGGCGGCCGTACGCCGGCGGAGATGGTTTCCGAGATCGGTTTCGCCGGACTGTTGATGGTGCGCAGCTATCTGGATCGCATGCGAGGCCAGTAATGGACGGTTTCTTTTCCGGGTTGGCGCTGTCCGATGTGCACCAGGAGCACGCTCGGAATATCGTGAGCCTGCGAGTCAGTGAAAATCTGTTCGATGACCTATCGCCTGATCCAAACGAACAGGCCACTGCCATGCACCTTGAGATGGAGACCAAGCCGCCGACGTATTTGTCAAACCTGCCCGTAGTCGATCGTCCGTTCGAGGAAGCGGAATGGATCGATGCAGTCGAGTTCCCGTTCATTGAGTGGTCTGCAAGCCGGTACTCGGATGGCCGATTCGGTGTGTGGTACGGCGCCGACTCAATCGAGACAACGATATTCGAAACTGTGTATCACTGGCGCCGGAAGTTTCTGGAAGATGCCGGTTTTACTCAAGATGGGATTATGGGTGAGCGCAGGGTGTATTGGGTTAAATGCGATGCGGCACTGATTGATTTGCGAACGCGAATTGATGAATACCCACTGCTGAAAGATAGTAGTGATTACAACTTCACGCAGAGCATTGGTGGCCGCTTACATCGCGAAGGGCACCCTGGGTTGATTACACAATCCGCGCGGTGCGACGGCGATATCTACGCGCTGTTCGTTCCGCGCGTTTTGTCGGCGCCAAGAATCGCGTGCTATCTGACCTACCGCACCGCGGGCGCCCAGGTGGAAGTGGAAAAGGAAGCGGGGTTGGTCTGGATGACGATTTAGCTTCGCTGAGCCTTGTAGTGTTTCACTCTAAACGGTGCTTTCAGAGCGAAACACTACACTAGCTGTCGCCCGTCTTCTTCTCCGAATACGCCCAACTAAACTCACCTGCCCCGCCGGAAAAAAGACGCTCATGCGGCTCGCCCAGGTTGCGCAATTTCACCAGCAATTCCTGCGGCGATGCGCCGGCGAATAAATCCCCGCCGAATTTGACGCGCATGGTGCGCACCACGGTTTCCCCGGTGATGGCGTCGATGTTGCAGCGAATGTCTTGCGCCCATGCCGCTTGTTGTATATCCATTTCCTGCAACTGCTGCTCCGCATGGCCAATGATCGCTTGCGCCGGTTTGGCCTGTTCAGTCAGATGGCGCAGTTGCTGTAACTGTGGCGCAAAACGCACGGCCACTTTCTTGAAGCCGTCTTGTTGCGCCGGGCTGAGCTTGACTTCGCCACGCGCGATTTTGGTCTGGAGCGTCAAGAAATGCGCAAACTCAGGTTGCGCCTGCAGCGCCTCGATTTCGCGCCGCGATTTCTGCTGGCCCGCTTGGCTGTCGGCGATTTGTTTTTTGAGTACCGTGCGCTGTTCTTCAAATTCGGACAAATCAGGAATGAATGCCGAAACCACCGCTTCGGCATTTTTGCGCGCGCCGGATTGGCCGATTTTCACTGCTTTGGCGGCGATGGCGCAGCCTTCCGCGACGCCGATTTCCAATATCTCGGCCACGATCTGGCAACGCACGGCATTTTCCACGATCACGTGTTTTCCCGAGATCGTGCAGCCCTCGGCCGCGTGAATCGTGATTTCGCCGCCGGGCGCTTCAATCAGCGCCGACGAGGCGCGCCCTTCCACCACGATCTTGCCCTGAGGGCTGCTCGCGCGGCCGTTGGAGAGATTTTGCTTGAGCGTTATCGTGCCGCCACGCGAGATGAGGTTGCCGTACACATCCGCGCAGAAGGTCATGTTCTTACCTTCCACCGTGCGTTTTTCCTGCACCTCGCCATGTTCTTCGTAGTCATCGCCGGAGAGGGTGAGGTTGCCGGTGGTGCGCATGCTCACGCCTTCGTGGCTGACGATTTTATCCGTTATGGACACTTGGTTGGACGCGGTGTCGAGCGATAGGAATCCCTCCATGCTGGAGACGATATATTCTCCGTCCGGGCGCTGCTCTACCCGCGTGCCGATGCCCGCCAGCGCCCTAAAATCAAAGTCCTTGGGCAGCTCAGGCTCGACGATTTCACCGGATATTTTTCTGCCTGGCTGGCCGAGCACGCGCGGTGTTTTTTTCAGGAGCGCGACATTCATGGCAATCTGCGGATAGCGATTTTTGAATTGCCCCAGGTCGATGTGGCCGTTTGATAACTGCTTGGGTGCGTTGTCACGATGCAAGGCATCGCTGATCTCCTGAATACTCGCATCCTGCCCGGCCGTGGGCTCAATCCTGCGCGCTATCCCGATGCGTCCCATCTCGCCCTTCTCGATGACGCGGCGCACGGTCTTTTCGTCAATGCCGGCCCGCACACCCTGGCCCCATAAGTACGCGACGAATTCATCGAAGTCCAGTTTGGCTGGCGCAGCCGCCGCTTGGCTGGGCGTGTCCGCCTCGCCTGCTTCCAATTCGGTAAACACGGGTTCAAACACATACTCCGCGCCATCGGCCTCGCCAAAGATATTCACGCTCTTATACAAAGCGCGGCGGGGTTCGGGAAAAGCAGCGATTTGATTCGACAACTTTAGCCACTCGACTTTAGCGGTAGCCGCGCCCGCCGCTGGGTAAAGCAGCCGGCTCAGCACGGCATAATCCAGGCTGGGAAAGTAGAAGCCTTCTGCAAACACACTGTCCACGAACCGGGTGAACTGCGCATCGGCCGCCGCACGCACGGCATCGACATACAGTCCATCCGAACGCTTATTCACACAGGAGGGAAAAACCCATTCGCTCGCCTTGGCCTCGGGGTTCCCCGGCAATGGCTTCGACGCCTCGGCTGCCGGAGCGGCAGCAAGATCGCCGCCCAGCTCGCGCTGAGGCGTATCGGATGTTTCAGTTATGTGGATTGCTTCCATTGCTGCGCGGGATATCCTGGCCTCGACAACACTTGCCATGTCAGTGTTTTAGCGACAATTGCCGGACTATCTTAAGCGCCACGCACCCCGTATCCGCCATCCGCCTGAGCCCTGCTTCTCCGAGGCTGTACTGACATCCTGCGGAAAAGACCGGCAGGGCTGATTTACATCAAGTCGCAACAAAACAAACCCCTTTAGAATGATTTGTCTATGCTTACATAAAATTGACCCTGGATAGCCAGGCCAACTCATCGCAAACAGTAAAATCAACCCGGAGACAAGCGCATGGCGCGCACTTCCCAAACTCTTTCCAGCAATGTGAGCTTGCTCAAATCCAAGGCGAGCAAACACGCCATTTTCGGCGTGATCATCGCATTCGCGGCGATCGGCCTCGCCACGCTGGGCGTGGCCTTTATGAACGGCAGTGAAATCGGTTTCGAGGCCGTGATCCGGGCACAGAAGGAAAACCCCGCCCTCTGGTTACTGGATGCGATGCCGTTTATATTCGCGCTCTGGGGCCAGTATGTCAGCTCGCTCATGGCCTATGAAGCCAGCGCCATGGTGATCGACCAGACCAGCGAGTTGCGCACCCAGACCACGATTCTGGAACAACAAGCGATGCGCAGCGCCACTTACGATGCGCTGACCGAACTGCCCAACCGCATCCTGCTGCGGGATCGCCTGGAGCAAGCCATTCTTTCCGCCTCGAAAAAGAAGCGCCGTCTCGCCGTCATGATCATGGATCTGGATCGCTTCAAGGAAATCAACGATACCCTCGGCCACTACAACGGCGACCGCTTGCTAAAGCAAGTGGCGACGCGCCTCCAAGGCGTGATTCAAGAGCCGGGCACCGTGGCGCGGCTCGGCGGCGACGAATTCGCCATTTTGCTTCCCCGCATTTCGGAAGTGAAGGAAGTCGGCAGCATCGTCGGCAAAATCCACAAAGCGCTGCAAGCCCCGTTCATGCTGGATACGCTCAAGCTCGATATCCAGGCCAGCGTCGGAGCGGCATTATTTCCCGAGCACGGCGCCGATGCCGACACCCTCTTGCAACGCGCGGATGTCGCCATGTATGTCGCGAAGAAAGATCACAGCGGTTTCGTGGTGTATGCATCCAAGCACGATGAGCACAGCCCGCACCGGCTCACGCTCATGGGCGAGTTGCGGCATGCGATCGAGAACAACCATCTGGTGCTGCATTTTCAGCCCAAGGTCAATGTCAAAAGCAACGTCGTCGAAGGCGTGGAAGCCTTGGTGCGTTGGCAACACGAGCGGCATGGGCTCATGCCGCCGGACGAATTCATTCCGCTGGCCGAGCGCACCGGCCTGATCAAGCCCCTCACGCACTGGGTATTGCGGCAGAGCCTGAAACAATGCGCGGCTTGGCGGCTGGCCGGGCTCAATCTTTGCGTGGCGGTCAACCTCTCGGCACAAGGCCTGATGGACATGGAATTGCCGGATACCGTGGCCGGGCTGCTCGCTGCAAACGATGTCCCCGCTGACCGCCTGATTCTGGAAATCACGGAAAGCACCATCATGATGGACAAAGACCGCGCCCTGCAGATTCTCACGCGTCTTGCCGATATGGGCGTGCGCCTATCCATCGATGATTTCGGCACCGGGTATTCATCGCTGGCCTACCTCTCCAAAATGCCGGTGAAGGAAATCAAGATCGATAAGTCGTTCGTGATGGATATGGAAAACAATAAGAGCAATTCGGTCATTGTCCGCGCCACCATCGAATTGGGCCACAACCTCGGCCTCTCAGTGGTCGGGGAAGGGGTGGAAAATGCCGAGGTGCTGGGCATACTCGATCGCCTGAACTGCGATTCCGTGCAAGGCTTTCATCTGCTCAGGCCGATCGCCGGACCGGCGTTCGACGACTGGATGCGCAAGGCCAAGGAAAAAGGCGAAATCCGCGTCGAAGCCGGCAATATTTGCTTAACCCCTTCCGCTTGAGCTGACTGCTCGCAGCCGCCTCAAGTCTCCAAGCGCTGCCCATGTTCGCGCGTGTTATGAAAGCGCACTTTGGGCCAGCGCTCCATGGTCAAGCTGAGATTCACGTTGGTATCCGCCAGATACACCAGATTTCCATCGACGTCACGGGCCAAACGCATTTGATTGGCGCGCACGAATTCGTTGAGATGCGCGGCATCGTCGCAGGTCACCCAGCGCGCGGTGTGGATGCCGGCGCGTTCGAACACGGCATCGACGCCGTATTCCGATTTCAGCCGATGCTCCACTACTTCAAATTGCAACTGGCCCACCGCGCCCAGCAGCACCATGCTGCCCGCCAGCGGGGTAAAGACTTGGATCGCGCCTTCTTCGCCCAACTCGATCAGGCCTTTGTTCAATTGCTTGGCGCGCAGCGGGTCGCGTAAATGGGCGCGGCTGAATAGCTCCGGCGCGAAATAGGGAATGCCCTTGAAGATCAGCGCTTCGCCTTCGCTCAACACATCGCCGATTTGCAATTGGCCGTGATTGTGGATGCCGATGATATCGCCGGCGTAGGCTTCCTCCATGCGCGAGCGTTCATTGGCCATGAAGGTCACGGCGTTGGCGATTTTCATCTCGCGCCCGAGGCGTCCGTGGCGCGCTTTCATCCCCGGGCGGTATTGGCCGGAGCACACGCGCAGAAACGCGATGCGGTCGCGGTGCTGCGGGTCCATATTCGCCTGGATCTTGAATACGAAGCCGGTGAACGCGGGCTCGCTGGGATCGACCAGCCTTGTCTCGCCATTCGCCAGCACCGCCTCGCGCGGCTGCGGCGGCGGCGCCCAATCCACCAGCGCGCGCAGCACTTCGCGCACGCCAAAGTTATTGATGCCGGAGCCGAAGAACACCGGCGATTGCCGGCCCTTGAGAAAATCTTCCAAGGAAAAGACCGCGCCCGCGCCGCGCACCAATTCCATCTCTTCGCGCATGCGCGCCATCTCGATCTCATGTGTCTGATTCAGGCTATCGATCTCAGCGCCACGCAGTATTGATACTTCTTGCTCGGCGATATCCGCACCCGGCGCGAAGCGCATCACTTCATCATTCAGCAAGTGGTACACACCGGCAAAGCGCTTGCCCATGCCGATGGGCCAGGTCACCGGCGCGCAATGAATGTGCAGCACCGATTCAATCTCGTCCAGCAACTCGATCGGATCGCGCACTTCGCGGTCCATTTTATTGATGAAGGTGATGATCGGCGTATTGCGCAGCCGGCACACTTCGAGCAGCTTGATGGTCTGCTCTTCCACACCCTTGGCCGCATCCACCACCATCACCGCCGCATCCACTGCGGTGAGCACGCGGTAGGTGTCTTCGGAAAAATCCTTGTGGCCCGGCGTATCGAGCAGATTGATCACGCAATCATCGAAGCCGAACTGCATCACCGAGCTGGCCACCGAGATGCCGCGCTGCTTTTCCACCTCCAGCCAATCCGAGGTGGCGTAGCGCCCGCTCTTGCGCGCCTTGACCGTGCCCGCCATCGTAATCGCGCCGCCGAACAGCAAGAGCTTTTCCGTCAGCGTGGTTTTACCGGCATCGGGATGGGAGATGATGGCGAACGTGCGCCGCTTCGCCGCATTGCGCGCCAAGCGGGCGGTCGCCTGCGCCGCATCCGCGGCCGGCGTTTCATTCAGTTCTAAATTCATTGCGTCAGACACACTGCTTTCCTTGATTCATTCCAAAATGCCTCGCTTAACCCTCTGCAAAGACAGGCGGGTCCAGCGGCGAGCCGCGATTATAGCCTCGCGCCCCTGCTTTGTAATAGCGCCGCGAGCGAGCGAGTTGCCTCAGTTTAAAAATAAACCGAAGCTGCTAGTGTAGTGTTTGATGAAAGAACAGGATTAGTGCGTCAGCGGAGGGCTGTTGACGGTATTGACGTAGTAGCCGGAGAGGCCTTGCAGCAGACGCATCTGCCGCCCATCGCGCAGCAGTTGCTCAAACTCTTGCGCCGGGAGCGGGTGGCTGAAGGAGAAGCCTTGAATCTCATTGCAGCCTTGCGCGCGCAAAAACGCGAGTTGCTCATCGGTCTCGACCCCTTCCGCCAACACATTCAGATGCAGACTTCTGGCCATGGCGATGATGGCGGAAGCGATGGCCTTGTTGTCGGGGTCGGTGCCGATATCGCGCACGAACGACTGATCGATTTTGAGCGTGTCAATCGGCAGCCGCTTGAGGTAGGACAAGGAAGAATAGCCGGTGCCGAAGTCGTCGATGGAAATGTGGATGCCCAAATTCTTGAGCCTGGAAAGCGTGTTGATGTTGGTCTGGTTGTGTTCGAGCAGTAAATCCTCGGTGATTTCCAACTCCAAATGCTCGGCGGAAAGGCCGGTGTCATCCAATGCGCGGATGATGGTGTCCGCCAAATCCTTTTGAATGAACTGGCGCACGGATAGATTGACCGCCACGCGGATCGGCGGCAGCCCCCTATCTTGCCAATCGCGGTTTTGCCGGCAGGCCTCGCGCAAGGCCCAATCACCCACGGGGATGATCATGCCGGTTTCATCCAAAATCGGTATGAATTCGGAGGGCGGCACCAAGCCCATTTCCGGATGGCGCCAGCGCAGCAGGGCTTCGGCGCCGATGACCCGCCCCGACAACAAATCCACCCGCGGCTGGTAGTACAACATGAATTCGTCGCGATCCAAGGCGCGCCGCAGCGAGCTTTCCAGCATCAGACGTTCGCGCGCCTTGACGTTCATATCGGCGACATAGAACTGGAAATTGTTGCGCCCGAATTCCTTGGCGCGATACATGGCGGAATCGGCGTTGCGCAGCAGGTTGTCGGCGTTTTCGTCGTCGCTGGGATATAGCGTGACGCCCACGCTCACGCTGATGAAGACCTCGTGTCCATAGAGGTTGAATGGCTGCGATAGGGTATCGAGAATCTTCTGCGCCACCGCCGCCGCGTCGTGATCCTCGATGATGTCTTCGACCACCACGGTGAATTCGTCGCCGCCCAAACGCGCCACGGTGTCGCAATCACGCACGCAACTGCGCAGCCGCTCGGCGGCGATTTTCAGCAACTGATCGCCGACGTTATGACCGAGGGTGTCGTTGATGGCTTTGAAGCGATCCAGATCGAGGAACATCACCGCCAGCTTCTGGTGGTAGCGGTCGGCTTGCGCCATGGCGTGGGTCAAGCGGTCGCGGAACAGCGCGCGATTGGGCAGGCCGGTGAGCGCGTCGTGGTGCGCCATGTGGCGAATGCTTTGCTCGACCCGCTTGCGCTCTTCCAGATCGTGGTGCAGCTTGTTGTTGGCGGATTTCAGTTCGGCGGTGCGCTGGACGACTTGCGATTCGAGCAATTCGTTCGCCTGCTTTAATTCCTCTTTCGCCTCCTTGATCGCGACCACCAGCGGCAGCCAATGCCAGAAGCCGACCGCAAGCAGCACATTCCCCAAGGTCCAGGCGCTGTAGCGCACCAGATCCAACACATAGGCGCTGGCCAAGGCTTGACCGGCCGGCGTGGTGGCGTAGATATTCAGCGCATCGCCGAAACCCACGATCACCAAGCCGATGATAATCATGGTCCAACCGCGATGGCGGGCGATGGCGGGCTGGCGATGGCTCATCCACAGCAGGGCCAGGGTGATGGCGACCACCACCCCCAGCTTTACCCCCTTCAGCGCCAGCAACTCATCCATGCGGCTTATCTCGTCCGGTTTATCATTGCGTAGCTATGCCTACAGGCTCGGATGGCCCGCTTGGGCAAACTGTTTTTCGTGAGCGCCCTGGCATTCGATGCAGCGCCGGGCGGTGGGGTAAGCTTTTAATCGCGCCAGGCCGATGTCCGCGCCGCAATCGGCCCACACGCCGTAAGCGCCGTCTTTCATGCGCCGCTTGGCCGCCTCGATATCGCGCATTTCATGAATATGCCGATCGATCATGGCGGCGCCCAGGTCGGCGAGCATGTCGGCCACCGACGCTTCGCCTTGATCATGGACGCGCCCGGCGAGGTCTTGAAAATGCTGCTCGTCGG
>Ga0154780_1130_pt5 | contig 13283 bp, 7 predicted proteins | sample Rifle2008BG16ft_FD_105788 | JGI IMG/M metagenome (GOLD analysis project Ga0154780, IMG submission 105788) | Betaproteobacteria bacterium RBG_16_58_11
CAAGTCGATGCCTGGTTCTGCGGCTTCAATCCAAGCCTGGTGGCGGTGGCGTGGATCGGTTTCGACCAGCCGCGCTCGCTGGGCGGCAATGAAACCGGCGCCCAGGCCGCGCTGCCCATCTGGATGAACTACATGGGGCGGGCGCTCAAAGGCGAGCCGGAGATCGCGCCATCGGCGCCCGATGGCGTGGTCAGCGTGATCATCGATCCCGCGTCGGGCAAACGCTCAAGCGAGGGCCGCGCCGAGTTCTTCTATCAAGAAAATCTGCCGAGCGAACGCCCGAGCTGGGGCGACGAAGGCGCGGGCGAGGATGTAAAGAGCCAGATTTTTTAGCCGAATAAGCATGCCCCGCAACCATCACTCCCCCCGCAACCAAATGCGCGAACGCATCGCGCAACTCGCTGCGCGTTTGATGGCCGCGGATGGCGTGCAGGATTTCGTGCTGGCCAAGCGCAAGGCCGCGCGCCAACTGGGCGCGGACGATACCCAAAACCTGCCCAACAATACCGAGATCGAGCAAGCGTTGCGCAACTATCACGAGTTGTATCAGCGCGACGAACAGCGCGAGCGCGTGCGCGAAATGCGCGGCCAGGCGCTGGCGGCGATGCGCGAGCTCGCACCGTTCGACCCCCATCTCACCGGCGCCGTCTTGGCCGGCACGGCGACACGCTATTCCGGCATCAGCTTGATGCTGTTCACCGACAGCCCGAAAGAGGTCGAGTTATATCTGCTCAACCGCAATCTCCCGTTCAAGTGCGGCGAGAAGCGTTACCGCTTCGGCGACAGCCTGCGCAGCGTGCCGGTTTTGCTGTTCACCGGCGGCGAGCATGAGGGTGTTGAGATCGCCATTTTCTCGACAGCGGATTTGCGCCAGGCGCCACGCCACGCCGGGGATGGCCGGCCCGTGGATAAAGCGCGCCGGGCCGAAGTCGAGGCCTTGCTCGAGACCGATCCCTAAGCGCTTGATCTCATGTGGGTTGGAAATAGGGTGCCGGGTGTGCGGGACGTGAAAGCAGGTCGCCGGGCCGTCAAAACATCGTCATAGTCGTTGCCGGCCTGACGAATCCTGGTTGCTCGCCGCCCCAACTTTGAATGCAGACAGGCAAGCGCTTGTTTTTTTGCGACATTACCAGACCTGCCGGCCTCATGGCGCTGGCATGGAGTATGCTTTGGTAGCTCTGCCATTTGGCGAAAACAACATTCACAAGCCCGTCGCCATTCAACATGATCCGCGTATTCAATTTCTACCTTTCCAAAGGGGTGCTCCTGCTGCTTGCGGTGGAGTCGCTGCTGTTGCTGGCCGCCGTGCCGCTGGGAATCCATATGCGCTTTCGGGGCGCGTCTTGGGGGCCTGAGGCGGCGGTCATCTGGGCCAATGCCGCAGTGTTCCTGATGCTGGGCATCGTCGTGCTCAGCGCATTCGGGCTCTACCGCCGTGATTTCGAGGAAGGCCTGGGCAGCATGCTATTCCGCGTCGGGGCCAGCTTCCTGCTCATCCTGGCCGGCATGGCGCTGGTGTATTACTTATTCCCCGGCATCTACCTCGGGCGCGGCGCGCTCGGAACGGCGTGCCTGATCGGCCTTGGCGCCGTAGTGCTGGGGCGAGTGATGTTCTTCCGTTGGGCTGATCTGGAGATTCTCAAACACCGCGTGCTGGTGCTGGGCACCGGCACGCGCGCGTCCAAGGTGGTGGAGCTGCTGCGCGGAGGCGACAGCCACCGGCGCATGCATGTCGTGGGGTTTCTGCCGCTGCAGGGCGTGCACCACTTCGTGGATCACGGCCTCATCCTGCCGGACCAGGCCAAGCTGTCCGAAATCGTCGATAAATATCAAATCGATGAAATCGTGATCGCCGTGCGGGAGCGGCGCGGCGGCGGTCTGCCGGTGAATGAGTTGCTCGACTGCCGGCTGAAAGGCGTGCATGTGGTGGAACTGTCCACTTTCTTCGAGCGCGAACGCGGCCAAGTGCAACTGGAATCGCTCAACGCGAGCTGGATGGTATTGTCGGATGGATTTCAGCAGGGTATCGTGCGCGACATGGTGAAGCGGCTATTTGACCTGTTCGTCAGCTTTACCATTCTCGTTCTGGCCCTGCCGGTCATGATTTTGACCATGCTGCTCATCGCGTGGGAATCGGGTTTCCCTATTCTGTACCGGCAGGAACGTGTCGGCCAGGGCGGGCGCATTTTCACCATTTATAAATTTCGCAGCATGGTGCAAAACGCCGAAAAAGACGGCGCGCCACAGTGGGCGCAGGCGGACGATGCGCGGGTCACGCCCGTCGGCAATGTGATACGCATGCTGCGCATCGACGAGCTGCCCCAAATCTTCAACGTGTTGCGCGGCGATATGAGCTTCGTCGGCCCGCGCCCGGAGCGCCCCTTCTTTGTCGATCAACTGATCGAGCAAGTTCCCTACTACGCCTCGCGTCACAGCATCAAGCCCGGCATCACCGGCTGGGCGCAGGTGCGTTATGCCTATGGCGCCTCCCTCGAAGATGCGATCGAAAAATTGCAATTTGACCTCTACTATGTAAAAAATCACACCTTCTTTTTGGATCTGTTGATCTTGTTTCAAACTACGCAAGTCGTGCTGTTTGGCAAAGGGGCAAGGTAAGCCGGCAATATGGGTGACACCACACTAAACATCGGGGCAGTCAGCTACGGCATCGCTGCGGCCGCGTTTTTGCTGCTGACCGGGCTGCTGGTTTCCGGCTGGCGCGGCAAATTCCAAGGCGCGCTACTGGCCGCCGCCGCCGGGGTGACCGCCTTATGGGCGGGATTGAGCGCGTATGCCAGTGCCGCCGGCGGTGCGATGGCCGCCCTGGCCGACCTGCTGGAAATCACTCGCGACGGCCTGTGGCTGCTGTTTTTGTGGAAGCTGCTAGTGTCGCGCGCGTTGCCGGAGGACGTCCCAACCCAACAGCGAATGAAGCGCTGGTTTGGGTTGGGCGCCCTCCTGTTCGGCGTCATTTTTATCGCCACCTTGGGGCTTCATACGCATTTGATCGCGCTCTCGGCGCAAATGAAGTTCACCACGATTATCATCGGGCGCGTGATACTCGCCGTGATCGGCTTGGCCTTGGTAGAGCAGCTCTACCGCAATGCACCCGAGGCGCAGCGTTGGGCCATCAAATACTTTTGCCTGGGCCTGGGGGCGCTGTTCGCGTATGACTTCTATCTCTATTCCGACGCCATGCTATTCCATGTCGCGGATGCCGGCATTTGGAGCGCGCGCGGCTTCGTCAATGCCTTGCTGGCGCCGCTGATCGCGGTATCCGCCGCGCGCAATCCGCATTGGTCGTTGGAGGTTCACGTATCGCGGCGCGTGGTGTTTCACAGCGCCGCGTTGTTTGGCGCTGGGGTCTATTTATTGGTCATGGCCGCTGCGGGGTATTACATCCGGCTGTTCGGCGGCAATTGGGGCGGGGTGCTGCAAGTCGCCTTTCTTTTCGGCGCGGCGGTCGTTTTGCTGGCCGTCCTGTTTTCCGGCGCGTTGCGGGCGCGGCTCAAGGTTTTTTTGAGCAAACACTTTTTCAATTACAAGTACGACTACCGGGAAGAATGGCTGCGCTTTACCCATACGCTTTCCGCCGGCGAGCCGGGCTTGAAATTGCGTCAGCGCTCGCTGCAAGCCGTGGCGGAGTTGGTGGATAGCCCGGCCGCCGCGCTGTGGGTGGAAGAGGGCGGCGTATTTCGTCAAGCGGCGCAGTGGAATCTGCCCGCCCTGAGTGAGATCGAAGACGAACATTGTTCGCTGTGCCGCTTTCTCGCCGAGCGGCAATGGGTGGTTAATCTCAAGGAGTACGTCAAAGACCCGGATATCTACGGCGAGCTCCGGCTACCGGCATGGATGGAGGCTTTGCCGCGCGCCTGGCTCATCACGCCCTTGATTTTGCATGAGCAGTTAATGGGCTTCATCGTGCTGGCCGAATCCCGCAGCCCGCGCGATTTCAACTGGGAAGACAGCGATTTGCTCAAAACCGCCGGGCGGCAAGTGGCGGTGTATCTGGCGCAAATCCAAGCCACGGAAGCGCTGGTCCAGGCGCGCCAATTCGAATCCTTCAACCGCTTGTCCACTTACGTCGTGCATGATTTAAAAAACATCGTCGCGCAGTTGTCCTTGCTGCTCGCCAATGCGCAAAAGCACAAGCACAATCCGGCATTCCAGGAAGACATGCTCGCCACCGTGGATAACGCCGCGCAACGGATGACCCGGCTGCTTGCGCAATTGCGCACCGGGTATCAAACCGCGCAGCAAGCGACCGGGGTGGATTTAATTCCCTTGCTTGAACGCCTGATGAAAGAAAAATCCCACTTCCGCCCCGCGCCGCAGTTGCGCGCACCGGCGCAACCGGTATGGGTGATCGCGGACAGGGAGCGCTTGTCGCGCGTGCTGGGCCATTTGGTTCAAAACGCGATCGAAGCGACGCCGGATACCGGCACGGTGGAAATCGTGCTGGAAACGCAAGGCGAACAAGCTCGAATTACGGTGCAAGATAACGGCCGGGGCATGGACGAAGAATTTATACGCGACAAATTATTCCGTCCCTTCGAAACCACCAAGGCAACCGGTATGGGTATCGGTGCTTATGAATGCCGGGAGTACGTGCGCGAACTGCGGGGTGAGATCAATGTGGTAAGCCAGCTTGATCAGGGCACGACTTTTACGGTGAGTTTGCCGCAGTGCAAATCGGTGGCGCAAGATATAGAACAATCGCCTAACGGTCATGGCGTTGGTCATGCGGGATTATGAGGGTTGCCATGACCGTTTCCCTCTCCCCGCAAGGGGGACGCCGGTGGGTACCCCGCTGCTGTGCAGCGACCCTTCCGCAGTCTCCTAGCTCTCCCCCGCAAGCGGGAGAGAGGGATACGGACTCGCTTCGCGAGTGTCAAGTTATACAAGGAGCAGCGGGTGCCTAACGAAGAAAACCAACAATCAAAAAACCTCCTGCTCTTGGTCGAAGACGATTTGGGCCTGCAAAAACAGCTTAAATGGAGCTTCGATGACCTGGAGGTGGTGATTGCCGGCGACCGCGAAGCGGCGCTGGCGGCGGTGCGCCGCTATGAACCGCCGGTGGTGACGCTCGATCTCGGCCTGCCGCCGGATGCGGATGGCGCAACGGAGGGTTTGGCCACGCTGGAGCAAATTTTAGCGCTGGCGCCCAGCACCAAGGTCATCGTCGTCTCCGGCAACCAAGACCGCGCCAACGCGGTAAAAGCGGTGGCGCTCGGCGCTTATGATTTCTACCACAAGCCGATCGAGCCCGACATTCTGCGCCTGATCGTCAACCGCGCGCTGCACCTGCACCAGTTGGAGGCGGAAAATCGCAAACTGCAAGTGCGCCAAGGCGCGGCGCTGCAAGGCATCATCACCGGCAGCGCGGTGATGCAAAAAATTTGCCGCACCGTGGAAAAAGTCGCGCCGGTCGATGCCACGGTCTTGCTGCTCGGCGATTCCGGCACCGGCAAGGAATTGTTCGCGCGCGCGCTGCATGATCTTTCGCCGCGCGCGAGCCAACGCTTTGTCGCGATCAACTGCGCCGCGATCCCGGAAAATCTGCTGGAAAGCGAATTGTTCGGCTATGAAAAAGGCGCGTTCACCGGCGCCAGCAAACAAACCAAGGGCAAAATCGAATACGCCGACCACGGCACCCTGTTCCTGGACGAAGTCGGCGACCTGCCGTTCCCGCTGCAAGCCAAGCTGCTGCGTTTTTTGCAAGAGCGGGTGGTCGAGCACCTCGGCGGGCGCGAAGAAATCCCGGTCGATGTGCGCGTGGTGTGCGCCACCCATCAAGACCTGCGGCGCCTGATCGAACAAGGCCGTTTCCGCGAGGATTTGTTCTACCGCATCAGCGAGATCACCATCAACATCCCGCCGCTCAGGGAGCGCGAGGGTGACGCCTTGTTGCTGGCGCATGCCTTCCTCGAAAGATACAACGCGCAATATGGCAAGGCCCTGAAAGGCTTCACGCCCGATGCCTGCGCCGCGATCGAGAACCATGCCTGGCCCGGCAATGTGCGCGAAATGGAAAATTGCCTTAAGCGCGCCGTCATCATGAGCGAGAATAATCGCCTCAGCGCACAAGATCTGGGGCTCACGGTCAACGAAGCGGAAGCGGCCCCGCTGAATCTGCGTCAAGTGCGGGAGATTGCCGAACGCGACGCGGTCAATAAAGCGATCAGCCGGGTGAACGGCAACATCGCGCGCGCGGCGGAGTTGCTTGGCGTATCGCGGCCGACGCTGTATGACATGCTCGGGCGCTTCGGGATTCAGACGAAAGACCAAGTCAAATAGCGGCTTGCGCGGAATATCATAGGAAAAGCGAAAATTCCCTGATATTCTCGAAAAAACTCGCGCACACAGATGCGATTTGTCATATCGCCAAACATTTCCACGGAGGATGCCATGTTTAAGCGTTTTATCCCGATCACTCTTTGCCTAGCCGCAGCATTCCTGCTCCCCGCTTGCAGCAAAGAAGCCGACAGCCAAAAACTCGTGGCCTCGGCCAAGCAGGCGCAAGACAAAGGCGATTTAAAAGCGGCGGTCATCGAGCTCAAGAATGCGCTGCAACAAAACCCGGAGAACGTCGAGGCGCGCGCGCGATTGGGCAAGCTCTACATCAAGCAAGGAGACCCGGCGAGCGCGGAAAAAGAGTTGCGCAAGGCCATGCAACTGGGTAAGGACAAAAACGAATTGCTGCCCGAACTGGGCCAAACCATGTTGCAGCAAGGGCAGTTTCAGAAATTGATCGACGAAATTCAGGCGCCGGCAGGCATCGCGCCATTGCTCCGCGCCCGCATCCTCGCGCTGCGCGGCAACGCCTTTGTCTCGCTCAAGCAGCACGACAAGGCAAAAGCTTCGCTGGACGAGGCGCGCACCCTGGCGCCCGATCTGGCGGATGTTTATACCGGTTTGGCAACGCTGGCCATGGTGGAGCAAAAAGATGCGGAGGCCGCCGCGCTGATCGAGACCGCCATCGCCAAAGACCCCAAACGCGCCACTACCTGGTTGATGAAGGGATATTTGCTGCAAGCCAAAGACAAGCTGGAGGAGGCCATCGGCGCCTACCGGGAGGCCATAAAAGCCGACCCCAGATCGATTCAAGCACACAGCAGCTTGGCCAATATTTACTTGAGGCAAGGTAAATTGGACGCGGCCCGCGCGGAGGTCGCCGCGATCAAAAAGCTGGAACCCCAGCATCTGGAAGGAAGGTATCTCGCCGCGCTGATTGAATATCAGCAGAAAAATTTCACCGCCGCGCGCGATATGCTGCAAGAGATACTCAAGGCGGCCCCTAATCACCCGCCCAGCATGACCTTGTTCGCGGCGACCGCGATCGAGCTCGGATCGTTTGGCCAAGCCGAACAACATCTGTTGCCCGTGCTGCAACGTTATCCTGAGAATATCGTGGCGCGCAGATTGCTGGCGACGGCGCAAATGAAGACGGGGCAACATGAAAAAGCGCTGGAAACCCTGAAACCCTTGTTGGCGGAGCCTCAGCCCGAGCCCGTCATTTTAAGCATGGCGGGGGAGATTCATTTACAGCTCAAGCAGCCGGCAAAATCGGCGGAGTTTTTTGAGCGCGCCGCCAAAGCCAGCCCGCAAAATGCCCAAGTGCGCACCAGGTTGGCACTGAGCCGTCTCGCCATGGGCCATACCGAGCAGGCGTTGTCCGACTTGAATACCGCCTCCGGCCTTGAATCCGACAAGGGCCACGCGGATGTCATGATAATCATGACACATATGACAAATAAAGCGTGGGATCAGGCGCTCAAGGCGATCGACAGCCTGGAAAAGAAGCAACCGTCCATTCCGCTCAGCCACAATCTGCGCGGTGCGGTGTATTTAAGCAAAGGGGATAGAGCCCGTGCGCGCCAGAGTTTTGAAAAAGCATTGTCGATGGATGCGGGGTATTTCCCGGCGGCAATGAACATGGCCCAACTCGACATTAAGGACAAGAATCCGGGCGCGGCGCGCAAGCGGTTCGAAGGTGTCTTGGCCAAAGACAAGGACCATATGCAGGCGATGCTCGCCATCGCCGCGATGGAAGCCGACGTCAAAAACGAGAAAGCGTACCTGGAATGGGTGAATAAAGCCGCCAGCGCGCATCCCACCGCCGTCCAGCCGCGCGCACTGCTCGCACAACATCATCTGCAAAAGAATGATCCGCAAAAAGCGCTTGCCATCGCAAACGAGGCGGCCAGCGCCAACCCCAATCAGCCGGAAGCGCTCGATTTGCTGGGCATGACGCAAATGGCGGCGGGCGAAAAGGACAATGCAATCGCGACCTTTACCAAGCTGGCCGCGCTCGCGCCGAATAATCCGCTGGCGCAAATGCGCCTGGGCACGGCGCAAGAAGCGGTGAAAAACTTCTCCGCGGCGCATGCGGCGTATCAACGGGCAATCGAGACCGCCCCGGATTCGGTTGACGCGCAAATTGCGTTGGTGCGGGTGGAGTTCCAATTAGGCCGCAAGGTTGAAGCACAAAACCGCGCGCAAAAAATCCAAAAGCAGCACCCGAAGCTTGCGCAAGGCTATGTATTGGAGGGGGATATCCTGATGAGCGACAAGCAGGCCGCACAAGCCGCAAAACGCTATGAAACGGCGTTTGGGCTGGACAAAAACAGCGCGCTTGCCATCCGGCTACATGGCGCCCTGGCGCGGTCGGGCCAGCAAAAACAAGCGGATAATGAAATTCGGCATTGGCTGGCCAAGCAACCGGGAGATTTGGCCGTGCGGGCCTATTTTGCCGATGCTTTGCTGCAAACCGGACAACATCCCCAGGCCATCGAGCAATACGAAATACTGCTGAAGGCGAATTCGCAGAATGTGCTCGCGCTGAATAATCTGGCTTGGATGTATCAGGCGGCGCAAGATAAACGCGCGCTGCCGGCTGCCGAGAAGGCGTACAAGCTCGCGCCGGACAATCCGGCCGTCATGGATACCCTGGGGTGGATTCTGGTTTCGCAGGGAAACGCGCAGCGAGGACTGCCGCTGATTCAGCAGGCGTATTCCAAGCAGCCTGATAATCTGAGCCTGCACTATCATCTTGCCTCGGCGTTGGCGCGTAATGGCGATCGTGCACGCGCCATCGTGGAGTTTGAACGCCTGCTCGGGCGCGGGCAGCGGTTCCCCGAAGAGCAGGAGGCGCAGAGCCTGTTAAAGCAACTTAAATCCGGCGCACGATAAGTGAGGGAATTTCATATGAGGGGAATATTGGTTCACGCCGGATCGCGCACCACGGTGATCGCTTTGAGTATTGTTGTGGCGCTGGGCATGGGGGGGTGTGACCGTTTTCGTAATTACACCGATAGCGAGCATGTGCAGCGCGCCAAGGATGCCCAAGCCAAAGGCAACCTAAAGGTCACGGTGATCGAGCTCAAAAACGCGCTCGGCAAGAATCCAAATAACGCTGAAGCGCGCTGGCTGCTAGGAGAGGCGTATCTCAACCTCGAACAAGGCGCGGCGGCGGAAAAGGAATTAAGCCGTGCACGCGAACTGGGTATCGGCGCGCACTCCCTGACGCTACCCTTTGCCAAGGCATACTTGCTACAACGGCAATACCAAAAAATTCTGGATGAGATTCAGCCCGGGCCGCAATCCTCTGCAAGCAATACGGCAAAACTTCTTAAGCTTCGGGGTGATGCCAACTGGGGTTTGCGCCATTTCAAGCAGGCATGCGAACTCTACATGCAAGCCAACCAGTCCGACCCGCAACTGCCCGAAACCTATTGGGGGCTGGCGGAGTGCGCCGGCCGGGTGGAACGCGATATGCAAAAAGCACGCGGTTATTTGGATCAGGCGTTGCAGTTGGGGCAGATGAAGGATGAAACATGGACCTTGATTGGCGATTGGGAGAGCGCCCAGGGCCGATCGAAAGAATCGGAGGCGGCCTACGCGGAGGCGATCAAGCTCAATCCGCAAAACACGAAGGCGTTGTTCAATCATGCGATGTTTTTGCTGACCGCGAATAAATTCGATGAGGCGAAGCAGCGCGCGGATGCGATCCGCAAAGCCAATCCGGACGCGGCGTCGGCGTTGTTCCTGGACGGGTTTAGCGCCTACCTGCGCAAGGATTACCGGGCGGCGACGGATGTTTTGCACAAACTGGAAAAACGGACTCAGGAGGCGCCCGCATTTTGGCTGCTCAATGCCTCGGTAAACTATGCTACCGGCTCGCTTGCTTCAGCCGAGCAGTATGTCGAACGATATCTTGTAATCTACCCCAATAGCAGTACGGCAATTCGATTGCGCGCTAAAATTTTGCTGAAGACCGCGCGTGGGGCAGAAGCGATCCAAGTGCTGCAACCCTTGCTTGCGACTCAAGCCGACCTAGAGCTTTTTGTCTTGGCGGCGGAAGCATACAGCCAGCAGCGTCAATATGCCCAGGCGGCGCAACTGTTGGAAAAGGCCATCGCGCTGGATCCGAAGAGTGTGCCGGTACAAGTTCAACTAGGCCAAGAATATCTTGTTCTCGGCGAAACCGATCGCGCGATCGCCCTGCTCGAGAGCGCCTCTCGCGGGGAAGCGACGCGAGCCGAGGCCGACATCGCGCTGGTGGTGCATTACTTGAAGGCCAAACAATATGACAAAGCACTTGCCTCGGCGCAGACCCTGGAGGGCAAACAACCGAAGAATCCGCTGGTGCAGGATCTGAAAGGATCGGTGTACCTGGCCAAGGGGGATGTCGCCCAGGCGCGTTCGAGCTATGAAAAGGCGCTTTCTCTTCAGGGGGACTATGTTCCCGCCGCAAGCCGATTGGCGCAACTGGACCTGCGCGAAAAGAACATCGAGGCCGCGCGCAAGCGCTTCCTCGGCGTGCTGGATAAAAGCCCAAACAATCTTCAGGCGATGCTTGCCTTGGCGGAATTTTCGGTCGCGGAGCGCGATGAGCCGGAGTATGTCAAGTGGCTGGAAAAAGCGGCAAAAGCCCATCCTGCCGCATTGGAGCCGCGCACGCAGCTTGCCGGCTATTACTTGAGCCGCGGCAAACCGCAACAGGCCTTGGCGCTTGCGCGCGAGGCGCAAACGGCGGCGCCGGATAACCCGGCCGCCCTCGATTTCCTCGGGAACATTCAGCTTGCGGCGGGCGAGAAGGAAAATGCGTTGGCAACCTTTAACCAAATGCTTGCCCGCTCTCCGAACTCGATTCCTCACCTGGTTCGCATCGCCGGCATACAAGGGAGCATGCAACGCAGCGCCGATGCGCGCGCGACGATGAACAAGGCGTTAAAGGCCGCGCCCGATAGCGCGGATGTTTATGCGGCATTCGTATCGATCGAGTTGGCGGACGGCAAGCCGGATCAAGCGCTCAAGCTTGCCAAGCAGATGCAGCAACGTAGTACGCTGGTGGCGGAAGGCAATATGCTTGAAGGCGATATTCTCTTGCGCCAGCGCAGGTATGCCGAGGCGGTGCAACCGTATGCAAAGGCTTTCTCCATGCGCAAAGGCGGTCTGACCGCCATCAAATTGCATCAAAGCCTCGTCCTGTCCGGCCGCGCCGGAGAAGCCGATCAGCAGTTGCTGAAATGGCTCGATACGCAACCGAAAGAGGAGTCCGCGCACGTCTATCTGGCAGGCAGCTATGCCGAGCGAGGACTAAACAAGGCGGCGATACAACAGTATGAAATCGCCCTGGCGCGCGCGCCCCGGCATGCCGCTGCAATGAATAATTTGGCGGTGTTGTTCCAAAAAGAACGCGATCCGCGGGCTTTGGCGACAGCCGAGAAGGCGTATCAGCTTAACTCGTCTGATCCGCTATTCGCCGATACTCTGGGCTGGATATTGATGGAAAGCGGCGACTTGAAGCGAAGCGCCGCCCTGCTGAAACAGGCGGTCACGAGCGCGCCCAATTCGGCCAGCATGCGTTACCACTACGCAGTCGCGCTGTGGAAAGGGGGGGACGCCGCCGGTGCGCGCAAAGAACTCGATGCCGCGCTTAAATCCAAAGCGCCGTTTCCGGAGCGCAGCGAAGCCAAGGCGCTTCTCGCCAAGTTATGATCGGGCGGTAATGGGCTTGGGCGGCGCATAACGGTTCCAGATCACAATCAATGCCGGCAGCAGCAGCAGCTCGAATAGCTGCCCGGCAAGAAGGCCAATCGCGGCGAGCAAGCCGAAATGCGCCGTGGGTTGAAATTGTGAAGCCGTGAGCAAGGTAAATTGGGCAACCAAGATGATGGAGACCGCGATCACGGCGCGTCCGGAAGCTTCAAAGCTGCGCGCAAGCGCAAATACCGGACTCGCGCCCTGGCGCAGCCGGTGCAGGTAGCTGTGATAGAGATGAATCGTATCGTCGACCGTGATGCCCAGCACCACGCCGGCGATCAAGCAGGTGGCCATATCGAGGCTGATGCCTGTGGCGCCCATGACCGCAAATACGAAATACAGCGGAGCAAGATTGGGGATGAGGCAAATGCCCGCGGCAATGAAAGAGCGCCACAGGATGACCAGCAAAACAAAAATCTGGCCAAACGCGCCCAAGAAGCTTTTGACTTGACCAATGACCAGCAAATCTTCCTGGTCCGAGAATAGCCGTCCGTAACCGGCGATATCCCATTTCACGCCCGGTATGGGGTGCGATTCAAGCCGCCCCTTTATTTTGCCGATGACCTCGCTGATCGCATTGGCGCCGTGCACATTGACGTTTAGCAGGATGCGGGTGCGCTGGTATTCCCGGTTGACCAATTCGTGCAAGTCCTTGCCGTCGTAGACCAGCAATAATTGGCTGAGCAGCTTGTTGTTATCGGGGAGGCTGCGGTATTGCGCATCTTCGCCATGAAACGCCCAATTCATTTCCTCAATCACGTCCATCATGGAGACCGTGCGATCGATATGCGGCTGTGTTTCAGCCCAGCGCTGGAAGTCTTTAATCGCGAGCAGCCGATTAATATCCTTGAGCGAATCCCGTCCGGTTCCATCCATCACGATTTCAAGATTAATCACCCCCGAGAATTGGCTTTCCACGAACTGAGTGGACTGGGTTAAACGATGTTTTTCCGGGAAAAATTTCAGTAAATCTGATTCCACCTGCACCTTCATGAGCAGGGGAATGACCGCCACGACCCCCACTGCGGCGATCGCCAAGGTGGCGCCGGCGCGGCGCATGGCAAAACTGGCAAGGGTATAGGCGATCTTCTTGGTCCAGCGGAAGCCCCCCCCGTGCTTAGGCCAGGGTCCGCGATCCCATTGAGCCAGCAACGGCGGAATTAAATGGAACACCACCAAATAGACTACGAGCGTGCCAATCGCACCGGTTAAGCCAAACACCTGGATCGGCGGGA
>Ga0154780_1031_pt12 | contig 13103 bp, 13 predicted proteins | sample Rifle2008BG16ft_FD_105788 | JGI IMG/M metagenome (GOLD analysis project Ga0154780, IMG submission 105788) | Betaproteobacteria bacterium RBG_16_58_11
CGCACCGCGCTTCGCCGTGGCGCATAAGTACCCGGCGCAAGAGATGATGACCGAGGTGCTGGATATCGACGTGCAAGTCGGCCGCACCGGCGCCATCACGCCGGTGGCGCGACTGAAGCCGGTGTTTGTCGGCGGCGTGACGGTGACCAATGCCACCCTGCACAATGAAGACGAGGTGCGGCGCAAGGACGTGCATATCGGTGATTTCGTGATCGTGCGCCGCGCCGGCGACGTGATCCCGGAAGTGGTGAGCGTGGTGAAAGAGAAGCGGCCAGCAAAAGTGCAGCCATTCGTGATGCCAACCCAGTGCCCGGTGTGCGGCTCGCATGTCGTTAAATTGCCGGACGAAGCAGTGGCGCGCTGCACCGGCGGGCTGTTTTGCCCGGCGCAGCGCAAGCAGGCCTTGCTGCATTTCGCCAGCCGCCGCGCGCTGGATATTGAAGGCTTGGGGGATAAATTGGTCGAACAGTTGGTGGATAGCGGCCTCGTGCACACCCCGGCCGATATCTACACGCTTGACATGCAAGCGCTGGCGAATTTGGAGCGCATGGCCGAAAAGTCAGCGTCGAATATTTTGGCCGCGATTGAGCACAGCAAACAGACCACGCTGGAGCGCTTCATCTACGCGCTGGGCATCCGCAATGTGGGCGAAGCCACCGCCAAGGAGCTGGCGCGTTATTTCGGCTCGCTCGATAGCCTGCTGGACGCCGGCGAAGCGCAATTGACTGAAGTGCCGGACATCGGCCCGATCGTGGCCGAGAGCATCGCACAATTTTTCGCTGAGCCGCACAACCGAGAAGTCATCGAATGCTTGCGCACTGCCGGCGTGACCTGGCCCGAAGGCAAGGGTAAACAGGCGATGGTACAAACCGTGATCAGCGGCAAGACGTTTGTGCTGACCGGCACACTGCCCTCGCTATCGCGTGAGCAAGCCAAGGACATGATCGAGGCCGTAGGCGGCAAGGTGATCGGCAGCGTATCAAAAAAGACCGACTATGTCGTGGTGGGCAGTGACGCCGGCAGCAAGCTTGCCAAGGCGCAAGAGTTGGGTGTGCCTATGCTGGATGAGGATGGCCTGCGCGGATTATTAGGTCAGGTGGATCAGGCAAAGTAATTAATCCTCCATCATTTACTGCTAAAATCCAGCGCCATCCAAGGAGCGATCCAAATCATGACGAAAAAAATCCGCAAAGCCGTGTTTCCCGTAGCCGGCATGGGCACGCGTTTTTTGCCCGCGACCAAGGCCAGCCCGAAGGAGATGCTGCCGATCGTGGATAAGCCGCTGATCCAATACGCGGTGGAGGAAGCGATCGCCGCCGGCATCACCGAAATGATTTTCGTCACCGGGCGCAATAAGCGCGCGATCGAAGATCATTTTGACAAGGCTTATGAACTCGAAGCCGAGCTGACCGCGCGTGGTAAAACACACACCATCGAACAATTGCGCAGCATCCTGCCGTCCAATGTCACCTGCGTGTATACCCGTCAGGCGGAAGCGCTGGGGCTGGGGCACGCGGTGCTGTGCGCCGCTTCGGTGGTGGGCGACGAACCGTTCGCGGTGATCCTGGCCGATGACTTGATCGACGGCAACCCGCCGGCGCTGAAACAGATGGTGGCTTTGTACGAAGAGCACGCCAGCTCGGTGCTGGGGGTGGAAAATGTGCCGCGCGCGAATACCGGCGCCTACGGCATTGTGGATAGCCACGCGGTTTCCGATCGCGTGCAACGCGTGACCGGCATCGTGGAAAAACCCAAACCGGAAGCGGCGCCTTCCACCCTGGCGGTAGTCGGGCGCTATATCCTGACGCCGCGTATTTTCCGCATGCTGGAGCAGGTGAAGCCGGGCGCCGGCGGCGAAATCCAGCTCACCGACGGCATCGCCGCGCTGATTGAATACGAGGCGATTTTTGCCTATCAGTTTGACGGAATACGCTACGATTGCGGCAGCAAAATGGGCTACCTGCAAGCGACAATGGGCTATGCTTTAAAACATCCCGAGATTGGCGAACAATTCCGGGAATATTTGACGTCGCTGCATTGCGATTTACCCAAACGCTGAGTCCGAAGGAGCCTGCCCATGGCTAACAAACTCATGATTGTGATGGTGAACACCGATCCCAAGAACAGCGCGGAATTAGGCGCGCCGTTTTTTCAAGCCACGGTGGCGGCGGCGATGGAATATGAGGTCGAAGTGATTCTGACCGCGGGCGCGGGCGAGTTGGCCAAGCGCGGCGTGGCCGAAAAATTGCATGTGAAAGAGGGCTCGACCATCAGCGTGTACGACTATATCAAGGACGCGCACGCGGCCGGCGTGAAATTCAAAGTGTGCACGCCGACGCTGGAGCTTTGGGGCGAAGATCTGATCCCGGAAATCGAAGAAACCGTGGGCGGCTCCTATGTCATCCAGCAGGCGATGGACGATAACACCGTGACGTTTACCTACTGATCTTTGCATGCATACCCGCGAACAGGCATTGGAAATACTCGATTCGGCGGAGCGGCTTTGCTCCGCCGAATTCGTATCCGACTCGGTGTCGCGCGTGGCGCAGGAGATCACCGCCCAACTCGGCGAGCGCTATCCCATCGTGCTGTCGGTGATGGGCGGCGCCATCGTGTTTGCCGGCCAATTATTGCCGCAACTGCGCTTTCCGCTCGATCTCGATTACATTCACGCCACGCGTTACCGCAACAGCACGCAAGGCCAGGATATCGCCTGGAAGGTGATGCCGAAAGAAGATGTGAAAGGCCGGGTGGTGCTGGTGATAGACGATATCCTGGACGAGGGCCATACGCTGGCGGCGGTGCGCGACAAGCTGCTGCAAATGGGCGCTGCGGAATTTTATTGCGCCGTGCTGGCGGATAAGGAAATCGGCCAAGCCAAACCGATCCGGGCCGACTACATCGGCTTGCAACTCCCCAATCGCTATGTGTTCGGCTGCGGCATGGACGTGCAAGGCATGTGGCGCAACCTGCCGGAAATCTACGCGCTGAAGGAATGAGCACCCCTGCTACCCTGGAAAATCTGCTGATCGAGGCGCATCGGCTGTTTTCCCTGCACGATTTCCCCGCGGCAGAGGCGCAATGCCAGCACGCGCTGAGCCGCTATCCCGGCGAGCCGAATGTGCTGCACCTGCTGGGCGCCATTGCGGCGGGGCAGGGGCAGGCCGCGCGCGCTGCCGCCTATTTCGAAATCGCGGCAAAATCCTTGCCGGAGAATCCACAAGTCTTTTTCAATCTCGGCTCGGCGCAATTGTCCTTGGGCAATCCGGTGGCGGCGCAAGCGGCATTTGCGCGTGCGCTGGCGCTGCGCCCGAATTTTCCCGAAGCGCTCAACAATCTCGGCTGTGCATTGGAGGCGCAAGACCAATTGGTAGCGGCGCAAGCGCGTCTCGAGCAAGCCTTGGAATGCGCGCCGAGTTTTACCGATGCGCGCGCCAATCTGGGCCGGGTACTGCTGCGCGCCGGCAGCCCCGAGGCGGCGAAGGGCCAATTGGCGCTTGCCCTTTCGATGACGCCGAATCATGTTTCCAGCCTGCATTATCTGGGGCTGAGCGAGAAGGCGCTGGGCAATTACGCCGCAGCGGAAGCGGCGCTCAGCCAGGCGGTCAGCTTGCAGCCGCGCGCGCCGGAGCTGCGCAATAATCTGGGCAATGTGTTGGTGGCCCAAGGCAAATACGCGGCGGCGATGACGCACTATGCGGTGGCGCTGGAAGCGGAGCCGCACCATCCGGCGGCGGCGCTGAATTTGGCGAATGCCTTATCGCGCCAAGGCTTCGTTGATGAGGCGATTGCGCGCTATGACCAAGCGCTTGCGCTCAAGCCCGATCTGGCCGAAGCGCAGTGGGGCCGGGCGCTGGCGTATTTGCAGAAGGGCGATCTGGCGCGCGGCTGGGAAGGTTATGAATGGCGCTTCCTGTTCCAGCAGGCGTATCCGCATCGTTATGCCAAGCCGTACTGGAACGGTGAGCCGTTCGCAGGCAAGCGGCTCTTGATCTACGATGAAATCGGCTACGGCGACGTGTTTCAATTCGCGCGCTATTTGCCGCTGGTGAAGGCGCGCGGCGGCACGGTGCTGTTTGAAGTGAAACCGGGCTTGCAGCCCGCCTTGCGCGGCTTGTCCGGGGTGGACCAGTGGCTGGAGCGCAGCCCGCTACCGGTGGATGAGAACCGGTTCGACCTGCATTTGCCGCTGGAGAGTTTGCCCGGCGTATTCGGCACCACCCTGGACACGATTCCCAGCGACGTGCCGTATTTATTCGCGGATGAGGCCTTGCGTTCCGAATGGCGCGCGCGCATCGCGCCAAGCTCGGATCTCAAGATCGGCCTGGTTTGGGCGGGCAACCCGGATAGCGCCTACGATCAGGCGCGCTCGTGCGCCTTGCGCGACCTGGCGCCGCTGTTCGAGATTCCCGGCTGCCGCTTTTACAGCCTGCAAGTCGGCAAGGCGGCTTCCGACATGCACGCCGCCGCTTTGCCGCTGATTGCATTGGGCGAGGACTTTCGCGACTTCGGCGACACGGCGGCCGTTATGAGCCAACTCGATCTCATCATCAGCGTGGAAACCGCGGCGGCGCATCTGGCCGGCGCACTGGGCAAGCCCACTTGGGTATTGCTGGCGAAAGTTCCGGCTTGGCGCTGGCTGCTGGATCGGGCCGATAGCCCGTGGTACCCGACGCTGCGCCTGTTCCGGCAAACGCAGGCGGGAGACTGGTCCACGGTGATCGCCGCGCTTGCGCAAGCGTTGGGGCAATATGTTAAAGTTCATCATCGCAGCCACCAATGAACACCAATGAAAATCGTATCGGTTTTTTAGTGTCCATTCGTGGTTCCAAAGTGTTTATATAATCATCCCTTAAGACAAATCCTATGCTCTCAATTATCGGCGGCTCCGGCCTGACCCAACTCGCCAACCTTGAAATTACCCATCGCCAAGTGATCCGCACGCCCTTCGGCGAGCCCTCCGGCGCGCTGACTATCGGCCGGCTATCGAACGAGGAGATCATTTTTCTGGCGCGGCACGGATACGGCCATACCATCCCGCCGCACGAAGTGAACTACCGCGCCAATATCTGGGCGATCCACTCGCGCGGGGTCAAGGATCTGGTGTCGGTGGCCTCGGTCGGGGGCATTCATGCGGATTTGAAGCCGGGCACGATTGTGATCCCGGATCAAATCATCGATTACACCCATGGCCGCAAAACCACGTTTCGCGAAGGCAAGGACAAGCCGGTGGTGCACATGGATTTCACCGAGCCGTATTGCCAAAAAATGCGCGAGCTTTGTTTGCGCGCGGCGCAGGCGGCGGGCGAAACCTGTATTGACGGCGGCGTCTATGCGGCGGTGCAGGGGCCGCGCCTGGAGTCGAAAGCCGAGATCAATCGCCTGGAGCGCGACGGCGCGACCATGGTGGGCATGACCGGCATGCCGGAAGCCGGTCTCGCCAAGGAAATCGGGCTGTGTTACGCCACGATCGGCGTGGTGGCGAATTTCGCCGCGGGACGTGGATCGAGCAAGGACGCGGTACATTACGATGAAGTCGAAGCGGTGTTGAAGCAATCCATGCAGCGCGTGCGCAACATCCTCGAGCACTTGGTTGCTTTGCACGCCAATTAGCATGACCGTCAGAGAAATTCTCCGCATGGGCGACGCACGTCTGCTGCGGGTCGCGGAACTGGTCGATACTGTTGACACGCCGGAGCTTCATGCGCTGATCCAAGACCTGCGCGATACCATGGCCGCTGAGAGTGGCGCGGGACTCGCCGCCCCGCAAATCGGCGTCAATCTGCAACTGGTGATTTTCGGCGTGGAGCACAACCCGCGCTATCCCGATGCCGAACAAGTGCCGTTCACGATTCTGATCAATCCCACGCTGTATAAACTGGACGAGGAGATGGAAGACGGCTGGGAAGGCTGCCTTTCCGTGCCGGGCATGCGCGGTGTGGTGCCGCGTTTCAAGCGCGTGCGCTATACCGGCGTGGATGCCGCCGGCAATCCCATCGACCGCACGGTGGAGGGATTCCACGCGCGGGTGGTGCAGCACGAATGCGATCATTTGTATGGCGTGCTGTATCCGATGCGCATGAAAGACATGCGCCAATTCGGTTTTACCGACGTGCTTTTCCCCGATCAGGACGCGCCGGAAGACTAATTTCTCTGCATTTAGAGTCAATTCAAAGCTTAAGAAGCGTCAAAGCTAACCGATAATGTTCTAAACTACGGCCTGCGGACTTAAGTCTATACACATAATATTTTGATAAATAAGGTTATTTAATGGTTTCGAGCAGCAAACAGCCGGTCGACGTGCTGTTTATCAACCCCGGCAATCGCCGTGCGGTCTATCAAAAGTTGGGAGATGATTTCTCGGCCATCGAGCCACCCTCGCTCGCCGGGCTGTTCGCGACCTATGTCCGCAACAAAGGCTTGAGCGTGGCCATCGTCGATGCGCCGGCGTACAACCTCAGCCCGGAGGAAGCCGCGCAACAAGTGGCCGACCAATACGATCCGGTGCTGATCGCCATGGTGGTGTATGGCTTCCAGCCCTCGGCCTCGACCCAGAACATACCTGCCGCCGGCGCGACTTGCCGCGCGCTGAAAGCGATCGATCCGAACTACAAGATACTCATGACCGGCACCCATCCGGCCGCACTGCCCGAGCGCACGATGCGGGAAGAGGCGTGCGACTACGTGTGCGACCGCGAAGGCCCGGAGACGATTCTGCAAACTGCCCAGGCTTTGAAGGCTGCTTCAAAATCACCTAAACTGAATGAGATACCCAGCCTTTGGTATCGTGTCGGCGGCGTGATCATGAATAACCCACCTGCGCCGCTGATGGATGATCTGGATGCCGAGATGCCGAGCGTGGCGTGGGATTTGCTGCCGATGGATCAATATCGCGCGCACAACTGGCATTGCTTTGAACATATCGCCCAACGCCAGCCCTATGTGTCGCTGCACACCAGCCTCGGCTGCCCGTACAAATGCTCGTTCTGCTGCATCAACGCGCCCTTCGGCAAGCCCTCGTACCGCATGTGGTCGCCCGACACGGTGATCAAGGAAATCGACGAGCTGGTAAATAAATACGGCGTGAAAAACATCAAGTTCGTGGACGAGATGTTCGTGCTGAACAAAAACCACGTGATCGGCATCTGCGACCGCATCATCGAGCGCGGCTACGACCTCAACATCTGGGCCTATGCGCGGGTGGATACGGTGAAGGACGAGTTTCTGGACAAGCTGCAGCGCGCCGGCTTCCGCTGGCTGGCGCTGGGCATCGAGTCCGGCTCCAAGCATGTGCGCGACGGCGTGGAGAAGGGCCGCTTCGGCCTGGAGGAGATTCTGCAAGTGGTGCGCAAGATTCAGGATGCGGGCATCAACGTCATCGGCAATTACATCTTCGGCCTGCCCGACGACACCTTCGAGTCGATGCAGGAAACGCTCGACCTCGCGATCGAAGCCAATTGCGAATTCGCCAACTTCTATTGCGCCATGGCCTACCCCGGCTCCAAGCTCTACACCATGGCGCTCGAAAAGGGCTGGGAACTGCCGGATAACTGGATCGGCTACTCGCAGCACAGCTTTGAAGCCATGCCGCTGCGCACTGAGGTGCTGACCGCGGCCGAGGTATTGAAATTCCGTGATGAAGCCTTTATGACCTATTTCAAGAACCCGCGCTATCTGGCGCTGGTAGAGAAAAAATTCGGGCCGGAAGTGTTGCAGCACATCGAGCAGATGACCCGTATCCGACTCAAGCGAAAACTGTATTCCCCCGGAGAGGAGGCTCTGCGCTCATGATTATCAGCCGCACTCCCTTCCGTATTTCATTTTTTGGCGGTGGCACGGATTATCCCGCCTGGTACCGCGAACACGGCGGTGCAGTGCTGGCGACGGCGATCGACAAATACTGCTACATCAGTTGCCGCTATCTGCCGCCTTTTTTCGAGCATAAGTATCGCATCGTCTATTCCCGCATCGAAAATGTGATGGAGGTGTCCCAGATCGAGCATCCGGCGGCGCGCGAGGTGCTGCAATGGATGAATTGCGTGCGCGGGATCGAAGTGCATCATGACGGTGATTTGCCGGCGCGCTCCGGGCTCGGTTCCAGCTCTTCCTTCACGGTTGGCTTAATCAATGCACTGATGGCGATGAAGGGCGAACACGTCACCAAAGAAAAGCTGTTGCAGCATGCGCTTCATGTCGAGCAGGATCTGATCCAGGAGAATGTCGGCTCGCAAGATCAAGTGTCTGCGGCCTATGGCGGATTCAACAAGATCGAGTTCCACCAGGATGGCGCGATAGACGTCAATCCGGTGATCTTGCGCCCGGAGCGGCGTGAGTCGCTGGAATCGCATTTGATGCTGTTTTTCACCGGCATTTCGCGCTATGCCTCGGACGTGGCCAAGGCCAAAATCGACAACCTCAATCAACGCAAGACCGAGCTGCGCATGATGCGTACGCTGGTGGATGAAGCGCTCAGTATCCTCGGCAGCGAAAAGGACGACCTCGACGATTTCGGCAAGCTCCTGGATGAAAATTGGCAATACAAACGCAAGCTGTCAGACAAGGTGACCACCCCCGAGATCGACCAAATCTATGAAGCGGCAATGTCGGCGGGCGCGCTCGGCGGCAAGCTGCTGGGCGCCGGGGGTGGCGGCTTCCTGATGTTTTTTGCGCGTCCCGAGCAGCATGCCGCAATTTGTGAAAAATTGAAGGGCTTGATCTATGTGCCGATTAAATTCGACACCTCGGGCAGCAAAATTGTGATGTATCAGCCGAATGGTTTATCGTGAAACTCGCGAAGCGAGCCTACGTCCCTCTCGCCCGCTTGCGGGAGAGAGCTAGGAGAGAGGGTAACGGCCATGGTGCGTTTTATTCAACAGGGTGGCCATTTACTTGGCCGTTAGGTTAAACAATGATTCGCTACGACTACCACGGCACCGGCTTTGCCGGCTGGCAGGAAAAGCTAAACCACTATGAGCCCGCGTTTTTGCTCAAGCTGTTCCGCGACATGCTGCGCATTCGTATCATCGAGGAAGAAATCGAGCGCCGCTATTGGCAAGATCATATGAAATCACCGATCCATTTGGTGATTGGCCAAGAGGCTACATCGGTCGGCGCCTGCGCGGCCTTGACGCGCGCCGATTTGCTCTACGCCAGCCACCGCACGCACGGCAACTATTTGGCCAAGGGCGGCGATCTGAAAGCCATGTTGTGTGAAATGCATTGCCGCATCAATGGCTGCGTCGGGTCGCGCGGCGGTTCGATGCACTTGATGGATAAATCGGTCGGCATGGCCGGCAGCTCCGCCATCGTCGCCGGCGTGGTGCCGATCGCCACCGGCGCGGCATTCGCGGCGCAGATGCAAGACGAGAGCTATGTGACGACCGTTTTTCTCGGCGACGCCGCCACTGAAGAGGGCGCGGTATCCGAGGCGCTCAACTTCGCGGCGCTGAAGCAACTGCCCATCGTCTATTTCTGCGAGAACAATTTTTACTCGGTGCAATCGCCGCTGCATACCCGCCAGCCCCAGCGCGAAATCTACAAATGGGCGGCAAGCTATGGCATGCCGAGCGTGCTGGTGGATGGCACGAATGTATTGGCGGTGTACGAAGCCATGCAAGCGGCGGTGGCGCGCGCCAAGCAAGGCGGCGGCCCCACCTTCATCGAATCGCCGGTGTACCGCTTCCGCGCCCATGGCGGCGCGGGCGACGACAGCAAGACCGGCTACCGCGACATCGCCGAGCGCGAGGCGTGGCAAAAAGTCTGCCCGGTCGAAACCTATTTTGCATTTCTGAAATCGGCCGGCCTGATCGACGAGCAGGCGCGCAAAGTCATGGCGGGCGAAATCATGGCGGAAACGATGGAAGCCTTCGACTTCGCGCTCGCCAGCCCCAATCCAACCGAAGCCGATCTGTACACGCATGTGTATGCGGATTAACGCTAAAAAATAGATTCCCTCTCCCGCACGGCGGGAGAGGGAGAAAAACCACATATTTTATTGGGAATGAACACACATGCCGTGGGATGAAGGTTTAGTCAATTCGCTGGTGTACGACGCACCCGATCCGAAGGAGGGGCGGGTGTTGGGCTATGCCCAGGCCGTGAACGAGGCGCTGGAGATCGCGCTCAAGCAAGATCCGTCGGTGTTCGTGTTCGGCCAGGGCGTGGATGATCCGACCGCGATGTTTGGCGTGACCAAGGATTTGCAGGATAAATTCGGCGAGAAGCGCGTGTTCGATTCGCCCTTGTCGGAAGAGGGCATGATGGGCATGAGTGTCGGCGCGGCGATGAACGGCTTGCGCCCGGTGTTCATGCACAACCGGCCGGATTTCATTCTGCTGGCGTTCAACCAGTTGGTGACGCACGCCGCGAAAATGCATTACATGGACAACGGCCTGACCAAGGTGCCCATGGTGGTGTGGGCCGCCATCGGCCGTGGCTGGGGCTCCGGCGCGCAGCATTCGCAGGCGATTCAAGGCTTGCTGATCGGCGTGCCGGGCTTGAAAATCGTGATGCCGAGCACGCCTTATGACGCCAAGGGCCTGATGCTCTCCGCCATCCTCGACAACAACCCAGTGCTGGTGTTCGAGCATCGCTGGTTGATGAAAAAAGACGGCATCGTGCCCGAAGACTTCTATCGCGTGCCGCTGGGCAAAGGCATCTACCGCCGGCGCGGCAAGGACGTAACCATCGTCGGCGCATCGCACGCCTTGGAGCTGGGCTTGCAAGCCGCCAACAAATTGGCCGCCGAGGGCATCGATGTCGAAGTGATCGACCTGCGCACGATCAAACCCCTGGACGAAGAAATCATCCATGAGTCGCTGAAAAAAACCGGACGCCTGGTGGTGGTGGACACGGGTTGGTCCATGGGCGGCGTGTGCGCCGAGATCGGCTGCCTCGCCGCCGAAAAATGGTTCGACTCGCTCAAAGCGCCGGTGCGCCGCATCGGCTTGCCGGACATTCCGCACCCAGCCGGTTATACGCTGGAACAATTTTTCTACCCGGATGTGAAGCGCATCAGCCAAACCATTCGCGAACTCGTTCATCAATAGCTTTTAATTAAGGATCACCATGTTTTACGAATTAGCCAGCACCTCCTGGGGTACCGAAGAAATCGACGCCATGCAGCGCGTGATTCAAACCGGCCTATTCACCATGGGGGCGAACGTACGCAAATTTGAAGAAGACTTTGCCAAGAAATTCGGCTCCAAGCACGCCTTGATGGTGAGTTCCGGCTCGGCCGCGAACTTGGTCGGCGTAGGTGCGCTGTTCTTTAAAAAAGAGCGGCCCTTGCAGCGCGGCGACGAAGTGATCGTGCCGGCGATATCCTGGTCCACGACCTATTATCCGCTGCAGCAATACGGCCTGCGCTTGCGTTTCGTGGATGTGGAACTGGATACGCTCAATCTGGATGTGTCCAAGCTCGAAGCGGCGTTGACCCCCAAGACGCGCATGGTGATGGCGGTGAGCATCCTCGGCAACCCGGCGGCGCTGGATGTGATGCGCGCGTTTTGCGACAAGCACGGCTTGATTCTGTTCGAAGACAACTGCGAGTCGATGGGCGCGACGCTGAATGGCCAACTCACCGGCACCTTCGGCGACATCGGCACCTTCAGTTCTTTCTTCTCGCATCACATCGCCACCATGGAAGGCGGCGTGGTGGTGACCGATAATACCGAGTTGTATCACATCGCCAAATCGCTGCGCGCGCACGGCTGGACGCGAGATCTGCCGGCGGATAGCGATATTTACGAGAAGCGCGACGATGACTTTTACGAAGCCTATCGTTTCATTCTGCCCGGCTACAATGCGCGGCCGCTAGAGCTGTCGGGCGCGATTGGTATTGAGCAACTCAAAAAACTCGACGGCATGATCGACGTGCGGCGCAAGAACGCGGCGCTGTTTACCAAGTTATTCAAAGGTGACGAGCGCTTCATCATTCAGCGCGAGAATGGCAACAGCTCCTGGTTCGCGTTCACCGTGATTCTGAACCCGAAATTCGATATCGACCGCAAGCGCGTGATGCAAGCGCTGAAAGACGCCGATATCGGCTACCGCATCATCACCGGCGGCTGTTTCCTGCGCCACGACGTGATCAAGTATTTCGATTACGACACCGTAGGCCCAATTGTGAACGCCAACTTGGCGCATGACCGCGGCTTCTTCGTCGGAAATCATCCACAAGACATTACACCGCAGATCACGCGCTTCCACGAAGTGCTGACGCGCGCTGCCGTCTAATGGATGCGCTGATTCTCGCCGGCGGTCTCGGCACGCGTTTACGCGAAGCGGTGCCGGATTTGCCCAAGCCGATGGCGCCGATTCGCAACCGGCCCTTTCTCGAACACCAAATGGATTATTGGATCGGGCAGGGCGTGACGCGCTTTATTTTGTCGGTCGGCTACATGCATGAATTGATCGAAGCGCATTTCGGCGGCGCCTACCGGCAATGCCCTGTCGTGTATGCGCGCGAGGCAACCCCGCTCGGCACGGGCGGCGGTTTGCTGTTAGGGCTCAGCCAGGCGCAGGATGATTTGGTTTTGGTCCTGAACGGCGATACTTTTTTTGAGGTAAATCTGACTGAGCTGCGCGCGCGGCATGATGCTTTGCTGGCCGATGTCACCGTCGCGCTGCGGCGGGTTGCGCATAACGATCGCTATGGCGAAGTGGCGCTGGATGCGCAGGGCAACGTGGCCACCTTTAGCGCGGCGGCGAGCGGGGGCGAAGGTATAATCAACGGCGGCGTGTATTTGGTGCGGCCTGCCGTGCTGCTCGGCTTGGGATACGCGCCCGGTGATAAAGTCGCGCTGGAACAGGATTTGTTTCCACGCCTATTAAAAAGCGGAAAACGCGTCGCAGGATTTGTCACCGACACGAATTTTATCGATATCGGCATACCGGACGATTATTACCGCGCGGCCGATGTATTGCCTTCCTAAAAAAATGATCCCACACGATCGACTCATTAAAAATCTGCAAGCCTCTATCGCCGCCCAGCAGGCGCTGCTGGCTAACGCCTCGGTGCAAGCCGCCTTCAGTCAAGCGGTAGCGGTGGTGGTGGCCGCGTATCGCAAGGGCGGACGGCTGTATATCGCGGGCAACGGCGG
>Ga0154780_1087_pt1 | contig 13070 bp, 11 predicted proteins | sample Rifle2008BG16ft_FD_105788 | JGI IMG/M metagenome (GOLD analysis project Ga0154780, IMG submission 105788) | Betaproteobacteria bacterium RBG_16_58_11
ATGAGCGAATACCAATACTACGAATTCGTTGCCATCGACCGGCCACTGACGCGTAAAGAAATGGCTGAGCTCCGTTCCCATTCAACGCGCGCGACGATTACGCCTTCGAGTTTTATCAACGAATATCACTGGGGCGATTTAAAGGGCGACCCTGCTGACTGGATGCGGCGCTATTTCGATGCCTTCATCTACGTAGCCAACTGGTGCAGTTGCCGATTGGCGCTGCGTGTGCCGCATGCCGTGTTCAGCAAGGCAGCGCTTAAGCGGTTTTCGACGAAATACGCGTTGACCGTCGATGACTCGGGCAGTCACTGGATTATCGACTGGTCGCTCGACGAGAGCGAGTACCATGACCGCTTCGGCATGGAAGACGGCAGCGGCTGGATGGGCCGACTCGCGCCATTGCGTGACGAATTGTTGCGTGGCGATTTGCGCCCTCTCTATCTTGGCTGGCTGGCCGGCGTGACCGCTGGTGAAATCGGCGATAACGCCGTTGAACCGGAAGTCCCGCCAGGCATGTCGCAAATTTCCGCCGCACAGCAGGCGCTGGCGGAATTTCTGGAGATCGATCTGGATTTGCTGGCAGCCGTAGCGTCAAGCAATCCGGTGATTGCAGAATCACGCGATGGCAGCATCGACGAATGGCTGACGAAATTATCCGCCGACGAGATGCTGCCCATGCTCAAACTGCTGATGCAAGGTAACTCGCAGCAGGCCGAACGACAGATCAAGCGGCGCTTTCTCGCCTGGCAGAAGGAAAACGTGCAGAGCGTCGCACCTTCCGGTACGCAACGCAGGGTGGGCGAGTTACGGGCGCTTGCCGCAGAAGAAAAAAAGCTTCACCTTCAACGCGAAGCGAAAGAACGCGCACGGCAGGAGGCTGGGCGTCGAAAAAAACATGAGGCGTATCTCGTGACGTTGGCAGATGATTTCGATCGCTGCTGGAACGCGCTCCATCAACATGCGGAACGCGGCACGGCATCGGCCTATGACGAAGCGAAGCGCGGCATAGCCGATCTCGCCGATGCTTATGCGCTCGCATCCAACCGGGATGCCTTCGACCGCGCCTTGCATCAATTCATGGCGCGCCATGCCAAACGTGGGGCGCTTGTTCGCAGACTGGTTGAAGCCGGGCTATGGCAGAAATAGATCCAACGCGCACCCATCATTGCTTGCTGTCCCGGCTGCGAACAACTGAGGGCCGAGAATGGCCGTCTGATCGCTTTGCTGGATGCACATCCACATCGGAGCGACGAACAACGTCCGGGTGATGCTCGAACCGCGGGCCGTCGAGGCATCGTCATTTACACCAGAAGAGAAAGTGGCGCTATTCCACCGCCTGTTTCGGGCGCACCGATGTATATCCCGTCCGGTGGAAAAACAAGGCTGGCAAAGCAGGTTATGCACTTGCCTGCGCCAATGATGACTTTGTCGCCTGCAAAGGCGAGAATGGCGCGAAGGAGGCGGGGAAGATGCAGCTGGATGGTAAGGAATGCGTGGTCTGGGACGGCGATGTGACGTCCTTCCGGTTTAATGTCTGATGCAGGCCAAATATGCAGGCGACCTGGGAGATTTCGGCAAGCTTGGCTTGTTGCGCTGGCTGGTGGGCATTCATCCCGCTACTGCAAATGATGGAAAGATACTCCTGTCTCTCGGCATTCTCTGGTACCTGGCTTCGCCTCACGTAGATCGGGGAAGTAGCAAGGGCGATGGAAAGCATGTCCGGTATCTCAGCTACGAGATGCCAAACAGATTCAGCGAATGCGACGAAGTGCTCTTCAGTGCGCTGAAGTCTATCGGCCTCAATGAAAAAGAAGAGCGCAGGAGTTTCTCGAAAATGGGTAGTGGTATCGGCGCTCTGGAAGCGGCGGACATCTGGTATCGCAACAAAACGAAGTTCTTTGCCAAATCATGCGATGACTATGGGCAGCCACTGAGCCAAGAAGCGCGCAAGGAATGGTTCCTAGAGGGATGCAAGGCCGTTACGAATTGCGATTTGGTGTTCGTTGATCCTGACAACGGCCTCATGGAAGATCAGCTCTCAGAGGCGAGCGTCTCCGCCAAGCATGTCCTACTCTCAGAAATAAAGGAGCTATGGAATGTCGGTCACAGCCTCGTCATTTACCACACGCCTAACCGCAAGATAAAAGGCGTAACCCATAACCAACAGATTCGGGAATGGTCGTGCCGGCTACAGAAAATGTTGCCAAATTGTTCTCTCTGGGGCGGGCGTTACGGGCGTGGATCATCCCGCGCGTTTTTTGTACTGGCGCATAAAAAGCACCATGATGTCCTGAAAGTTCGCTTGGAGGAGTTTCGCAAATCTCAGTGGGTAACCAACAATCACTGGGATAGGGACTCGTTCCCACATTCCGTATAGAGCGCCTGCTATTCTTCCTTGGTGCCGGTAAAGGCGTCGCCGGTACCATTGGCGGCGGTAAGGCCAGAATGAGATTCTTTGGCAGCCGTAGGGCCATCCCGGAGGTGGCGGGTACGATGGGCTCAACGGACGATATTTCCGCTTCAATTTTTTTAGAGTATATCCATAGCCAAGCCGTAGCTATCCCCTGGATTCCCCTACGTTTTATGTGAGGTCTTGGCATTGACTTCAGGGATATGCGGCCTACACTGGCATTGTGATCTGCAAGGGTAACCTCGGTCGAAAGGCCGAGGGCGCAAAATTTCCGGTCTAAGGGGCGAGTCCCTACGATAGCGGGATTACCAGAGAACGCAGTGGTTCATGTTTGCGCGAGGGGGTTCGCCCGCTTCGCTTCTGCTCTCTGCCGCGTCGGCTCCTTGGAGATAGCTTGGATTTTCTTTAAGGAGTAGGTGATGGCGATATCCGCCGTACAATCAAGCGAACTGGCCCAGTACTCGAGCACGGGTAAGCCTGCGTCCTCGGCCAATGGCCAGGAAACGGGCCGTGTCGAGGTGGGGCAGTCGAGCTATAACACCCAAATCTCGGGCTATGGGCAGATTCGTGCCGCGTTTGACCGGCTGCAATCGGCTGCGTCCGAGCTGACCGGTCCCGCCGCATTTAGCACGCACGTCGCGGCATCGAGCAAACCTTCTGTGGTGAGCGCGCACCTTACCAGCACTAATGTGAGCGGTTCGTTCGATGTTGACGTGTTGCAGCTTGCAAACGCGCAAACGCTCGTCACCTCGTCCCAGGCCAGCCCCAACACCTTGCTCGGCAGCGGCGAGAAGACCACGCTCAGCGTCCAATTCGGTGTGAGCAGCGGCGCGACATTTACCGCCGACGACACACGCGACGCGGAGAAAGTCACGATCGATACGCGCAACAACACCCTGCGTGGCATTGCCGCCGCGGTTAATGCGGCGGATGTGGGGGTGATTGCCGCGATCACTTTCAATGGCAATACCTATCAATTGCAGTTTTCTGCCGAGGAAAGTGGGGCGGAGAATAGCTTTACGCTGAGCGCCTCCGGCGATGATGTGCTGGAGAGCTATCTCAGTTACACGCCGGAACATACCTCGCAAGCGGTGACGCGCACAGTCGCGGCGCAAGATGCGCGGATCAAGGTGAATAGCGTCACGGTAGAGGCGAGCTCGAATACCGTGACGAATGCGCTTGATGGCGTGACGCTCAAGCTGCGAAGCGTGGGCAGCGCCCAATTGGCGGTGAGCGACAATCCGGAAAATGTCATTGCGCAGAAGGTCGGCAATTTCCTTGCCGCATTCAATGAACTGCAAGCACAACTCAAGCAATCCAGTGCGGGAGATGCATCGATCCCGCCGGTAGTGCGCAATCTCAAAACCCGCGTGAACGAAGCGTTGGAAGAAGCCAACCGCAACGCCGGCGCATTCGGCGGCTTGGCCGGGATCGGTATCCGGCCTGATGCGGCCGGTAATTTGCAACTCGATACGTCCACATTCCAAACCGCCCTGGGTGCGGATCGCGATGCGGTTGCGAAAATATTCACCAATGACGGTGAAGGTTTCGCCGATCTGTTTGCTGCGGTGGCGCACGATCTCTCGAAAGTGACCGGTCGCGAGGTGTCGCGCTTATCCGATGCCGCGCGCAGTGAGCGAGCTCGCCAAGCCGGGCCGGCTTCGGGAATCAGCTTCGAAGTAAATGGTTTCGATAACCAGTACAGCCAATTGAGTGGACTGGTGCAATCCGTGGACCAAACCGATCAAACCCTGAACGGCTTGCTGTTGCAAGGCGAAGCCGCGCAGTCCTCGCAAAGCAGCCTGCTGAACCGGCTCAACAGCCTGGCCAATCTGGCGACGCCCTAACGGTCATGGCAGTGGTCGCCCCGAGTATAAAGCTCGCCATGACCGTTTCCCCTCTCTCCTAGCTCTCTCCCGCAAGCGGGAGAGAGGGACTTTGACTCGCTTAGCGAGTTACAATCAATCTCTCCAAGCAATTATTTCCATTGACTTTTTGTGCTGCCGCCATTGACGTCTCGGGGCGCTTTCGGCTATGATCCACGCCCTTGGTGATATAGCTCAGTTGGTTAGAGCACAGCACTCATAATGCTGGGGTCGGTGGTTCAAGTCCACCTATCACCACCAGGATTTTATTGAGTTCGGCCGCTTTAAGCGGCCAATTTTGTCTTGGGAGGTCTCATGCGCACGCTGAAGAACATCCTTTTTGCTTTGCTGGCGGCGTTTTTGCTGATTGCCCCCGCCCACGCCGAGCGCAATTTCCCCCCGAATGTGAAGCCAGCGGAATTGCGCGGCGTGGAATATCCCTATGTGCGCATCGATGACCGAACCTATCGCCTGGCGCCGGGCGGGCGGATATACGATACGTTTAACCGCATCGTGCTGCCCAATGCGGCGCCGAAAACCGGCAAGGTCTTGTTCAAGCTGGATCCACAAGGCAATGTGCTCAAGCTGTGGATATTGACGCCGGAAGAAATCGCGCGTCTTTCCCAGTAGCTTCTACCTATTCCACTGTGGCCAAAAAACTCTTCATCCAGACCTTCGGCTGCCAGATGAACGAGTACGACTCGGACAAAATGGCGGATGTGCTGCATGCGGCGCAAGGCTTCGAACGCACGGAAAAACCCGAAGAGGCCGACCTGATTCTGTTCAACACCTGCTCGGTGCGCGAGCGGGCGCAAGAGAAAGTGTTTCATGCGCTCGGCCGGTGGAAACATCTCAAGCAAAGCAATCCCGATTTGCTGATCGGCGTGGGTGGCTGCGTCGCTAGCCAAGAGGGCGCGGCGATTGTGAAGCGTGCGAAATACGTGGATGTCGTATTCGGCCCGCAGACCTTGCACCGCTTACCTGAGCTACTCGATGCGCGCCGTCGTACCGGCCAATCGCAAGTGGATATCACTTTTCCCGAGATCGAAAAATTCGACCACCTGCCGCCGGCCCAGGTGACAGGCGCGAGCGCTTGCGTATCGATCATGGAAGGGTGCAGCAAATATTGCAGCTTTTGCGTCGTGCCCTATACGCGCGGCGAGGAAGTATCGCGACCCTTTGACGACGTGCTGGCGGAAGTGGTGCAGCTTACCGAACGAGGCGTGAAAGAAATTACCTTGCTCGGTCAAAACGTGAATGCCTATCGCGGCGAGATGCATGAGGGGGAGGGCGCCGACTTAGCATTGCTGCTCGAGTATGTGGCGGCGGTTCCCGGTATCGATCGCATCCGCTATAGCACCTCGCATCCGCTGGAGTTTTCCGATCGCTTGATCGAGGCCTATGCGCGCATTCCCAAGCTGGTATCGCATCTGCACTTACCGGTGCAATCAGGTTCTGACCGTATTTTGATGGCGATGAAGCGCGGTTATACCGCGCTCGAATACAAAGCGAAAGTGCGCCGACTGCGCGCAGTGCGCCCCGACATGGTGCTGTCCTCGGATTTTATCGTCGGCTTCCCCGGTGAGACCGAAGCTGATTTCGAGGCGACCATGAAATTAATCGACGAAGTCGGTTTCGACGCCAGCTTCAGTTTTATTTACAGCGCTCGCCCCGGCACGCCTGCCGCGTCCTTGCAAGACGATACGCCGCTGGCGGTGAAAGCCGAGCGTCTCACCCACCTGCAACAGCGCATCGAAGCGCAGGCGCTGGCGATTAGCCAAGCCATGCTCGGCAGCGTGCAGCGCGTGCTAGTAGAAAACGTGTCGAGCAAAGACGGCAGCCGCCTGATTGGCCGCACCGACAACAATCGCGTGGTGAGTTTTGCCGGCCATCCGCGTTTGATTCATCACTATACCGATGTGAAAATCACCGAAGCTTCGGCGCGCAGCCTGCGCGGCGAAGCAGTGATTTCTTGAGAATAGTTGGCCGCGAATTAACGCAGATTTGCGCGAATTGTGGCAGTTTCCTGTAGTTTAATTTGCGAAAATTAGCGTTAATTCGCGGCTAAAGAAAACATATGGACATTTCCTTCACCCCGGTCGACAACAAGCGCCTCGCCAATTTATGCGGGGTGTTGGATGAAAACCTGCGCCAAATCGAAACCGCGCTTGGGGTGAAAATCGCTCGTCGGGGCGAGCATTTCCGGGTGGAGGGCGCGGTCACGCCCGCCCGGCATGCATCCGAATTGCTGAAACAATTTTATGAGCGTTCCCAGCGCGCCTTGAGCGTGGAAGATGTGCAGCTCGGTTTGGTGGAGATTGCGCATACGCCTGTTGCCGGCGGCGAGCGCCAAGCCGATATGATGCCGGTGCTGATGACGCGCAAGAGCGACTTGCATGCGCGCACCGCGCGTCAAAATCTCTACTTGCGCCAGATTCAGGAATTCGACATCACCTTTGGCATCGGTCCCGCTGGCACCGGCAAGACCTATCTCGCCGTGGCGAGCGCGGTGGATGCGCTGGAGCGCGATTTGGTGAAGCGCATCGTGCTGGTGCGGCCAGCGGTCGAGGCGGGCGAGCGTTTAGGCTTTCTGCCCGGCGACTTAGCGCAAAAAATAGATCCCTATTTGCGCCCGCTGTATGACGCGTTGTACGACCTGATGGGTTTCGATAAAGTCACTAAATTGTTCGAGCGCAATGCCATCGAAATCGCGCCGCTGGCTTATATGCGCGGCCGTACGCTGAATCACGCGTTTATTATTTTGGATGAAGCGCAGAACACCACGCCGGAGCAAATGAAAATGTTCCTCACCCGCATCGGCTTCGGCACCAAGGCGGTGATCACGGGCGATGTGACCCAAATTGACCTGGGGCGCGGCCAAAAGAGCGGTTTGGTGCAAACGCAAGAGGTGCTGAAGGACGTAAAGGGGATTGGTTTCACCCACTTCCTGGCCGAAGACGTGGTGCGTCATCCCTTGGTGCAACATATTGTCCATGCCTACGAACGCTACGAAAAAAACAAAACAGAGTAGGGGCGAGGCATGCCTCGCCCGCACGCCGCCCAGACTCTCCCTCGCGGTGCAATACGCGGCCGAGGCGGCGGGCTTGCCCACCCGCGCGCAAGTGCGCAAATGGGCCAGAGCCGCGCTGACGTGCGACGCGGAGATCACCGTGCGTTTTGTGGATGAGATCGAGGGCCGCAGCCTCAACCGTGACTATCGCGGCAAAGATTACGCAACCAATGTGCTAAGCTTTATTTATTCCAGCACACCGGTGCAGGGTGATTTAGTGATTTGCGCGCCGGTGGTGGCGCGCGAAGCGCAAGACCAAGGCAAAGCGATTGACGCGCATTACGCGCATTTGATCGTACATGGCGCCCTGCATTTACAAGGCTTCGATCACGAGGTCGAAGCCGAGGCCCAAGCGATGGAGGCGCGCGAGACCGAAATCGTGATCAAGCTCGGTTACCCTGATCCGTATTAGGTGATGCATAACGAATAACCCCATTATTCGTTATTTATTACCCCAGGGAGGCGGACCCGTTGTATATGGATGATGCGAGTACCAAGCCGAGTTGGCTCGAGCGGCTCGGCGCGCTGTTGATGCGCGAACCGGAAGATCGAGAACAGCTCGTTGAATTATTACACTCCGCTTACGAGCGGAATCTGCTGGATGCCGATGCACTCGCCATGATCGAAGGCGTGCTGCAAGTCTCCGAATCCCAAGTGCGCGACATCATGATTCCGCGCGCGCAAATGGATGTGGTCGATATCAACGACCCGCCCGAAAAATTCCTGCCCTTCGTCATCGCCACCGCGCACTCGCGTTTTCCCGTGACTGACAAAGACCGTGATGACGTGATCGGCATCCTGCTGGCCAAGGACATGCTGCGCTATTACGCCGGAGAAGAGGTGAATGTGCGCGCCATGCTGCGTCCGGCGGTGTTCATTCCCGAATCCAAACGACTCAATGTGCTGCTCAAGGAATTTCGCAGCAACCGCAATCACATCGCCATCGTGGTGGATGAATACGGCGGCGTGGCCGGGTTGGTCACCATCGAGGACGTGCTGGAACAGATCGTGGGCGAGATCGAGGATGAATTCGATTTCGATGAAGCCGAGGACAATATCCTGCGCGACCGCCACGGCCGCTATCGCGTCAAGGCACTGACCGAGATATCCGATTTCAATGAAGCGCTCGGCACGCAATTCAGCGACGAAGATTTCGACACCGTGGGCGGTTTGGTCGTCAGCGAATTCGGCCGTTTGCCCAAGCGCGGCGAGAGCGTCTTCCTGGAAGGCCTGAAATTCCAAGTGCTGCGCGCCGACAGCCGGCGTCTGCATTCGCTCCTGGTCGAGCGCGTGCAACAAGACGAGATGATCAATCCGCTGCAAGGAAACGCTTGACCCAGAGTAGCGCAATCATCCTGCGCGCCGGGCGTCTCAAGCTCGTCGCACTGCCCTTCCTCCTCGGCGCATTAACCGTCCTCGGTTATGCGCCGTTTTATTTCTATTTGCTGCCGCCGTTGACGCTGGCCTGGTTGTTTCATTTGTGGCTGCACGCCGGTTCGCGCCACGCTGCGTCGCTGATCGGCTTTGCGTTCGGCTTGGGATTGTTCGGCGCCGGGGTATCGTGGGTGTATGTGAGCATGCACGATTTCGGCATGCTGCCGCTGCCGATCGCCGCCTTCGCCACCTTGCTGTTTTGTGCCTTCTTCGCGTTGTTTCCGACACTGATTGGCTACGCGCAAGCGTGGTTCAAGGGTGGGGCGCCAACGCGCTTGCTGCTCATCTTACCGGCTAGTTTCGCGCTGATCGAATGGGTGCGCGGCTGGCTGTTCACCGGTTTCCCGTGGCTGACGATTGGCTATTCGCAAGCGCCCGCCAGCCCGCTTGCCGGCTACGCGCCGCTGCTGGGCGTGTATGGTGTCTCGCTGTTGCTCGCTTTGAGCGCGGGGCTATGCACGTTGGCATATCACGCTTGGCACGGTAAGCGCCGCCAAGCCGGAATGGCGATCATGGGGCTGCTGGTGTTGTGGGGAATCGGTGCGGCACTCAAGACCATCGCTTGGACTCAGCCTGTCGGCAGCCCGGTCACCGTTAGCTTGCTCCAAGGCAATATTGAACAGGACATGAAATGGCGCGAAGACCGGCTGATGACGACGCTCATCACTTACCGCGATCTGGTGCAGAGCAGTCCGAGCCGGTTGATCATCTTGCCCGAGACCGCCGTGCCGCTGTTCTACGATCAAGTGCCGCCCACCTATTTGGAAAATTTGGCGCGGCACGTGCGGGACAAGGGCGGCGATCTGATCGTCGGCCTGCCGGAGCGCGACATCGAGCGCGGCGCGTATTACAACAGCGTGCTGAGCGTGGGCAGCGCGCCGTCCCAGGTGTACCGCAAGCAGCATCTGGTGCCATTCGGCGAATTCGTGCCGGTCAAGCCCGTGTTCGGCTGGTTCATCGACATGATGCAAATTCCCTTGACCGACTTCGCGCGGGGATCGGCCGCGCAAAGGCCGCTCGCCGTGGCCGGCCAGAAAGTCGCGATGAATATCTGCTACGAAGATGTGTTCGGCGAAGAAATCATCCGGCAGTTGCCCGAAGCCACCCTGCTCGCGAATGTGAGCAACGACGCCTGGTTCGGTGACTCCATCGCGCCGCGCCAGCACCTGCAAATCTCGCAAATGCGCGCGCTGGAAACCGGGCGCACCATGCTGCGCGCCACCAACACCGGCATGACCGCGATCGTGGATGAGAAGGGGCGCATCACCGCGCAAGCGCCGGTGTTTCACGAAGCCGCGCTGCACGGCCAAGCGCAGGGCATGACCGGCAGCACGCCCTATGTGCGCTGGGGCAATGGCGCATTCTTGACGCTTGCGCTCATGCTGTTGGCGGCCGCGCGCATCCGGCGTCAGCGTATGTAGGCAAAACCCTGCCGCTGCAACTCGATGATCTCCGCATCGGCCATCGGCACGATGCTCACAAACCCATGAATGTCCTCCGGCTGCAAGCCGTGTCCGCGCGCCGCCACGCGGCACATGCGAAATTCGATAATGCCGTCCAGCGATAAACTCTGCGCCCGCTGCATCAGCGCTTTGTATCGGGCGTGGTGCTTGATCGCGAAAAAGGGAATTTCATTGCCATGCAGCACAATGACAATTTTATTGTCGAACGGGTCGGCGCCATTGATCAGGCTCAAATAGCTCACGCGGTCGAGCATGCGGTCGAGCTTTTGCACCGAGTCGACCGCCACGTCATAGACGACTTTCTGCTTGCTGTATTCCTTGTCGATGGCTTTTGCGCGGCCCCAGGGCGCGTCCGGCTCGGCGTTGGCTTGGGTGGCGAATAGGGCTAAAGCAAACATCAATGCGCGAGCAATAGTCATGGTGTCTCCTCAGGTAAGCTGGGTATGGTATATCAGCACAATAATCGACGACGCGGCTCGATTGGAATCGGCATCGATCTAGCCTTTTTATCATAGGCCAAACACTGTAAAATCAAGCGTTTTTAGCGCTCTCCCCGCGCATTTCCCCGATTAGAAAGTTCCGCATGCAAACCTTTCAGGAAATCATTCTCACGCTGCAGCAGTATTGGGCCAAGCAAGGCTGCGTGATCCTGCAACCCTACGATATGGAGATGGGCGCAGGTACGTTTCATACCGCGACCTTCTTGCGCGCACTCGGCCCCGAGCCGTGGAAAGCGGCTTACGTGCAGCCCTCGCGCCGGCCCAAGGACGGCCGCTATGGCGAAAATCCCAACCGCTTGCAGCACTACTACCAATTCCAAGTCGTGTTGAAACCTTCCCCCGACAATATTCAAGAAATGTATCTGGATTCGCTGCGCGCCTTGGGCATCGATACGCAGGTGCACGACATCCGCTTCGTCGAGGACGATTGGGAATCGCCCTCCCTCGGCGCCTGGGGCCTGGGCTGGGAAGTGTGGCTGAACGGCATGGAAGTGACGCAGTTCACTTATTTCCAGGAAGTCGGCTCGCTCGTCTGCAAGCCGGTGCTGGGTGAGATCACTTATGGCATAGAGCGCCTCGCCATGTATCTGCAAGGCGTGGAAAACGTATTCGATCTTACCTGGACACCGGGTGTGAGCTACGGCGATGTGTATCACCAGAACGAAGTCGAGCAATCCAAATACAACTTCGAGCACAGCAATGTGAATTGGCTGTTCGAGCAGTTCAACATGTTCGAGTCGGAAGCCAAGCGCCTGATGGAAGCAGGCCTGCCCCTGCCCGGATTCGAGCAAGTGATGAAATGCTCGCACGCATTCAATCTGCTCGACGCGCGCGGCGCAATTTCGGTCACCGAACGCGCGGCCTACATCGGCCGCGTGCGCGTACTGGCGCGGCTGGTGGCGCAGGCTTATTACAACTCGCGGGAAGCGCTTGGCTTTCCGATGTTAAAAACGTAAAAATCTTGAACCACGGAGTACACAGAGTACACGGAGTAATCAAATATATAACTCCGTGTACTCTGTGTACTCCGTGGTGAGATAGGGTTTAAAAATATGCAAAATACACTGCTCATCGAACTGCTCACCGAAGAACTCCCGCCCAAAGCCCTTGCGCGCCTGGGCCAGGCCTTCGCCGAAAAAATCGTGCTTGATCTGCACGCGCGCCAATTGGTCGATGCCGAATCGGGCTATTCCTGGTTTGCCACGCCGCGCCGCTTGGCGGTGCAAGTGATGGACGTGCGCGATCAAGCGCCGGATCAGGCGTTTACCGAAAAGCTGATGCCGGTGGCGGTGGCGCTCGATGGCGAGGGAAAACCGACGCAAGCGCTACTCAAAAAGATGGAAAGCAAGGGCATTCCACTAGAGAGTATTCCTGGATTTGAGAAGCGCATGGATGGCAAGGCGGAGGCGCTGTTCTATTCCGGCGTGAAACCGGGCGCTGCGCTCGGCGAGGTGATTGCCGAATTGGTGGCCGCTTCGATCAAGGCCTTGCCTATCCCCAAGCTCATGCGCTGGGGCGACAGCGAGCATCTGTTCGTGCGCCCGGTGCATGGCTTGGTGATGATGCATGGCGCGAAGGTGCTGCCGGGCGAGTTGTTGGGGCTTAAAAGCGGCAACGTGACGCGCGGCCACCGCTTCATGGGCACGAGCGCGCTGACGCTCGACCATGCCAATCACTACGAAGCTATCCTCGAAGAGCATGGAAAAGTCATGCCCTCTTTCGTCACGCGCCGTGCCGAAATTGAAATGCGCCTGCTCTTGGCGGCGGGCGATGCGCAGCCGGTGGAGTACGAGGCGCTGCTGGATGAAGTGACCGCGCTGGTGGAATGGCCTGCGGTGTATGCCGGGCAATTCGATCCGGCGTTTCTGACGGTGCCGCAGGAATGCTTGATTCTCTCCATGAAGCAGCACCAGAAATATTTCCCGCTGCTGGATCGAGCGGGCAAGCTGCTGCCCAAGTTTCTGGTGGTGAGCAATCTCAAAACCGCCGACCCCCGGCACATCATCCACGGCAACGAGCGCGTGCTGCGCGCGCGGCTGTCGGACGCCAAGTTTTTCTTTGAACAAGATCAAAAGACCAAGCTCGACACGCGCGTGCCGAAGCTGGCCCATGTGGTGTATCACAACAAGCTTGGTACGCAATTGCAGCGCGTCGAGCGCATTCAAAAGCTCGCCGCCGAGATAGCGCATCAACTCGGCGCCAACACCGATCACGCGGCGCGCGCCGCCTATTTGTGCAAGGCCGATTTGCTCACCGACATGGTGGGCGAGTTCCCCGAACTGCAAGGCTTGATGGGCCAGTACTATGCGCGCCATGACGGCGAGC
>Ga0154780_1094_pt1 | contig 12945 bp, 18 predicted proteins | sample Rifle2008BG16ft_FD_105788 | JGI IMG/M metagenome (GOLD analysis project Ga0154780, IMG submission 105788) | Betaproteobacteria bacterium RBG_16_58_11
CGATTCCGCCCGCCACGCTTGGCTGCATACAGCGCATCATCCGCTGCTTTGATGAGCGCATCGCTGGTTTGATAATTCGGGAAAGCAGCGATGCCGCCGCTGGCGCTGGTGCAAAAATAGGTATCGCGATGCGGATGGCGAATCTGGGCAAAGTCTTGGCGTATGCCGTCTATGATAGTGAAAGCTTGCTCCAGGTTGGTGTTGGGCAGGCCGATGAGAAACTCTTCGCCACCGTAGCGGCAGAGAATGTCTTGTTTGCGCAGGCGTTGCTTGAGTAGCCACGACAGGCTGCGAATGATTTGATCGCCGACGGGGTGGCCATAGTTGTCGTTGACTTGCTTGAAATGGTCGATATCCAACATCGCCACCGACAATCTGGCGCCCTCATGCGCGACGTTGGAGAGCATGGCATCCAGCGTGTCTTTGCCGCTGGTGTGATTGAGCAAGCCGGTGAGGCTATCGTGGTACATGGAGCGGCGCAGCGCCCGGTAGCGTTCGATTTTACTTTTAACGATGGCGTTGAGAAAAACCGGGTTAAACGGTTTGGTGAGGAAATGATCGCCGCCCAAACGCATGGCATCGACTTGCAGCGCGACATTGGTTTCGCCGGAAAGATACACAATGGGGATGCTCAAGAATTCGTCATGCTGGCGGATGATGCGCGCGGCCTCGACCCCGGTGCAGTTGGGCATGTACATGTCCATCAAAATCAAATCGGGGTTGAACTGCTTGAGCGCGCTGAGCACTTGGCGCGGGTCGTTGATGGCCTGGGTGAGGATTTGGTTTTCCTCCAGCGTGCGCTGAATGACGCGGCTGGCCGTCAGCGAATCTTCCACGATCAGCACGCGGTAAGCTTCTTGCTCCTGCCGTTCGTTCAGTTCCAGAATTTGCGCGACGATGGTGTGCAGCGCCGCGCCTTCCAGCAAACACCAATCACAGCCGATACGCAGCACTTGTTGCAACTGCTCAAAATCGGAGCGTACCGCGAGACAGAGCAATTGCCCGATCGCGAATTGCTGGCGCAGCGCTTTGATGCGCGCCTGCCATGCTTCTTCCGGCAGACTGCTGATGTCGAGCAGCAGCAAAGGGGCGCTGCCCACGCTATCCGGCAATGACTGTTCCCACGTCAGGAAATTTACCGACATGCCGAAATATTCGAGCTGCGTGAGCAAGTCTTGCCATAATTCCCGGTCATGCCCGATCAGCCAAATATCGCCCACCCGCTTGGTATTGATCGGGGCATGCTGCGGTTCATGGCGCCGCTCGACCATACCCTCGGATGCCGCAGCGTGGCTATCTACCATGCGCGTGAGTGCGAGTATGCGTTCGTTTAAATCATCTGCCGTGGCTTGATTTAGCGGGTGGCTCACTTCTTCATTGAACAAGGCCAACGCGACTTGCTCTAGCTGGTGGCTAGCGTGATGCAAGGCGGTGACGCCCTTGTCGATGAGGAATTCAGTAAAACTATTAATCGACACCGCCAACTCAACGAAATTCTCAACGCTCGGCGCCGATTGATAGTGCTGCCAGGCGCTTAACAGCGCTTGGCTTTTTTTCGTGAGGTCGTCGGGAGAGCAAAGCATGAGGGGTTGGGGCTAATGGCGTCTATAAACAGTGGCCGGTTTTTATATTTACGGCTTATAGCGCGATTTATTTAGCGTCGCCTAACCATGCACCACGCTTCATAGGCGACGAGCGCTACTTTAGGCCGTGCGATGGCCCCGAAAACTGGCTTAGCCGCGCCGCTCCAGCGGCACGTATTCCCGGTCGACTTCGCCCGTATAAACCTGGGTGGGACGGAAGATACGATTCTGGCCCAACTGCTCTTTCCAATGCGCCAGCCAGCCCGCCACGCGCGACATGGCGAACAGGGAGGGAAACTGATCGGGGGCAATGCCCATTTCCCGATACAGCACGCCGGAATAAAAATCCACGTTGGGATAGATGCCCTTGGCGCCGAGCCGATCGGTGGCGGCCTTTTCCACCGCTTGGGCGATTTCGAACAGGGGGCCGACCTTGCCCTCTTTGTAATCCGCGAACTTGCGCATCAAGTGTTCCAAAATCACGGCGCGCGGATCTTTGACGTTGTATTCCCGATGGCCGAAGCCCCAGATTTTTTTCTTGGCCAAAAGCTGAGCATCGATATAGGCCGCCGCCTTTTCGGGCGAGCCGATTTCTTCCAGCATATGAACCACCGCCTGGTTGGCGCCGCCATGCAGCGGGCCGGATAAGGTCGCGATGCCGGAGGCGATGACGCTATACGGGCTGGCTAAAGTCGAACCCGCCACCAACACGGCAAAAGTGGAAGCGTTGATCGTGTGCTCGGCGTGCAGGATCAGGCAAATATCCATGATGCGCGCGATGTAGCGATCCGGTTCCTTACCCGTCAGCATCCATAGAAAGTTTTCGGCGTGGGTCAAATCGGTGCGCGGCTCGATGGGATCGTAACCGTTACGGATATGCTCCCACATCGTCACCATGGTCGCCATGTGCGCAATGATGGTGACGGAGGTGTTATGCACAAAGTTCACATCGGCGCAATGAGCGCCGCCGGTCAAACCATCCGCGCCGGAATGGTCCATGCCGAGACACGCCATCATCGATTGCAGCATGTCCATCGGGTGGCCGGCCGGCGGCAGTTGGCGCATCAATTCGCGGATGCGGAATTTCACCCGGCGGTTGGCGCGCATGTCCAGGTCGAACGCTTTGAGCTTGGCGCGTGCCGGCAAATCCCCGTCCAGCAACAACAGCGCGGTTTCCTCAAACGTGCTGCGCTCGGCCAGCACCTCGATCGGGTAGCCGCGATAGGACAAGATGCCCTTCTCGCCATCGATGAAGGAGATATTGGATTTGGTTGCCGGTACGCCTTCCAGGCCGGGCACATATTCGTTCATGGTTTATCCCCGCACATAACCTGTACAACAAGCCTATACAAAAACAAAGGAGGCGCAGAACGCCTCCTCCAAGGTAAAGCCAACTCTCTAAAGCGCGTTAAGAGGAGAAAGAGGAACCGCAACCACAGGTGGAGGTGGCGTTCGGATTCTTGATGACGAACTGCGCGCCATTCAAGCCCTCTTGATAATCGATTTCCGCGCCGGCCAAATAGGTGAAGCTCATCGGATCGATCAAGAGTTTGACGCCGGCCTTTTCGACCACCGTGTCGTCTTCGGCCTGCTGCTCGTCAAAAGTGAAACCGTATTGAAATCCGGAGCAGCCGCCGCCGGACACAAAAACGCGCAGTTTGAGATCGCCGCTGCCTTCTTCCTCGATCAACTGCTTCACTTTCGCCGCGGCACTGTCGGTAAACAGCAGCGGTGCGGGCATTTCAGTCGGTGCATTCATGAGTATCTCCTAAGTTCAGTATGATTCATTATCCAATGCTTATGCAGATTGGTCAACGATGGCGCCGTGCGCAAACCCTTCTTCTGAAAGGGTTCCTTCCACATGCACCAGCTTGCCTTCGACGATCGCGCCCATATGCATTTCCAGGGTTTTGTAGAACACATCTCCGGAGACATGGCACTTGGATTGGAGTTCCACATATTCGGTCGCGTGTACCGGACCTACCGCCGTGCCGTTGATCACGACATGCGATACACGAATCTTGCCCTCGATTTTGGCGTTTTCAGACAGCACCAAGGTACAGGGCTGATCGCCCTGCGCGGTGACATTGCCTTTCACCTGGCCATCCACGCGCAGGCCGCCGCTGAACGAGACGTCGCCCACCACTTTAGTGTCGGCGCCGATCAGGGTATCGATACGGTTTTGCGGTTTGCTCGGTTTGTTGGAGAAAAACATGGCTTATCCCTTGCTTAGCTTAGAGGTTGACGGTTTTAGTCCATTTCGGCTGGGTGTTGCCTGCTTCGAATACCCGAATCTGGATACTCTTCGGCGCCAACCCGGCCGGCAGTTGAAAGGCGCCTTCCAGCCGCTGGTAATACTTGAAACTGACATTGATTGCTTGGGGCTTGCCCGGCGCCGCTTCGGGTAGCGCGTACGCTACTCGCTTACCCGCTTGGTCGCCGGTCACCAGAAACTGAACGCTGCCGACGAATTCCTGCTCGCGTTTGCCGGATTTCAATAGTAGCAGCCGGTAGCGATATTCGCCAGCCAGTACCGGATTACGCTCCACCTTGAAATGATAGATCGACACCGGCCCCGGCCCTTGATCAGGGGACAGCAGATTGCGGAAGAAAGCATTGTCTTCGCGCAATATAGCGCTCTCTTCCTGCAAAGTTTGCAGCGATTTGGCGAGGTCTTTATGCGTGGTTTGCTCGATTTCGATCTGTTGGGAGATGCGCATCTTCTCGGCTTGGAGTTCAGCGTTCTCCTGCTCTAGCAGTTTTACGCGGCTAGTGAGTTCTGCAAGCTGGAGTTGCGCTTGGCTTTTTTCGAACCCGGCCAAGCGTAAACCCGTCTCAAACACCCATTGCCCCAGCATTAACCCCGCTGCGACCAATACGCCAATCGCAATCATGCGCAGCGGCCATGGAATGTGAGTGCGCACCAACAGGCGTGGCGCGTTGATCCCAAATTTGGATTTGATGGTGCGGACGAGCTTAGATGCCACGCCGACCTCCTGAGCGCATTAGGGAAGCACTGGAACTTGGTCGAGGCCCAGCGTCTCCGGCAACCCGAACAGAATATTCATATTCTGCACCGCCTGACCCGATGCGCCTTTGACCAAATTGTCGATCACCGACAGCACGACCACGGTGTCGCCGCCCTGCGGCCGATGCACCGCGATACGGCACATATTGGAAGCGCGCACCGAGCGCGTCTCCGGCAACGCGCCGGGCGCCATCACATCGACGAAGGCTTCATCGCGATAGCGCTGCTCGAACAGCGCTTGCAGGTCCACGTCGGCCGTCAGTCGCGCATAAAGCGTCGCCTCAATGCCGCGAATCATGGGCGTGAGATGCGGCACGAAAGTCAGCCCCACCTCGCTCCCGGCGGCGCGGGAAAGCCCTTGGCGAATCTCCGGTAAATGCCGATGGCCCGCCACCCCATAGGCCTTGAAGTTATCCGCCGCCTCGGCGAGCAGGGCATGCACTTCGGCCTTGCGCCCCGCGCCGGAAACACCGGATTTGGCATCGGCGATCAAATGCGCGCGATCGACCACCCCCGCTTCGATCAGCGGCAGGAAGCCCAATTGCACGGCGGTGGGATAGCAGCCCGGGTTAGCGATCAAACGCGCGCCCTTGATTTTTTCGCGGTTGATTTCCGGCAGGCCATACACGGCCTCACTCACCAACTCGGGGCAGGCGTGCGACATGCCATACCATTTCTCCCAGGTGGGCACATCCGTGATACGGAAATCTGCGGCAAGATCGATTACGCGCACCCCCGCTTCGAGCAGCTCGCGCGCTTGCGTCATGGCAATGCCGTTGGGCGTGGCGAAAAACACCACGTCGCACTGCTTGAGGGGGGCGGTGGCCGGGTCTTCAAACGCCAGCTTCACCCGCCCGCGCAAATTGGGGAACATGTCTGAAACGGGCATGCCCGCTTCCTTGCGCGAGGTGATCGTGGTCAACTCGGCCTGCGGATGCTGCGCCAAAATACGCAGCAATTCCACGCCGGTGTAACCGGTGCCGCCAACGATGCCGATTTTGATCATGTTCTCTCAACTCTCAAAAAAAAATCTTTAACCGCGAAGGACGCGAAGGTACGCGAAGGAAACCTTGAAGCGCTTTTCCTTTGCGCACCTTCGCGTCCTTCGCGGTTCATGCTTTTCCTTGAAATCAAATCATACCGCCGAACCAACAAAAAAGCCGCCCGGAGGCGGCTTTCTGTCCAAAGCGTAAGGTATTAACGCTTGGAGAACTGCTTGCGCCGGCGCGCTTTGTGGAAGCCGACTTTCTTACGTTCAACTTCGCGCGCATCGCGGGTAACGAAACCAGCCTGTTTGAGCGCGGGCTTAAGATTCGCATCGAAATCGATCAGCGCGCGGGTAATCCCGTGGCGCACCGCACCGGCTTGGCCAGATTCGCCGCCCCCCAGCACGTTTACTTTGATATCGAATTTGGAGAGGTTCTCGGTCAATACGATGGGCTGACGCACCACCATGCGGCCGGTTTCACGTGAGAAGTAGGTATCCACCGGTTTGCCGTTCACGGTGAAATCGCCTTTGCCAGGCTTCAGAAAAACTCGGGCAACCGAACTTTTGCGCCGGCCTGTGCCGTAGTACCAATTATCGATCATGAACGTTCCTTAAATTTCCAGCGCGCGGGGTTGTTGCGCTTCATGCGGATGCGTACCGCCAGCGTAAACCTTGAGCTTTTTGATCATTGCATAGCCGAGCGGACCCTTGGGCAACATACCCTTGACCGCTTTTTGCAGAATGCGCTCAGGATGCTTGGCTTGCAGCTTGGTGAAATTGGTGGTGTATAGGCCGCCCGGATAGCCGGAGTGGCGGTGATACAGTTTGTCTTCGGCTTTATTGCCGGTGACGCGCAGCTTTTCGACATTGACCACGACGATAAAATCGCCCGTATCCATGTGCGGGGTGTAGATCGTCTTGTGCTTGCCACGCAAGCGGTGCGCAATCTCGGTCGCGACGCGGCCCAACACCTTGTCGGTGGCGTCCACGAGGAACCAATCCTGCTTAATGTCTTGCGGTTTTGCGGAGTAAGTGCCCATGCCAAAAATCCAGTAGCTGAAATCGGGAAAGCCCGAGACTATATAGGAATTCCGGACGGCCTGTCAAATTGGAATCGTGTTCGAGTGGGAATGGCGCGGACGGCAAGCAAAAAAAACGCAGCCGTTTCGGGCTGCGTTGAAATCCACCAATGAAGGAGGATGGAGGAGACAACACCAAAACACAGGAAGTGTTTCGATATGAGAATTATCTAATATTCGAATTAATGATGTCAAGCATTTATTAAAATTCTAATAGAAAAGCATATATTAATTAATAATCAATAAGTTATTTAAATACGCGCTTGGCAATCCAGTGATCCAAGCTCAGTTTTCCTGGCCCACTGAGGATCAAGGGTAGAAACATCGCCAAATAGATAAGCGGCAGCTTGAAATTGCCCTGGCCGTTATCGGTAATGGCATAGCCCTGCCACAGCTCGGCCAGCGTTGACCATTGCGCCGGCCAATGCACGGCGGCGATCGCCACGATAGTCAGCACTGCGAGCGAAATGCTGAAAAAGCGCGCACCCAAGCCGATGACCAGGGCAACCGCGCCGATCAGCTCAAACCATGTCGCCATCCGCCAACTGATATCAACGGGAATCGCGCTAAACGGAAACGGAAACTTGTCCTGAATATCGGCAAACCAATTTTCGCCACCGAATTTCTCCACCCCGGCCACCCAAAATTCATACGCCAGCAACAGCCGCAAACCGAGCGGGCCAAGATATTCCCCTACCCGATTCACCCCATTCAAACCGCAGCGCACCCATCCGATCGAACATCCCATCGACACATCCTCCATTCATGGTAAAAATACAAAATTATTCACGCGACCGAATCCGATGGATCAGCACACGACTTGGCTCTTAAGCAATCTGCTCGCTGCGGTGTTATTACCGCCTTTGAGCCTCATCCTCTTGGGCGCATTTGCTTGGATACTGCTCAAGCGTCATCCCCGCTTGGGGAAATCGCTCATCACGGCCAGCTTCGCACTGCTTTATCTGCTCGCCAGCCCCTTAGTCGCGGATAACTTGCTTGGCTTACTCGAAAAAGACTTTAAGCCAGTACAAGCGGAAGACATGCGGCGCGCGCAGGCTATCGTGATCTTGGCGGGCGGCGCGTATCGAGACGCCCCGGAGTATGGACAAGACAGCGCGGGCACGCTGACGCTCGCACGTTTGCAGTATGGCGCCCACCTGCAACGCATGACGGGCTTGCCGATCTTGCTTACCGGCGGCAACCCCGAAGACGGCTTGGCGGAAGCACAAATCATGCGCCAAACATTAGAGGATCATTTCGGCGTGCCGGTTAAGTGGGTCGAGGCGCGCGCCTTTAACACCGCGCAAAATGCCCGCTTCAGCGCGGAAATACTCTTGCCGGCGGGAATCAAAACAGTGCTGGTCGTTACCCATGCGTGGCACATGCCGCGTGCGCGCTATGCGTTCGAAAAAGCCGGCATGATTTTTTTGCCCGCGCCGACCCGGTTCGCCAACCCGCCCCGGCAAAACAACACCGGATATCAGCTATTCGACTTCATCCCGAACGCGCGGTCGCTGGAGAAGAGTTACTTCGCGCTGCATGAACTGATCGGCCTCGTGTGGTATCGTTTAACGCTTTAAACCTTGGGAATAGCAGCATGAAAGCACGCATCAAGTGGGTGGAAGGCGCCAGTTTTTTGGGCGAGACCGAAAGCGGCCACGCGGTATTGATGGATGGCCCTGCGGACGGCGGCGGACGCAACTTGGGGCCGCGCCCGATGGAAATGGTGTTGATCGGCACGGGCGGATGCACCGCTTACGATGTAGTCGCCATCCTGAAAAAACAGCGCCAGCAGATCAGCGATTGCGTGGCGGAAATCCACGCTGAACGCGCCGACACCGACCCCAAAGTGTTCACCAAAATCCACATCCACTTTATCGTCAGCGGAAAAGATTTGAAGTCAGAGCAGGTCAAGCGCGCGATCAATCTATCGGCGGAAAAATATTGCTCGGCGTCGATCATGCTGGGGAAAACGGCTGTAATTACCCACGACTTCGAGATTATTGAAGGGTAACTGGATGCCCGCCTGCACGGGTATCCAGAATAGACGCAACCCAAGTCTTCGGTGAATTGCCTATACCCAATACGCGGTCTTGGTCATCAGCTTCGAGCTCAGCTGCATTCCGAGTTTAACCGGCAGCGGCAACGCAGCGCCGCCATGCTCCAATGCCGTGGTCGCGTGGCGCGCCTCGTCCTGCTTCATTTGCTCGACGATGGCCCGGCTCTTGGCATCCTGCGCCGGCAAGCGCTCAAGATGCCGCGCGAGATGCGCTTCCACCTGATGTTCGGTCTCCGCCAAAAAGCCCAGGTTCCATTTATCGCCCAACACGCCCGCGAACGCACCGATCGCCAGCGAGCCGGTATACAAGAGCGGATTGAGATAGCTCGTATGCGAACCCAATTCGCGAATGCGCGTTTCGCACCAACTCAGGTGCTCGGTTTCCTCCTGCGCCGCCAGCGTTAGCGCCGCCTTCGCCGCCGGATTCCGTGCCGTGAGCGCCTGGCCTTGATACAGCGCCTGGGCGCATATTTCGCCGCTGTGGTTCACCCGCATCAGGCCGGCAGCCAAGCGCTTTTCCGATTCACTTAATTCCGGTTGCGGCAGCGCCTTGCCCGGCAGCGCGCGATTGCTTGGCGCGGGTGCGAACAACGTGCGCAAGCCTTTATCGAATTCGACAATTAAACGATCCAGCATCATAGGCTCCTCACTCTTTACCCATCCCAGCATATTATCCCATGCACAAAGATCGTCTCATGCCGCTACTGAAAAACGGTTTCAGGCGCGCCAACACCCTGCGCCATTGTTTTTTCACTTGGCATGCCAGGAAAACGTGTGTAGGATATACATATTGTTTTGTATATCCTAAAGGTGACATCATGCAAGTAGCCAAATGGGGTAACAGCCTGGCAGTACGCCTCCCGGCAGCAGTGGTCCAGGCGCTTGATCTCAAGCCGGGGGACAACATCGAAATTCACGTTGCCGGGGCCCGTGTTTTCTCCATAGAAAAGGCACCTGGTGCTCGCGATTTACTGGCGCGATTACGAAAATACCGCGGGCGGCTACCTGCCGATTTCAAGTTCGACCGGATCGAGGCCAATGAGCGGCGATAAACGTTTTTTTGACACAAACATCGCGCTCTATCTACTGTCGGCTGACCAAGCGAAGGCAGATCGCGCGGAAGAACTGCTCGCCGAGGGCGGCATAATTAGCGTGCAGGTACTTAACGAGTTTGCCGCTGTCGCTTCGCGCAAGCTGGGGATGTCATGGCCTGAAATCCGCGAAGTGCTGGATCAGGTACGAGCCGTGAGCATTGTAGAACCCATGTCGATCGAAACGCATGAGCGCGGTCTTTTAGTAGCCGAGCGCTATGGCCTTTCCCTATACGATGCGCTGATTGTCGCTGCGGCCTTGTTATCTGGCTGCTCGACGCTTTATTCAGAAGACATGCAACACGGCCAGATCATTGAAGGGCAGTTGACGATTTGTAACCCGTTCAGGGCCGGCGAGCAGGGTTAGCGATCAAGAGATATCAAAGTAAAGGCCTGCATCCGTTTACCGACTGTCGTACCCGGCCACGGCAGCACTTAGCTTACTATCGCGCAAAATTGCGCAATATATTTGTATATTTTGTTGCGCATTGTTGCGCATTCGCGAATAATTCGTAAGCTATTCATTCAAAACCATATATATGATTTCCTGCCAACCATCGCCCAAGATCGAACGCGCCCTGAAAGATTTGCAGGATCGTCTGATAGGTCTTTGCCATCAACTGGAATCCGTTGCCCCCGAAGAGCGGCGCTACCTGAACAAATGCGCGCTGATCAGCAACGTGGGCGCTTCGACCCGCATCGAGAATGCGGTGCTCACCGATGTTGAGATCGAGTGGGTAGATACCACCTTGTCTCAGGACGGCAAAACCACCAGCTTCGAATCCAAAAAGGAATTCATTCTCGACAAGCTTTCAAAAGAACGGGAACGGAGCATCGAGGAAGTGGTGGGTTGTCGAGATGTCTTGGCCACGATATACCTCCAGGCCAAGGAACTTCAGCCTTTGACCGAAACTGTGATTCGCGGCTTGCACCACGAATTGTTGCGTCATTACCCCCCCGCTTCGCATTACGCCGGACAGTACAAAACCGTCACCAACCGGGTCATCGCAACCCAGCACGATACGGGGGAACAGCGAATTGTGTTGGAACCCAGCGCACCCGGCGTAATCACCGAGACAGCCATGCGCGATTTGGTCGAATGGTACAACGGTGCGCAGCTTGAATATCACTGGCCGCTGCTGGTCGCCGTGGAGTTTACCTTTCGGTTCCTCGCCATCCATCCTTTTCAGGATGGGAATGGCCGGCTGGGCCGGGCGCTTTTCCTTCTGGCGCTACTGCAATCCAACGACAAATGCCTGACGGATGTGGCGCGATTTATTGCCATCGACCGGCACATCGAACAACACAAAACGCAATACTACGCCGCACTACATCAATGCTCGGACGGAAAATTTCAACCGGACCCGGCCCGCTATCGATACGAACCACTTTTTCTGTTCTATCTAAAAATGGCCCAACTGGCGCTGGCGGATATCGACATTTATCGCAAACACTATGCCGACTTGCGGCGGCTGCCCGAGACCGCGCTGCGGGTATTGGAATGCTTCAAATCCAACCCGCAGAAGCGATTAAAAGTCGGCGAGATCGAAGTCGCCACAGGCTTGCCGCGCCGCAGCATCCAGTACGCACTCAACACCTTGAGCAAGGGAAATTTTTTGCAGCGCTTGGGCATGGGCGCGGGGAGCCGGTACCAACTGCTGTTTTGAAGCGCTGTCGCCCCTGATATAGATATCTGGATTTCCCTCCCGCGCCTGCGCGGACATGGCAAAACAGCAACCGGCATGCGCGCGATGCATCGCTCAAACCCAATACGCAGTCTTGGTTATTCAGCTTCATAATTCTAAAGAAGTCTGGCAAATTCAGTCACGTCACCCCCTTGAAGCAAAATAACCCCTTGATCAAATCTGATTCAATCAATATGATTAACATTGATTAAATATTAAGGGGGCTTTCCCATGAACACAAAAGTACTTACCGCGCATGTGCCGCTATCACTTGCGGAAAAAGTTGACCAGATGGCCATACGCTTGGAGCGCTCGCGCGGCTGGATTGTGAAACAAGCGCTGACCGCCTGGATTGAGCAAGAGGAAGAACGTCGGCGCCTGACGCTGGAAGCCCTGGCGGACGTCGATGCCGGTCGCGTGATAGATCACCAAGCGGTGCAAGCTTGGGCCGATAGCCTCGATACCGGCACACCGCTGCCGGTTCCACGCTGATGGCGTTGAAATGGACCGGCCGTGCGCTATCCGATCTGGCGCGGCTCTATGCATTCTTGGCGCCGGTGAACGGGCAGGCCGCAGCGCGTACGGTGCAATCGCTGACTGCGGCGCCAGCCCGCCTTCTGGAACATCCGCGCATCGGTGAAAGACTTGAAGAGTTCGACCCGCGCGAGGTACGCCGCATCCTCGCCGGAAACTATGAAATACGCTACGAGATCAGGGAATCCACGCTGCACGTGTTGCGGCTCTGGCACACGCGCGAGGATCGTTGACTGACCACCTCGCATGTGCGATCGAGCGTTCATGGAGGTTATCAATACGGATCACGCTTCTCAAAGTGATGCCAAATTCGCAACACGGCAACCACTTCCTGGTGGGCTGCATAACGAACCACGCACTTTCCAAACACCATTTCGCGAATGATTTCGGGGTCCGGCGCCGCTTCGATAGGCCTGCCGATTTTTGGAAACAAGCGCAGGTTCTCTATATGCTCAATCAAATCGCCAGCCACTCTCGCCGCAACACTGGGATCATGTTCTGCTATGAAATCACGCAAACGAATTAAATCGGTGACGGCGTCCGCCGAATAAACCAGCCTCATTCACCGGCCTTGGGCAGGGGCAATTCCTCCGCGCTGCCCCAACTTCCCAGCCATGCATGAACCGCTTCGCCGGAAACCACTTTCCCTTGCTTGACCGAAGTCAAAGCCTCCAAGGTTTCTTGCCAGCGCTGCTGTTCCAGTTCTTGCTTCTCGATGAATTCGCGAATGGCTTGATTAATCACCCAACTCTTGCTGCGCTGCAATTTTGACGCAAGCGCATCCAGTCCATTCTCCAACTCAGCTTGAATACGCACACTTGTAATGCTCATAAGGCGCTCCTCGACATTGAATACAATGTATTACATCATAACACAGCATCTAATAGGGGTCATCTCA
>Ga0154780_1133_pt7 | contig 12905 bp, 14 predicted proteins | sample Rifle2008BG16ft_FD_105788 | JGI IMG/M metagenome (GOLD analysis project Ga0154780, IMG submission 105788) | Betaproteobacteria bacterium RBG_16_58_11
TGGAATGTGTGGTGGTACGGGTGCGAAGAATCGTATCACAACTAAAATGCGGCATAACAGCTTTTTTTGCCTTAAAAATACTATCGGGCCCTCTTGCGCAACAAACTGAATGTTGTTCTCAACAGCGTCCGAATATAAGCATATGCCGATCGCTCACCGGTTCGGCTTGGAACTGCGGGAGTGCGGCCGCACGCAATTGTGCGCGCACTTCTTCGATCTCGTATGCTGCCAACAAAATAACCACGGGGCACACGGAGGGCACGGGGAAAGCAGGCAATCAATGAATTGTTGCCGCATCATTTGCATAATCTCCATGCCATGTTTGCCCGACGAATGATTGCGCCGGGCATGGAAAAACATGGTTTCCCCTTGCCCCCCCGTGGTTAATACAAGCGCTGCTCTCCCGCCGGCCGCGTCTTGAAGCGCTTATGCAGCCAGTAATACTGTTCGGGCATTTCTCGCACGCGTTCCTCGATGAAGGCATTCACGCGGCGCGTATCGGCGGCGATGTCGTCGCTCGGAAAATTTTCCCAGGCCGGATAAAACGTCAGCACATAGCCTTGGCCGCCCGGCAACTGCCGGGTCACCGCCGGCACCACGCGCGCGCCGGCCATGCGCGCCATGCGCGAAACCCCGGTGATGGTCGCGGCCAATACGCCGAAGAAGGGCACAAAGATCGAGTCGCGCGCGCCGAAATCCATATCGGGCAAATAGTAAAATGGCGTCCCGTCGCGCACCGCCTTGACCACGCTGCGCACGCTGTCCTGGCGTGAGAACAAGCGCGGGGTATTAAACCGGCGGCGCCCTTGCAGCAGCAAGCGATCGGCCAGCGGGTTCTTTTGCTTGCTGTACATGGAAGCGACTTGCACATCGATCGATAAGCGCGAGCCGCCCATATCCAGCCCGACGAAATGCGGCGCGAGCAGGATGAGCGGCTTGCCGCGCAGCGCTTGCCAATGCGCTTCACCCTCGATGCGCACGATGCGCTTGATGCGCGCAGCACTCGACCACCACAAGATGCCACGCTCCAGAAAGCTGCGCCCAAAGGCGCAAAAGTGCCGGCGTACTCGCCGCTCTCGTTCGCGCTCGCTCAATTCCGGAAAACACAGACGCAAATTGGTGCGCGCCACCTCGCGCCGCTAACGCCCCAAGGCATAGAAAAGCAGCCCCAAGCCCTGTCCGAGCGGATTCAGCAGCGCCAGCGGCAAAAAATGCAGCGCCCAAAAACAAAATATCGCAACGCGAATCATGCTCCCTCGCCCCGCACCGCTTTATACCGGTTATAGCTCCACAGATATTGCGCTGGACAGGCGCGCACGATCGCTTCCACTGCCGCATTGATTTGGCGCGCGGCTTGTTCGGGGTCTTCACTCAAGGGAGCGATGGGCGGCAGGTAACGAATCACGAAGCCGCGGCCCCAACTCAAACGCTCGGCATAAAAGAAGATGATCGTAGCACCCGTTTTTTGTTGCAGCCGCGCGATCAGCGTCATGGTGTAAGCGGGCCGGCCAAAGAAATCCGCCCAAACGCCCTCGCCCAGGCTGGGCGCCTGGTCGGGTAGCGCACCAATCGCTTGCCCTTGCTTTAACGCGGCGAGCAGCTTCTTTACCCCGGCATAATCGGTGGTCGCCAGACTGACTTGTCCGCGCGCGCGTCCGGCGCGCATCAGCGGTTCGAGTAGCAATAGCTTCGGCGGCCGATACAACTCGGTAAACGGAAACTGCGCGCCGCAGTACATGCCGCCGATTTCAAAACAACCGACGTGCGGGGTGAGCAGCATCACGCCCTTGCCGGCTGCGCGCGCGGTCTGCACGTGCTCCCAGCCTTCGACGCTTCGCACCAATTTGAGCACAGCGGGGTAGGGGCGGAACCACACGACAAAGATTTCCAAGGCGCCCTTGCCGGCTTCCGATATGGCCTTGAACAGCAAGCGGCGCTTGGCGGCCGAATCCGGGGTCACCTTACTCAGATAAAGGTTTTCACGCAGGCGACGCGCGTAACGCGGCGAGGCCAGATACACGCCCCACCCCGCCACGGCACCCAGGGCATGCACCAAACCCAAGGGCAAACGGGCAAATAACCGAAGCAGGTTTATCGACAGGGTGGTCATCCGGGTGTCACATGCCTTTCTGGATGGGCCAAGCTTTGGTATCCTATTGGGTTTTTGAAGCCATATAAAGAAAAGATCGGACACGATGAACGAATTTCTATTTACCTCGGAATCGGTTTCCGAAGGACACCCGGACAAGGTTTCGGATCAAATTTCCGATTCGATTTTGGACGCCATCTTAACCCAGGACCCGCACTCGCGGGTAGCGTGCGAGACGCTGTGCACCACAGGTCTGGTGGTGGTGGCGGGCGAGATCACCACCAATGCGGTAGTGGATTTCAATGTGGTCGCGCGCGCGACCATCAAACGCATCGGCTACGACAGTTCCGAGATCGGGTTTGATTATAAAACCTGCGCCGTGATGGTGAGCCTGGGCAAGCAATCGCCCGATATCGCGCAAGGCGTGAACGAAGGCGAAGGCCTGTTCCTGGATCAAGGCGCGGGCGACCAAGGCTTGATGTTCGGCTATGCCTGCGACGAAACTGCGCAATTGATGCCGATGCCGATTCACTATGCGCACCGACTGATGGAGCGCCAATCGGAGCTGCGCAAGGATGGGCGCCTGCCCTGGCTGCGTCCGGACGCCAAATCCCAAGTCACGATTCGTTATGTGGATGGAAAACCCGTCAACGTCGATACCGTGGTGATCTCGACCCAGCACCATCCGGAAGTGTCGCATGCGGTGCTGTCCGAAGCCGTGATCGAGGAAATCATCAAGCCGATCATTCCGGAAAAAATGCGCAAAGACACACGCTATTTGGTCAATCCGACCGGCCGCTTCGTCGTCGGCGGGCCGATGGGCGATGCCGGCCTGACCGGGCGCAAGATCATCGTCGATACCTACGGCGGCGCAGCGCCGCATGGCGGCGGCGCGTTCTCCGGCAAAGATCCATCGAAAGTAGATCGTTCAGCTGCTTACGCTAGCCGTTATGTGGCGAAAAACATCGTTGCCGCAGGCATCGCCAGCAAATGCCAAGTACAAGTCGCCTACGCCATCGGCGTGGCCAAGCCGGTGAGCCTGATGGTCAATACCTTCGGCACCGGCAAATTGTCCGACGAAAAAATCGTGAAGCTGATCGAGAAACATTTCGACCTGCGGCCCAAAGGCATTATTCAATCGCTCAATCTGTTGCGCCCGATCTACACGCGCACCGCCGCCTACGGCCACTTCGGCCGCGACGAGCCGGATTTCACGTGGGAAGCGGTGGACAAGGCGGAAGCGTTGAAGGCCGACGCGGGGATATAAACCTTTTTCACCACGGAGGACGCGGAGGACACGGAGTAAGGCAAAACCCATTAATGCTTTAAACTCCGTGTCCTCTGTGTACCCCGTGGTGAATGATTTTAATTTTGTAACAACCCTCGCACCGAGGGGCGCTGCAGCTCACCGTTGAACGCAAGGTGAGTCAGGCTTGGTGCGATGGCTCGACGTAGCAACGGCGCCCATTCACTAACCCTGAATGGAGAGCACCATGAGCGCCGTACTCAACCCCAACTTTACCGACTATAAAGTCGCCGACCTTTCCCTCGCCGCCTGGGGGCGCAAGGAAATCGCCATCGCCGAAACTGAAATGCCCGGCTTGATGGCGATTCGCCAGGAATTCAACACGCAGCAGCCGCTCAAAGGCGCGCGCATTACCGGCTCGCTGCACATGACGATTCAAACCGCGGTGCTGATCGAAACCCTCACCGCGCTCGGCGCCGAAGTGCGCTGGGCCTCGTGCAATATTTACTCCACGCAAGATCACGCCGCGGCCGCTATCGCCGCCGAGCAAATTCCGGTATTCGCATACAAGGGCGAATCCTTGGAAGAATATTGGGAATACACGCACAAGATTTTCGAATGGCCGAACGGCCAGTTCTCGAACATGATTCTGGATGACGGCGGCGACGCCACGCTGCTGCTGCATCTGGGCGTGCGCGCCGAAAGCGATATCTCGGTGATCGCCAAGCCCACCTGCGAAGAAGAGCGCGTGCTGTTCGCCTCCATCAAAAAACGCCTTGAAACCCAGCCCGGCTGGTACTCGGCGCGCATCGGCCACATCAAAGGCGTGACCGAGGAAACCACCACCGGCGTGCATCGTCTGTACCAGATGTTCGAAGAAGGCAAACTGAAATTCCCGGCCATCAACGTCAACGATTCCGTCACCAAATCCAAGTTCGATAATCTGTATGGTTGCCGCGAATCGCTGCTCGACGGCATCAAGCGCGCCACCGACGTGATGATCGCCGGCAAGGTCTGCGTGGTGCTGGGCTACGGCGACGTGGGCAAAGGCTGCGCGCAGGCCCTCCGCGGCATGGGCGCCACGGTGTGGGTCACGGAGATCGATCCGATCTGCGCGCTGCAAGCGGCCATGGAAGGCTATCGCGTGGTGACCATGGATGAAGCCTGTGACAAAGGCGATATTTTCGTCACCGCCACCGGCAATGTGCACGTCATCAACCACGATCACATGATCAAGATGAAAGACCAAACGATTGTGTGCAACATCGGCCACTTCGATTCCGAAATCGACATCGCCTCGGTGGAAAAATATCAGTGGGATGAGATCAAACCGCAAGTCGATCACGTGATTTTCCCGGACGGCAAACGCATCATCGTGCTCGCCAAAGGCCGCTTGGTGAACTTGGGCTGCGCCACCGGGCATCCGAGCTTCGTGATGTCAGCTTCGTTCTCCAACCAAACCATCGCGCAGATCGAGCTGTTCACCCACACCGCCGACTACCCGGTGGGCGTGTATGTGCTGCCCAAGCATCTGGACGAAAAAGTCGCGCGCCTGCATTTGAAAAAAATCGGCGCGCACCTGACCGAGCTGTCCGACACGCAAGCCGCTTACATTGGCGTGCCAAAAAACGGCCCGTATAAGCCAAATCACTATCGCTATTAAAATCCTGAACCACGGAGTACGCGGAGGACACGGAGGAAAGCCCAAGCTTTTTCTCCATGCAACTCCGCGCACTCCGTGTCCTCCGTGGTGAGAAAAAACATGTCCGATAAACGCACCTTCAGTTTCGAATTCTTTCCGCCCAAGACCCCCGAGGGCATGGAAAAGCTGCGCGCCACGCGCCAGCAGCTCGCGCAACTCAAGCCCAAGTTTTTCTCGGTGACCTATGGCGCGGGCGGCTCGACGCGCGACCGCACGCTAGAAGCGGTCATGGAAATTCAAGCTTCGGGCTCTGCCAGCGCGCCGCATCTTTCATGCATCGGTTCGACTCAAGAATCGATTCAGGAAATTCTGGATCTGTTTAAAGCGAAAGGCATCCGTCATATCGTCGCCCTGCGTGGCGATCTGCCCTCAGGCATGGCCGATCCGGGCGAGTTTCGTTACGCGAACGAACTGGTGGCTTTCATTCGCAAGCAAACCGGCGACTGGTTCCACATCGAAGTTGCGGCTTATCCTGAATTCCACCCGCAGGCAAAAAACGCGCAAGACGATCTCGCGAATTTCAAGCGCAAGGCCGACGCCGGCGCGAGCTCCGCCATCACGCAATATTTCTATAACGCCGATGCCTATTTTCGCTTCGTGGATGACTGTGTGGCGATGAATGTGACCATCCCCATCGTGCCCGGCATCATGCCGATCACGAATTGCGCGCAACTCTCGCGCTTCTCCGACGCCTGCGGCGCGGAGATTCCACGCTGGATCAGAAAGCGGCTGGAAGCCTACGGCGAGGATTTGGATTCGATTCGCGCCTTCGGTTTGGATGTGGTCACCGATCTGTGTGACCGATTATTGCAAGGGGGCGCGCCGGGATTGCACTTCTACACGCTGAATCAAGCCGGGCCTAGTTCAACGATCTGGCAGCGATTGGGTTTGTAGCGCAAGCATCCTGCTTGCATGCCGGCAGGATGCCGGCGCTACGGCAGCACCTCGCCCAGCGCCGCCAGACATTTATTCACGTTCGCTTCGCTGCTGCCGTAGCCCATCAGACCGATGCGCCACACCTTGCCGGCGAGATCGCCCAGCCCCGCGCCGATTTCCAGGTTGTATTCGTTAAGCAGGCGGCGGCGCGTTTCGGCATCGTCCACGCCCGCCGGTATTTTGATGGTATTCAATTGCGGCAGGCGATAGGGCTCCGCCACCAGAAATTCAATGCCGAGCTGCTCCAGCCCGGTTTTGAGCTTGAGGTGATTGGCCTGATGCCGCGCCCAGGAATGCTCTAAGCCTTCTTCTTGCAGCATCACCAGCGATTCGTGGAGGCCATAGAGCGCGTTGATCGGCGCGGTGTGGTGATAGGTGCGCTTGGCCGCCGTCCAGTAACCCAGCACCAAACTCAGGTCCATGAACCAGCTTTGGCCATGCGCTTTGCGCGCTTTGACGGCATCCACCGCGCGTGAACTGAAGGTCACCGGCGATAAGCCCGGCGTGCAGGATAGGCACTTTTGGCTGCCCGAATACACCGCGTCCAAGCCCCATGCATCGACCAAGAGCGGTGTACCCGCGAGCGAGGTCACGGCATCGACAATGGTCAGCGCGCCATGCCGGCGCGTGATCTCGGCCAGGGTCTTCGCATCCGATTGCACGCCGGTGGAAGTTTCGGCATGCACGAAGGCGAGCACTTTCACTCCGGCGTTGGCATTGAAGGCGTCGGCGACTTTGTTCGGATCGACCGGCGCGCCCCAGGCATCTTGAATCACGATCGGGGTGCCGCCGCAGCGTTTGACGTTCTCCACCATGCGCCCGCCGAATACGCCATTCACGCACACGATCACTTTGTCGCCCGGCTCCACCAGATTGACGAAGCAGCTTTCCATGCCCACCGAGCCGGGCGCGGAAATGGGAAAAGTTAATTCATTCTCGGTCTGAAAGGCATAGCGCAGCAGCGTTTTCATTTCCTCCATCATCTCGACGAAAGCCGGATCGAGATGGCCGATGGTGGGGCGCGCCATGGCGTCCAACACGCGCTGCGGCACATCCGAGGGGCCTGGCCCCATCAGCGTGCGCAGCGGCGGCTTAAATGAGGTAATGCGTTTATGCGCGTCGGCTTTCATTTTGAGTCCTTATCGTTCAAGTCAATGCTGCAATCGGTTCGCGCTTGCGCTTCTTTTCCACCATCGTGCCCAGCAAGGGCCGCATCGCGGTCAGGGTATTCGAAAATAGATTCGGGTTGCCTTGTTCCAATTGCGCCAGCACTGTTTTCATGTGCATGCGCTCGGTAGGCATGCCGAAACATGCGGGGCAGTTTTCGTGCACCACGGGCAACGGTGCGTTCTGGGCAAAGGCCGCGGTCTGCCGTTCGCGCGCATAGATGAAAGGACGAATGATGCGCAGATCACCCGCGTCGTTTACATAGTGCGCCTTCATCGTGCGCAGCTTGCCGCCGAAAAACGCGCTCATCAAAAAAGTCTCCACCGCATCGTCCAAATGCTGCGCCAGCGCCAGCACCTTATACCCTTCGCGCCGCGCGCAGCCATAGAGCATGCCGCGCCGCATGCGCGAACAAAACGCGCAGTATGAATCCTTGGTCATGGATTTTTTGGCTTGCTCCAAAATCGGGAAGCGTTCCACGAAATAAGGAATGCCCAGTTTCGGCACATAATCCTTGAGCGGCGAAGGATCGTAATCCGGCGATAAGGGATCGATGGTGCACGCGGCCAAGCTAAACTTGATCGGCGCTTTCTTTTGCAAATCGAGCAGCACATGCAGCAGGGAGAGGCTGTCTTTGCCGCCTGAAAGACCCAATAAGACACGGTCACCGTCCTGGATCATGGCGTAATCGCCGATGGCTTTGCCGGCGGCGGTGAGAAGAGAGCGCGGGGGTTTAACTGGATCGATCATAAACTTGCACTCCGACCGCCATCCACCGCCAGAATCTGGCCGGTGACGTAAGGCGCGTCATACACCAAGAACTGCACTGCACGCGCGATGTCTTCCGCGCTGCCTTCGCGCTTCAGCGCGGTGTGCGCGATGATGCGGCGCCGCTCGGTATCATCGAAAGTCGGATCATTTTCCGGCCACATAATCGGGCCCGGTGCAACGGCATTCACCCGCACCTGCGGCCCCAATTCATGCGCCAGCGATTTGGTCATGGCCACCAACCCGGCCTTGCCGATGCTGTACACGACGTAACTTTTCATCGGGCGCTCGGCATGGATGTCGGCGATGTTGACGATGCAGCCATGGCTATGGCGCAAGGCCTCGGCCGCCGCTTGCGCCAGGAATAAGGGCGCTTTGAGATTGGTGCCGATCAGATCGTCCCAGTTCTCCATGCTGATCCCGCCTACCTCGGTTGGGTAAAAGCTCGACGCATTGTTGATCAGCACGTCGAGTTGGCCGTAGTGCTTGAGCGTAGCTTCCACCAGATGCGGCAGCTTCTCGATATGCAACAGATCGCCTTTTACCAAGGCGCAGGAATCGCGGCGCAGATGATTCAACTCATCGGCAAGCCGCTGTGCTTCGTCATGCGACGAGCGGTAGTGCACCATGAGCCGCGCGCCCTGGGTGTGCAACATGCGGCAGGTGGCCGCGCCGACGCGCTTGGCGCCACCGGTGATGAGAACAATTTTTTCGTTTAATTGCATGGGCTGCAGAGGGAGCGGGTTTAGGGGCCGCTGCTATAATGGCGCGGCAAAAACCTTGTAAAAGCAGAAATTTACCACACTCTATTCCTCACTGGCTCATGCCCTCACTACCTGAACCCTCCCCCGACGCAAAGACCCACAGCCAACAGGTACAAAATCACCTGCGCGCCGAGATCGCGGCACAGGGCGGCTGGATATCCTTCGCGCGCTATATGGAGCTGACACTGTATGCGCCGGGGCTGGGTTATTACGCCGCCGGCGCTGCCAAATTCGGGCCGGCGGGCGATTTCACCACCGCGCCGGAGCAGTCAACATTGTTTGGCCGCTGCGTCGCCCGGCAAGTGGCGCAAGTCTTGCGCGAGACGGGCGGCAATATTTTGGAAGCGGGCGCGGGCAGCGGCAAGCTCGCTTGCGACCTGCTATTGGAATTGGAAAAGCTGGACACGCTGCCGGCGCACTACTTTATTCTCGAACTCTCCGGCGAATTAAGAGCGCGCCAACACGCGACCCTCGCCACCCATACGCCGCACTTGCTGAACAAAGTGCAGTGGTTGAATCAACTGCCGCAAACCTTCAGCGGCATCGTGCTCGGCAACGAAGTGCTCGATGCGATGCCGGCCCATTTGGTCGTGCGCAAAGATGGCGCGTGGCTGGAGCGTGGCGTGAGCGCGAATCAAGCCGGGTTTAGCTGGCAAGATCGGCCCATCGCGGGCAACGCTTTGTTGCAAGCTGTGCAGATGCTCGATGTGCCTGGCGGCTACCTCACCGAAATCAACCTCGCCGCCCCCGCCTTCATCTCCAGCCTGGCCGAGCGCCTGCAACGCGGCGTGCTGTTGCTGATCGACTACGGCTTCCCGCGCGCCGAGTATTACCACCCTCAGCGCAGCCAAGGCACGCTGATGTGCCACTACCGCCACTTTGCGCATGGCGAACCGTTCTACTGGCCCGGCTTGCAGGACATCACCGCGCATGTGGATTTCAGCGCCATCGCCGAAGCGGGCGTCGATCACGGCTGCGAATTGTTGGGATTCACCACCCAAGCCAACTTTTTGATCAACTGCGGCATCACAGATTTGCTCAGTGAAGTCTCCCCCGAAGACCCCGCGCGCTATTTACCGCTCGCGAATCAAGCTCAATATCTGCTGTCGCCCGCCGAAATGGGCGAGCTGTTTAAAGTAATCGCGCTGGGCAAAGGGATCGAGATAACGTTGATGGGATTTACGAAGGGCGACCAGCGGCATCGGCTGTAACGATGCTTAAATTTCACCCCACAATCTCGCAATATCTGGTTGATATTAGTTGCACCAGGTGCTACGATAGCCAATGATGAAAAAGTTACCCAAGCTCTGATAGAGCGAAACCAGCCGAAATGGATCGCGCATTCAAAACAGCCTGGTTTACGAAAGAAGCCCGCAAAGCAAAGATTACAGATGAAGCGCTTTGTCATGCGATCAGGCAGGTCATGCAGGGGCAGGCGGATGATCTCGGCGGCGGGGTGTACAAAAAACGTTTGAATGACAACATGCACCGTTCGATCATCATAGCCAAGGCTGGACGGCATTGGATATATGCCTACCTCTATGCAAAAAAGGATCGCGAGAACATCGCACCGGATGAATTGGCCGCATTCAAAAAACTTGCGAAAGATTACGCCAGCACGAGCGATGTCAAGATTGCGGCACTTTTAAATGCGAAAGAACTATTGGAGATTTGCCATGACGACTAAATCCGCTACAGCAAAAACAAAAAGTGATGCATTTTCGGCCATCCATAGTGCCGCGAAAGGATTGCGCAGCGTAGGCACAATCAACAAAACGACCATGCGTGAATACGATGCCTTGTGCTTGGATGCCATTCCTGAATTCAATGCAAAGGACATCAAGCGCATTCGTGAACATGCTCACGTTAGCCAGCCGGTATTTGCACGCTACCTGAACACCAGCGAGTCCACCGTGCAAAAATGGGAAACGGGCCAGAAAAGACCAAGCGGCATGGCGCTTAGGCTATTGCGTGTGGTCGAAAAGCACGGGCTTGAAGTGCTTGTGTAACCAGAATCTGTCCCCAATGCCTTATACAATCCGCTGAAAATCATGCCTAAACTCTACGAATACTTCGGGCTAATCATCATGTTCCATGTTCTATGCCAACGAACATGAACCAGTCCATGTGCATGGCAAGATTCAAGGTCGTGAATCCCGTGCCGACATCATCGTGCTTAACGGCGTTGTCTCTGAGATTCGTTACAGCACGGTTACGGGTCGCGCCCCGCTCGACATCAACGAAATGCGCTACTTTGAAGAAATTGTCAGCGCACGCTCCGACGACATCATCACCAAGTGGATAGATTTTTTTGTACTGCACAAATCCATCACACCGGAACGCATCACAAGGAGACTGAAATGACACCAGCCACCATCAATATCGTCACTGCTGAGCTAGTTGGAGACTTCCGCATCCATCTGCAATTTGATGACGGCATCGAGCAGACTATAGACTTCAAACCCTTTCTCACGAATGCCCTCCACCCTGATATTCGTGCGTGGCTTGATCCTGCCCGCTTTGCGACATTTCGCCTCGAATACGGCGAATTGGTTTGGGGCGACTACGATCTATGTTTTCCTGTGATTGATTTGTACCGCAACCAGATTGAGCATCACGGCACGCTTGAATCTGTGGCATGAACACGGCTCGGATTTGTAACGCCGCAAGAGAACTAGCGGCTATGGAATAACACAACAACCAAAGCCTGACCCGGGGCTAGCGGGGCTAGAAAAAGTAACTGCCCCGCCGGGGCATGACCGGCCCTAAATGCTTTTAAATTGGTGTGCACAACGCACACCACAAAATTGGTGTCGCTCCACCAACCAAACCTAGCCTCACAACTCCTACCTGGCGCAATAAAGATTGCGTATATGGACTCCCCCCGGTTTGCAAGCAATCCGTGTTGATGGTTTTTGGTGCAACTGCTTCCGTATATCCGGCTTCCTATTGGGTCTGATCGACCCGAGCCATGATGGAATTCGCGCGCGAGCCTCAAATCGCCCTAGCGGCTTTTCCCGTTGTCCTGGGCAGTGAGCCATCGCAATACTCTGAGTCACCCGCGCCGGTCTGACCTGTTCGCCATCATCTCGTTTTGCTACGCAATCGCTATGTGAAGACCTCCTATTAAAACCCGTTTACACGCACTGCCCGGTTTACACCGATACCCGATAATCCTCGCCCCGGCTCAGAATCGCCCAGGCAATCCGCGCGTTTTTGTTCGCCAGTGCCACCGTCGCGATGTTCTTGTTGCGCCGCGCCGCAAGGCTTATGACCCAGCGGCTGCGCGGGTCACCCTTGTTGACCGCAGCGTTCATCGCCGCACGCGCGCCGTGGATCAACAACATGCGCACATATTTGTCACCTTGCTTACTGATTCCGCCCAGGCGCTGCTTGCCACCGCTGGAATGTTCGCGCGGCGTAAGCCCAAGCCAGGCGGCAAGATCGCGACCTTTGCCGAACTGTTTGCCGTCACCGACCGCTGCGACCAGCGCACTGGCGCTCACCGGGCCGATACCTTCCACCGCCAGCAGGCGCTTGACCCGGTCGTCTGCACGCGCGTGTTGCGCCAGACGTACGTCGTAAATCTTGAGGCGATCATCAAGGCTGCGCAGCTCTTCGGCCAGTTCTGCAAGCAACATCCGGAAATGTCCTAGCAGGCCATTCTCGCCGTCTTCCAGTAGCTCAGGCAGGGCACGACGAAGCTGTCCTAACGAGGGCGGCACGACGATGCCAAACTCAGCTAACAGCCCGCGTATCTCGTTGCTAAGCGCGGTACGGGTCTTGATGAGCCGGGCGCGAATGCGGTGTTCGGCCTGCATGACTTGCTGCTCGACGGTCTTGACGGTGACAAAGCGCATGTTGGGGCGGCTGACGGCTTCGCAGATGGCTTCGGCGTCATTGGCGTCGTTCTTGCCACGCTTGACGTAGGGCTTGACGAACTGCGGTGCCATGAGGCGCACGTCGTGACCGAGACGTCCGAGTTCGCGCGCCCAGTAGTGCGCGCTGCCGCAGGCTTCCATGCCAACGAGGCACGGCGTCAGCTTGCCGAAATAGGCCAGCATTTGCGCACGTCGTAGTTGTTTGCGAACCAACACTTTGCCATGACGATCCACTCCGTGAAGTTGAAAGACCTGCTTTGCCAGGTCAATACCAATACGCGTAATATTCATCTCGACTCCTCCCCCTTCGACTGTTTGATGGAATCTACAGTCTGGCACATCCGATGCCGTC
>Ga0154780_1015_pt2 | contig 12832 bp, 14 predicted proteins | sample Rifle2008BG16ft_FD_105788 | JGI IMG/M metagenome (GOLD analysis project Ga0154780, IMG submission 105788) | Betaproteobacteria bacterium RBG_16_58_11
TCCAGCGCCAAATGCGAACCGCCCGCAGCCGCTCTGGCCGCCGGTTTTTGTTTCATCGGCGCAGCGACGGCAAGCGGCTCGTCTTCCGCTTGCTGGCTCACCCACGCCACCGCGGCCAGCGTGGCGGTGAGCAGCCCGCCCAGCACGATTCCACGCTGGCGCCCAGACCATGCAATTAGTTTCCAAGCCATTAGTTCGCCCCCCCATACAAGGTGAACTTGATGCGCGCTTCCAATTGCGTGGCGCCGATGGCCTCGCGTTTGAAATTGATGTCGTCGAGCGCGGCCACCGGCACGTCGATCAAGGCCTGATCCACGAACTGGCGTATCTGCAAATAGCTGCCCTTCACCGGCAGCGTGACTTGATAACGCACGAGCTTGCCGGTTTTATCCGGGTTCAAGCGATACTCGCCCTGCTCCAGCACCAGCTTTTGCGCCCCTGCCGCCGCGTACAATTTATTCAGCCACTCGGTGAGAGGCGCGCCGCTGAAAAAACCGTAGAACTTATTCAGTTCTTCCACGCTGCCGGTTTCCGGGATACCACTCTTCGCCGCGTGCTCGATGCGGGATTTGAGCGACGCGCTTTCGCGCTTCAGTTCAGCGAGCCGCGCCGTTCTGTCCTGCACCACGGTCAAATACACCCCGGCCGCGCCCACCAGCAGCGCCACGCCCAGCACCCCCGGCCAGCCGAGAACAGCCAATGCGCGCCGCCACGCTGCCATGGCCGCGCTCACGGCTGCACCGCCCAATTCGCCACCAAGGCAAAGCGCACCGGCTTCTCCGCGTCTTGCAAGCGCAGCTCGTGGCTGCTGAGGTAAACCTGACGCAACATCGGGCTCTGCTCCAGGCGCGCAATATAGGCCAAGAGTGCTTCAAAATTTTTCGCCTCGCCGGTGAGGCGCAGCACGCGCTTGCCGGCATCGGGTTGGATCGCGAGCAGGGCGATCTCCTTTTCATTCGAGGTCTCTATTGCCTTGAATAAAGCGCTCCAAGGCAATGCCAACTGTTGCAGGATTTCATTCGCGCGGCGAATCTCTTGCTGCTGCGCCTCGGCATCCACCGGTTGCGCCGGCTTAGTCTTACTGCCCTTGGCCAAAATTTCCAGCCTCGCATCGGCCAATTCAATTTGGCCGGCGAGCGCGCGTTCATGGTTCGCCACTTGCCCCAGCGCCAGCGCCCCTGCGATCAACAGCAGCATGCCCACCCAGGGGGTGCGGCGCGGCGTGCGCATAAAATCGAGCGTGAGTGCGCGCATGGACATATCAGGCGCCCACCGCCATGGCATAAGCGACATCGGCATTGCCGGCGAAGCCGTATTTCAATTTTGGATGCAGCCAGTAAAATGCCCAATTATCTTCACCATCCAGCGCCGGAGGCGAAGCCTCCGGCGCCGAGACATACACCGCGCGCGGCGCGTTGCCCATGCCTTTCATGCGCCATTCACGATCCAGCAGCAGCGGCAATTCCTGCTGCCAGGCTTCATCGCTCACTTGGCGGCTGCCGATCGTTTGCCAATGACCGCCGAGGATGAGCCCTAACAACAGCTTTTTATTTTCCACTTGCACCAACCAGGCATCATGGCGTTTGATTTCGTGCCGCGCGGCGTTGAAGGCGGGCATCAAGTGCGGTATCACCGACACTAATTTTGATCGGCTATTACCCATTGATTCTTCCAGTTGCGCCAATAGCGGCCGATCGATGGCGGCAGCCAGCCACGACGCGCCACGCCCGGTTTCACTCACCGAATAGGCCCAATCTGCAATGCCTTCACCATACACTTGGGAAAAACTCGCGCGCACATAGGCTTCGCGTTCTTCATCGGTTTCAATTTCATCGCTCCACGCGATGAGCTGATAGCGCACAAAATAGTTCGACAGCACGATGCTGGTCTGAGCGTCTTGCCATTGGCGATCCGCCGCCAGCGCCTTGGCCAAGGTCTCCACCGCCGGCTTCCAACCACCCTCCGGGGAAACCGCCGCCACCGGCACGATGGTCTTGGCCAGTACCTTGGGGGCGAGCCCGCCGCTCACCCGCACCAGCACCAAGCGGTCGGGGGCGAGTGCGATATGCAGTTGATCACGCCACAAACGTGACACGATTGATCTCCTGCAAGGTGGTTTCACCGTTCGCCACCAGTTCCAGCGCCGCTTCACGCAAGAAGCGGGTGCCGTTGCGGCGCGCCGCCTCCTTGATCTGACGGATCGGCTCGCGCGCCACGATCATCTCGCGAATTTCATCGTTGAGATTGAGCATTTCCGAGATGGCTTTGCGGCCTTTGAAACCCGAGCCGCGGCACTGGCCGCAGCCCTGTCCTAAGCGAAATTGGTAGGCGGCCGTGTTGTCGCGCGTCAGCCCTGAATCAATTAACAATTGATCGGAAGGCGTGTAGGGCGCGCTGCAATGCGGGCAACTCACCCGCACCAAGCGCTGTGCCAGCACGCCGTTCAAAGCCGAAACGAAACTGTAAGGATCGACTCCCATATGCATGAAGCGGCCAATCACGTCGAACGCATTGTTGGCATGCACGGTGGTGAAAACGAGATGCCCGGTCAGCGCCGCTTGTACTGCGATTTGCGCCGTTTCCGGATCGCGAATCTCGCCCACCATGATTTTGTCCGGATCGTGACGCAGGATGGAACGCAGGCCGCGCGCGAACGTCAGGCCCTTTTTCTCGTTCACGGGAATTTGCAGTACGCCTGGCAATTGATACTCGACCGGGTCTTCGATGGTGATGATTTTGTCGTGGCCGTGATTGATCTCGGTGATCGCCGCGTACAGCGTGGTGGTTTTGCCGGAGCCGGTGGGGCCGGTGACCAACACCATGCCGTAAGGCTCGTTCGACAGGCGCCGCATCTCTTTCATGGAACGCGCGTCGAAGCCTAAAAAATCCAGACGCAGGCCTTTGACTTGATCGGACAGCGCCTGCTTGTCGAGGATGCGCAGCACGGCATCCTCGCCGAAAATCGAGGGCATGATTGAAACGCGAAAATCCACCTCGCGCCCCTGCATCATGACCTTGAAGCGGCCATCCTGCGGCACGCGCCGCTCGGCGATGTCGAGCTCGGACATGACTTTAACGCGCGACACGACTTGCTCGGCGAATTCCATGCGCTGCACCGAGCCGATCTGGCTCAGCACGCCGTCAATGCGATATTTGATGACGAGGCCGTTGCTCACGGTTTCCAGATGCACGTCGCTGGCGCCGGCTTTCAGCGCGTCGTACAAAGTCGAATGCACCAGGCGCACCACCGGGCTGGTGTCCTCGCTGATACTTTTCAACGTGAGGTCTTCCAAATGCGCAGCCGTGACTTCGCCTTGCTCCAAGGTAAGCACGTTATCCATGCTGCGAATCGATTCCTCAAAGCGCGCCAGAAACGCCGCCACGTCGGCATGGTGCGCCAAACACCAGGTGAAGGGGCCGGGCATGCGATCCTCGGCCCAGTTGGTCAAACCGTGTGCGAACGGATCGCCCGCCACCACCAGCACGGCCCCCTTGTCGTCGCGAAACACTACACACGCTTTTTTCGCTGCTTGTGCGAACGGCAGTAAGTCGAAGGCGGGCGCTAAGCGCTGCAATTGATCCATCGACAGCACCGGATAGTGCAGGGTAAACCCCAAGCTGGCGGTAAACGCCGGGGGTGGCATGCCGAGCTTTTCCTCCAGCACCTCCACCATGCGCCGCCGCGTGCGCACCGCTTCGGCGCGCGCCGATTGCAGGATGTCATTGGGAATTTTGCGCGCGTCCGCCATCTCCGTGACGGCGTGATGCTCGCTGGTGTCGGGTAGCTTGCTCACTGAATGCTCCCAGCGAGTTCAAAGATCGGCATATACATCAGCACCACGATGCCGCCGATGATCACGCCGATCAGCGCCATCAAGATCGGCTCGAACAGGCGCGTGAACCAATCGACCCAGCGCGCCATCTCCTCGTCGTAAAAACCGGCGATGCGCTCCATCATCTCGCCCATGCGCCCGGTGCGTTCCCCCACGCGCAGCATGCGCAGGCTCACCGGCGTGGTGAGGTGGTGGTTTTCCATCGCTTGCGAAATCGGCTTGCCTTCGCGAATCTCGCCCGCCGCGCGATGCAATAACCCGCGCAGCGTCGGATGCAATAAACCTTCCACCATCTCCAGCGCGGTCACCACGGGAATGCCGCCGTTCAACAGCATGCCTACCGTGCGGTAAAAGCGCGCCAGTTGATATACCCGCATGCGTTCGCCAATGGCGGGGATGCCCCACAGCGTGCGCCCGACCCAGCGCCGGGTTTCGGGCAAGCGCGCCAAATAAATAGCGAGACCCACCATCACCAGCGCACCGATGCCCATTTGCGCCGCGTGCGCTTCAATTAATACGCCCCACTGGATCAGCAGTTTCGACAGCAGCGGAATGTCGCCCCCGATGCCTTCGAAAATCCGGCTGAACTTGGGCACCACATAACCCAGCAGGAACAGCGTCACCAAGCCGCCCACGCTCAACAGCAGCACCGGGTAGATCGACGCCGACAGCAGCTTCTTCTTCACCGAATCGAGCTGGGTTTGATACGCGATATAACGCGTGAGCGCTTCCGACAAATCGCCGGTGCGCTCCGCCGCGCGCACGGTGGACACGTATAGCGCAGGAAACGTGGCGGGAAATTGCTCCAGCGCTTGCGACAAGGTCTTGCCCTCGAAAAGTTGACTGATCACTTGCTCGATCACCCGCTTCACTTCCGGGCGATGCTCTTTTTCCGCCAGCGTCTCGACCGCTTCCACCAGCGGCAAGCCCGCATTCAGCAGCGCGAGCAACTCATGGCTGAACAACACCAGCGGAAAGCGCGGGTTGCCGCGAGAAAGACCAGCCAGCCCCTTGCGCGTCGAAACCGCGAGCACGGTATAACCCTGCGCCTCGGCTTGGCGCGCCGCGTCGATCTCGTTCACCGCGTCAAGCGCCAGGGCGGTGAGCCCTTCTCCGACGCGCATGGCTTTGACGTTGAATTTCATTTTATAAAAACACTTTATAGCCTGGCTAAAAAAGCTTTACCAACTCGTGATATCCACGTTATCCCCCGTGCCGCCCGCCGCGCCGTCCTTGCCGAGTGAAAGCAAATCGTAGTCGCCGTGCTCGCCGGGGTTCTTGTATTGGTAGGGGCGATCCCAGGGATCCTTGGGGACGGCTTTTTCCAGGTAGGGGCCTTCCCATTTCGATTCACTGGCGGGTTTCAATACCAGCGCACTCAAGCCTTGCTCGGTGTTGGGATAGTGGCCGAGGTCCAATCGATATTGATCCAGGGCTTTGGAGAATGCGCTGATTTGCGCGCGCGCGACTTTCACTTCGGATTTGCCGAGTTGCGCAAAATACTTCGGCCCCACATAGCCGATCAGCAGCCCGAGAATCACCAAGACCACCAACAGCTCAATCAGCGTGAAGCCGCGTTGAATCAAATTATTGCCTTGCATTCGCGACATGGGTTGTCTCCTTTTGATTTCTCGGCGACTGCAAAAGCCGGGTATCTTGACCGCCAATCATGACAATGAGACGACACTCCGAGCCACCAGCAAGATGGCATCGATATAGGCGTGGCATGGGAGAGAAAAATATATTGCGAATTCAGGGACTAGCCAGCTAAATTTAGGCAATTCCTGATGTTTGGGGTATTACGCAGCGACCCTTTCGCAGTGCCCGCAAGCGGGAGAGAGGGACGCAGGCTCGCTACGCGAGTTTTATATATTGGCCTGGAATTTTTTATACAGCGCCAGCACGCGCGGCACGTATTGTTGGGTTTCCCGATACGGCGGGATGCGTTTGCCGTAACGCAGCACCGCGTTTTCGCCCGCGTTATAAGCGGCGAGCGCGAGCGGCAGATCGTCGTTGAATTGACGCAGCAGATCGCGCAGATAGCGTGCGCCGGCAGCGAGATTTTGCGCCGGATCGTGCAAATCCTGCGCGCCATAACGCTTGCCGGTGCCGGGCATCACCTGCATCAAGCCGATGGCGCCTTTCTTCGACAGCGCGCCCGGCTGGTAGCCGGATTCGGTGGAGATCAATGCGTGCAGCAGCGCCTCATCCAATTGATAAGCCAGCGCGGTTTGCGCCACCAGCGCGGCATAGCGCTTTTGATTCGCCCAATTGATGCGGCCGCCGGCGAGCGGCGCCGCCAGCGCAGGATTTTTCGCAATCTCGGTTTGCAGCAGCAAGGCATAACGGCTGTCCTGCTTCACGTCGGAGAGCACGAGCGTGCCCGCCGCATCGGTGTAGCCGTAAATATCGGCATGCGCCGCCGGCGGCGAGCAGATCAGGATTGAACAAATAACAATTAGGCGCATGCGGGGGCTCGGAATGGAGCCGCCTATGCTAAGCGAGCCGGCCGGCGCATACAAGCCATTTGCGTGATGCGATGCATCTGCCGCGAAGACTACCGCCGCATCGCGCGGGCGGCGACGGCCGAGATACCAACGAGCATCATCAACCACTGCCCGGCCTCGGGCGCGGGCGAGACATAGCTGATAGAAGCAATTGCGGCGGATGCTGAAGCCGCGACACAGGCGCCGAGGGCGAGGGCGATAAGGAATTTTTTCATGGCGCTTCCGGTCAATCATGGCAAAGCAAGCCGAGACGGCTCGCGGAAGAGCGCACCCTATCAGCGCATCATGACAAGCAATCGTGCGCCCGCATCATTCGATATAGCCCGGACGGCTTAACAACAATAACAATTCAAATTCGGCATTCGCCAAAATCGATGTAGGGTGGATTACCGAGTACGCGCCATTCCCGACAGACATCCAATTCAGGAAACGCAACATCCATAGCCCATTCGACCTATGCTTCGAACAATTTTCGTCACGCAAGCTTCATAAACAAAAAATCGATTTGTCACGTTGCATCCGTAGTCTTGCCCGTTTTCCGGTATCACGACAGGGGAGACGCGGTGCGATTGGATAGCTCATTAATTCGCGGCATAAAAACATACACCGCATGCAAGGTGTGCCGCCGGCACAGCGCGCGAGGCGGGAATTGAATACCCATCCAAGTGAATTCGAGCCGACTTATTCCATGATGAACTCCGACGAGTTCGACCAAATGCTGCCCGCCGAGGTGACGCTTAGCCACGAGGAGCGGCAGTTTCTCGTGGATATCATCGATGCCTCCATGCGCGTGATCAAGCGGCATCATTTTTTTTCCTGGGCCCAGGGCGTGTTGCAGAGCCTGCTGCCGCACGAGATTCTGGTCTGCGGCATCAGCCTGGGCTACGAGCAGCACATGCGCATGTACCGCTTCTCCAGCAGCCGTTACTTCAATGACGAGCATTTCGCGGCGGTGTGCGAGCCGGAGGCCGGCTTGCTGCGCCAGATGATGGGGTACTGGGAAGCGACAAGCCTTCCCTGCCTGATCGGCGAAACCAGTCAAGGCATCGGATGCGATCCTGCCTGGGTTGAGCTGCTGCAGCGCCACGAGCTGCGCAACGCCGCCGCGCACGGCATGCGCGGCGCCGATGGCGCGATCAAGAGCTATTACTGCTTTGCGCGCGTGCCGGAGCCGTTCTCGCCGCGGCTGACCTATATTCTGAAAATCCTGGTGCCGTTCATGGATGCGACCTTGAGCCGCGTTCTGGCGCAGGAAGAACGCGAAGACCGCCATAGCGCGCGCACCCAGTTCCCCATCACCGGGCGCGAGGCGCAAATCCTGCGCCGGATCAAAGATGGCCATACCAATATACAGATCGCCGCGCTGCTCGAAATCAGCCCGCACACCGTAAAAAACCACGTGCGCAGAATTCTGTTCAAGCTCGGCGTGCAAACGCGCGCGCAAGCGACGGCCAAGGCGATGCAGTTGGGCGTGCTGAAGGTCCGCCGGGAGTAGCGCGGTTGCCGGCTATGGAACGAAATAAAGTATTTAGCATTCTGTTATTCACACTTAATCGAGGGTATTCCCATGTTGAAACGCACCGCACTTGCAATGTCCTTATTCACCATCCTCGGCGCCGCGCACGGCGCTAATCAGGATGAAATGCGCAAACTGCTCACCGAGCGCATGCCTGGCGCGCAGATTGGCGCCATCACCAAAGCCCCCTACGGCGGCTTGTATGAAGTGGTGATTAACGGCCTGAACGTGTTCTACACCGACGAAAACGCCAACATTGCCATCATCGGCAAAATGATCGACCTCAAAACCAAAAAAGATCTGGTCGAGGCGCGCACCCAGCAATTGATGCACGTCGATTTCGCCTCGCTGCCGCTGGATAAAGCCATCGTCAAAGTGAAAGGCGATGGCAGCCGCAAAGTCGCCGTGTTCTCCGACCCAGATTGCCCCTTTTGCCAAGAGTTGGAACAAGAGTTGAATAAAGTCAGCAACGTCACCATTTACACCTTTCTCTATCCTATCGCCGAGCTGCACCCCGATGCCGAGCGCAAAGCCAAGCTGGTGTGGTGTAGCGAAGATCGCGCCAAAGCCTGGGACGAGCTGATGCTTCAAGGCAAAGAACCCGCCGCATCGGAAAAGCCCTGCGAGGTTCCGTTTCAAGCCATTCAGGAAATCGCCAAAAAAGCCTGGATCAACGGCACGCCGGGTTTGGTGTTCGCCGATGGCAAGCTGGTGCCGGGCGTGATCAAGAGCTTTCAGATCGAGCGCAACCTTGGCGTGAGCCAGCCAAAAGCAGCGGCAGCGCAAAGCAAGAATTGAAGTAGCGCATGGAAACGATGGTTTTGTAGCGCCGGCATCCCTGCCGGCAATTAAGCTCCCTCTCCCCAGTGGCGCAATTTGCAACCGTCTTGAGCGGCTCATCCGCCTTTTTTTGCTTAACACAATTCTGGCATTAAGCTGCAACAACTCCCTGCTACGGTTAATGACGAATTCACCATCGATGTCGTCTTAACTTTTGCCACTTAACTTAAAGGGGGTCTGTCATGCCTAAACGTAAAACTATCGTTAGCAAAACAGTAATGTTTGCCGCATTCCTCAGCTTGTCGGCGATCGCGTCCGCCAGTGGATATGATGATCAGGAACATCGGGGCAAGAAGTATAGCGATAAGGATAGCGCCCATAGCGTGCAGCTTGGTCCGCGCCCTTACTACCTCGTTGACGACATGGCGCCCAGCCAACTCAAAACCAAATTGCAAAGCTGTGCGAATGGCCCATTCAAGAAGACTGAGTTTTCGATTGGTCATCGTGGCGCCGCGTTGCAGTTTCCCGAGCACACCAAGCAATCGTACGAAGCGGCCGCGCGCATGGGCGCGGGAATTGTCGAGTGCGACGTGACCTTCACCCAGGACAAGGAGCTGGTTTGCCGCCATTCGCAGTGTGATCTGCACCCGACCACCAACATCCTCGCCACGCCCTTGGCCGCCAAATGCGCCGTGCCGTTTACACCCGCCAATCCCGCCTTGGGCACGCCGGCGAGTGCAAAGTGCTGCACCACGGACATTACGCTCGACGAATTCAAAACGCTCAAAGGCAAGATGGATGCATCCAATCCGAAAGCCACCACGGTGGCCGAGTACATGAACGCCACCACGAGTTTCCGCACGGATTTATATTCCGCGAACGGCACCTTGATGACGCACAAAGAGAGCATCGAACTGTTCAAGAAATTAGGCGTGAAGATGACGCCGGAGCTCAAGGCAGCCGACGTGCCGATGCCGTATGAAGGCAGCTACACGCAACAAGACTACGCGCAGCAAATGATCAACGAGTACAAAGCCGCGGGTGTAGCGCCGGAAAAAGTGTTCGCCCAGTCGTTCAATCTCAACGACGTGCTCTACTGGCTCCAGCATGAACCGGGGTTCGGCAAACAGGCGGTGTACCTCGACGAGCGCGTGGATGTACCCGGTGGTTATGCCGCCGCGGTAGCCGGCATGCCCGCGATCGCCGCGCAAGGTGTGCAGATCATTGCGCCGCCGATGTGGGCGCTGGTCACGCTCGATGGCAGTAAAAAGATTGTGCCTTCGGATTACGCCGTGGCCGCCAAGGCCGCCGGTCTGGATATCATCACCTGGACCCTGGAGCGCTCCGGCCTGTTGAAAAACGGCGGCGGTTATTATTATCAATCGACCACCGAAGTCACCAATAACGAAGGCGACACCATGGTCATGCTCGACGTGCTGGCGAAAGATGTAGGCATCCGTGGCATCTTCTCCGATTGGCCGGCGACGGTTAGCTACTACGCCAACTGTATGAACAAGAAATAAGCTTGTTCCCTAACAGCGGTAGATAAAAGGCCAGCGCAAGCCCTAGGCGACAGGTTGCCGAGGGGTTACCACCGGCCGGGCGGGCCGGTTGCCGGTCTGCTCGGCCACCAGACCGGCAATAAAATCCCCGAAGGGCGCGATGTCCTGGTAGGAACTCGCGCGCTCCAGCACCGCCATGTATTCCGTACGACGCTCCACGGGGATGACTGTCCAGACGTAGCCGCCCGTTGTCAGCATCAGGTTCATCAGGAAGCGGGCAATGCGGCCGTTGCCGTCCATATAAGGGTGGATGTAGACAAATACCAGATGGCCAAGCACTGCGCGCACGCCGGCGTGAGGTTCCTGCTCCAGGAGTTCGAACAGCACGGGCATGCAGTCCCGGACCGCCTCCTTTGAGACCGGAACATGCAAGGCGTTCGTGATAAAGACCTGATCGTTGCGGTAGCCCGCCAAGTCTTCCGGCTTCAGAATGCCGGCCTGCACACTGGCGACCCATAGCGCCCGATACCAGTCCGGCAACCGTCGGCGGAACAGCGTCCCTGGGTTCTCCCCTTGCAGTCCCCGCACCACGTCGGCCTTGACGAGGGTATGGGCATCGAAGTAGCCCTTGGCGGCCATGGCATTTTTCTCAGACTTGTCCACCCCGTCCGGGTTCCAGTGGCTGTTGCGCACCCATTCGATAAGCTCGGGCGTGACCCGATAGCCCTCAATGGACAGCGAGTGATACGCGTCAGCCACATAGCGGGCCTCGATATCTTCCAACAGCGCCTTGGGGTCAGGCCGGCTGTGGCTGGGCGAAGGGAAACGCGTGGCCACGTCGTCCCGCATCTCACCCCAAAGCAGGCGCAGGCGCTGGGCGTGCGGGGATTCCTGGCGCAATCCGCCCAAGATGCGTGGTGGGCGCTCGAACGGGCTGGCTTCCCGGACATCGAACCCCCCCGCAGTCATGGCGCGGACAATCTCATCCGCCTCGTCAGCGCGTCCGACGACGCGCAGGCTGCCGGCTAGGCGGCCGGCTACTACGGTATGGGAGCCCGCCAACAGTACCCGGGTCAGGTCAACAGCGTCTGGCAACAACTGCAACGCGAGTTGGGCGGCCAAGGGTTGCCGGGTAAAGAAGCTTTCACCCACAGCCACCAAGGCGTGTTCCAGCACGACCAGGCGCAGCCCGGCTTCGGTTTTGGCGGGCTCGGCCGGTAGTAGCCGCGGCGCCCGATAGAGCAGCAGAGAGAAATCATGGGGCAAGGAGACTATCTGGTTGTTGGCGCCGGTTGCCCAAACGATGAGCTGGCGCGGGAGCGTGCGCTCGCCACTTCTCAGCTCCAGCGAAAACTCAGGGTTGAGATGCCAGGCTTCGCCGAAGCGTTGGTTGCAGTAACCTGCCACGAAGTCCCGGATGTGCGCTAACCAAGCTGTGCTGCTGCCCGGCTGTTCATCGGGGCGGGACGGAATGTACCAGCCCTGCATGACCTCGGCCAGGAAGCCCGCCTTGACTAGACGCTCTCTGTGCGTGCGCGTCAGTCGCTTAGTCGGTATTGCCTGCAGGCCCTCATCCTGAAGCTTCTTCAGAACGTCGAGCGAGGTGGCAAGTTTTTCATTGGGGGTGGCCATGGCGGTTCCATTGTCCGGATGGGTTCACTACTTTAGCGCTGTATAATCTATCTACTATTGCGCGGTATCATATATCTACTTTTATGTTTTTGTAAATACTTTCATGGATTTCAGGTGGTACGGCTGGTTAGCGGGCTTTCGTCATTACTTCACCGTTTGGCGCTGCTGCGGCGCCCGCGCTGCTTGATTTCTTCCGGATCGATCTCTCGCACGCTGCCCGCTTCGATGTCGGCATGCCTCGTTGATATGCGGATAGGTCAAACCTTCGCGAGTCCCCGGCAAAGCCGGGAATTTACCTCGCTGAGTTAGCGGGCACGGCCTTGCCAGTAAGCAGGGAGGCGAGCGTGATTTGCAACGGCAAAGATCACGATGCCGCCATCTTCAGGGCGATAGAAGAGCGAGAACGGAAAGTCTTTAAGAAGGACTCGGCGCGTACTGGCGGACGAAGGCGAACCGGCGAAAGGAAATGCGAGCGCGCCGCGCCGCCGCCACAAAACGCGCGCGCTTCACCGGGTAAGGCGCTTGGCTTCAGCAAAGACATCCTCGGCCAGGAAGGTCTGCGTGTCACCGCGATCATAGGCCGCGACACGGCTTTCGATCTCCTGCTGCCATGCGGCCTCGATCTCGGAAATAGCGCCGTTCTGAAGCGACTCCAGGAGTACTTCAGCAAGCCGTGCGCGTTCGTCAGGGGATAACAAGCGAGCTTGCTGTTCAACCTCAATGAGGGATACGGACATAGCCATTGCTCCAAATAATTCGACACGCAAATATTACATCCCAGCACCGGTGTTGTCATGCCCGCTAACGTGGAGGCGCGTTGAAGACCGCCGCGCAGATGCGCCATTTTTTAGATCACGCTTCAAATCCCCCCAACCCCCCTTTTCCAAAGTGGGGCGACCTCGGGACGCTGCTTGGAGCGGCCCCTCCCTTTAACAGGGAGGTTGGGAAGGGTTTTGTGAGCATGCTTGGTATGTCATGAATCATGAAAAGAACAATAGTAAATCCCCCGTCACATTTCCACCACACCGCATGAGTCGAATGACCTACACATTCGCGCTTTCG
>Ga0154780_1071_pt8 | contig 12814 bp, 10 predicted proteins | sample Rifle2008BG16ft_FD_105788 | JGI IMG/M metagenome (GOLD analysis project Ga0154780, IMG submission 105788) | Betaproteobacteria bacterium RBG_16_58_11
TTGGCTTGGCCGGTTGCGCGGGTACGCATCCCCCAGCGCCAGCCACGGTGACTCAGGCTTCAGATTTCTATTACATCATCGGGCCGGGCGATAATCTTGATATTCAGGTTTGGCGCAACCCCGAGGTCTCCAAGTCCTTGCCGGTGCGGCCCGACGGCAAGATATCCACCCCGCTGGTCGAGGATCTGCCCGCCGCCAACAAGACCCCCAGCCAACTGGCGCGCGATATCGAAAAGGCCTTGGCCAAATTCATCCAAGACCCAATCGTCACGGTCATCGTCACCGGCTTTAGCGGCCCCTACAATCAGCAAGTCCGGGTAATCGGCCAAGCCGCCAAGCCGCAAGCGCTGCAATATCGCGAAAAAATGACTTTGATGGACGTCATGATCGCGGTGGGCGGCATCACCGACTTCGCGGCGGGCAACAAAGCCAGCATCGTGCGCGTGGTGGACGGCCAGCAACAGCAATTCGGCGTGCGCCTGGAGAGCCTGATCCGCGATGGCGACATTTCCGCGAACGTGGGAATTTTGCCCGGCGATGTGCTGATTATTCCCGAAAGCTTCTTTTAATCATCGCCGGTTCCGATCGGGCAGCGGGTAGAGAAAAATGCATGAATTGATCGACCAACTCTTGTCCCACGCGCGCGGCATCTGGCTGCGCCGGTGGCATGCCATCATTGCGGCCTGGTTGATCGCGGTGGTTGGCTGGGCCTTCGTGGCTACCTTGCCCCAGCGCTATGAAGCATCGGCGCGCGTCTATATTGACACCCAATCCATTCTCAAGCCTTTGATGTATGGACTGGCGGTCAACACGCCGATCGAGCAACAAGTTCAAGTCATGACGCGCACCCTGTTAAGCCGGCCCAATATGGAAAAAGTGGCGCGCATGACGGACATGGACCTCAAGACCAAAACGTCCAAGGACATGGAAAAGCTGGTGACCGATTTGATGGGAAGCGTGCAGCTTGAAGCGGCGGCGCGCGGCCAGGAAAATCTGTATCGAATAACCTATCAAAACAGCAGTCCGGACATGGCGAAAAAAGTAGTGCAGTCGCTGCTGACCATCCTGGTGGAGGGGAGCCTCGGCAGCAAGCGCAAGGACACCGATTCGGCCAAGCGCTTCATCGAAGACCAGATCAAGTCCTATGAGCAAAAATTAACCACTTCGGAAACCGCGCTCAAGGAATTTAAGCAAAAGCACTTGGGTATGATGCCCGGCCAGGGCGGCGATTACTTTGCCAAGCTGGGGGCGGCCCAGGTAAGTATTAACGAAGCCACGCTGGCCCTGCGCGAGGCCGAAACCCGCCGCGATCAACTGAAGCGCCAACTCGCCGGCGAAGATCCGGAGGCCGGCGCAGAGGGCGCCTCGGCCGTCGGCGGCAATCCGGAACTGGATGCGCGTATCCAAGCGCTGGAAAAAAATCTGGATCAGATGCGCTTGAGTTATACCGAGCAACATCCGGATATCGTCAGCACCAAGCGCGTCGTCGCGCAACTCGAAGAGCAGAAGAAGCAGGAAGCTAAAATCAAGAAACCGGTTACCGCCAATGCGGCCAGCCAAAATCCCTACTATCAGCAACTCAGCCTCTCGCTGGCCGAGGCGGAGGCGCAAGCCGCCTCCCTGAAAGCGCGGGTAAGCGAATACTCATCCCGCTTCAACCAACTGCGTCAGCAAGCCAATATGGTCCCGCAAGTCGAAACGGATCTGCTGCAACTCAACCGCGATTATGAAGTGAACAAGGCAAACTACGCTCAACTGCTCAGCCGGCGCGAATCGGCCCAAATGTCGGAAGACATGGAATCCAAGACGGATGTCATCGACTTCAAAGTCATCGATCCGCCCTATGTGCCGCCCAATCCGTCCTTCCCCAACCGGCCGCTGCTGTTCTCGATGGTCTTGTTGTTGGCCCTGGCCGGCGGCGCCGCGTTCGCCTTCGTCCTGAGCCAGATCAGGCCGATCATTACGGACCGTACGGGTATTACCGCGCTAACCGAGTACCCCGTGCTGGGTACGGTGACCATGATCTGGAACGATACGCAGACTAAATCGCGCCGCAAGAAGCTTTTGGCGTGGGGCGCGTCGTTCGGCGCGCTGCTAAGCGCCTATGCCGTGTTGCTGGGCGTCACTTTTCTCTTCGTCCGCAGCGCGTAACCAGGGATTGCTATGAGCATTATCGAAAAAGCGCTTAACAAGGTTGGCGATAAGCCGCAGGCGGAAATAGAACCGCCGCAACCCGCGCCAATTGCAGTTGATACATCAGCCGGCAGCCTAGTCGAGCAAGCTGTGGCCAAAATTGAAATCAAAGCCGAGGCGCCGCGCCAGACATCGGGCTCGCGGCCAGCCGCCGCTGCGCCGGCCGACTCCGCCGAGACATTCACTTCGCGCCAAGTCAATATAGATTTTGCCCGCCTGCGCGCACGCGGCCTGCTTACCAGCGATGATGAGCGCAGCGCATTGGCTGAAGAATACCGCATGATCAAACGCCCGCTGCTGGCGAATGCGTTCGGCACGAACCCGGTCAAAAACGGCAACCTCATCATGGTGACGAGCTCGTTGCCGGGCGAGGGCAAAACCTTCACGGCGATCAATCTGGCGATCAGCATCGCCATGGAGCTTGACCGCACCGTATTGCTGGTCGACGCCGACGTGGCTCATCCGCGCATGCCGGAGTATCTGGGGTTCCGCGCCGAGCATGGGCTGCTCGATATTCTGCGCCAAGATACGCGAGACTTATCCAACATGATTTTGCGCACCAATATCGACAAGCTATCCATCCTGCCCGCCGGCCGCACCTATGCGCGCGCGACGGAGCTGTTGGCGAGCGAAGCAATGGACCGGCTCATTGCCGATTTGTCCAACCGCTACCCCGATCGCTTGGTGCTGTTCGATTCGCCGCCCTTGCTGGCGACCAGCGAAGCGGGTGTGCTCGCCTCGCACATGGGGCAAATCGTCATGGTGGCCGAAGCGGACAAGACACCCAAAAACGCTTTGCGCGAAGCCCTTACCCGCCTCGAAGGCGCATGCGACGTAATCGGCATGGTGCTCAACAAATCCGCTTCGCACAACGCAGGCGGCTATGGCTATTACGGTTATGGGGGGTACGGCAAGCAATACGGCAAGCAAACGGAGTAGCGCCAAACAATCTTGATGAAAGAAAACGAAAAAACACCAGCCAACATCGGGGAGATGGGGCGCAAGATCATCGCAACAACGCTGGCGCTCGCGTTGACGGGGCCGGCTTGGGCGTCGGATTGGAAGCTGGGCGCGAGCGTAACGGCCACCGAAACCTACACCGACAACGCCACGCTCGGCGCGACGGGCGGCTCAAAAGGCGATTTTGTAACGTCGATAACCCCCACGATTACTGCGAAAAAGGATGGCGCGCGGCTCAAGGTGGATGCGAGTTACTCCAATCAAAATCTGTTTTACGCCGAAGATTCCACGCGCAATACGACTTACCATCAACTCAACGCCCACGCGAATGCGGAATTGTTCGAGAACGAGATATTCCTCGATACCACAGCGTCCATCTCGCAAGCCTCAATATCCCCCTTGGCCGCAACGGGTGTGGATAACACCAGCGCCACCGGCAATTTGACCAGCGTACGGTCGGTAACGGTTTCACCTTATTGGATACACCGCTTCGGTTCCACCGCGACACTCAATGCGCGCTATGCGATTTCGGAGGTGGGCAACAGCAGCGGTGCGTTTTCAGGTAGCACCAACTATTCAACCAACCTGTCTTTAGCCAGCGGCTCGGCATTCGGTCGGGTTTCGTGGGGGCTTAATTACTCGGAACAAATTGCTGATTACCAGGATCGTTCGGATGTCACCTTTACGACTACCTCCGGTAGCCTCGGGTATCTGGTTTCTTCTCGGGTCAAATTGACGGGTACGTTAGGCACCGAGAAAAACAGTTATGTCAGTTCCACGGGAGCGGAGACAGGCGGGGCATTCTGGAATGCCACCGTATCCTGGGCGCCCTCCACGCGCACTTCGCTCGATGTTGGTTTTGGTCACCACTATTACGGCAAGTCTTGGAATATGGCATTCAAAACACGGGGTTCGCATTCCAGTTGGACTGCGGATTACAGTGAGTCAGTGACCACGGCAAATAGTCAGTTTGGTCAGAGCACCTCTTCGGGGATTGGGCAACCAGTTTCGTTGACAGTAAGTAATAATATTTTAACGAACCAGGTGTATCTCAGTAAGCGTTTCGCGACCGCATTTAGCTGGAAGAAGGGCAAGCATGATTTTTCGCTCGGGGCGAATCGTTCGATTCAAACGACGAATATTGATTCAACCGTGAGTACAAATGCAAATTTGCAAATCGGCAATATAGGTATTTCTGGGAGCGCAAACGATATTTTTCTAAGTACCAGTGAAGTGAAACAAATCGGCTTCAACGCTGGCTGGACTTGGCAATTGACCCCGTTGATGAGTTCCAGCGTGACGGGTGGCGTCAACCGCAGTTCTTACCCTGACTTGAGTCGGGAAGACACCACCACTAGTTTACAGCTCGGCCTCAACCGTAAATTCTCCCCCCACTTGACCGGCAACGTCTCACTACGCCGGCAAATGCGCGACAGCAACCAGAACGCCGACTTTACCGAAAACGCCCTCTCCGGTTCGGTTACCTACACTTTCTAAAGGACGCAGCGATGTACGAGTCTTTTTATCAGCTGCGCGCTAAACCTTTCGCGTTAAATCCTGATCCCAAGTTTTTTTTCGGCAGCAAGGGCCACAAGCGCGCCATGGCTTACCTCGAATACGGCTTGTCGCTGGGCGAAGGTTTCATCGTGGTGACCGGCGAGATCGGCGCCGGCAAGACGATGTTGGTGCGCTACCTGTTCAAGAAGCTGGAGCATGAAAACGTAATCGCGGCGCAGCTTGTTTCCACGCAGCTCGACGCCGATGACATGCTGCGCGCCGTCACCGCCGCCTTCGGCTTGGAGCAGGAAGGGCTGAACAAGGCCTCGCTCCTGAAAAAGCTGGAAAGCTATTTGCTCAATGTCGTCAAGCAAGGCAAGCGTCCGCTGCTGGTGGTGGACGAAGCGCAAAACCTCTCGCCGCGCGCGGTGGAAGAGTTGCGCATGTTGTCCAATTTCCACCACGCGGAGAAGCCGCTGCTGCAAAGCTTTCTGCTCGGCCAGCCGGAGTTTCGCATCACCTTGCAAAGCCAGGAGATGCAGCAGCTCAAACAGCGGGTGATCGCCTCCTATCATCTGGGCGCGATGGATGCGTCCGAAACCCGTGCCTACATTCAGCACCGCCTCGATCTCGTCGGCTGGAAGGGTGATCCGACCATCACGGACGAGGCCTACCAGCGCATACACGAATACACCGGCGGCATCCCGCGCAAGATTAATACGCTGTGCGACCGGCTGATGCTATTGGGCTATCTATCCGAAAAGCACCACTTCGACCGCGCCGAGGTGCAGGAGGTCATCGACGATCTCGGGCAAGAGGTGGCGAATATCACAGTGCCGACCAACCTCAAACCGGGCCTGATGCAGCAAGGCGAAGCGCAAGCCAATCTGTCTATGCTGGAAGAAAAAATCGACAGCATGGAGCGCTCTTTGAACCGCCTGCTGGCCATGATGCGCAAACTGCTGCACGCGGTGGGGGAGAGCAAATCCAAACCGAGTAAGGACCATGTCTAAAAGCGGCATCCTCTGCATCGTGGGCGCGCGTCCCAATTTCATGAAGATTGCGCCCATCATGCAGGCGCTGCGCGCCGGGCCTACGCCGATTCCAGCGAAAATCGTACATACCGGCCAGCATTACGATGAAGCGATGAACAAGCAGTTCTTCGCAGATTTGGGCATCCCGCATCCCGACATCAACCTCGAAGTCGGCTCCGGCAGCCACGCGGTGCAAACCGCCGAAATCATGCGCCGCTTCGAGCCGGTGCTGGATCAGGAGCAGCCGGCCGCGATTCTGGTGGTGGGCGATGTCAACTCCACCATTGCCTGCGCCCTGGTGGCGGCGAAAAAAGGCGTGGCCGTGATCCACGTCGAAGCCGGCCTGCGCAGCTTTGATCGCGGCATGCCGGAAGAAATCAACCGCGTGCTCACCGACCAGATTTCCGATTTGCTCTACACCACCGAACGCGGCGCGCTCGTGAATCTCACGCGCGAGGGCATCGCCCCGGCGCGCGTGCAGTTCGTCGGCAATGTGATGATCGACACCCTGCATCACAATTTGAAACATGCCGTGCCGGCAGCGCAGACCTTAGCCGATACCGGGATGGATTTCAGCCATGGCTTTGGCGTGCTGACCTTGCATCGCCCATCGAATGTGGATCACGAAGAGACGCTGCGCGATTTGCTCGAAACAGTCGGGCAAATCAGCCAGCGCATGCCCGTGGCGTTTCCGCTGCATCCGCGCACCAAGGGCCGCATCGAACACTTCAAGCTCGAAGGCTTGCTGGCCCAGGGGCGGATTTTTATTTTGCCGCCGGTGGGCTATCTGCACATGCTGGGCTTGATGCGCGATGCGAAGCTGGTGCTCACCGATTCCGGCGGCATTCAGGAAGAAACCACCGCGCTGGGCGTGCCCTGCATCACGCTGCGCGAAAACACCGAACGCCCGATCACCGTGGACGAGGGCACCAACATCATCGTGGGCCAATCGCGCAAAAAAATCCTGGCGGCAGCGGAAGAAATTTTCACCAGCGGCGGCAAGGCCGGCCGTATCCCGGAATATTGGGACGGCCACGCCGCCGAGCGCATCGCCGCGCACTTGCGCGGCTGGCTCGATGCGCAGAGCGGGCGGGCGGCGGCGTGATTAAAAACGCCATGACCATCGACGTGGAGGATTACTTCCAGGTTTCCGCGTTCGCGCCGCATATCCCGAGAGCCCAATGGGACAGCCTGCCGTGCCGGGTCGAGCGCAATGTGATGCGCATCCTCGATATGCTGGATGCGCAACCCGCGAAAGCCACGTTTTTTACCCTGGGCTGGGTGGCGGAGCGCTATCCGCATCTGGTGCGCGAGATCGTCGGTCGCGGCCATGAGCTGGCGAGCCACGGTTATGGCCATCTGCGCGCGACCGATCAAACCGAGAGGGAGTTTCGCGCCGACGTGACCCACGCCAAAAAGCTGCTGGAAGACCTCTCCGGCGTGCCGGTCAACGGCTATCGCGCGCCCAGTTTTTCCATCGGTGCGCGCAATCTGTGGGCATTCGATGTGCTAAGCGATGCGGGCTACCAATATAGTTCGAGCGTCTATCCCATCAAGCACGATCACTACGGCATGCCGGATGCGCCGCGCTTCGCGTTTCAGTCCAACCAGTATGGTTTATTAGAGGTGCCGCCGACCACCTTCAATATGTTGGGGCGAAATTTTCCCGCATCGGGCGGCGGATATTTTCGCCTGCTGCCCTATGGCGTTTCCGCTTGGATGATGCGGCGCGTGAATGAGCAAGATGGCAATGCCTGCATCTTCTATTTTCATCCGTGGGAAATCGACCCCGGCCAGCCGCGCCAGCGCGGCATCAGCATGAAAACCCGCTTCCGTCATTACGTGAATTTGTCGCGCATGGAAGGCCGGCTCACCCGTTTGCTTAAGGATTTTCAATGGGACCGGATGGACCGCATTTTCTTGAATCAGCCGGTGTGAGCGCTGCGCGCATGACGGTGCGCGCGATGCGCGCAGAGGACGCCGCGGCCTGGGACGAATTCGTTTTCGCCACGCCTTCCGCCACCTTCTTTCACCGCGCCGGTTGGCAATCGGTAATCGAGCGCGCATTCGGCCACCGCACCCATTACCTGCTGGCGGAATACGCCGGCGCCATCGTCGGCGTATTGCCGCTCACAGAAGTCAAAAGCCGCTTGTTCGGCCATTCGCTCGTGTCCAATGTGTTCTGCGTGTATGGCGGCATCGCGGCCAGCAATGACGCAGCGCGCGACGCACTCGACCAAGCCGCGCAGCAGCTCGCGCGCGATCTGAATGTCGGTCATCTCGAATATCGCCAACTCCAATCCAGCCACGCCGATTGGCCGAACCAGGATTTGTACTTCACTTTTCGCAAAGCCATCGACCCCGACCCGGAAGCCAATATGCTGGCCATCCCGCGCAAACAGCGCGCCATGGTGCGCAAGGGGATTAAAAACGGCCTGGTGAGCGAGCTGGATCCGACAGTAGAGCGGTTCTTTAAATTATTCGCCGACAACGTCAAGCGTCACGGCACCCCGGCGCTGCCCAAGCGCTACTTCGCCCTGTTGCGCGAAGTGTTCGGCCCGGATTGCGAAGTGCTCACCGTGCTGCACGAGGGCGAAGTGATCAGCAGCGTGTTGAGCTTTTACTTTCGCGACGAAGTGCTGCCCTACTACGCCGGTGATCGCGAAGACGCGCGCCATCTCGCGGCCAACGATTTCAAATATTGGGAGCTGATGCGCCGCGCCTGCGAGCGCGGCTATCGCCTCTTCGATTACGGCCGCAGCAAGCGCGGCACCGGCCAATTCGATTTCAAAAAAAACTGGGGCTTCGAACCGCAGCAACTGCACTACGAATATTTCCTGGTCAACGCGCCGCGCGTGCCGGAGCACAACCCGACCAACCCGAAATACCGCTTGTTCATCGAAATGTGGAAGCGCTTGCCGACGCCGGTGGCGAACGCGCTGGGGCCGCATATTGTGAAGCATTTGGGGTAGACGATGGACGAACTGCTCTATCTGGTGCACCGCATCCCCTATCCGCCCAACAAGGGCGACAAGATTCGCTCGTTCCATTTGCTCAAGCATTTGGCGCAATCGTACAAGGTGCACGTCGGCGCCTTCATCGACGACGCCGGCGACTGGCAATATGCGCAAGCCCTGGCCAAGCTTGCGGGCGGCGAGGTGAAGTTGCTGCCGCTCAACCCGCGCCTAGCCACCCTCAAAAGCGCAATCGGCTTACTGACCGGCGAGCCGTTGAGCGTTCCCTACTACCGCGATCGTCGCATGCAAGCCTGGGTGGATGCGATGCTGGCGACAAAGCCCATCGCGCGCGCCCTCGTGTACTCCTCGAGCATGGCGCAATATCTGATGCAACATCATACGATCCAGCGTGTGATTGATTTCGTGGATATCGATTCCGACAAATGGCGCCAATATGCCGGGAAAAAATCCTGGCCCATGAGCTGGGTGTACCAACGTGAAGCGCGCACACTGTTCGATTACGAGCGCCGCGTCACGCATGAATTCGCCGCCGCCGCCTTCGTGTCCGATGCAGAAGCCGCGCTCTTCAAAAAACTCGCGCCCGATTGCACTGACAAAGTATTCGGCTTCAGCAATGGCGTAGATACCGACTATTTCTCGCCCGGCCATGCGTTTGCATCGCCTTATCCCATGGATGAGCGCGCCATTGTGTTTACCGGCGCCATGGATTATTGGGCCAATGTTGATGCGGTGACCTGGTTCGCGCGCGAAATATTTCCCGGCATCAAGCGCGCGCATCCCGCTGCGCATTTCTACATCGTCGGTTCGCGGCCCACAGCAGAAGTGCAAGCGTTGGCGCATGCGAACGGCGTGCGCGTAACGGGTGCCGTGCCGGATACGCGCCCCTATATGGCGCATGCCGCCGTGGCGGTCGCGCCGCTGCGTATCGCGCGCGGCATTCAAAATAAAGTGCTGGAGGCAATGGCCATGGCCAAGCCCACCGTGGTCTCCGAGCAAGCGCTGGAAGGCATCGAGGCCACGCCCGGCAAGGAAATTTTGCTGGCCACGGACGCCGCCGCTTTCGCTGCTCAAGTGAATTACGCCATCGCCGGCCAAGCGCCGGAGATGGGCGCCGCTGCGCGCGAGCGTGTGGTGAGCGACTATTCCTGGGCGGGGCATTTACGCATCGTTGAGCAATTGCTGCGCGGCTCGGCGCCCGTGGCAATGGATGCCAGCGCCCATGCGCATGCGGCCTAGATTGAAATGGATATGGATCAACCTATTGAGGTCTAAGTAAATGCCTGACGCGTTTGACGTCTTTGCGAAATCCCTCCTATCCTCCCTTTTCCAAAGGGAGGAACCTTCTTTATGCGGATCTAAGAGGGTTCCCCCCTTTGAAAAAGGGGGGAGAGGGGGGATTTGCTTGTGCGTCATCTATTTTGTGAAAACTCAACAAATCGGACCCCACCTTGAATAATTCAATCACTTCCACCGACAAACGCTTGCCGCTCTGGCTGACCGCGCTCGCGCTGTGCGCGCTGCTGGCTATTTTCTGGCCGACCTTCGTTTCGATAGCCGCGATCTGGGAGCGCTCCGAAACCTTCGCTCACGGCTACATTATTTTTCCCATCAGCGCCTACCTGATTTGGCAGCGCCGCGCCGAATTATTGGCGGCGGATTATCGTCCCGACTGGCGCGCCGCGTTGTTGTTGCCGGCGCTCGGCAGCGGCTGGCTCTTGGCGCACGCAGGCGGCGTGCAGGTCATCGAGCAATATGCAGCGGTCGCTTCGATTCCGCTGATCGTCTGGGGCATGTTGGGCTGGCGCGCGGTGCGCACCATTCTGTTCCCGCTCGCCTTCCTCTTGCTTGCGGTGCCATTCGGCGAGTTCCTGATTCCGCCGCTGATGAATTTCACCGCCGATTTCGTCGTCACCGCGCTGCAGATCACGGGCATGCCGGTCTACCGCGAAGGCACCTTCTTCACCATCCCATCAGGCCAATGGTCGGTCGTGGAAGGCTGTAGCGGGCTGCGCTATCTGATCGCTTCGTTCACCTTGGGTACGCTCTATGCCTACCTCACCTACCGCAGCGCCAAGCGGCGCATCATATTCAGCCTGCTATCGATTTTGGTGCCGATTATCGCCAACGGCCTGCGCGCCTACATGATCGTGATGATCGCGCATCTCTCCGACATGCAATTGGCCCTGGGCGTGGACCACTATATTTACGGCTGGGTGTTTTTCGGATTGGTGATGCTGCTGCTATTCTGGATCGGCGCGTTTTGGCGCGAAGACGAGGCGCCCGAGACGGAAAAGATCGCATCAACGGCGCCGGGGCGAGCGGTCGAGCGCAGCGCATTCATCAAGGCCATCGCCTTGATGATCGCCGTCACCCTGCCCTGGGCGCTCTACGCGCATTTTCTGGATGCGCGCTCGGCCGTTAAGGTCGAAGTGGCGATTCCCGCGCCGGTTCCGGCCAAGGGCTGGCAAGCGCAAACAACCCCGCTGGCGGATTGGAAGCCGCACTATCTAAACGCCAGCGCCGAGTGGCTGGGCACTTACACACGCGAGGGCAAAACCGTCGGCGTGTATGTGGCGTATTACCGCACCCAGCACCAAGGCGCGGAGCTCATCAATTCGCAAAACATCATGATTCCGCAAAAGCATCCGGTGTGGAACAACATGGGCGAATCAGCGCGCCCCGTCGCCGTGGGCGGCGCGAGCGTGCCGGTGACGCAGACATTGCTGAAGTCAAATTCTCAGCGGCTATTGATCTGGGAGTGGGATCGCATCAACGGCCGCCACATGAATAATATCTATCTGGGCAAGATGCGGCTGGCGCTGAGCAAGGTGCTGGGCCTGCGCGATGACGGCGCATCGATTGTGGTTTTCACCCCATACGAGGGCAACCCGGCGCAAACGGCGCCGGTGCTGCAAGGCTTCATCGCCGACATGCTGCCGGCGATCGAAGCCAGCCTCGATCAAGCGGCAAACAGGCATGGCCGGTAACCCGCCGCTGATCGCGCACGTGGTCGCCCACTTTGACGTGGGCGGGCTGGAGAACGGCATGGTGAATCTGCTCAACCAGATACCGCCGTCGCGCTACCGGCACGCCGTCATCAGCCTGGGGAGCTATAGCGATTACGCGCAGCGCATCGTGAACCCCGCGGTGAAATTCTATGCGCTGAACAAGCAGACGGGTAAAGACCTGGCCGTGCATTGGCGGCTGGCAAAATTATTGCGCGAGCTTAAACCCGCCATCGTCCACACGCGCAACCTGTCGGCGCTGGAATGCCAATTCACGGCGGCGGCAGTGGGGATTCGTGCGCGCGTGCACGGCGAGCACGGCCGTGATGTATTCGATCTGCACGGCAAGAACCGCAAATACAACCTGCTGCGCATAGCGGCGCGCCCCTTGGTGACGCGCTATATCGCCGTGAGCAAGGATCTGGCGTGCTGGCTGGGTGATACCGTGGGCGTGGATTCGGCGCGCATCACGCAAATTTACAACGGGGTGGATATTTCCCGTTTCAAGCCGCACGAAGGCTCCCGCGTGCGCCTCGGCCCGCCAGGATTCATGCGCGGAAGCGAGTTCGTCATCGGCAGTGTCGGGCGCATGGCCGAAGTGAAGGATTTTCCGACACTCATCCGCGCCTTCGTGAAGCTGGTCAAGCTCGTGCCGAATGGGCGCGAGCGGGTGCGCATGGTCATCGTGGGCGACGGCCCCACCCGCGCCCAGTGCGAGGAATTGGTGCGCTCCAAGAAAGCCGAACGCCTCATCTGGCTGGCTGGCGAGTGTGAAGATGTGCCCGAGATGCTGCGCGCCTTCGATCTATTCGCGCTGCCCTCGCTGGGAGAGGGCATATCCAACACGATTTTAGAGGCCATGGCGAGCGGCCTGCCGGTCATCGCCACCCACGTCGGCGGCAATCCGGAGATGGTCGAAGAAGGCGTCACCGGCCTGCTCGTGCCGCCCGCACAGCCCGATGCGATGGCACAGGCATTGCTTAAGTATTTGGAGAATCCGGTGCGCATCGATGTCCAGGGCCGCACCGCGCGGCTACGCGCGGAAACACGCTTTAGCTTGGAGGCGATGACGCGGGATTATTTGGGGGTGTATGACGGGGTGTTGGGGAGGGGGTGAAGGGGATGCGCTTACTTAGGCCAAAAGTAG
>Ga0154780_1097_pt1 | contig 12802 bp, 10 predicted proteins | sample Rifle2008BG16ft_FD_105788 | JGI IMG/M metagenome (GOLD analysis project Ga0154780, IMG submission 105788) | Betaproteobacteria bacterium RBG_16_58_11
ATTCTGGATAAATCCCTACAAATTCAATGTTGTTTGGGATGTTGAGAGTTTATTTTCGGCTGTTTTCGCAAATGCTGTTGGTGGCTCACCTGGTGAGCCTGCCGGCGCGGATACTGGGTGGCATGGCGCAGGTGCGCCGAATCATCCAGGAGTCTGAAATGAGGAAATTCGAGTTGAAACGGATCACCGCCGCCTTGCGGCAGATGAGTCCCACGCAACGCAAAGTCGTGGCGACGGAATTGGCTGCACTGGACACGCAACCGGCATCGACGGTGCTCGTCGAGAGCCGTTTTACTGCTGCGGCCACCTGCCCGCATTGCAAGGCTTGTCGCGCGATTCGCCACGGCCACGCCAACGGGCTGCAGCGCTATCGCTGCCGGGATTGCCACAAGACGTTCAGCGCCCTGACCGGCACGCCATTGAGCCGGCTCCACAAGCGCGGCAAATGGCTCGATCAGGCGGCGGCATTGCAGGCTGGGCTGACGCTGCATCAAGTGGCCGAGGCCCTGAACATCCACGTGAGCACCGCACATCGGTGGCGCCACCGTTTCCTGGCATTGCCAGAGCACATTCAGGCCCGGAGCTTGTGCGGAATCGCCGAGGCAGACGAAACGGTGTTCCTGCTCTCCTTCAAGGGAAAGCGGAGCGGACTGGGCCGGAAAGCGCGCAAGCGCGGTGGCAAAGCCAGTAAGCGAGGCATGTCGAACGAGCAGGTGCCAGTGCTGGTGGCCCGTGATCGTGCTGGCGCCACCATGGATTGCGTCCTCGCGGCCATCGACATGCGGACACTGTCCGCTGCGTTGAAACCGGTTCTGGCCAAGGACGCCGTCCTTTGCACCGACGGCAGCCCGGCGCTGTCCGCAGCGGCGCGTGATATTGGTGTCGAGCATCACGCCATCAACCTCTCGGCGGGCATCCACGTCGACGGTGCCTGGCACGTGCAGAACGTCAATGCGTATCACAGCCGCCTCAAGAACTGGATCCGAAGGTTCCGCGGCGTGGCAACGTGTTACCTGCCGAAGTACCTCGGGTGGTTCCGCGCGCTGGATCGGGAATCGGCAAGTGGCTTGAAACCCGCGCAGTGGCTCGCGATGGCGCTCGGTGGGGTGGCTTAACAACATGGTTTGCGAAAACAGCCAAAATAAAACTAGCCATGACCGTTTCCCTCTCTCCGGCTCTCTCCCGTATACGGGAGAGAGTGACTTAGGCTCGCTGCGCGAGTTTCGCGTTATTCGCTTTTGTTCGCGCCCGCCCGAGGCTAAAATTGCGCCACACCCGTTCTCGAAATAAAACAACCTTAAAAAGGCACACAGCATGACTTACGTCGTTACCGAATCCTGTATCAAATGCAAATACACCGATTGCGTGGATGTCTGCCCGGTGGACTGCTTCCGCGAAGGCCCGAATTTTCTGGTGATCGATCCGGACGAATGCATTGACTGCACCCTGTGCGTGGCCGAGTGCCCGGTCGAAGCGATTTTCGCCGAGGACGACGTGCCGGAGGATCAGCGCGCCTTCACCGCGCTCAACGCCGAGTTGGCCAAAACCTGGAAGCCCATTATCGAACGCAAGGAAAGCCCCGCCGACGCCGATGACTGGGCCAAGGTAAAAGACAAACGCGGCCTGCTCGAACGCTAAACCGCCATCCCTTTGCGGCGCGATGCCAGCCATCCTCACCTGCCGCTTATCCGAAACCGGCCTGCTGCGCGGCGCGGCGCGGTCGCTGATTGAGGCCGAACGGGCGCGCCTGCCGGATTTAAGCGCGGTCACGGTGCTGCTGCCCAACTTGCATGCGGCCCCCGCCCTCGCCCGCGCGCTGGGGCAAGAAGCGGGGCTCCCCACCCTGCTGCTGCCTGTCTTGACCACGCTGCCGCAACTGGCCAAGCAAGCGTCGCTCGATCAGCCCAGCGTGCCGGACAGCGAGCGTCAAAGCCTGTTGTATGGCGCGCTGCGCGCACGCAAATGGTTTCGCGATGCCACGCTGTTGTGGCCGCTGACGGCTGAGCTGCTGAAATTGTTCGACGAGCTCACGCTTAACCAAGTTCGCCTACCCGATTCCCACGACGATTTTTTGCATCAACTGGAAACAGCCTACGCCGCCACCGCCGGCGCATCGCTGCAATTCGAAGCGCGCCTGGCGCATGAGCTCTGGCACGCGCTGCGCCATGATTTAGGCGCGCGCCTGGATGCCGCCAGCACCTATGCCTTGCAGCTCGGCCAGCTTGCACAGACCGCGAACGCGCCCTTGTATGGCTTAGGCCTCACTGATCTCGCACCGATCGAGCGCGATTTTCTGATAGCGTATGCCGAGCGGGCGCCGGTCACGCTGTTCGAATCTCCATCGCTTGCTGAAGACGAATCGGACGGCGGCTTGCTATTGCGGGCGGCATGGGGAATACAGGGAGCGGGAAGCGGGGAGCGGGAAGCAGAAAACCACCCCGCCCTGTTCGAGCGCGCGCTTGCGCTGCGTGCGGCGAATCCGGTGAGTCCTGTTATTGACAAGCTCAAGCTGTTCGGCGCGCAATCATTGGAAGAAGAAGCGCTCGCTGCCGCGACCCAAATACGGCTGTGGCTCACCGAGGGCAAACGCGACATTGCCATCGTCGCGCAGGATCGGCTCGCCGCGCGGCGGCTGCGCGCGCTCTTGGAGCGGCACGCGATTTACGTCAAGGATGAAACCGGCTGGACGTTTTCCACCACCGCCGCCAGCGCCCTCATCATGCGCTGGCTGGATCTGGTGGCGGACGATTTCTATTACCAGGATCTGCTGGATTTTCTCAAGTCGCCGCTGGTGTTGAGCCAGATGCCGCGCGAAGAGCGGCGCGAAGCGGTGTCCACCTTAGAGCTGCTGATCCGCGAACACAACGTCGTGTCGCGCTTGGCGCATTATCTCGATCTGGCGCGCCGCTACGATGCCTTGGCGTGCGTCCCCTTACTCGAAGCACTCAATACGGCGCGCAGCGGCTGGCAGACGCGGCGCGCGCAGCCCTTGCGCGATTGGCTCAAACTGCTGACCGGCACGCTGTCGCAGCTCGGCATGCTGGAGCCGCTGGCGCGCGATCTCGCCGGTGGACAAATGCTGGATATGCTCGCGCGCTCGATGCGCGAATTGGAAACGTCGTCAGAAACTTTTCGCTTTGCCGAATGGCGGCACTGGTTGAATCAATGCTTCGAGCGCGCCACTTTTCTCGATACGGGTATCGATAGCACTATCGTCTTCACCCATCTGCCGGCAACGCGTTTGCGCGCCTTCGACGCCACCCTGCTCTTGGGCTGCGATGCGCGCCACTTGCCTTCGCCGCCTGCCGCGACGGTGTTTTTCAATCAAGCAGTACGCGCGAGTCTGGGCTTGCCCACTTGGCGCGATGCGTGGCTGGTCGAGCAAGGCGATGCGGCGGGGCTGCTCGCGCGCTCGGGCATGGTGTTGGCGACATGGCAAGCCTTCCAACAAAGCGAGCCTAATCTGTTAAGCCCGCTGTTCGAATTGCTCGAAACCTGCCACACCCAAGCCTACGGCGTGAATCTGCGCGATACGCGGCTGCGTTCCCTGCTGGGAATACCCTCCACCCTCGCACCCGATTTAATGCAAGCGCAACCCGCGCCCCGGCTCGATACCGCGACCATCCCCCAGGAAATTTCCGCCAGCGCCTATGGCAGCCTGATGAACTGCCCCTACCAATATTTCGCGCGCCATGTGCTGAAGCTGAATGAGCTGGACGAAGTGCAGCTCACCTTGGAGAAGCGCGATTTCGGCAGCATCGTGCACCACATTCTGCATAAATTTCATCACAGCCACCCCACGCTCGGCGACGAACCGGACGCCCACTGGGAAGCCGTGCTGCGCGAAATCAGCCTGCACGTGTTCGCCCCCATGCTGCGCATCAATTACCTGAGCCGCGCTTGGCTGGCGCAGTGGGAAAAACTGATTCCCGCCTATTTGGCCTGGCAGCGCGAACATGAAGCCCAGGGCTGGCAATGGCACAGTGGCGAAGTAGCTGAGCGGCTGACGATGACGTTGGCCACCGGCGCACCCTTAACCCTCAAAGGCAAACTCGACCGGCTGGATGAAGGCGGCGCGGGCTGCACCGTGATCGATTACAAAATGAAAACCAAGAGCGATCTGCGCAAGCAGTTGAAGCTGCCGGGCGAGGATGTGCAACTGCCGGTATATGCGCTGTTGGCGGGCGAGCGCGTGACGCAGGCGGCCTACCTGAGCTTTCACCAGGACACCGTGGAAACCGTGCAGCCGGAAGGCGATATTAACCAACTTGCGACGGATGTCGTGCAGCGCTTGCAGGCCATCTTCGAAGGTATTCATGCGGGCGCCGGCCTGCCTGCGCAAGGCGCGGAGGAGGCCTGCGCGCTGTGCGAAATGGAAGGCGTGTGCCGGCGCAATTATTGGAACACATGAATAACACGCCTATCGCCCCCTTAATACGCGATGCCCTCGACCCCACCCGTAGCGTGGTGGTGGAAGCCTGCGCCGGCAGCGGCAAGACATGGCTTCTGGTGTCGCGCATTATCCGGCTGCTGATCGCGGGAGCAGGCCCATCGGAAATTCTCGCCATCACCTATACGCGCAAGGCGGCGCAGGAGATGCAAGCGCGGCTCAATGATTGGCTGCGCGAACTGGCTACTGCGCCAGAGGAAACGGTGCGTGCGTTTCTGCGCCAGCGCGCGCTGAACGATGCGGAAATCACCCGCGCCCTGCCGCGCGTGCGCGGGCTGTTCGAGTTGGCGCTGACCAGCCGGCCTGCGCTGACCATCAACACCTTTCACGGCTGGTTCCTCGATTTATTGCAGCGCGCGCCGCTCAATGCCGGTGCGGCGGGTAGCGTGACGCTGCTGGAGCAAACTTCACCCTTGATCGAGGAAGCCTGGCAAAGCTTGGCCGAGCAACTGCTCGACGCGCCCGACTCGCCCATCGCGCACGCCTTGAATAATTTGTTCCGCGACTATGGGCTGACCAGCACGCGCAATGTGCTGCAACGTTTCATCGCCAAGCGCGCGGAGTGGTGGTCGTATGTGCGCGGCCAAGCCGACCCGGTGGCATTCGCGCTGGATCAACTGCAAGAAGAACTCGGCATTGGGTTCGATGATCCGATAGTGGAACCGCTGTTCGCGGACGAATTGCTGCTCGCGTCCTTGGAGAAATTCGCTGGGCTGTTGGAGAAAAACGCCACCGACACCGATATCCGTTATGCCGCGACAATTCACGAGGGACTGGCCTCGCCCGATCCACAACACCGCTTCAGGACGATTTGCCGCGCATTCTTTAATAAGGACAACGAACCGTATGCGCGCAAACCCAGCAAGGCGCGCGCAGCGCGGCTGCAAGCAGACGAAGAACAGTACGCCAAGCTGAATGAACGGCTCACAGCGCGTTTAAACCAAGCCAAGGCAAGCCTGATCGAACAGCGCGCCTTGTGCTTCAATCGCGATGCCCTACTCTGCGGCGAAGCGCTGCTCGCGCATTATCAGCGCTTGAAAGATGGTCGCGGCGTGCTCGATTTCACCGACATCGAATACCGCACCCACACCTTGCTCACCGAAGACGACCACGCCGCCTATATGCAGTACAAGCTGGATGCGCGCTATCGGCATATCCTGCTCGACGAATTTCAAGACACCAATCCCTTGCAGTGGCAAATCCTCAAGAGCTGGTTCGATGCCGCCGTGGGTGCTGAGCGCACACCGCATGTCTTTGTCGTCGGCGACCCGAAACAATCGATCTACCGCTTTCGCGGCGCGGATGCGCGGCTGTTCAATCTCGCCAAACAGGAGCTCGGCGAGCATTTCGGCGCGCGCCATTTGACGCAGGATGCCTCGTGGCGCAACGCGCAACCGATACTCGACGTGGTGAACCGTCTATTTTCAGCGGAGCCCGCCTTCGAATCGTTTCAGCCGCATCATGCGCATCAAGCCAGCCTGCCCGGCCAAGTATGGCTGCTGCCGCTCGAAACGAAACCGGAGGCCGCCGAAGCCGCACAGTTGGGCTTGCGCAACCCGCTCACCACGCCGCTTGCAGATGCCGCGGAATCCGCGCACCAGCGCGAGGCGGAGCGCATCGCCAGCAGCATCCAAGCCATCGCCGGCCAATGGGCGATACACGAAAAAGGCGCGCGCCGCGCCGCCGAGTATCGCGACATCATGCTGCTCACGCGCACGCGCACGCATTTGCGTGTGTACGAAGACGCCCTGAAGCAGGCAGGCATTCCTTTCCTGACCTCGCGCCGTGGCGGCCTGCTGGAGACGCTGGAAGCGCGCGATCTGAGCGCCTTGCTGGAATTCCTGGTGCTGCCCTACGCCGATCTCAAGCTCGCGCAAGTGCTGCGCTCGCCGCTGTTTAGCGCGAGCGACCACGATCTGCTGGCCTTGGCTCAAGCGGGTGAAGGGCCGTGGTGGCGCCGGCTCAATGTCCTGGTCGCATCCGGCGCCGCATCTGAGACGCTCACGCGCGCGCATACCCTGCTCGGCAGTTGGCGATACACCGCCGACCAATTGCCGGTGCATGATCTGCTCGACCGCATCTATCACCAAGGCGAGGTGCTGGCGCGCTACCGGCGCGCCACCTCTGCCGCTCTGGCCGATTCGGTAGAAGCCAATCTGCTGAGCTTTCTCGAACTCTCGCTCACCCTGGAAGGCGGGCGCTATCCGAGCCTGCCCAAATTCATCGATGAATTGGCCGTGCTGCGAAGCAGCCGCGACGAGGAAGCGCCGGACGAAGGCGTCGTTGCTGACGCGGAAAACGCCGTGCACATCTACACCGTACACGGCGCCAAGGGACTGGAGCGGCCCATCGTGTGGCTGATCGATGCCAATAGCGTCACCCCCGTCAAGGATGCCTATGGCGCGCTGGTGGATTGGGCGCCGGGCGACATTTCACCCGCGCATTTTTCCCTCACCAGCACGCAAGAAGAACGCGGCCAAGCGCGCGCCCCCCACTTCACGCGCGAAGCGGATTTGTTGCAGCGCGAAGAACTCAACCTGCTCTACGTCGCCATGACCCGCGCGCAGCAATATTTGATTGTGAGCGGATCGGAAGCCAAAAATTCTCAGCGTCCAAGCTGGTATGCGCGGATCAGGAGCGTGATGGAACCTGGCGGCGATCTAATGCCGCCGGATCAAGCCCCGCTTGCGCCACCGCCCGCCATTCATGCGCCGCCGGCCTTCGACACAGCGCAAGCCCTGCCGGAAATCGGCCCCGCCTGCGGCCAGCGCGCACAAGTCATCGAAACCCCCGCCATGCGCCACGGCACCTTGCTCCATCGACTGCTGGAGCAACTCACCCCAAGTGGAACCCTCTCTCCTAACTCTCTCCCGCGAGCGGGAGAGAGGGACTTAGGCTCGCTACACGAGTTACATAAGCTGCACTTGCGCCAAGAATGGGCCGTCACAGAAGACGCCTTCGAAACCCTGTGGCGCGAAGCGCAAGCCATCCTCGGCGCGGCACACCTGACCCGCTTCTTCGACCCCGCCCACTATCGCCGCGCATGGAATGAGCTGCCCTTCCTCACCGCGAACGGCGACTTTCTGCGCATCGACCGCCTGGTGGAATTCGAACACGAAATTTGGGTGCTGGATTATAAGAGCACGGAAGCCGCGACCGAAGCGACGCTTGCGCAAGCCGCGAAACCGCATCGCGCGCAACTGCAAAACTATCTGAATGCGATGCAGGCGCTTTTTCCAGGCAAACAAATGAAGGGCGGGGTAATATTCAAAGGCGGGCTGTTGTTTGAAATCAGCAGCCCAGAATAAATACCGCTTCATCGAATTTATTTCACCCGAGACAAACAACCTTCCAGGAGCAGACATGATCTTCACGCCCGACCTCGTAGCAGAGCTGGAAATCCTCGCACGCTATGACTTATCCACCATAGGGGAAGGCATCAAGGTGCACAAAACGGCGGAGCCGGGCGTGATCGCCGCCACGCAACGCTTGTTTGACAAGGGCCTGATTTCACTCAGCGACGGCGGTTATCTGACGAGCCTGGGCCTGGGGGTGGCCGAGCATGTGCAGGCGCTGATCACTATCATGAAAAAATAATGAATCCAGAAGGCGCACCCGCGACGACGGGTGAAATCATCGCCGCGACGCAAATTTGGCTGGAAAGAGCAGTTATCGGCCTGAACTTGTGCCCCTTCGCCAAGTCCGTGCATGTGCATCAGCGGGTTCGATATTGCGTGAGCGACGCGCAATCCACGGCGGATTTACTAGAAGACCTCAGCAGCGAACTGCACACCCTGCATGCAGCAGACCCGAATGAATGTGAGACCACGCTGCTGATCCACCCTGATGTATTGACGGATTTTATCGAGTACAGCCTGTTTCTGCGCACCGCCGAGGCGGCCATCTCCAAGCTGGGATTCGCGGCGGAATTTCAACTCGCGAGCCTCCACCCGCAATATCAATTCGCTGATGCGGGGCCGGACGACATCGAGAACTACACCAACCGTTCGCCCTATCCCACGCTGCATCTATTGCGCGAATCGAGCATCGCGCGCGCGGTCGCCGCCTTCCCCGATGCGGCCGATATCTATGAGAAGAACATGGGGACTTTGCGCCGGCTGGGGCATGAGGGGTGGCAGCGCTTGTGGCGAGAGGGGTAACGCCGGCTTCCAGCCGGCATGCCGGCAAGGATGCCGGCGCTACGGGCGAGCATGCCGCGCATAAAAAATCGCACACAGATAAAACACCACGGCCAGCAACACTTCAGCGCCCGCGAGCCAGGCGGCGATGCCGCGCTCGGCATACGCGCGCACCACGCCTTCGGTGAAATACAGCAGAATCAACATCGATGACCACTGATAGGTGTAGCGCTTGCCGCGCAAAATCCCAAACAGCGGCAACAGCAGCGGCACGATCTTTAGAATCAGGATCGCGCGCGAAGTCGGCGCCAGCCACGCCTCCCACGCCAGGGTGAGGAAGATCAGGGCAATCAGACTGGCGATGCAACCGTAGTGCAGCCACCGCAGCATAAAAACCCGATTAGGAACCACGGATGAACAGCGCCGCCAAGCGCTCGCGCGCGGCATTTGCATCGGCCACGAAACCGTCAAACTCGACGCGCTGCAATTTCTCCCCGATCCGCAAATCGAAGCCATCGCTATCCAGGCCGATCATGGCGATCGTCTCACTACGATCGCGGCCTGCATACCCGGCAAGCGCATCGGCGTGATCGGTATTCATGTGCGCGAGTATCGATTCTTCGGTGTCGGTCAACTGGCTGGCGAGGGCGAGGAAATCCGCCGGGCTGACCCAGCGCGCTTGGGTGAAGCCGGGTATGTAGCGGATGTGGTGCGGCTCGATGCGGTAAAACGCGAAATCGAGCGCGAGCAGCGGCTCCGCTTCGGGAAAATAGCGCAGGTAGCGGGAACGGATATGGTGCGCATCGTCGGGGCCGATCAGCTTCGCCTCGCCCAGCAGCGCGAGGCGCGGCAGGGCTTGCGTCTGGCTGCCCGAATCATGCACTGTCAGGCTCACCTTCGGCGCCTGAAAAATATTGTGCGCGTGTTCGGCCAGCGCGCTGATCAAGATCACCGGCCGCCCTTGATGGTCGGTCACATAGTCCACGAATGAGCCATAGGGATAGCCGGCAAATTTTTGCGACGTGGTGGAGAGCACGCCGTAATAGTGGCGGCGCATTAGGCGGCGGGCTTCTTGGCCGGGAGTCAGATCGTCGGGCATGGTGCGCAATTAACCTCGTTTCAACGATGCGGCAAGTATAACAGTCAGTGCCTTGACACCGCCAAGAGGCGAATGCTAGCTTGCCCGACATGCACACCCCCTTGCCGAATTCACGCAAAATACTGGGCTTCCTGCGCTTTGTCGCTTACCGGTTCGCGGATGATCGCTGCGCGCAAGTCGCCTCCAGCCTCACCTTCACCACCCTGCTCTCGCTGATCCCTTTGATCACGGTGACGGTGACGGTGTTCGCGGCTTTTCCCGTATTCACCGACCTGATGACGCAGATCAAGATCTTTATGCTGACGAATATGGTGCCGGAAGTCGCGGGCAAGGTCATCACGGTGTATATGACGGAATTCTCAAGCAAAGCGGCCAAGCTCACCATGCTCGGCATTGCCAGTTTGACGATTACCGCGCTGTTGCTCATGTATACCATCGACCACGCTTTTAACGCCATCTGGCGCGTGCGCAAACCACGCACGGTATCGCAGCGCTTTCTCACTTATTGGACGGTGCTGACCATCGGCCCGATTATCCTGGGCGCAAGTTTGTCGGTGACTTATTACCTGGTCAGTTTTTCGCTCGGTTATGTGAAACACATCCCACTGATGGGGCCGAGCACGCTCAAGCTGGTGCCGGTCGCGCTGATGTCGCTGGCGTTTACGCTGCTGTATGCCGCCGTGCCCAACCGCTATGTGCCGTGGAAGCATGCCCTAGCGGGGGGTATTTTTGCCGGCATCGCGTTCGAATTGATGAAGCGCGGGTTTGCCTGGTACATCACTTCATTTCCGACCTACACCCTGATCTATGGCGCGTTCGCCACCTTCCCGATTTTTTTATTGTGGATTTATTTTTCTTGGTTGGTGATCCTGCTCGGTGCGGTGATCGCCGCCGCGCTCTCGCATTGGCGCGGCGGCACTTGGCAAATCATACGTGCGCCGGGCTGGCAGTTCGAGGCCGCGCTGCGCCTGTTGCAAGCGCTCGCGGAGGCGCAGCGCGCGGGGCATAGCATCAAGCTGGCTTGGCTCAGCCAGCACGTCGATTTGGGATTGGATGAAATGGAAGCCTTGCTCGATCGGCTGGCGCAAGCGAATTTCGTGCGTCGCGCCGACAAGGATGCTTGGCTGCTGTTGCGCGCGCCGCAGGAAATCTCTACCGCGGACGTGTTCCGACTGTTTGTATTCGATGCCAAATCGAAAAGCGCAGCGGACGACGCGTATCAAACCCTGCTCGGTAAACTCGGGGAACAGCACCAGGCAACGCTCACGCCGACCCTGGCGGACTTATTGCCGCCGTCAGCTATAGAAAAATAAATCCAGGCTGTCGGTCTGCTCGATCAGGCGCGTGGCGCGCACTGCACGGATCACGCCCTGGCTTCTCACCTCGAATTCACGCATCGGCTGAAAGCTGCCGCGCGCCGCCACCATGCGCGCCGCTTGATCCAGCGCCGGCACTTCGGGCAGCAGTAAGGCCGGCTGGAACAGAGCGTCGGGCGCGGAGATCACCGGCTTGATCACGATCGCCTCGGCTTGCGGTGCGAGCATCTGCGCACCGAGCTCCAGCTTGTTGTCGGCGCTGGATAGCATCCAGCGCACGATCGCCACCCCCAAGCCGGTTTTTTTGTCCAATCCCAAGCCAATGATGTCGCCCACCTTGATTTTCGACACGCTGCCGGGATCTTTGGCCAAGGCCACGCCGCCCGCGCTCTCGTTCAGCACCTGCCAGTTGGCGCAATTGTAGGTCTGGTAACTGCCCGTCGCTTGCATCGGGTCGGACACTTGCAGCGTGATGACCGTTTCCGCGGCGGCGTCCGGCGCGCCCGGCAAGGCATCCTGGCTCAAGGCATGATGCAGCGAAGCAATGCCGCTGCAAATAAACAAATCGGCTTGCGCCGGGGTGCGATTGAATACGCGCTTCGGCGCGATGCCCCCTTGCTTGATCAAGCGCTTGAGCATCTCGCGGTAACTCGCCTGCTTGGCCGCCTCCGGCAGGCCGAGCTGCTTTAACGGCGTGCCGGCATCCAATCCCTGCACATGCTGATGCAGGGCGCGCGCCAAGGGGATGGTGTTGAGAATAATATCGGTGCGCGCATCGGTGACGCCGGCATGGTGCGCCAGCGCCTTGGGCGGCTTGTCCTCATCGAGCCGCGCCAGAAATAAGCCGTGCATATTTTCCGCTTTGCCCAGCGGCTGCAACATGGCCTGGTGCCCGAACCGCGCCAGATAAGCCTTTACCTGCGCCAACTGCCCTTGCTGCAGGCGATAAGGATCGGCCAAGGCGATCAACAGCACTTGCTTGAAGACGTGATTGACCGAAGTCTTGTCGTCTTCGGCAATCGCCTGTTCGTGCAAATTTTGCCGCGCCGCGTGCCAATAGAGTTGATGCAGCTCTATCCACACCCCCGCCGGCGTCGGGCTATAGGTTTCGTAGCAGACATCGAGCTTCGCCCCCAAGGATTCAATCGCGCGCGCGATCGCCAGCGGCGCGAGCTTGTTCGCGCCAAAGCTGATGCGGCGGCCGAGGATATCCAGCAGGGCCAGCTTGTAGCCATTCGCCAACTCCGTCATCACATCGCGCGCGAGGGCGGCAGCCTGCTTGCTTTTCTCCTGCAAGGGCAGCGGCTTGTTTACATACTGCTGCTGTAGAGCGGGAAGCAGCGTCCGCGCCGTGGCGCGATACAAATCGAGCAACTTGAGCCGCGCGTCTTCCGCCAATTTAACGCTATTCAAGGCGGCGATCGCATCCGCGAGCTTGCGCCCGGCCTCCAGGCTATTCGCCAGCGGCAAGGCATCCAGCCACTCCTGGACATGCTTGGACCGGGTCTCCACGGTTACATCCGGAATCGGCTGGTACTCGGGTACGGAAAGTTTGATATCCATTGCGGTTCGATTTGCCCTATTCAAGGTGTTCTTGATTCTAGAGCATTACTCGGGTTTGTAAAACACGCACAGTAAGGCTTCTGCAGATGAAGTCCGCCACCCCATCTAAAGTGGATCGCCAACATTTGAGTTGAAGAGCTGGATGTATTATTGATCTTTTCATAATTGATGACACGCCAACTTGGTCATGCAAATCCCTCCCAGCCTCCCTTTTTCAAAGGGAGGGGGCTGCCTC
>Ga0154780_1059_pt4 | contig 12440 bp, 11 predicted proteins | sample Rifle2008BG16ft_FD_105788 | JGI IMG/M metagenome (GOLD analysis project Ga0154780, IMG submission 105788) | Betaproteobacteria bacterium RBG_16_58_11
CCGCTGCCCACGCCGACGATGCCGAGCTTATGGGCTGCAGTGAAGGACAAATCGATTAGCCGATCAGCGTGAAACGGCCCGCGATCGTTGACACGCACGATCACCGCTTTGCCTGTTTTGGGATTGGTCACGCGCACATAACTGGGGATCGGCAGCGTGGGGTGTGCCGCCGTCATCGCATACATGTCGTAGGTCTCGCCGCTGGAGGTGCGCTGGCCGTGAAATTTTTTGCCGTACCAGGACGCAACGCCGCGCGCTTGATAGGACTTGCCGCTCACCTCTGGCGTGTAAGTTTGGCCCAGAACGGTATAGGGCCGATTGGCGAATTTGTGCAGCGGCTCAGCACGAGGCTCGGCATCGGGGATCGCCTCCAAATTCGGCGGCGTGTTCTCGCCCGGCCCATCGTCTTGGTAATAGCCACCGGGGCGTGTGCTGGCAGCAGTGGGCTTGTCGGTTTTGATCCCTGGTGCTTCAACCCGCACACTCGGTTTAGGCGCGCTCGCGCAACCCGCCAAAGCAAACAGCGCAACTGCGCCGACCAGCGCGCCCCAACCCCTGACGCCTGACGCCTGATGCCTGATCCCTGTCATTGCTTCACCAATCTTGGATGGCTCGCCACACTCATCAACACCCCAAAGCCCAGCAGCAGCGTCACCATGGAGGTGCCGCCAAAACTGATCAAGGGCAGCGGTACGCCCACCACCGGCAAGATGCCCGACACCATGCCCATATTCACGAAAGCATAGGTGCCGAAAGTCAGGGTAACGCTACCGGCCACCAAGCGTCCGAACATGGACGGGGCGTTCGCCGCGATGTATAGCCCGCGTGCGACGATCAGTAAATAAAGCAAGAGCAGTACCAGGATGCCGAGTAGGCCGAATTCTTCTCCGTACACCGCGAAGATAAAATCCGTGTGGCGCTCCGGCAGAAAATCCAGGTGCGCCTGCGTGCCTTGCAGCCAACCCTTGCCGACGAGGCCGCCGGAGCCAAGTGCGATGGTGGATTGAATCGTGTGATAGCCGGCGCCCAGCGGATCCTGGCTCGGATCGAGCAGGGTCAAAATGCGTTGCTGCTGATAATCGTGCAGGAGCGACCAAGCTACGGGAGCCAAGGCTGCGGCCACAGCCGTTAACCCGATAATCACTTTCCAGCCGATGCCGGCGAGAAACAGCACATAAAATCCCGACGCCGCGATCAAGAGCGCGGTGCCCAAATCCGGCTGCTTCGCAATCAACGCGACCGGCACCAGCAACAGCACCGCGGCCACCGCGAAATCGGAAAGTTTCATGCTGCGTTCGCGCTTTTCGAAATACCAGGCGAGCATCAGCGGTACTGCGATTTTCATCAACTCGGAAGGCTGAATGCGCGTGACGCCGATATGCAGCCAGCGCCGTGCGCCGTGGCTCACCTCGCCGAACAGCGCCACGCCGACCAGCAGCAACAAGCCCGCCACATAAGTCGGCCAGGCGAAGCGCATCAAATGCTGCGGCGGCACATTCGCTACCGCCCACATGAGGGCAAGGGCAACCAACATGCTGATGAATTGACTGAGCACGCGCTCAAAATTTTGCGCGGATGCGCTATACAGCACGAACAAGCCCAGCAGCATGGTTGCGCACAACACGGAGAGCAAAAAGACATCTAGGTGTCGAATCAGGAACAAGCCAATGCGTCTAACGGTCATGGCATCGGCCTCCGCTGATGATGAAATTCGCCATGACCATCCCCCTCTCTCCTGCTCTCCACCCGCAAGGAGTACGCCGGTGGGTTCCCCGCTGCTGCGCAGCGACCCTTCCGCAGTCCCGCAAGCGGGCGAGAGGGACACAGGCTCGCTGCGCGAGTTTCAGTTTAATCATGTTCGCTCTCGTCTGCTGCATCCGTTACCGCGCGCGCGGGCAGCTTGCCCAACAAATAATAATCGAAAACAGCGCGCGCGATCGGTGCGGCGGTGGAGCCGCCATGGCCGCCGTTTTCTACCAGCACCGCGATCGCGATTTTCGGGTCGTCCGCCGGCGCGTAGGCGATGAATAAGGCGTGGTCGCGATGACGTTCGGCCACGCGGCTTTCGATATATTTTTCGCCTTGCTTCATGCCGACCACTTGCGCGGTGCCGGTTTTGCCGGCCATGGCGTAAGGCGCGCCCGCGCTGGCGCGGGCGGCGGTGCCGCCAGGGCGGGTGACATCGACCAAGGCGTTGCGCACCAAGGCCATATTTTCCGGCTTGATCGGCAACACCGAAACGGTTTCGGCCGGGCGCGGGGTAATCACATTCGTCTTAGAATTTTCAATCTGGCGCACCAGTTGCGGCCGCATCTGCGTGCCGCTGTTGGCGATGGTGGCGGTCGCCACCGCCAATTGCAGCGGCGTGGCCAGGTTATAGCCTTGCCCGATGCCGACGCTCACCGTGTCGCCCACATACCACTTTTGCTTGAAACGCTTCATCTTCCACTCGGTAGAGGGTAGCAGCCCAGTGCGCTCGCCTTCAATATCGATGCCGGTTTTTTTGCCGAAACCAAAATGGCTGATGAAGTTGAAAATGTTGTCGATGCCCAGATCCACCGCGAGCCCGTAATAATACGTGTCGCACGAAATCACCAGGGATTTGTGCAAATCGACATAGCCGTGGCCGCCGGCTTTCCAGTCGCGGTAACGATGGCTCGTGCCGGGCAGGCTATAAAACCCTGGATCGTTGATGCCATAACTCGGGGTGCGCTTGTTCAATTCCAGCCCCGCCAGCGCCATGAAGGGCTTGAAGGTGGAGCCGGGCGGATATTGGCCATGCATGGCGCGGTTGACCATCGGCTTGTCGGGGGAGTTGTTGAGCAGATCCCAGTTTTGCGGGTCGATGCCATCGACGAACAGGTTGGTGTCGAAGCCGGGTTTGGAGAGATAAGCCAGCACGCCTCCGGTCTTGGGTTCAATCGCCACCAGCGCGCCGCGAAAATTACCGAACGCCTGCTCCGCCACTTGCTGCAATTTCAAATCCGCGTGCAAGGTGAGATTATTGCCCGAGGCCGGCGGGGTGCGCGACAGCGTGCGCACCGCCCGCCCGCCGGCATCGGTTTCCACTTCCTCGAAACCTGTCGTGCCATGCAGTTCCTTCTCATAGCTTTGTTCCAGGCCGGCTTTGCCGATGTGATCCGAGCCGCGATAATTGGCTAACTCGTCAGACGCCTCCAGCCGATCGAGATCGGCATCGTTGATGCGGCCGATATAGCCCACCATATGCGAGGCGATTTGCCCCAGCGGGTAATGCCGGAACAGGCGCGCTTTGATTTCCACGCCGGGGAAACGGTAGCGGTTGGCGGCAAAACGCGCGATCTCCACATCGTTCAGGCGGGTTCGAATCGGCAGGCTTTCAAAGTTATGGCTTTCGTCGAGCAGCTTTTTAAAGCGCTTGCGATCCTTGGGCGTAATCTCGATCAAGGCCGAGAGATCGTTGATGGCCTGTTCCAAATTGGCGAGTTTGCTCGGCGTCATTTCCAGCGTGAACGCCGTGTAGTTATGCGCCAGCACCGCGCCATTGCGGTCGAGAATCAAACCCCGGTTGGGCACGATCGGCACGATCGAAATGCGATTCTGCTCCGCCAGCGTCATGTAGTGCTCGTGCTGCACGACTTGCACATACACGAAGCGCGCCAACAGCAATAGAAACAAAAACAGCGCCACGCTGCCGGCCACCGTGAGCCGCACCCGAAAGTAGTACAGCTCGCGCTGATGGTTGCGAAGTTCGGTGCCGCGCGTCACTTGGAGATTTTCGAGTAGGTGTCGTCGAGGTTGGGTTTGCGATGCTGCGGCAGGCGCAGGAGCAGCGAAAAGCTCGGCCACATCACGGCGCCGATCACGCTGCTGGCAAAATACAATGGCCCCGGAAACGGCGCGCCGAAGGCAAGCCGGATCACCAGCATGATGACCAGCGAGATCAACAGTAAACCGAACACATACAGCGACTGCTGCCACGGACTAAGCGTCTGAATGCGCCGATGCAAAATTTGGGCCAGATATACCATCAAGGTATAGGCCAGCGCATGTTGGCCGAACAACACACCATCCGCGATATCCATCAGCAGGCCGAGGAACCAGGCCGTGCCCAAGCCGACTTGCCGCGGTTGATAGGTGATCCAATAGATCAGCATCAGAGCGATGAAATCCGGCCACAGCAGCTTCGTCAGGCCGCTCCACGGCAGCAAATTCGCGGCCAAGCCGAGGAGCAGCGAGAGCACGATAAAGCGCCCTGAAGCGGGCTTGCTGAGGACGCTTTTAGCGCTTAGGTTTGCCATGCTTCGCGGGTTCCGGCTCAATCGGGCGGGGTGGATAAGGGGTGGCCAATTCGGTATTCAGGATCAACACCTGGCGCTGACGGTCAATGCCGGCGGAAGGCTGGCAAGAAATTTTGGCGAAGGGAAAAGCGGCGTTGCGTTCGATTTTACTCACCACCGCGACCGGCAAGCCGGGCGGATAGATGCCGTCGATGCCCGATGTCACGAGTTGGTCGCCGTTTTGCAAATCGGCATTCACCGGCATGAACGGCACATCCAGCGTGCCGTCCTGGCCATTGCCGAATACTACGGCGCGCAGGCCGTTGCGCACGTTTTGCACCGGCACCGCTTGATCTTTATCGGTAATCAGCGTCACCTCGCTTACTACCGGATACACGCGCGTCACCTGGCCCACCACGCCGATTTGGTCGGCGACGACCTGGCCGGGCTTGACGTCCTGCAAACTGCCTTTGTCGATGATGATCTTGCGCGAGAACGGATCGCGTCCGGAGTAGAGAATTTCGGCAAAAACATTTTTTTGGGAATAGCGCTTTTTCGCGTCGAGCAAACTACGCAGATGGGTGTTCTCCGCTTGTAGCGCTTGAAACTGGAGCAGTTGTCCGCCCAGCAAAAGCTGTTTTTCCTTCAGATCGGCGTTCTCGCCCTTGAGCCGTCCCTGGGCCACGAAAAATCCGCTGACCTTGGAAGCCAGTTGCACCGGCGCATTCATGCCGTGCTGCAAGGGGTTGATGATCACCGAGAAGGCGCTGCGCAAGGTATTGAGGTACTGGTAATGCCCATCCATCACCATCAGCAGAAAAGCCAGACTGGAAAAAATTGCGAGACGCGCCGGCGGCGACAGGCCGCGTTTGAAAAAAGGGGGGGGCGATGTGTCGATCATGCGAAAAAACTAGCTAACCACGGGGCGCACGGGGAAAGCGACCCCGGGTTTCCCCGTGTCCCCCGTGGTTCAAACATCAATCGTTGGTGAACACAGTAGAAAGCCGTTCCATTTCCTCCAACGCGCGCCCCGAACCGCGCACCACGCAAGTCAGGGGATCTTCGGCCACGATCACGGGCAGGCCGGTTTCTTCCATCAGCAGGCGGTCGATATCGCGCAACAGCGCGCCGCCGCCGGTCAGCACCATGCCTTTATCGGCGATGTCCGCGCCCAACTCGGGCGGGGTTTGCTCCAGGGCGGATTTCACCGCCGACACGATGCTGTTGAGCGGATCGGTCAGCGCTTCGAGAATTTCGTTGCTGGAGATGGTGAAGCTGCGCGGAATGCCTTCCGCCAGGTTACGGCCTTTGACTTCCATCTCGCGCACTTCCGAGCCGGGGAAAGCGGAGCCGATGTTCTTTTTGATGTTTTCCGCGGTCGATTCGCCGATCAACATGCCGTAGTTGCGGCGAATGTAGTTGATGATGGCTTCGTCGAATTTGTCGCCGCCCACGCGCACCGAGGCCGCGTACACGATGCCGCCCAATGAGATCACACCGACTTCGGTGGTGCCGCCGCCGATATCCACCACCATCGAGCCGGTCGCTTCGGCCACCGGCAGGTCGGCGCCGATCGCCGCCGCCATCGGCTCTTCGATCAGGTACACATGGCGCGCGCCGGCGCCGATCGCCGATTCGCGAATCGCGCGCCGTTCCACCTGGGTCGAGCCGCACGGTACGCAGATAATGATGCGCGGGCTGGGGCCGAACATATGCGAGCCGTGAATTTTTTTGATGAAGTACTTGAGCATTTGCTCGGTGATGGTGAAATCGGCGATCACGCCGTCTTTCATCGGGCGGATGGCGGTTATCGAGCCGGGGGTGCGGCCAAGCATCTGTTTGGCCTCGATGCCCACCGCCTGGATGGTTTTCTTGCCGCTGGGGCCGCCTTCCTGGCGAATCGCCACCACGGAAGGTTCGTCGAGCACGATGCCCTTGCCGCGCACATAGATCAGCGTGTTGGCGGTGCCCAGGTCAATTGCGAGGTCAGTGGAGAAGTAGCCGCGGAGAAATCCAAACATGTTCAATACCGTGTAGGGGTGCGTGAAATAAGGGGTTTATGATACCCTATAAGGCTTATTTAGTTAACGTTTCCAGGTGAAATCCATGTCATTGACCGAAGCCGATGTGAAGCGCATCGCCCACCTTGCCCGGATCGAAATCGAGGACAAAGAAGTGGCGCCGGTGCTCGGCCAGCTATCCAATATTCTCGGCCTGGTGGAGCAGATGCAGGCAGTCAACACCGACGGCATTGCGCCCATGGCCCATGCGCAGGATGTCAGCTTGCGTCTGCGTGAAGACCGGGTGACCGAAAGTGATCAGCACGAAGCCTTTCAAGCGGTCGCGCCGCAGGTCGAAGCGGGGCTGTACCTCGTTCCCAAGGTGATGGAATAAACAGGAAGCGGGGAGCAGGGAGCAGTAAGCTGTTAGAGAGGCGGCGCCTCCCCACCCCCGCTTACCGCTACCCGCTTACCGCTTACAAATTCATATGATAAACAGCAGCCTTAAACAACTCGCGGCCCAGCTCGCCGCCAAGAAAATTTCCAGCCGCGAGCTGACGCAGTCCTATCTTTCGCGCATTGAGACGCTTAACCCCGATCTGAACGCCTTCATCACGGTCGATGCCGAGAAAAGCCTGATGCAGGCCGATGCGGCCGATAAGTTGCTGGCGGCGGGTCTTGGCGGGGTATTGACCGGCATCCCCATCGCGCAGAAGGATATTTTTTGCGCTCAAGGCTGGCGCACCACCTGCGGCTCGAAGATGCTCGGCAATTTCATCGCGCCCTACGATGCGAACGTGATCGAACGCTTTAACGTGGCGGGTGCGGTGAATCTGGGCAAGACCAATATGGACGAATTCGCCATGGGCTCGTCGAACGAGACCTCGCATTTCGGCAAGGTTAAAAACCCCTGGGACAAGCTGGCGGTGCCGGGCGGCAGCTCCGGCGGTTCCGCCGCCGCCGTGGCAGCGCGCATGGCGCCGGCCGCGACCGGCACCGACACCGGCGGTTCGATTCGCCAGCCGGCGGCTTTGACCGGCATCACCGGCATCAAGCCAACCTACGGCGTGGTCTCGCGCTACGGCATGATCGCTTTCGCCTCCAGCCTTGATCAAGGCGGGCCCATGGCCAAGAGCGCGGAAGATTGCGCCCTGCTGCTCAACACCATGGCTGGCTTCGACAATCGCGATTCCACCAGCCTGGATCGCCCGGTCGAGGACTACGCACGCGATCTGGCGCAGCCTTTGAATGGCTTGAAAATCGGTCTGCCCAAGGAATATTTCGCGGAAGGGTTAGCGCCTGACGTGGCCCAGACGATCGAAGCGGCGATTACCGAATACAAAAAACTCGGCGCGCAGGTGGTGGAAATCAGCCTGCCCAACACCCAACTCTCCATCCCGGTGTATTACGTGCTGGCCCCAGCCGAAGCGTCGAGCAATCTGGCGCGCTACGACGGCGTGCGCTACGGCTATCGCGCCCCCGAATACAAAGACCTGACGGATATGTACAAAAAAACCCGCGCCCAAGGCTTCGGCGCGGAAGTGAAACGTCGCATCCTGATCGGCACTTACGTCTTGTCTGCCGGCTATTACGACGCCTATTACCTGAAGGCGCAAAAACTGCGCCGCTTGATCGCGCAGGATTTCACCGATGCCTTTAAGCTTTGCGACGTGATCATGGGGCCGACCACGCCCACTACCGCATTCAATTTGGGCGAGAAAAGTGACGACCCGGTATCGATGTATCTGTCGGACATTTACACCATCGCCGTCAACCTCGCCGGCTTGCCGGGCATGTCGATCCCAGTCGGCTTCGGTGCCAATGGCCGTCCGGTGGGCTTGCAGATCATCGGCAACTATTTCGGTGAGGCAAAAATGCTCAACGTTGCCCACCAATACCAACTTGCGACTGATTGGCATCAGCGCATGCCTATATTGTGAACAGGAAGCGGTAAGCAGGGAGCGGGGAGCAATCGGCCCGCTTACCGCTTACTGCTCCCCGCTCACCAAGGAGTTTTATATGCAATGGGAAGTCGTTATCGGGCTGGAAGTGCATGCCCAGCTCTCCACCCAATCGAAAATTTTCAGCGGCGCCGCCACCGCCTATGGCGCGGCCCCCAACACCCAAGCTTGCGCGGTGGATCTCGCGCTGCCCGGCGTGCTGCCGGTGATGAATAAGGGCGCGACGGAGCGGGCGATTAAATTCGGCTTGGCGGTCGGCGCCAAAATCAATCGCACCTCGGTGTTTGCACGCAAAAATTATTTCTACCCCGACCTGCCCAAGGGTTATCAGATCAGCCAGTTTGAATTGCCGATCGTGGAAGGCGGTAGCATTACCATCCAGGTCGGCGACGTAGAAAAAACCATCCGCATCACCCGCGCGCACTTGGAAGAAGACGCCGGCAAATCGCTGCACGAAGATTTTCACGGCATGACCGGCATCGACTTGAACCGCGCCAGCACGCCGTTGCTGGAAATCGTGTCCGAGCCGGATTTGCGCGGCAGCGCCGAAGCAGTGGCCTACGCCAAGACCTTGCATTCGCTGGTGCAATATCTCGATATCTGCGACGGCAATATGCAGGAAGGCTCTTTCCGCTGCGATGCCAACGTGTCGGTGCGCCCCCTGGGCACGGACAAGCTCGGCACCCGCTGCGAGATCAAAAACCTTAACTCCTTCCGCTTTTTGGAACGCGCTGTCGAATACGAAGTCGTGCGCCAGATCGAGATCATCGAGGCCGGCGGCAAAATCGCGCAAGAAACCCGGCTCTACGATTCGGATAAAGACGAGACGCGCTCCATGCGCTCGAAAGAAGAAGCCTTCGATTACCGCTACTTCCCCGATCCGGATTTGCTGCCGATGAAAATCAGCGAAGCCATGATCGAGGAAATTCAAAAAACCTTGCCGGAGTTGCCGCAAGCCAAGCGCGGGCGCTTCATGCGCGAATTTGGCTTATCCAGCTATGACGCGAACGTGCTCACCGCCAGCAAAGCCATGGCGGCCTATTTCGAGCAAGTGGTGAATCAAGCCGGTGCGGCAAACGCCAAATCCGCCGCCAACTGGGTGATGGGCGACCTCGCCGGCGCATTGAAGCGCGATAACTTGGAAATTGCGCACAGCCCGGTTTCAGCGGATCGGCTCGCCGGCCTGGTCAAGCGCATCGCCGACAACACCATTTCGAGCAAGATCGCCAAGGAAGTGTTTGAAGCGATGTGGCAAGGCGAAGGCGATGCGGACGCGATTATCGAGGCCAAGGGCTTAAAGCAAATCACCGATACCGGCGCAATCGAAAAAATCATCGACGGCATCATCGCTGCCAACCCCGATCAGTTGGCGCAATACCGCTCGGGTAAAGACAAGTTGTTCAGCTTCTTCATCGGCCAGGCGATGAAAGCCACACAGGGCAAGGCCAATCCGCAGCAATTGAACGATCTACTCAAGCAAAAGCTTGCGGGCTAGGGTCTTTTAGAGCTTGCCGGCAAGGATGCCGCCGCTACACAAACGCTTACTTTTTTGTGGGGCTCATTGCCGGTGTGGGTGCCGGCACGATGGGTTTAACCGGCGCGACCGGTGGGGTGGGCGTCGCGATCGAGGCTGGCGCAGGGGGGGTACCGGCTTCGGGCGGCAGGCCTTTCAACTCGCGGAAACGCGCCTTGTCCGCGCCAAAGCGGCTGCGCAACCCATCCTTTTCCTTCTCCAAATTAGCTATATTCCTGCGAAAATGCCCGATTTCTTCTTCGGTTTTTTTGATATCGCCGGTGACATCGGGCGGCACGGGTTTTTTCCGTTGCAAAAAGCCGGCTTCTTGTTTCTTCAGACCATCCAATCGGCCCTGTACCGATTTAATCCTGAGTTCGTTACTCTTGATCTGTATGTCCACCTGTCCCAGGTTGCGCTGCAAGGCCAAGTCGATTTCCTTGAAATCGGTGTAAGTCGCGAGCAAGGCTTTATCGCGCCGCTGTTGTTCGGCGGCAGCCGCTTTGTCCGCTTTTTCCTTCGCCTCCGCCTCATCGCGCGCCTTGATTTGTTCCGGCGTGAGCGCGGCACTGGTTTTTTTTACCACCACCCCGCTTTGATTGAGTTGGGCGTTGCCCTGCTTCGTATACTCCGGCGGAATGGTGTCGCCGTAGTGCACCTTGCCTTTATCGTCCACCCATTTGTATAGGGTGGCCTGAGCGGGCAGGCTGAAGGCCAGGCCCACCGAAATAATCATTAACAAACGATTCATGCTGCACTCCTTGCGCCATATTGACGCTTATATTCCAACACTTTTTCCAACTGCGCGGCAAGTGCGGGCTGGCCGCGTAAATAAGCGATCAAGTCTTCCAGCGTGGCGATCGCTATCACCGGCAGACCGTAATCGCGCGTCACCTCCTGCACCGCCGACAACTCGCCCTGGCCGCGCTCCTGCCGATCCAGCGCGATCGCCACAGCGCATGGCATAGCACCCTGGGCGCGGATCAGGCTCACCGATTCGCGCACCGAAGTGCCGGCCGAGATGACATCATCGACAATTAACACCCTTCCCTTTAGGGGCGCACCCACGGTATTGCCGCCCTCGCCGTGATCTTTCGTCTCCTTGCGATTGAAGGCGAAGGGCACGTTGCGCCCCATGTCCGCCAGCGCGACCGCGATTGTCGCCACCAGCGGAATGCCCTTGTAAGCCGGCCCGAACAACATGTCGAACTCGACCTGCGACGCGAGAATGGCTTTGGCGTAAAATTGCGCCAGCTTGGCCATCGACGCGCCATCGTCGAACAAGCCCGAGTTGAAAAAATACGGCGACAAGCGCCCGGCCTTGGTCTTGAATTCCCCAAACAGCAAGACCTGCTTGCCGATGGCGAACGCGATGAATTCTTGTCTGAAATCTTTATTAACCACGGATGAACACGGATAAACACGGATGAAGAACCTCCATTATACCGTTCCCGCAAGCGAATTTATCCGTGTTTATCCGTGTCAATCCGTGGTTCCAAACTGAATGCGCATCATCACTGCCAACCTCAACGGTATCCGCTCCGCCAGCACCAAGGGCTTTTTCGGGTGGCTGCACAAGCAGCACGCCGATGTAGTGTGCGTGCAGGAACTCAAGGCCCACGCCACCGACCTCACGCGCGAAATGCTCCAGCCCGGCCGCTTCTTCGGCTATTTCCACTACGCCGAGAAAAAAGGTTATAGCGGGGTGGGCCTGTATGCCAAAAAGCAGCCGGACAAAATCATCGAAGGCTTAAGCATCGCCGACATCGACGCCGAGGGGCGCTACATTCAAGCCGACTTCGGCAACTTGAGCGTGATCTCGGTTTATCTGCCCTCCGGTTCATCTTCAGATGAGCGCCAACAAGCCAAGTTCAGTTTCATGCAGCGTTTCTTTCCCCATCTCCAAGCGCTCAAAGCCAGCGGGCGCGAAGTCATCCTGTGCGGCGATTGGAACATCGCGCACAAAGAAATCGACCTCAAAAACTGGAAATCCAACCAGAAAAACTCCGGCTTCCTGCCCGAGGAACGGGCATGGCTGACCCAGGTGTTCGACGAATTGGGCTTCGTCGATGTCCATCGCCGGCTGTGCCCAGACGCGGCCGGGGAAGCCTATACCTGGTGGTCGAATCGCGGCCAGGCGTATGCCAAAAATGTCGGGTGGCGCATCGACTATCAGATCGTCACGCCCGGCGTCGGCGCGACGGCGCAGCGCGCAGCGGTGTACAAGGAAGAACGCTTCTCCGACCATGCGCCCTTGGTCATTGATTACGACTATCTTTTTTAAAATGAAGCTGCGCCCTTTGATTTCGAATACAAGACGCGACCCTTGCGCCGCTTGCGCCGCAGTAGGGCGCAATCAATATTGCGCCGAATGAAAAATCTGGTGCAATGCGCTTCGCTTATTGGCACCCTACATTACTGCGCCATGCAAAATTTGATCGCCTTGACCTGATCGGTCAAATTCAAGGGGAAATGCTTGCGCTCGCTCGTAAGCCTCGACCAAGGTCACGAGCATATCAAAACGGTTGCCTTCGGCCGTTTTGGGCCGGGCCCTCATCAGCGAGTCGATTTCCTTCAGCGCTGCGCGGTACGTGCTGCGAAATATCTTCGATTGATTAAAGCATTGTATTCTATATAATGCGTTTGTATACATTCACATTTAGGAGGGGCAGAAAATGTCGGCAGTGCTTACCGTGCGCGTAACAGA